>Ga0180434_10001669_pt1 | contig 31166 bp, 39 predicted proteins | sample SS_ome_7_FD_132453 | JGI IMG/M metagenome (GOLD analysis project Ga0180434, IMG submission 132453) | Hypersaline lake sediment archaeal communities from the Salton Sea, California, USA - SS_1_D_2 metaG | ecosystem: Environmental > Aquatic > Non-marine Saline and Alkaline > Hypersaline >... | reverse complement strand
TATACAGATGGAGATAGAGCTGATAACGCCGATAGCGATGGAGGAAGGGCTACGCTTCGCGATACGCGAAGGAGGCCGGACTGTAGGCGCTGGTGTCATCGGTAAAATCATTAAATAACCGGAATAGAAGAAGGAACGGAGAACAACCACGATGGACGCCAAAGAGGGCAAGGCGAACCAGCGGGTACGGATTAGGCTCAAAGCATACGATCATAGAGTACTCGATCAATCAGCACGTGAGATAGTGAGAACGGCGAAACGAACGGGCGCAAAGATTTCCGGACCAATACCGCTTCCTGTTGAGCGGTCCGTCTATACCGTTCTGCGCTCGCCGCATGTAGACAAGAAGTCGCGTGAGCAGTTCGAGATGCGGGTACATAAACGAATGATCGAGATTATCGACACCTCCCAGCGGACGGTGGAGGCTTTGATGAAGCTTGATCTCCCTGCGGGAGTTGATGTGTCGATTAAACTGCCCTGATACGGCATTTAATCACTAGTAATCGAGGAAGTAAGATGAAGGCGATACTTGGTCGAAAAATCGGTATGACGCAAGTTTTCGATGATGCGGGAAGAGTGATTCCTGTGACGGTCATCGAAGCCGGGCCATGCATGGTTGTTCAACGAAAAACAGTGAAAACCGATGGATATGAAGCAGTGCAGCTCTCTTTCGGAACGCGAAAGCGGGCGAATAAACCGCAGACGGGTCATTTCCGTAAAGTGGATTCGTCCGTTGGTAGATTTGTACGTGAGTTTAGAGTGGATGCCGAGGAGCCCATAGGCGCTGGTTCCCAGGTTACTGTAACCATGTTTCAACCGGGCGACACGGTGAAGGTCAGCGGTCATTCCAAAGGAAGAGGTTTTACCGGCGGAATAAAACGCTGGGGCTTTTCCGGTGGAGATGAAACACATGGTAATAAAAGTCACCGTCGGCCGGGATCCATGGGGTGTGCCAGCACGCCCTCGCGGACGTACAAGGGACGGAAGCTTCCGGGACGGATGGGCAACAGCCGGGTTACGGTTAGAAATATCAAGGTTGTTACTATAGATGAGGAGAGGAATCTCATTCTCCTCAGGGGAGCCGTTCCCGGGTCGCGAAATGGATTCGTCGCAATCGAGGAGATGAATGATTAACGCAGGAGTTGATGCGGGAAAAGCAGGCAAGAGGGAGAGATTGTTGTGATCGTTAATATATACAATCAGGAAGGCGGAATCACAGGCACAAAAGCGCTGGATGATTCCGTGTTCAGCGTACCGCATAGACCGCATCTCTTGCAGGAAGCGGTGCGCAATTACCTCGCGACACAGCGCTCCGGAACCGCAAGTACGAAAGGTCGAAGCGAGGTGTCCCGAAGTAATCGTAAGCCGTGGCGTCAGAAAGGGACCGGTCGAGCACGGTCCGGTTCCGCCCGTTCACCCATATGGGTTGGAGGCGGGAATACATTCGGTCCCAAGCCCCGGTCTTTTAACCAGAAGATGAACAGGAAGGCAAAGCAGGAAGCTCTCAGGATGGCTTTATCGCTTCGTGCATCCGCAAGTGACCTTGTTCTTGTCGATTCCATACGGATTCCGGAACCAAAGACCAAGAAGTTCGTTGAAATCCTCGAATCGCTGGGGCTGAAAGAGAGTAAGACTCTCTTGGTATTCGGTTCCAAGGATGATAACGTCATATATTCGGGAAGAAACATCCCTTTGCTTGATATGACTACGGTCGAACACATAAACACGTACCGAATCCTGCGCTCGGATAAACTCCTTATTACCATGGATGCACTCGAAGAACTGGAAAAACGAGGTAAATCATCATGACGTGGGATCCAAGGGATGTGCTTCTGCGCCCCATCGTGACTGAGAGGAGTAGTTATCTCCGGGAACGCGATAACAAATACACGTTTGAAGTCGCGGAACATGCTTCGAAAATCGAGATAAAACGCGCGATTGAAGAAATATTTAAAACAAAGGTAGTCGATGTGAAGGTCATGAATGTTCACGGCAAACCACGACGGGTGCGACTGGCATCCGGCTACAGGAGAAACTGGAAGAAAGCCGTGGTAACCATCGAAGCCGGACAAAGCATCAGCATCTTTGAGGGAGTCTGATCATGGGTATTAAACGATTTCGGCCTGTAACCCCATCGATGCGTTATAGAACCGTCTCCGATTTTTCTGAAATCACGACCTCCACGCCTGAGAAATCATTGCTCGGTACGAAGAAAAAATCCGGAGGACGAAATAATCGTGGACGGATAACTGCGCGTCATAGGGGTGGTGGTCATAAAAAACATTATCGCCGGATTGATTTCCGCAGGGACAAAGATGGGATTCCGGCGAAGGTTGCCAGCATTGAATACGATCCGAATCGGAGTGCACGAATAGCTCTTTTGTATTACCGGGACGGGGAGAAACGGTACATACTGGCACCGGTTGGACTGCATGTTGGTGATATGTTGCTCTCGGGAACGGAGGCGGAAGCCAAAGTTGGAAATGCCATCCCCCTTCGTAATATGCCGCTCGGGATTACCATTCACGCCGTTGAATTGCAGCCTGGAAAAGGGGCTCAGCTTGCCCGAAGCGCCGGTACCTATGGTGTGCTCGTGGCAAAAGAAGGAAAACATGCTCATGTCCGACTGCCGTCGGGTGAAACGCGCCTGATTCGACTTGAATGCAAGGCTACCATCGGACAGGTCGGCAATGTGGATCATGAGAATGTGGTGTGGGGAAAAGCAGGTAAGACCAGATGGATGGGGTGGCGCCCGAAAGTCCGTGGTGTTGCCATGAATCCCGTGGATCATCCCATGGGAGGCGGAGAAGGAAAAAGTTCTGGTGGCCGTCATCCATGTACACCCTGGGGTAAGCCGACCAAGGGATATCGGACGAGACGGGCAAAACCGTCTGATAAGATGATTGTGCGCAGAAGGCGTTAGGGAGGATATAGAACATGGCGCGCTCGTTGAAAAAGGGACCATTTATTGACTCACGACTCCTATCGAAGGTCAATACCATGAATAGATCCGGTGAAAGACGCGTGATCAAGACATGGCGTCGTGGCTGTACTATTCCTCCTGAATTTGTTGGGCATACTTTCGCGATACATAATGGAAAAAACTTCGTCCCCGTGTATATCACGGAAAATATGGTTGGTCATAAACTCGGCGAATTTGCCCCGACGCGTACGTATCGGGGGCATGCCGGAAAAAGTGAACGACGAACTGGACCACGTTAAGGGATTAGAGATATGGCGACTTTTAAAGCAAGTGCACGATTTGTACGGGTTTCCCCTCGGAAAGCCCGTCAGGTTGCGGGGCTGATACGGGGAAAAAGCGTCGAGGAAGCAACAGGAATTCTCGATTTGTGTAATCGCAAGGCAGCCGGAATAATGGGTAAGGTCCTGAAATCAGCCGCAGCTAATGCCCTCAATGAAGAGGGATCAGGCAAGCTTGATATCGAGGATCTCTATGTGACAAAGGTTTGGATCGACGGCGGTCCAATGATGAAGCGGTTTCGTGCCCGTGCGCGAGGCCGTGCTGTGAGAATCAGAAAAAGAACCAGCCACTTTCATGTGGAACTTGGTATTAAAGAATAGACGAAATATTTACTATGACGAACACTGGTATAGCAGGGGGTTAACTCTTGGGCCAAAAAACGCATCCGACAGGTTTTCGTCTGGGAGTAACGCGTACGTGGGACTCCCTGTGGTACGCTGACCGCGAATACAAAGATCTTTTATCGGAAGACTTGGTTATCCGGCGATACATTCAACGAAGAATGGAGAGGGCTTCTATATCGAGTATCACTATAGAACGTGCTCCACGTCGCGTGACCGTCAATATCCACACCGCCAGACCCGGAGTTATAATCGGCCGGAAAGGCGCCGAGGTGGATCGTCTTCGAGACGAGTTGAAACACATCACCGGCAAGGAGATTTACATCAATATAGTTGAAATACGTGTCCCGGAGGTAGATGCACAACTCGTCGCAGACAGTATCGCTCGACAGATCGCACAGCGCGTTTCATCGAGGCGTGCCATGAAACGTGCAATTTCGTCCACTATGCGTATGGGGGCGGAAGGAATACGTGTCGTATGTTCGGGTCGTCTCGGAGGAGCGGAGATGGCACGCAGAGAGCAGTATCGTGAAGGTCGCGTTCCGCTCCATACCCTGCGGGCGGACATCGATTTTGCCAAATCCACTGCAAATACGAATTATGGTGCGGTTGGTGTTAAGGTATGGATCCATAAGGGTGAACACGCTGAAGAAGAAAGGCCAGAACAGGATAACAAAGGGAAACGGCAGAATCAGGATTCGGATAATCGTTCAGCGCGGGCTGGATCAAAAGGATAATGAGGTAGGTGAAGCATGCTGGCACCGAGTCGAGTAAAATATAGAAAACAACAGCGTGGTCGAATGCGCGGGTTCGCCCATCGCGGAAGTAAAGTCAGTTTTGGTGATTATGGGCTCAAGGCGCTTGAACCGGGATGGATCACCAGTAAGCAGATAGAGGCGGCCCGTGTCGCCATGACCCGTCATATCAAGCGAGGCGGTAAGGTCTGGATCAGGGTTTTCCCTGACAAGCCGATAACTATCAAGCCGGCCGAGACACGTATGGGTAAGGGTAAAGGATCGCCGGAATATTGGGTAGCCGTTGTGAAACCGGGTAGAATAATGTTTGAACTGGAGGGTGTGAATGAGGACCTGGCTCGTTCGGCCTTAAAACTCGCGGCGGCGAAACTACCCATTAAGACACGTGTAGTCACCAGGCAAGATGTGAGTAGTGCATAATGAAATCCGATAGTCTCCGTGAATTATCTGATGTGGAACTCGATACGAAGATAGGTGAGCTTCGTGAAGAGCTCTTTAATTTCCGATTTCGTCTTGCAACCGGACAGTTGGATAATCCATTGATCATACGTACCGCGAGGAAAAACCTCGCACGGGCACTTACCTTGCAGCGGGAACGTGATCTAGGTTTGCAACGCGGAAGAGCAACGCAGTCAAAAACGGCAGAGGATGAAGCCTCAACCGGATCATAAAGGGGAATCTTATGGGAGAGAAGGTTAGACGCAAGATCCGCGAGGGCGTTGTAGTCGGTGATAGAGCCGAGAAGACGATTCGCGTGCGGGTGGAACGTCTTGTTGCGCATGAACGATATCAGAAGATTATTCGTCGCCGGAAAACGTATGCCGTACATGACGAGAACAATGAGTGTAATGTAGGTGACCGTGTGCGGATTATGGAGACGAGACCTTTGAGTAAAATCAAACGGTGGCGAGTACTCGAAATACTTGAGAGGGCGAAGTAGCCATGATCCAGCAAGAGACTTGGTTGACCATCGCGGATAATTCCGGGGCAAAGCTGGCGCAATGCATCCGCGTTATTGGTGGTACCCGAAGGAAGTATGCCCGAGTCGGTGACATTATCATTGTGAGTATCAAATCCGCTATACCCGGATCCAATGTGAAAAAGGGGAGTGTCAACAAGGCGGTCGTGGTGCGGACAAAAAAGGAATTCCGCCGCAAGGATGGGAGTTATATTCGATTTGATGATAATGCCGCCGTCCTGATAAATGATCAGAATGAACCGACAGCTGCTAGAATATTTGGCCCGGTTGCCAGGGAACTCCGGGAAAAACGATTTACTAAAATCATTTCCCTCGCCCCGGAGGTGTTATGATGAAAAAACGCAATGAAGGACTGGGCCTTGCTAAAAAGACCGAAACCAAACAGAGACGGATGAAGTTGAATCATGTTATCCGTAAGGGAGATGAAGTCGAGATAATCAGCGGCGAAGACAAAGGAAAACGCGGAAAAGTGCTTCGGGTTATTCCCCAGACTCAACGGGTTATCGTGGAGAAGGTGAACTTCATCAAGCGGCACACACGCCCCAGCCAGAAAAATCAACAAGGTGGAATCGTTGAACGCGAGGCCCCGATACACATCTCAAACGTAGCACTGGTTGTCGGCGGTAAAAGAACGAAAGTCGGGCGTAAACGTATATCTGATGGAAGACGCGTTCGATATATAAAATCAACAGGCGAGATGCTGGGACAGTAGGAGGTTAATTGTGGAGGCGCGGCTCAAGCGGTATTACAATGATCATGTGGTACCTCGGCTCACGGAACGCTTCGGGTATGAAAATGTCATTCAGGTTCCCCGTCTCTCCAAGATAGTTGTCAATATGGGAGTTGGCGAAGCGATCCAGGACAGGAAGGAATTGGATTCCGCGGTCCAGGATCTTCGAATGATAACGGGACAACAACCGAAAATTACCGCGGCGAAAAGGTCAATTTCGACATTTAAACTGCGAACTGGAATGAAGATAGGATGTATGGTCACTCTTCGCGGATCACGGATGTTCGATTTCCTTGATCGGCTTGTGAATATCGCCATACCCCGGATTCGGGATTTTCGTGGACTGTCTGATCGATCTTGTGACGGGCACGGTAATTACAGTATGGGGATCACCGAACAGGTCATTTTCCCCGAAATCGACTATGATAAAATAGATCATATCAGGGGTATGAATATCACAATGGTGACCTCTGCAAAGACTGATGAAGAGGCTATTGCCCTGCTTGCCGAACTCGGTATGCCTTTCAGAGGGAGGAAACCATCGGGTATCGCGGCCCAAAACGACGGCGATAGTGAGGATGGAGGTGAATGATCCAAGAACTCGCCCGTGGAGGTATACGTGGCTAAAAAAGCATTAATAGAAAAATCGAAACGAGAACCAAAATATCAGGTCAGACGTTACAACCGTTGCGCTCGTTGTGGACGTTCTCGAGCCTATATCAGGAAGTTCGGTATTTGCAGAATATGTTTTAGAGAGTTGGCTTTGGAGGGTAAGGTGCCCGGTGTCGTAAAGGCAAGTTGGTAAGAGGAGAGAACCCAAATGAGTATGACTGACCCAATTGCCGATATGTTGACGAGGATTCGGAATGCAGCACATGCTGGACACCGCAGTACCGATATTCCTTCTTCAAAGATAAAGGTTTCCATCGCCCAGATTCTCAAAGAGGAGCATTTTATCCGGAATTACAGGATTCTTCCTGATGATAAACAGGGAGTACTGCGGGTATACCTCCGCTATCTGGAGAAGGGCGAGCCAGTTATTGAGGGAATAGAGCGCGTATCACGGCCAGGGTTACGCGTATATGTTGGGAAAGACGAAATTCCCCGCGTGGCCGGTGGATACGGGATCTCAATTCTCTCCACGTCGCGCGGAGTATTGACCGGGAAAAGCGCGAATCGTCTCGATGTCGGCGGTGAAGTGCTTTGCAAGGTCTGGTAGGAGGATAACGTGTCACGCATTGGAAAAATGCCGGTGTCCATACCTCAAGGAGTCCAGGCCAAAATAGAGAAAAATACGGTTACTGTTTCCGGAGAGAAGGGAAGTCTTTCTCATGTACTTCCTCCGGGAATCACCGTTGAATCTCATGGTGATACGCTGATCATACAACGTGATTCCGAACAAAAAACGGTTCGGAGTCTCCATGGTCTGACGAGAGCGTTGATCTACAATATGGTCGTTGGTGTTTCCCAGGGGTATGAAAAGACACTCATCGTCGAAGGAGTCGGGTTTAAGGCGAAGGCCGAGAAATATGGTGTTGTATTTGATGTCGGATACTCCCATCCAATTCTATTCATACCGCCCGATACTGTTTCGCTTAATGTTGTCAATCCCACCGAGGTAACTGTCTCGGGTATAGATAAGCAGCTTGTGGGACAGGTTGCTGCCAAAATCCGATCGTTTCGTCCGCCTGCCGTATATACCGGCAAAGGTATTCGCTACAAGGACGAACAGGTGAGGCGAAAAGCAGGAAAGGGTGGAGCATAGGCATGCGAGACTGGGCGAAGGAAAAACGTGAACAGCGATTGCGACGACATCGTCGTGTCAGAAAACGTGTTATGGGAAGCGCGGAAAAACCACGAATGGTCGTGTTTCGGAGCAATCGACATATAGGTGCTCAGATCATTGATGATGTTCAGGGAATTACACTCTGTTCAGTTACGAGCACTTCTCATGATGTGCAGAAAGAATTAAAAGATATCAAAGGTAAAGTCGCACAGAGTAGACACATGGGTAAGTTACTCGCCGAACAAGCACGCGAAAAAGGTATCGAGCGCGTAGTGTTCGATCGAGGCGGACACCGGTATCATGGAAGGATCAAAGCCTTGGGCGACGGCGCTCGAGAGAGCGGTGCCTTATCATTCTAACGATAGGGGGAATTGTTTGACGCAAATGTTGCAGGAAGTACCGGAGCTGAATGAACGGATCGTTCATATTAATCGGGTAGCCAAGGTTGTTAAAGGCGGTCGTCGTTTCAGTTTCAATGCCATTGTAGCCGTTGGCGATAGTCACGGTAGCGTTGGTATTGGCATGGGAAAGGCGAACGAGATCTCAGAGGCGATTCGAAAGGCTTCGGATCATGCGAAAAAAACGATGATTACAGTCCCGTTGGTTCGGGGCACCATCCCATACGAAGTTGTCGGGAAATTTGGCGCCGGGCGTGTTATGTTACGACCTGCGGCTCCTGGAACGGGTGTTATTGCGGGGGGCGCCGTCCGCGCCGTCATGGAAATGGCAGGGATCAAGGATGTATTAACGAAATCGCTTGGTTCTCCCAATGCAATCAATGTCGTGAAGGCGTGTATGCAGGGTCTCAAACAATTGAAATCACTCAACACGGTATGTAAACGGCGCAAAATGTCACCGGCGCGGGTTCTCGGTTTTACCGAAGAAGAATGGGAACAACGAAAACTACAGAAAACATCGGAACAGAAGTAATAGAGAGGTAGTTTCCAGTGTCACGGAAAATAGCGGTAAAGCAGATCCGAAGTGTAATCGGGCGTCCTGAAAAACAAAAGAGGACGATGAAAGCGCTCGGTCTGCGAAAGATGAACGCAACGGCAATACATGCTGATACGCCTGTCATCCGTGGTATGGTGGCAAAGGTCCAGCATCTCGTCGAAGTCCGGGAGTTAAATGATGAATGAACTCGAAAACCTTAAGGGTTCTCCGCATGCGCGGCGCCGGAAACGTCGATTAGGTCGCGGAATTGGTTCCGGACGAGGAAAGACGGCTGGTCGTGGTCATAAGGGATTGGGATCCCGTTCGGGTGGAGGAATGCAACCGTGGCACGAAGGGGGCCAGATGCCGTTGCAGCGACGTCTGCCCAAACGCGGTTTTAGAAATATCTTCAAAACTCGATATGAAATAGTAAATACGGATTCCTTCTCGCGGTTTGAAGCAGAGAGTACACTTGATCCTGATATGCTCGCGGAAGCTCGTCTGATTCGTAAAGGCCGATTGGTGAAAATCCTCAAGGGATCAAATCCTATTGAATCCGTTTATACGGTAAAAGCTCATGCCTTCAGCAAAGCTGCGCAGGAGTCTATTGTTTCGGCTGGTGGAAATGTTGAGGTAATCGAGAAGTGATTAAGGGTTTTCAAAATGCCTTGAACATACCGGAACTCCGACGGAGAATACTGTTCACCATCGGTATTTTACTCGTCTACCTCCTGGGCGGGCATATTCCCACGGCTGGCGTCGATGGCAGAGCGCTCAGTCTGTTTTTTGCCCAACAACGAGGTACTCTCCTTGGCCTATGGGATATGTTTGTCGGTGGTAATCTCAGTAAAGCTACGATTTTCGCCCTTGGAATTATGCCCTATATCAGTGCATCGATTATTCTACAACTTCTGACCGCAGTTATTCCGTATTTCGAAAAGCTGAAGAAAGAAGGCGAGGAGGGGCGAAGGAAGATCAACCAGTATACCAGGTATGGTACCGTCCTCGTATCGATTATTCAGGCATATGGCATCAGCATTTTCCTTGAATCCATGAGAACCGGGGGAGGATTGCCAGTGGTACCTCATCCCGGATGGGGCTTCCGTCTACTGTGCGCTCTGACGTTTACGACCGGCACCATATTCGTTATGTGGCTCGGTGAACAGATCACGGAACGTGGAATTGGGAATGGTATCTCTCTCATAATAACCATTGGTATCATAGCACGATATCCCGGACAATTCATTCAAACGATAAGCGCAGTCCGTGCGGGTACATTTTCCCCGTTTCAAGCGGTCTTACTCGGACTTATCATGATCATGGTGACCGGGCTTGTGGTTTTGATCACACAGGGGACACGGAGGATCCCGGTCCAATATGCCAAACGGATCGTCGGCAGAAAGATCTACGGAGGACATAGTACCTTCATACCGCTCCGAGTAAACACTGCAGGTGTTATACCGGTAATTTTTGCCCAATCTCTTCTCATGTTCCCGAGAACGCTCGCGACAACATTTTTTCCGGGTAACGAATTCATGGAGGGGATTGCGAACAATCTTCAGCCCGGTGCCGTAATCTATGGATTATTGTACGCGGGGCTTATAGTCTTCTTTGCGTATTTCTATACTGCAATTGTATTCAATCCGGTGGATCTCTCTGATAATATGAAGAGACAGGGAGCATTTATCCCGGGAATCCGGCCGGGTAAGCGAACGTCGGATTTCATAGACAGGGTGTTGACTCGAATCACATTACCGGGGGCGATCTTCTTGGCATTTATTGCATTGCTACCGGATCTCTTGATCTATAGAATGAACGCTCCCGTCTATTTTGGTGGAACCGGATTGTTGATTGTTGTCGGCGTAGTATTAGACACATTACAACAGATCGAATCACACCTTCTGATGCGGCATTACGACAGCTTTATGAAAAAGGGTCGCATCAGAGGTCGTATGTAAACGTTTTTGGCGACGTACATTGGCTCTTATAAAAAGCCCGCAGGAAATTGAGATCCTGCGCCATGGTGGTTTAATACTGTCGGAAGCTCTTGGGCTGGCCGAATCTCTTGTTAAACCGGGAGTTTCTACTCGTGAGCTCAATGACGCTATTGAAACGATGATTATCGACCGGGATGCATACCCGGCGTTCAAAGGAGTGAACGGGTTTCCAGCCGCCGCATGCATATCCGTGAACGAAGAAGTTGTACACGGTATCCCTGGAAACCGGAAACTGAAGAGCGGAGATATCGTCGGCGTTGATATCGGAGTTCGGTATCAGGGCCTCTTCACGGATGCAGCACGGACATTTTCCGTGGGTGAGGTAGATGCTGATGTTCAGCATCTCCTTACAGTTACTGAAGAGGCGATGCATGCGGGGATTAAGAGCGCCGCAGCGGGTAATTATGTGCAAGATATTTCCAGGTCTGTTCAGGAGCTGGTTGAACAGGCTGGATTCAATGTTGTACGTGTCCTCGTTGGGCACGGGGTGGGACATCATGTGCACGAGGAGCCCCAGATCCCGAATTATGTAGGACCGTTTCGTGGCAAACGGCTCAGGGAAAGGATGGTGCTCGCCATCGAACCAATGGTTAACGTTGGTACTGCAAAGGTTAAAACATTGAGTGACGGCTGGACGGTTGTTACTGCCGATGGGAACCTTTCAGCACATTTTGAAAATACTATCTGTGTGACGGATACCGGCGGCGAGATCCTGACAATGAGCGAGGGTATCCGGAGATAATGAGAATATAAAGGAGCGGGATGGTGAAAGTACGAGCGAGCGTTAAACGGATATGCAAGGATTGTAAAGTGGTGCGGCGCAAGGGAGCGATACGTATCATATGTAAGAATCCTCGACATAAACAGCGACAAGGGTAAACGAGAAGGATAAAATCACGTACAGGTGGAACATGGTTAGCAGAGAGGTGAAACGGTGGCACGTATAGCGGGAATCGATCTCCCACGAGACAAACGTGTTGAAGTGGCATTGACGTACATTTTCGGCATTGGACAGTCAACGTCAAACGAAATTCTGGGAAAGACGGGAATTTCTCCGGATATTCGAGTCCGCGATCTGACGGAAGCGCAAGTGGCGCAGTTGCGTGGAGCGATCGAGCAGGATTACAAAGTAGAAGGATCTCTTCGTGGGGAGATCTCCATGAACATCAAGCGATTGATGGATATCGGGTGTTATCGCGGCCTGCGACACCGACGTGGTTTGCCGGCACGCGGACAGCGTACACGGACCAATGCTCGTACTCGCAAGGGGCCGCGTCGAGCAGCCGGAAGGCGTAGGTAGGAGAGTTTCATGGCTGAAGCGAGAGGTAGACGATCAAAAGGGAAAAAGAAGAAGACCCGCGTCACTGATATACATGGCGTTGCCCATATTCATTCGACGTTTAATAATACTATCGTGAGCATTACGGATATTAAAGGTAATGTAATCACGTGGTCCAGCAGTGGTAAGGTCGGATTCAAAGGTTCGAGAAAGAGTACTCCATTTGCGGCGCAACTTGCCGCAGAGAATACTGCAAAGGAAGCTATGGATCTGGGATTGAAGAAGGTTGAAATTTGGGTTCGCGGACCCGGAGCCGGAAGAGAAGCGGCGATACGTTCACTTCAGGCTGCAGGGCTTGAGGTTACTGCTATCCGGGATGTGACTACGGTACCGCATAATGGCTGTCGCCCGCCCAAGCGGCGAAGAGTGTAGAATTCGGAGTAGGGGAGGTTAGAACAACGCATGGCGAGATATACTGCAGCTTCATGTAAGCTCTGTCGACGTGAAGGTACCAAACTGTTTCTTAAAGGGCAGCGATGTTTGAGCGATAGATGCGCCATCGAACGTCGACCGTATGCGCCCGGAGAGCGTAATCAGCAACGGAGATCACGGACGAGCGAATACGGACTTCAGCTTCGTGAAAAACAGAAGACCAAACGTATTTATGGTGTACTGGAGAATCAATTCAGAGGGTATTTCAAAAAGGCGGCCCGTCAAAAAGGCGTTACCGGCGAGAATCTGCTCAGACTCCTTGAGAGACGCCTCGATAATGTTGTATACAGACTTGGGCTAGCCCCTTCTCGGAAAGCGGCGCGACAGTTTGTTCGACACCGCAATGTTACCATAAATGGAAAACTGGTTACCATCCCGTCCTATCTACTTGAGCCGGGAGAGATTGTTTCCATTTCCGAGAAGATGAAAAACAATCCGGTCGTAAAGAATTCCGTGCAAGCAAAGGATCGGACGAGTTTGGTTTCGTATATGACTCTGAGCGAGGATGGCTTCTCCGGTTCATTCGCATCATTACCATCACGTGAGGATATTCCGACACAGGTAAATGAACAACTGATCGTGGAGTTGTACTCCAAATAGATAATGATACTCCTTTTAATGACGTATGAGTCATGAACAGTAGCTGGAGAATATGAGATGAATATACAACCCCTGCATATGCCCAAACTTGTGGAGTTAGTGTCTGAAGAATCAGATGACCGCTATGGTAAATTCATTATGCAGCCTTTGGAACGCGGATTTGGAACCACCGTGGGTAATGCATTGAGGCGTGTACTCCTTTCGTCACTGCCCGGTGCCGCCGTAACGGCGGTACGGGTGGAAGGCGCTCAGCATGAATTCACTACTCTTCCCGGAGTAGTTGAGGATCTTGCGGAAATCATTCTGAATATCAAGGCGCTTCGACTCAATATGCATGAAGATGGCCCCAAAACTATGAGGCTTGAAGTCGAAGGCGGTGGCGATATAACAGCCGATGCCATCAAACGTGATGAGGGTATCGAGATTCTGAACAAGGATCTTCATATAATGACACTGGCCAAGGATGCGAAAGTAGACATCGAACTCAGGGTTGATCACGGACGTGGATACATCCAAGCCAAGGAGAACAGATTACCCACCGATCCAATCGGCGTTATACCGGTTGATGCGGTTTTCTCACCGGTGAGTCGTGTGAATTGCAATGTTGAAGCCGCTCGAGTGGGACACAGAACCGATTACGACAGGTTGATCCTCGAAATATGGACTGATGGAAGTTTAACCCCGTCCGATGCACTGGTGACGGCGGCTTCGATACTTATCGATCATTTCCAGCTTGCGACCTCTGTGGGAGAGCAACAGGACAGCGAGAAGGAACAGGATGATCTAAAAAGAAGACGCATGAAAGAACTCCTGGGAAGACCTGTTTCGGAACTCGAACTCAGTGTCCGGAGTTCAAACTGTCTCAAACAGGCCGGGATTCAGTCCCTGGGCGATCTGGTTCAGAAATCTGAACAGGAAATGCTTAAATATCAAAATTTCGGGCGGAAATCACTGGCCGAAATAGCAGAAATGCTTGAAGAAATCGGACTTCAATTCGGGATGGATGTAGCTGATTTCGTATCCGAACAATCGATCGATGCCGGAACATAATTAACGGCGCATAGAAAGGATCACAGATGAGGCATCGTAAGACAGGAAGAAAACTTGGGCGTACCGCCGCGCATCGGAAAGCCATGAAGCGAAATATGTCCGAAGCCTTACTTCGTCATGAGCGTATTCGAACTACATTGGCGAAAGCGAAGGAAATTCGTCCGTTTGTCGAACGACTTATCACTCTCTCAAGGGAAGATTCCGTACATTCCCGTCGGATATTTGCTCGGCAGATCCAGGATAGAAAGCTTATCCAGCATGTCTACTCGGTTCTCGGCCCTCGATATCGGAATCGTCCCGGAGGATACACACGTATTCTTCGTATGGGACATCGGCCTGGTGATGGCGCGGAAATGGCAATCATAGAATTAGTTGACCGAGAAACCGAATCGATCTCCGAAACACCCGCCACGTAGACAGCAGCTTCATAGAGCGAACGGCCCTCGAAAACATGTACATCGAGGGCCTTCACGCTTTATTGGGTGTGTAAGTTATTGGATTTCATCGTAATCACGAATTGTGAGACTCTGCATCGTCAAGAATCGCCATTTTTCCACCTGCATTTTTAGCCGCATTCCTCATGGCCAACACGTTATAATCATGCATGATTCCTACGGTATAGATGAATTAGACAGTTAACCCGAATTTCTCACCAACTTTCTGCTGTAATCACGGAACTGCATTCGCTATCGTCGTTATACTCCCTCAGTCTTCTCACTCCGCCAGCTGGCGGATCTCCGAGGGCTTCGCCTGTTCTGAGCGCAGTCGAAGGACTTGTATGCCTTGACATCACAAACATCTCCGTGCTTTCGCGACCAAAACTGGTGAGAAATGCGAGTTAATTCATTGCGTAACGGATCGTTGATAAAAGTGATCCAAGCTGAATCTCGAATATATACAGTTGATCATTAAGCCACAGGGAGTATAATCCCCGGACCTTATCTGTTTGACAGGATCGGATTTACCAAGAATCCATATTTTCTCATATTGTAAATGTTTTCGACGTATACGGAGCAGACAAACAGAATTTGTTGAATCCGAACCTTGTCTGTAACGATACGTGGGAATTCTCCGGAGCCTTTCATGAACCAGACGCTGAAAGTATTAAGAATAGATCATTGGCACAAAAATCTCTTTGTTCTACTGGGTTCAATTGCCGCTATTGAGATTTGCCATCAGAACTATTCGTTTGAACAAGCCTGGTTCATGCTTTTAGGTTTTTTCCTCGCGTGTCTGGTTTCCAGCGTTAACTATGTCATTAATGAGTTTCTCGATGCGTCGTACGATGCGCAGCATCCGAGAAAAAAGAACCGCCCTGTAGTGAGCGGCAGTATAAATCCGCAGCATTTGTTTTTTGCCGCGTCGTGGTTTCTCATTCTGGCGGTGGCAATCGCGGCCTGGTTACATAACTGGGCGGTTTCTCTTGGACTGATGGTCTTATTCGGATCAGGGATATTATATAATGTTGAGCCGGCGCGATTCAAGGAGGTGCCCGTTCTTGATGTACTTATCGAATCCCTGAACAATCCTATAAGGTTCGTGATCGGATGGTATGCAACCGCATCACCTGTTGGCTTCCCATCCATAATTCTCCTCTGCCTGGTATGGATGTACGGATCGTTTCTCATGTCGTCAAAACGACTCGCTGAGAAACGATTTCTCGGGGACAGGGCGGATGTGTATCGAAAAACCTACCGGTTCTATACGGAGCCTTCGCTTAAAATTCTCACGTTCTTGTATGCAACTATCACGTTTCTCCTGTATACTGCCGCATCGCTGCTGAAATCCCCGAATATGGTGTATGCCGCTCCCGCTGTTGCCATTCATATAGTATGGGTATTCAAACTCACTCTTGAAAAGGACAGTGTGATGATGGATCCAGAGCATGCATATAGAAAACGGTTATTCCTCCTGTTCTCATTCCTCACGCTAGGAATCATAGTTGTTCTCGCGGAGAGTTCCATCCGTTGAGATCGGGCATTCGATATTTTCTTTTTTTACTTGGCGTAACCCTCCTTATCCCGGAGTGGATTCTTGATGTTCATTGGGGTGCTCACGATCTTCACATAGACGTTCTACCCTGGTTTTATAGCTGTTCATTTTCTCTGCCACTGATCGTTGCAAAGTGTCTGCTATTTCTACTGGTTGCCGGTACAATTCCTCTTATCCTCCGTCTGCCCTCCCTCGTTAAATCCTCCATACAGTTGTGGAGTAGGAAACGTATTATTTCAGTTTGTACCGCTGTATTCCTTTTTGCTCTCGGATCTGTCTGTCTGGAGCCATCCCCGTTGTACATTCGAAGTCTTCCCATTCAGTTTGATGTGGGTCGGAATGTACTGTTATCCATGTTCCCCCTTATCCGTTTTATTGGATTAGTCTGTTTTGTCATCGGAATTGGTGCAGAGGGACGGAACCGGCTTGCGTCAACGGTAAATCGATGGCTGGAAATGCTCTCATCATTATCACTGGGAAAAAGCGTTATTCTGCTCATTTCCACAGGTCTCATACTTGGTATACTTTTTTCAATTATCGGCTACAAACAGCTTCCCAGCATACGTGATGAGGTCGCTGCGTTATTCCAGGCGGGTATTTTCCAGAGTGGACGTGTTGTTGCGGAGCCCCCCGCCTGGCATGAGTTCATGGATATGAGCCCCATACTCACTCATCCATCATGGAGTTCCATGTATCCGCCGGGGTGGTCCGCAGTGCTCGCCATCGGGGGAGTACTCAATATTCAATGGTTGGTAAATCCGATGCTTTCCGGCGTCATCGGTGTACTGGTATTCATATTGCTGCGTCGCCAAATCAACGGGTATTCTGCATGGCTGGGATTGTTACTCCTTTTTACGTCACCATTCTTTCTCAGGCTATCCGGATCGTATATGTCGCACCACTATACGCTTGTTATGCTATTGATTGCATATGTACTGATTTTCACCGATAAGCCGCGGACCGTGTTCACGGGGATCATTTCGGGCGTGGCTATTGGCTTTGCCTTTGGAACAAGACCGTGGTCTGCCGCATGTCTTGGATTACCGCTCGCCGTACTGGGGATTCGCGAGCTCCGGTACTCTGAACATCGATCGTTCTGGCTCGGGTGTGCGTTCGGATGTATCGTTTCCGTTGTTCCCATAGCGTATTACAATGAGTTGAGTACGGGAAACTGGTATACAACGGGGTATGTGGCACGATTGGGACCGAAAGGTAGTATGGGATTCGGTGAGAAGGCCATGGGTCTGCACACGCCGCTCCTTGGTCTTCTCCATAATGCGGGGCGTCTCTACAGGCTTAATGTGGATATGTTCGGAACGCCGATTCCGGGAATATGGATCGTTGGTCTGGGTCTCCTCTGCGGATTGATGAATGTCTCTGCAACTTTTCTCCTGCTCGGTTTTTTTATCCTGTGGCTTGGTTCAGGTTTGTATTGGTGGTATGAACATTGGTTCGGTCCCCGGTACCTGTTCGAGGGAATACCCGCACTTATTCTGTGTGCGAGCATGGGTATAGATGCACTTCTTCGAAAATCAAATTTCAAGCCGTATGTATTAAGCGGTTTCGCCGTGTCGATTTGTTGGGGGCTTGTGGCGGTTATTCCACAAGAACTGCACGATTTATCCACGGGATATGGCGAGGTTGACAGAATCACCGTGAAACAACTCCGTGATCCATCTATCTCCAATTCAGCAGTTATCATACAGGATTCAGACGCGAACGCATGGCCCCATGATACGTATACGAGCGCTTTCCTTGCCATGGTACTGGAGGATTTCAAGGGTGCGATCATGTTGAGGGATCTCGGGCCCGAGAATAGGATCCTCCAGGATCTTCTGCCTCAAAAAGACTGGCACTATTATTGCCACGGTGAGACGTACGGATCCGGGACGCTGTTTCAGGTCAGTGGATCGGATTTCACTGCTGATACTACATCCGTGCTCCGCTAGCCGGTCTTACATAGTCGTATTCATAATGGGTAGCGATCCTCGATGAACAGGTATGGTGTTGATAAATGCATCGACAACCATCAGTGTAGAATCCCACAGCCGATATGGCGCAATACGGTATCGGATTGGTAATCAGATCCAATATGATATGTGGGAGACGAGGGGAACACGTCCGTTCTGATCAATAGTTTGAAAAAAGCCAATAACTATACATTGGTACAGTCTAAGGAGATGAACATGGAGATGATAATCGGATTTCCGGGTGGTGCCCGGGTGGATGCACGTTTCAAGGGGTATACAATTCTTACCGACCAACCGCCGCATGGAGGTGGTGAGGGAGCGGCTCCGGCTCCATTTGATCACTTTTGGGTTTCATTGGGAACCTGCGCCGGGATATACGTTCTTCGATTTCTTGAACAACGAAACATACCTACCGATGACGTGCACATTACACTATCGACGCATTATGATGCGGAACGCCGTATGGTGGGAAAGGTTTCGTTTGCAGTTGAACTGCCCGAGTCGTTCCCGGCGAAATATTCGAAAGCCATAGTCAATGCGGTGAATCTCTGTGCGGTGAAGAAGCATATAAAACAACCGCCTGAGTTTGAGACCATAGTATCAATTGGACCAGACATCGCCGCGACCTACAGTGATTGAGTACATCGAAACCGATATAGAGAATGTTTCATACCAAATAGGACACATCGGATGGTTTCTCTTGGCTTCCGGACGTGTGATCACGAGTGATGTTCGGCGAATGGATAGTTTCTAGGGAGGGTATTATTCCCCTTCGACAGGTAAGCACGATGAAACGTATACATGGGAAACGGGTACATGAGTGAGAAGCAGCTGAGAAAATATCCACATGTTCACGGGTTGATTTTTGATCTGGATGGTACTATAGCCGATACAATGCCACTTCATTTTCGAGCGTGGCGGTTTGCACTGGAGTCGTACGATATCAATTTCTCCCGGCGGGAGTTTTATGCGTATGCGGGGATGCCAACACATGTCATAATCACAAAGCTGCAACAGAAGCATCATCGTCCGGTACCCGAACATGAGGTGATGCGATGCAAGGATGAATACTTTCTTCGTTCACTTGATGAGATCGAGATAATCAACCCCGTTTTTTCGGTGGTAACGGAATGGTATGGATCAGTGCCACTGGGTATCGGAACCGGTGGTCGCAGGGCTATTGTCGATAGGACAATCGATGTACTTGGTATACGAAAGTATTTCGAGTCAATCATAACCGTAGAGGATGTACGGAATCCGAAACCTCATCCTGATACGTTTATACAATGCGCTCAGGAGATGGGAGTCGAACCCCGATTTTGCCAGGTGTTCGAGGATGGTGACACAGGGCTTCAAGCTGCACGTGATGCCGGAATGTACGCAACAGACGTACGGCCATTCATTACCTCCGGGAGGAGGAAACAACGTAAAGGTTGATACTGCGCTGAAGACATCTTATGTCTTTATGCCGAATTCGATCCTGAGGCGATGATCGCCTCGATTGTTACTCCGGATTTGACTGATGATGTCGTCTTCTTGACGGAAGGAGTTGTCTGTCTCTATCCCGGATTCATGGGAAAGGTGTGGAAAATTGGTGACGTCAAGGCGAAGGATAAATACAATTGAGCTGAGAGAAAGCCTGGTGAAAGACAGATCGCCAATGCATATTTATCGGCCGAAATTTGAATCGTATTGTTTTTTATACCGGTCGATACCATAATTGGTCCTATACGAGACTACGCCGAATGACGGACGACATAATCCAAAAGTCCATGAACAGGAGCCAATAATCGGAGAAGTTGTATCGTGGGTTTCATTGTCTACATGATAAGGATTGTTCTTGTTGTCCTTGCATTGCGATACGTTTGGCGGGCTCTGAAACGAGCCATCCAGGGCGAACGAACTCCTGAGTCGCGGGTGAGAACACAGGAAGCTCAGTCCATATTTCCGGATATCAAGGATGCCGAGGATATCGAATACGAAGACATTGAATAATCCCGCGTCCTGATAGCGGTTGGAACCGAATGAAAGATCGAATCCAATATGTGATGTAATCGCCCGCGGAAAGACGAGGTAGTAATGTACATTGTACGCATATTATTGGATGTGCTGCTTGTCGCTCAACTCGGCGGTATGACCGTCGACGATGTCATGGTGCGCTATGAGGAAGCGCTCGGTGGGAGCGACGCCATTCACGCTATTGAAAGCATTGAAATGTTTGGGTCCGTACAGGGGCTCGGTCTGTCGGGGAACGTGCATTCCATTCAAAAAGCACCGGATCTGGTTGCAGAGCGTGTGGATATCGGGCCCTTAAGTTACGAATGGTCTTACTCAGGAGATCATGGATGGATCCGTGATCAAAGCGGATCGGTACGAATGCTTTCTCAATCAGAGCTCGAAGAGTTGCTTATTCTATCCAAGGTTGGTGGTGGATCTTCCCTGGATGAGCTTAGACCCCACATGAAGCTCGATCCGAATAGCACCACCGAAGATCAGATCTGTATTCGGGTTTCCAAGAATACCGCCGATATACGACTCTTTTTCAGTCGTCACACAGGATTGCTGGAAAGGCTTTCCATGACGAAACTCGGAATGCCTATGGAAGCGTCGTTCTATGATTATCGTACGGTGGATGGCGTGGTCCTCCCGTTTAAAAGCGCACAGTCCATTGCCGATGCCTTCAGTCTGGAAATGACCGTTGACAGCATTGCAGTGAATATTCCAGTAGACAATACAATATTTCAAACTCCTGCGGATCTGCTCCTCGAGGAGGAGACAATGATATGTGATGTGCCCATGGAGTTCGAAACCCATATAGTTGTTCCCGTAAAGATAAATGAGGAACAGGGGCGGTTTTTTCTTGATTCAGGTGCAGGGATGTCCTGCATTGATGAATCATTGGCTCGTTCTTTACAGCTGGACGTAGAGGGGGGACTTCCGGCTCAGGGCATACTTGGATTCGACTCCGTGGGCGTTACGACCATCGATTCCCTTGGTATAGGATGTTTTATACTCGAGGATCCTACACTCGCGAGTGTTGATCTTCATTCATTCCGTACATCTGATGGTGGCGGGGTAGAAGGATTACTGGGATATGATTTTTTCTCTCGATTCAAAATCGGATTCTTTGATGATGATACGCTTGTAGTGGCCGAATCGGGGGGGGATTTAGACGCGGCTGACTATGAAAGAATCCCTCTTGAGTTTGTCGCCAATGTTCCCGTTGTTGAAGGCGAGGTCTCTGGAACACGAGGCAAATTCATGATAGATACGGGTAATGCATTTGAATTGATCCTGTATACTCCATTCATGGAGAAAGCTGAGTTGGATCATATTGCGACGGAGGATGACTACGGTTCCGCAACCGGTATCGGAGGATCAAACACCGTTTCCATGATATCAGTTGATACGCTCTCTGTCGGGCCGATACATATCCCCGATGTACAAGCGCTCTATTCACCTGAAGGATTCGGGGTTGCGGGAGCTCGCGAAGCGGCGGGTAACATCGGGATAGGTCTCCTGAAACGATTCGATTGGATGCTTGATTATCGATCGGGGACTCTATTCATAAAGAAGAAATGATACTGATGCATCTATTTTCCACAGACTACGAATTAGCCGGAATGAATCCGAATGACATGCACTGGAGATGTACGTGTTCCCGTACATTCGTTTTCGCCGAGTGTATGTGTATCGATTGGAATAGGTGAGTATTCACCTGCTATCCCGGTGGAGGAGCCACACTCGGAACTCGGAGGTGATGCAGCTTGATTGAAATTGTCAGAATCACTCGTAAGAACCTGGCGGATATTATTCCTTTAATGGCTGCCATGCAGGAGGAACTCGGATACCAGAGCGACCCGGAATTGCTGGAGGATCATGTGGAGGCCATGATGAAAAAGCGTGATGGTCGTCTCGTTGTACTCTGCGCCCGGAAAGGGCGATTTCCGGTTGCATATATTGCCGGTTCTTTTTGTATGGATCCATTATCGCGGGGCTCTGCATTCATGATCACCGAGATCTTTGTTTCAAAACCTTTCCGGGGTGGAAGAGTGCTGAAAAAACTCATCAACGGTCTCAAAACATTCGTGAAAGCCCGGGATATTAAGACTTTGTTCGCTCTCACACGTCATACCGAGAGAGACTTTATTTGCCTGGCTGAAAGTTTGGGATTCGATCACACGGGGAGGGAGATGATCGAGCTAATCCTGTAGTCCGCATTTCTCACGAAATATCTGCTGAAACTACTGAACTGACGGCGCTATCTTCGTTACTGATCCAAGCCCGCAATACGCGATTCTCAACGATTCCGGCTTTACCCCGGCCACATGACTGGTCGTCACGACTTCAATCGCTCATTTCAGGCTGCATATCGAATCCCTTGATATACGGATTGCTATCTGGGCTTCGGCTTCACGCGTTTCACCAGCGCCGAGTGCAAAAGAGTCCCCGAGCAAAGTCAACGCGCCGAAGGGAGTGTCTGCTTTGCCATCAGAGACATTCCCTGCCTTCAAAGGGAACCGTGTTGAGAGGGATTATACCACTTTGATACCAGAAATCGTGCAACGACGTATCGTGGGGCCGCTATGGACAGGTTACTCCATGTATCCAAGGGCTCGTAACTGATTCTTTGTGGCATCGTCCAGATGTACTTCTTCTCCTCGCACGGCCGACTCAGATGCCTGCTGAGCATAGTCATCGATCTGGATCTGCAGATCTTTCACCTGATCAGGATGGCGTTCCACGAGATTCTTATACTCCCGGGGATCATCAACAAGATTATACAACTCCAGGGGCTCTAGTCCTCTCGGATTACCTTTGTTTGCTTGAATCAGTTTCCATTCTTCACTTCGCACCGCCTTGAGAAGGTTGCCTTCGAAATCCTCTTCGGCGTAGGCAAACATGACACCATCAAAGTCGGGATGTTCCCATTCAAGCGATGTACCCTGCATGCCGGGAGGTACCGGCAGACCGCATCGTGCAAGCAGTGTGGGTGGAAGATCGAGAAGTCTCACCTGCTCATCCACCCGTCTGCCGGCGTATGTGGAGTCTGGAAATCGAACGATAAGTGGAACGATAATCTGCTCATCATACAGTGTTGTTCCATGCCACCACCCACCATGTTCGGCGAACTCCTCGCCGTGATCCGCTGTGACCACAACGATGGTGTTTTCCAGTAAGCCCCTGGATCGCAATGTATCCATGAGCATACCGAAATGCCTATCCCAAAAGGTGATTTCCCCATCATAGACATCGGATAAAGTCTGTGCCATTTCCAGCGGGGGATTAGGCATTGAGACGCGTGCATACCCGACACCGTCATAGGGATGATGGAAAAATGGATCATGAGGATCCATGTAGTGAATGAAGAGAAAGAATGGATTCGTAGCGGATTCATCCAACCAGCTGAACACCTTCTTGTTCACATATTCCGCATCCCGATAGTAGTGGTCCACATATTTAGCCTTTGATATGAATCTCTCCCGGATCAATCGGAATATATCATAAAGACTCAATTTTGCGGCGGATTCAGTGGCAAGGAAGAAATACGCCGGTGAAAGATGGTGATATTCGTGGAATCCCTGGCCAAAGCCGAACATGGGTGCGATGTTGATGTTATTCGCATACCCGGTGGTTTTGTATCCTGCCGCTGAATAAGCCTCAGCCAGCGTTATGATGTCTCCAGGAAGCATACTGACTTTACTAACGGCCCCATGGGTTGATGGATAGAGGCCGGTCAATATGGTGGCGATTGAAGGTCGCGTCCATGATGATTGCGCTACCGGTTGGGAGAAAAACACCGATTCTTCCGCGAATTTATCGAGGTTGGGCGTTGTATCCTTTTTGTATCCATAGCATCCCAATCGATCTGCTCGCATGGTATCAACGATGATGAGGATCACATTCGGTTTCGATGAATCTTCACCTCCGGCACTGACCGTTTCATATTCGGATTGAATTCCGCGATCAGTTATGTAGGCGGTAATGAAAAGTATACCAAGTATAGCTATGAAGACTACGGTGCCAACGAGGGGATTGCGGAGTCTGGCCAGGGGGCGATTATGTGCCGTAAGCCTGCGAACGAGCAGGAATAGAACCAATCCCACTATGGCCGAAGCGCCAAGTACCGCAAGCGGGAGGATCATCCCCTGCGGAGGTCGTTCCCGGAACAGATCTCGAACAAGACGAAAACGAGTAACAATGGCACCCCAGAAGGTAAAGACGAGCGCCATGGAGATTGCAAACGTGTTTCCCCGTGCCTCGTGACGCCCAATCATGTGAGCAAGTGGTTGAAGCACCAGCCCGATTCCCGCACCAAATACGGCTCCGACGATCCCATACAGAATCATCGAGTATGGTAGCACCCAGATCTCCTCAAGATCCGCCAAATGCATGATCACAAATGCTTCGATAAGACCGACCAGAGCGCCACCGTATAAACCGCCAAGAGTGGCATTCCATATGCGATGCCACTGAAGTGTTCTTCTGACCCCGCCATTGCCTCCTCGTGTCGATACTTTCGTAACTTCGTCGGCTTTGACCTGAATGCCGTTCACGAGTACGAATCGTGGTTTGTATCCTCTCCGTCTCGCGAGCCATACGATACCTCCGACAAGCGTCAGAGCTTCTGCGGCCCAGAAACCAAGCGCGCTGAACAGAATAGTCGCCTCGCCGCCCATCATGCCGCCGAGCAGAATGTAGGTTACGATCTCTCTGACGCCTTCGCCCGCGATGGTAAACGGGCTGATGACGGTGGCGAAAATCTGGATTGAACTGGCGAAACTGACTTCCCAGATGTCGGCACCTGTGGCACCGATCGCCCGTGCGGTGAAATAGTACATCACAGCGGTGAGAAAATGAACGAGGAAACTGCAGAATGACGCGAGAAGGAGAAGTCCCTTGTGTGATTCATAGGCTCCCGCGGCCGATCGTACTTTCCGTAACAAGTCTGCAGGTTTCCCTTTCTTGGGAAGAAGGCCGAGTAATGGATCGATGATGCCCGGTTTCATAAGAACGACGAAAAAGGCAATGATGGAGCCAAGTGATATTGCCACGGTCAGTATCGTGACTCTCTGCGCGTTTGCACCGAGATTGTGGGAGAACACTGCGTATCCCAGGGGGAGTGTAACGAGGAATGTGAGGAAGATCCCCATAACACCCATGAGTTTTTCGATGAATTTCGCCGCAGCCACTTCGAGGGTTTGCTTACTGTATCGTGCTGCGTCATAGAGCGTATACCCGTCCAATCCGAAGGTGGACGGAAGAAAAGTACCAAGAAAGCGACCGATCATGAAGGTCCCGGCGAGATGACCAAATGGAAACCTGATTCCTTGTCCGATAAGAAGAAGAAACCACCGTACCATACTGGCGATGATCCCTATCCCTTTGAGAAAGGCGGCTATGAGAAGAAAGTACCAGAATGAGCGTGCCTCTATCTTGGGCAGATAGTCCTTAATGGCCTTGAAGGTAGTGATTTTTACCTCGGGAAGTACTTGAACTTCCCGCTCATCCCGGAGTTGGAGATGGTCTCCGGGTTTGAGATGTAAGCTCTGTCCATCCACGAGAAGCTCCCGTGAGGAACTGACAACTCCCGCGCCATCTCTGAGAAGAATTGTCTCGCCGACTTCGACGTCTTGAGTTTCACCACCGGGGTATAAAAGACGGATATGTCCTTCATCCGCCACCTTGTGATTCAATAATACCCAGAAAGCCAATACGGTAACTGCTATTTTCAATATGGTTGTGACGAAACTTTTGATGCGTCCACCTTTTGATGCACGATCCATTGTATCTCCTTATGGATTTAGCGGTCCATAAAATTTATGGGGGACACGCTGCATATCTGGAAAGGTTCATATCCCTGAGGATATTCAGGGCGATTAGCTGTATTTCAATTCTGTCTGTGTCATATCCGCTGGAGGATATCGCCACAATAACCCACAGATCCTCATGCATCGGTTCGGTAGATGACCTTAAGGCATCAGGTCTGCAATCCATATCCGTTCTCGCGGTCCGCTAACCATTCCAAAATATCAGGTCTGGTGTGTGTAAAACGGATATGGCGGCAAAGATATAATTGATACGCCGTATCGGAAAGATCGAACTTCAATATTGACTCGAAAAGGAAAGCCTAGATTTCCCTCGATATATCATAGCCATCAAGATCCTCAGGAAATGGAATGCCCAAGTGAGATAAAATCGTCGGCATCATATTCCCGATCCACATGTCTTCGGGAATCCGACGGATATTCGGATAGATGAGAAGGGCGTCGTTATATGTGTGCATTCCGGTGAGTGACTTTCTCTCGAAGACAGAAGACCGTGCGATACCATCTTTCAAATCCATCCCGTTATTCGGCACCATGAGTGCATCGGGAGCCCGGCATCCCGAAGATGCCCCCGGGATCTCTTCTTCGAGCAAAATACCCTCGAGTACCCGTTCACCGTCAGGTGCTGTCCACCGAAGGAGCTTTTCCTTCAGATCTTCCAAAACTGCCCGTTTGGAGGCTTCATCCACGATGCCGCCGGGATCTCTCCCGCGAACGTTTATATAGAGCCGGCCCGGTATGAGACTGTATACGTGTGTGTTTGACCAATCCATATGAGCCAGGGGAAGACCGGGTTCCTCCGATTTGATGCTGCTGAGCCCGTTCTCCACAAGCCACCGAGCCACATTGACTTCGTAATTCAAACGACAGAAGCCATGATCCGACAGGATAATCAGATTGTCGCAGCCATGCAGGGTGTCGATGAGGCGTCCGATATGCCTATCGAGTCGTTGATACAAATCGATAAAGCCATCATGGAATGGGAGCGTATCGTCCATATAGTCATCCCAATAGAAATGATGTAAACGATCCGTTTCCATGACATGCGCCAGGAAAAGGTCCCACTTATTGTTTTGCAGATAGTGTTGGATAGTGGCAAAACGGGCATCCAGACTCTCTTGAAGCAGGGTCATGAACCTGGAACGATTTGTATGCGCAATTCGAGGATCCGGATCGATACTATAGCCCATATTCTTTAGTTTCGGGATTTCGTCCGGCGGCCAGACCGCGTGATCCAGATTCGGAGAGAGGAAGCATCCGATCATCACACCGTTTATAGAGAAGGGGGGTGATGTTACAGGCACACCCATGGAAAAAACGCTGCATCCTGATTCACTTACCACCCGTTGCAGTACGGTACCATGGATCGAGGAAGTATCAGGAATACGTACATCATAGGAGTTCGAATCCTTGATGATGAAACCCGATATACCATGGCGAGCCGGATGTAATCCCGTCATGAAACTCGTCCATGCCGCGGATGATACAGTTGGGAGAACGCTATTTTGTTCGACCATGGTATTGTGTTTGATAATGGCTTCGAAATTGGGCATGACACCCGAGTCAATCAATTTACTCAAAAGACTGTGTGGTACACCGTCAATACCAATTACGGTGAGACGCGGCGGCGATTGTGATAGCGACATGATCGTATCACCTCATAGTGTTGGCGTGTTCAATTCCATTGTAAGGCTATAGAATGATGTTTACGGAAACGGCACCATTTGCACGGATTCATGTCCATGAACAAAACCATACGCGGGTAATATGAAGGCACTGCTGAGAGGCTACATGACGAAACCGAGAGAGACGCGATGGCTCTCATCGAAAACGGGGTGCTGCGACAGGGCATAGTCAAGTTGTACTCTGTGGATGTGTAGTCCGGCTCCCAGTGTCATGTTCCATGCACGACCATACGGTTCTTCATCGCGGGAAGATGGTTCAACACCGATTCTCAGAGCGATTGCTTTGCGATACAGAAGTTCGGTTCCCGCCCTGATGTCCGCACTCATCGCGCCCGCGGAGAATTGACTTGCGGTCTCACGCCCCTCGAATCGTATATCAAAATCAACCGCCGCAAGCAAATCGAGCTGTTCATTCATGGCGGACAGCCGGACGGAGTTTCCGAGTTTCAGCATGGGAGCGCGGGTATTTTTCGTGCCATTGTTCCACACAAGGAGCGTTCCAAAGGCATCGTGCAATGAAGCTCCAACGACCCACCATGGTTTGACATAATACATCGCACCGAGATCAAAGCCGAAGCCGAACATACTATCATCGCTTTGAAGGCCCAGGAGATTCTTCTCTCCGATTCCCTGTCGCAGGATTTTCGCATTGATTCCCACATAGAGATTCGGGGCGGCATCTTTAGCATACGATAGCGTCAGAGCCATCTCCACATCACTCTTATACTCAATCTTACTTTCATCGATTCCCTCGCCGGGCAGTGCATCGTCTATATCCGGATCGTAGGGATCCCATTGGCCGTTTCCTTCAGTGCCGTCGGGATTATTTATGGGATCGTAATCATCGTCCTCAGTATCACCGTCTTCGCCCGGGGGAATATTATCCAGACCCCAGTCCTGAAACGCGTCTTCAGTATAGGGAATATCGTCGATACCCATTCGAATCAGACTTATACCGAATGACTCGGTTTCTTCCGGTAAAACGAACGAAAGGAAGTCATATTTTATTTCATTCGCGAATTGGGCAGCATGCATGGCACCGATCTGTCGCGAATGAATGGCGCGGAGACCGGCGGGATTCCAATATGCGGCCGTTGCATCATCGGCTATGGACGTGAATGCTCCCCCCATTGCCAAGGCTCTCGCGCCGACGCCTATACTTAAGAATTCCGCAGCATATTTGTGATCGTATGAATAAACAGTACTGCCCATAATCATAATGACTAGAACGGGTATGCTGATGAGACGCATGGATTTCCTCCCAACGTGTGTCATTGGCGTAAAACCTCCCGAGTTCGGGGACACCTCACGAATGTAATAATCATTGCCATGTTTCATTCAGTATATCTAATCGGGCATATGAATCAATATTCCATACCGTATGACTGAATCATCGGATACATAAAAAACACCAGTCAGTTGAAGTAGATCCCTGCGTGGTTTATTTGCGACGTTCATGTGCGACGTGCCGCAAGGCGTTGGACGCCATCTGACCGATTTTATCGGGGGCAAACATGTTGTGAAAAAGTTCATACCCATTCTTTGCAATGGTATGACGCAGGTTTTCATTCTTTGCAAGTTTCACGATAGCCCGGTTCAACGCATGCGCATCTCCCGGTGGTACGAGGATGCAATCGGTTCCATCGGTGAACCACTCACGCATCGCCGTGGTATCTGCTGTAACGACGGGTTTTCGCGCCGATAGTGCCTGGAACACCTTGTTCGGGACGACGGCATCTGCTTTTTGAGACGTGCCGAAAATGCCAAGGCAAATGTCAGCATTATCTATCCAGCGTGGAAGATCCTCATAGGCAACAGATTCAACCCATTGTATCGTATCATCAATCTCAAGTTGACGGGCGAGGATTCTCATCTGAGAATATTGCTGTCCCGTCCCGATAATTGTGAATTCGATTGTACTCGTATCCTTCAGAGAAGCCGCGGCCTCAATAATAGTTGCTACGCCGTGAAGAGGAATCATCCATCCGTAGAATAGAACCTTTACGTACGATTCCGGAGTCGGTTTCATCGAATACTTGAATAATTGCGATTCGGCGCCTACGGGAATAATACTGACGGAATCGAGCGAGGTTCCCAACTGACGCCTGAAAAGATCGGCATGCGCGACGGTGTCACAGAAGACATGATCCGCGAATCTGAAGGCGATACGATCCAGCCAACGGCACAGTTTGCCTGCAACATGCCTGTCTGAATATCGCTTGCGATCCACTATAACCGTCTGATAGAGCGAGATGAAGGGGTCGAATACAAGGGGTACACCACGAAGAGATGCGAGTATTCGTGCTGGTATCATATCTATCTGTCCGAGATATGGCACGATGAGGATATCGTGCCGTGGTAATCTCAAATACCGTACTATCAGAACAGGAAGAATGAGTAGCCATTTAAAGAACGGCAGGATGAATCGAATGGTTGCGGTAATACGTCCCCGATCTTCCATTCTGCCCCAAATTGAGTGGTGGCATTCTATTACCCGGTGACCCGAATGTCTTAATCCGCCGCTCAGGATTTTAAAACGCGGGCGATACGAATCGTATGTACCGAAGAATACTATTCGGAGGCCGCTCGTGTGTGATTCTATTCCGTCAAGCCCCATCTCCTGAGCTCTTCCGTTGCTTGTTCAGAACCGTCATGTACATCTTTCTGCTGTTCCACCCACCCGACAAGTTCGGGGATTCCCTGCTCTATGGATACGCGTGGTTCATACCCCAAGAGCGTTTTTGCCTTTGTTATATCAGCATAACAATGTCGAATGTCACCTTCCCTGAATTGCCCTAAAATGAGGGGTTTGTCAGAGAAACCGATATATGTGGAAAGGAGTTCTGCAATTTGCAGAATTGATGTTGGCCGACCGGTTCCGATATTAACAGCCTCATAATCGGCTCTCGAGCTTTTCATGGCGAGGAGATTTCCCTGCACTATATCCGATACGTGGACGAAATCACGCGTCTGGTTTCCATCTTCGAAAATGATTGGCGGCTTCCTGTTAAGGAGACGCGCACTGAAAATAGCTCCAACGCCCGTATACGGATTGGATAGAGCCTGCCGGGGACCGTATACATTGAAATACCGAAGAGCGACCGTGGGAATTCTGTATGCGTATCCTACTGACAGACACATTTCCTCGTGATCGCGTTTTGTCACCGCATAAATCGACGTGGGGAACAGTGGTTTCTCTTCAAACGTGTTAATTGGAGTGGCCTCTCGACCCTGAGTATCCCGTATTTCCCAATGATTATCCTCCAACTGTTTTCGTGGTCTGAGCCGGGGATTGTACGGTCCGTTGTTGGAATCCTGATAGGCGCCTTCGCCGTATATGGACATGGAGGATGCCACGATTAATTTAGATGGCCGGAGTTCCGGATGGTGAATCAGATATTCCAGCATGAATGCGGTGGCTCTGGAGTTTCCCTCAACGTATCTATTGATGTCGTACATGGACTGTCCGACGCCCACCAGGGCTGC
>Ga0180434_10001667_pt1 | contig 31204 bp, 18 predicted proteins | sample SS_ome_7_FD_132453 | JGI IMG/M metagenome (GOLD analysis project Ga0180434, IMG submission 132453) | Hypersaline lake sediment archaeal communities from the Salton Sea, California, USA - SS_1_D_2 metaG | ecosystem: Environmental > Aquatic > Non-marine Saline and Alkaline > Hypersaline >... | reverse complement strand
TGTCGCCGGCCTGTGCGGTCGCCGCGGCGGCCGATATGGTCTTGAACGGCCTCGACGCCGAGCCGTCGTTGTCATCCGAACCTTTTACCGAGACATGGTATTCGGCGGCGTAGAGCGGACAGGCCAGGACCGCCGCGCATACCGCCAGGGATAATCTGGTCATTGTGTTTCTGCTCCTGTAAAACCGGCACGATTTTATCGGCGCTTCTCCCGCCAGGTCAAGCTGAAAGTGTCTGGCAAAAGTCCCGGCTGCCGCCGGAATCGGTATTGGGGCCGTATCGAAATGGTGGTTTTCGATACCGACTCCGATGCCGATACCGGCCCCGATACATTGGCTGTCGCCTGTTTCTTGCGTTTGCCTGCCGCGTTCCGCGATTGAGGCGAGTTTAAGAAACCATATCTTAGCAGAGAACTAAAAAAAGTGTCCTGGCGCCTTAAAGGCTTGTCGCGGGCCCTTCGAGAATTGGCAGGCGAATGGCGCAGGCTGGATACCTGTTCTCCGGTGGGCGGGCCGGACCTACTTTTTCAATTGCGGCCGCACCGGCGGCTTGTTATCTTCCCTGTTTCAAAGGATCGGTCATGCCGTTGAAGCGATTGGCGTTTCGGGTCTTGTTGCCGCTTCCGGCTGGCCCTGTTGCGATTGCGCCGACCGGGGGGCGATTGGGCCGGCGTAATCAAGAAGTTCGGCGAGGCGGCTATGAAGACGTCCTTTCGGTCGAGTGCTGCACCTTCGAACGGACCGAAAGGGCCCTTGTCTCCTGTGCAAGATAACATCATCCTTGCTGCAATAGTTGCGTTTTGAAATTGGGAAACCCAGTTGGTCCATACAGTCGGGAAGTTGAAAAATGAAGCTTATCGATGTCCTGCGAAGGGAATGTATCGTTGCCGGGGCGCGGTTACAGGACAAGGCCGATGCCTTGCGGCAGATTGTAAAAGCCGCCAAGAAAAGCGAGGTTTTGAAAGACGCGGCTGAAGATGCGGTCCTGGAGGCGCTGCGGGCCCGGGAAGCTCTCGGCTCGACGGGTTTCGGCAAGGGTATAGCGATTCCTCACTGCAGGTTGAAAGGCATTGAGGATTTCGTGGTCGGCATAATCACCGCGCCGTCCGGCGTGGACTTCGAGTCGCTGGATCAGGAGAAGGTCTTTCTGTTCGTTTTCATAATAGCGCCGGAGGCCGAAACCAATCGGCACTTGAAGCTGCTGTCGGCGATTTCGCAGACTCTCCTGGTCCCCGGCGCCGTAAAGGAAATCCTTTCTGCGGGCAGTTCCGAAGGTGTATGCGAGAGTTTCCTGCGGCACACGCACGGCGAGATCGACACAAAAAGGCAGACCGCCAAGGTTGTGTTTCACGTTTTCATACAGGAGGAGAACCTGTTCCATGACATCCTTGAGAAACTGGCGGGGATAGAGACGGGTTCGCTTGTCATATCCAATACGGAAAACGCCGCCGCGTACCTGTCCAAGGCGCCACTTTTCGCGGATTTCTGGCGGGACAAGCCGGAAAGGTTCAGCAGGGTCATCACCCTGGTGGTCGACAAGGGACTTTCCAACGAAACCATACGTCGCATTGAAAGCGTTACGGGGGACTTGAACGAAAGCGAAAGCGTGATGGTTATAGCACAGCACGTTTCTTATGCGGCGGGTTCCATATAAGCGGCAGGCGAATTGTCATGTGTTTTTAAGGCGGAAATTCAGAGCGGTTAGAAATGAGTTTGGATATTTCTTTTTTGGATATTTCCGCTCTGACCCTGTTGGGTTCAGTGGCGATTGCCGGCTACTATTTCGGCAATACGGTACGGATGGTCAAGCTGCCGTCAATTATCGGTTACATGATCCTGGGCGTTATTCTCGGGCCTTCGGTGCTCCACCTCATAGGCGAACCCGCCATGGAGCACATGTCTTTCATTACGCAGATTTCACTGGGGTTTGTGGCGTTCAGTATCGGCGCGGAGCTGAGCATGTCGTCGCTGAAGCACCTCGGCGGCGGCATAGTGTCCATTATTTTCGCCGAATCCTTCGGGGCTTTTTTCCTGGTGACGGCGGCGGTGTACTTTTTGACGCGCGATTTGCCCATGGCGCTGATTTTCGGAGCCATGGCTCCGGCAAGCGCACCGGCGGGCACGGTTGCGGTGATTCAGGAATATAGGGCCAAGGGCAGCCTTACAAAGGCTTTGTACGCAGTGGTCGGATTTGACGACGGGTTGGCCATTATAATTTTCGGCTTCGCGGCGGCCATTGCAAAAACGCTTTTGATCGGCGAAGCGACCGGTCGGAACGGCAGTATAATGCCTGCGATGATTGTGCCTTTGAAAGAGATTGGTCTGAGCATCGTGGTGGGGGGAATCATCGGGTTTTCTTTTTGCCAGATGGTTCGGAAAATGGAATATCCCAAAGATATTCTCATCATCGTTTTCGGTGCCGTCTTGATAGCCACGGGTCTTGCGTCCCGCTGGCACCTGTCTTTAATCATGACCAACATGGTGATCGGTTTCGTGCTGGTCAACACGAGGCGCGAGGCGCTGGTTCACCACATAATGGCGCCGCTTCTGGATATAATGCCGCTTCTTTTCATACTTTTCTTCTTTCTTGCCGGAGCGCACCTGGAGCTGTCCGCTCTGCCGGCCCTGGGCCTGTTGGGGTTCGTTTATATAACCGCCCGGTCGGCCGGGCTTATAGGCGGCGCCCGCATCGGGGCGATGATAGGTCGCGTAGAAAGCAAAATCAAAAAATACATCGGCCTGGGAATCCTCTCACAGGCCGGTGTTGCGATAGGCCTTTCGCTTATTGTAAAGCACGAATTCGCAGTCCTGCACGCAAAGTACAACCTGCCTCACGCCGAGGCTATCGGCACGGTGACGCTTACCACGATTACGGCAACCTGCATCTTCTTTGAGATAATCGGGCCGATTCTTACGAAGATCGCTTTGGGAAAGGCCGGGGAAATCCCGCGCCAGGATCGGGCCGAGATGCCACGGCTCAGCGATAGTCCCTGAAATGGCGCATCCAGCGCGGCCAGATGGGCGGATCGTAGTCGGGCTTTCCCATGGGGTCGGTGAACCAGTTACGGCTCCACTTGATCTCCCACAGCTCCTTGAGGCCGACCTTCCTGGCTGAAAAATCCATGAATGTGCAGTTGACGTAACCGGCGTGCCTGTTGATGCAGACCCGCCAGATGTCGTTGCGGCCGTCTCCGGGCAGTTGTCCGTCGTATTCCGGCGGATCCGCATAATGATACGGCTCCAGGTCGCAGCCGTCGTCATAAAGGCAGTCCAGCAGTACCGGCACTTCATAGCCGTTTCGTATGTAGGTCGTGCCCCAAGCCTCCTCGTTCGGTCCCCTGAAGGCGAACTTGCTTATGCCGTAGCTGGTTTCGGCCGGCTGGCCGTTTTCCATTATCGAAACCGCAAAGGGGTGGACCGCTCCCTGGCCCAGAGGCTTGACAGCCAGCGGACAATAGAACATGTCCTCGTAGTGGGCCCATTCCTTCAGCCTCGGGTTGCCGGCGAAGTTGCTCCTGCCCTTGTGCCCCTCGCCGTTGCCGAGATTAATCTTTCCGTCTTTTGGATCGATGGATACGGCGAAGATTTTTCCCCACTGGTTGAGCCTGGCCAGACATGCCAGGTCCTTGGCCTGTTTTCTGGCCTTTGAAAGCGCCGGCATCAGAATCGCCATCAGCAGGGCTATTATGGCGATAACGACCAGCAGTTCTATAAGTGTAAAAGCCCCACGTTTTACCATGAAGCCTCCTCCGTTGGTTCTCTTGGCACGTTTGAACAGTCCAAACGGAACAGGCGACGCTCCAGCGTTGTTTGTCTGCATTCAGGTCACTCCATATAATTATTATACTCAATCAAGGGCCAATAGGCAGCGATAAAACCGGGTTCCGTCCATTTTTTGGGGGGGCGGGGCAGGATATGCGGGTCCTGCGGGATAACCTTTTAGCGGCAGCCCAGCCTTGCCGCCTCATAGGCAACAAACCATTGACAACCAAACAGCCGTTGCCTTACCCTGCGGCTGTTTTGCGGAAGCTGTCGAGGGATCAACCGGACGAAAGGGCGCATTATGAAGGAACACTCCGAAAGGGCGGTGTTGCTTGTCTTGTGCTGTACGGTTCTGTTTACAACCCAGGCGGTTGCCGGCGACGGCACGGAACCGGCGGGGGGGAACCCGTTGTTGGAATCCGCCGCGGCCGACATTGCCGGGCTTCCGGATGACATTCTGAGCGACTCGAAAAAAGTTTTTTTCGACAGGGATAACATAGTGGCCCTGCTTTTGGCCGGCGGCGGCAGCGTTGCGATGCACCAGGGAGCCGATGCGAATATCGACGAGTATCTGCGGGACCATCGGGCTTTTGACAACGATCTGGACGAGCCCCTCAATATCCTCGGTGGACCGGGCTTTCACTTCGCCGCGGCCGGCTTATGGTATGTCGTCGAGGCCGAGAGGCAAAACGATTTTAATCAGCGCCGGGCGTGGGCAATGATAAGGGCCCTGTCTCTCACCGGTGTTACGACCCTGACGCTCAAGGCGGCGCGTAACAATGACACTCCCAACGGAAGGAGCTGGGCCTGGCCGAGCGGCCACACTTCGAGTTCGTTCGCGGCTGCTGCGGTACTTGACGAGTTTTACGGCCCCAAGGTTGGTCTGCCCGCGTATGGGCTGGCCTCGGTGGTAGGCTGGCGGATGATGGACGCCCGGGACCACTGGGCCAGTGATGTGCTGTTCGGGGCCGCTCTTGGCCTGACGGTCGGTCGTACGGTCGCAGGAGATCACAAGGCCATGGAGCTCGGCGGTTTCCAGATTCTGCCGTACCGGCTTTCTGCGGCCGGCAAAGTGGGGCTTGCGGCTTTAAGGCGGTTTTGATCCCTCCCGCCCGATCAAAATCACAGGGAAATTGTGAGAAGCTGTTTCCGCCCAGTGTGTGCCTCCGGTAATTTTGGGGGTCGGGTCGCCGCAGCGGCGGGCGGCAAACGCCCCTCGGGACGATTCAGGGCGGTTTTCAGCTAAGGGTTTCCTACATCGAATATAAGGGAAAAGACTGTTGCAATGGATGGAGTGGTTTCGTAGAATACGGTAGACCTATAAAAAGCAAGCTAGAAAGGGTCGGGATATCTCTTCTACCTCCCCTCCGCACCCGACCCTTTTTTATTGCGCTTTCTCGAGGATCTGCTCATTCTCGGGGCGCCATGCCGGATCGGCTATAAATCTATCCCCTGCCCGAATCAATCAGAATCAGGTCAAAGAATAGGCCTTCTCGGGGTTTTTACAAACTTGACCGCCGGGGCCGAATCTGTTTTCTTAGGCGGATAATTGCCGTCCGAAGAATCGAAAACAACTTGTCCGGCGTATAATAATGCCAGTGGAAAACACGATCATAGAAGGTGATTGTGTGGAGGTCCTTGAAGACCTTTACCAAAAGAACGGCAGGCAGCCGCTCGCCGACCTTGTTTTTGCCGACCCCCCGTTTAACATCGGCTACCGGTACGATGTGTATGAGGACAACCTGGAGTACGAGAAGTACTGCGAATGGACGGCCGAATGGATGAACGCCTGCTGCAAGGTGCTGAAAAAACGCGGCTCGTTCTGGGTGGCCATAGGCGATGAATACGCCGCAGAAATAAGGATCACCGCCAGAAAACTCGGTCTTTTCATGAGAAACTGGATCATCTGGTATTACACCTTCGGGCAAAACGCCCGTCGGAAGTTCGGCAGGTCTCATACTCATATATTCTATTTCGTAAAAGACACGGCCGATTTCATATTCAATGATCAGGCGGTCCGCGTTCCTTCGGCGAGGCAGAGCACATACAAAGACAAGAGGGCCCATCCCGGCGGCAAGGTACCCGACGACACTTGGATACTGAGGCCGCAGGACGCGCCCGGCATGTTCGAGGCCCGCGAGGATACTTGGAACATCAGCAGGGTCTGCGGCACGTTCAGGGAACGTACGGGCTTCCACGGCTGTCAGATGCCGGAAAAGGTGCTGGAACGTATAATCGCCGTCGCCACCGACCACGGGCAGTTTGTACTTGACCCCTTCAGCGGAAGCGGCACCACAATGGCTGTGGCGCGCCGGCTCGGTCGCCGGTACATAGGAATCGATATCTCGAAAAATTACGTAGCCATGGGTAAGGCCCGGCTGAAGGAATCCGGTTCGCTTTTTGACGGTGTTCAGCTCTGACCAATAAGCATGTGGGGGCACAATATTTTCCCCCGGCTGGTTCCTATACTTTGACGCAGTTGCCGCGCTGTGCATGTCTGATGGTAGCGAGAAAGACGCAAAAGTTGCTGGACTGGGAGAATCTTTCGGACGAGGATATCCTTAACATGCGGGTCAGGGACCTGGGCCTGCAGGTGCAGGGTTCGCTGGTCGAACCGCTGATCGGCAGGCTTTACGGAGAACTGGAAGCCCGGCGTATACAATTCCATCCTCCGTGCTACCTTGCGGACGAGTGGCTTTGCCCGGACAAGGTGCCGATAATCGGCATTCCATTCTGCCTGGCGCATCCGCGCCTCAAGCACATCGAACAAAAAATGATGTACGAGGTCGAGGGAGCCACCGACACGGCCTGTATGAAGCTTTTGCGCCACGAATGCGGCCACGCCCTGAACTACGCCTATGAGCTCTACAAGAGGACCCGCTGGCGCCAGTTGTTCGGCCCTTTTACCGCCAGGTACTCCGACTCTTATTATTTTCGCCCGTACTCGAGACGCTACGTTGTGCACTTGGATGGCAACTACGCACAGATGCACCCCGACGAGGATTTCGCCGAAACGTTTGCGGTGTGGCTGGCGCCCGGCAGCGACTGGCGGCGCAAGTACGCCGGCTGGCCGGCTATGAAGAAGCTTTGTTATGTGGATACTGTTATGAGCAAAGTCGCCGGCCTGCCGCCTGTCCGCGACGTACGCGAGAAACCGCCCTGGGCCGCGTCGCGGATGACTTCAACGCTGGCCGCCCACTACCAGCGCAAACGGCGGGCCCTCGGAAGCGGGTTCCAGGGTTTCTATGACGACAGTCTCAGATCGCTGTTTTCCTCTCAGCCGGCGGGTGGTTCAACTCTTAAGGCCTCGGGTTTTCTTCGCCGTTACCGCAGAAAGCTCGTCAACGACGTGGCAAAATGGACCGGTCACCGCAAATTCGACATCCACGAGTTGATCGGGACGCTGATAGGCAGATGTGATGCGCTCGATCTTTACGCCGGAACGGACCAAACCGGCGATGTGATAGGGCTTTCGGCGTTTGTGACGGCCGTTGCCAGCAACACTCTGAGAGGCCCCAGGATGACCAGGCTTTGAAACGCGGGAAGTTCAAAATTACGGTGCTGGTGGATACCGCGGCCATCCCCGAGGGCGACGCGGATTTTACCGCCACACCGCAGCCGGCGATCACGGAGTACCACGTTATCGGCGCACTTCGCGAACTTGGGTACGACGTGGCCGTACAGGGGGCGGTCAGCGATCTCGGCGAGCTTGTCAGAGCCATCACCAGCCGCAGCCCGGATCTGGTCTTTAACCTTACGGAGGAATACGGAGGCGATAGACGCCTGGACAAGAACGTGGCGAATCTGCTGGAGATGATAGACGTGCCATATACCGGTAGCGGCTCAACCGGTCTTATGTTGTGCAGGGACAAGAGTCTTTGCAAGCAGTTGTTGAGCCTGCACAAGATACGCGTTCCGGGTTTTATTTTGTTTCCGTACGGGCGGCCGGTGCGTGTTACCAGGAAACTTCCGTATCCGCTTGTGGTCAAACCCGCGTTTGAAGACGGTTCGGAGGGGATTTCCAACGCTTCGCTGGTCTTTAACGAGGCGGAGCTCAAAGAACGCGCCGGCTTTGTACATGAGGCCTTCGAACAGGCAGCGATCGCCGAGGAGTATATCGCCGGCCGGGAGCTGTACGTCAGCGTCCTGGGAAATAAGAGGCTAACCGTGCTGCCGGCCAGGGAATGTTTCTTCGAAACCGACCGCGGCCAAGGCCCCCTGTTGATGACCTATCGCGTCAAGTGGAACCCGCAGTACCGCCAAAAATGGAACATAAGTTTCGGTTTGTCAGATATCCAGCCTTCAGCGGCCCGGAACATCGCTCGGACCTGCAAGAAGGTGTACCGGGTACTTCAATTGCGGGACTACGGACGAATGGATCTGAGGCTCACTTCCGACGGCAAGGTGGTTATCCTGGAGGCCAACGCGAATCCCGATCTTGCGTATGGTGAAGAGGTAGCCGAATCGGCGGAAAAGGCGGGCATCTCATATGAGCGGCTCATCGAGCGTATTGTGCATATGGCGTGGCGCAGGTACCGCGGCAGATGAGAGGGATGTGTCCAGTTCAGGAAGAAAAATCCAGAAGCGGGTCGTCGCCGATTTTTCGGCGCTTGATCGCCGGCCCGTTGGTCTGTATAATAATTATTGGAGTGCTTTTTGCGTAGTAAAACAGGTTATTAAGGAGAAATGTTATGGGCGGGCGCAAAGCCTTTACGTTGATAGAACTTCTCGTTGTTATCGCGATAATCGCTTTACTGATGGGCATTCTGCTGCCGGCCCTGGCCAGGGTCAGGCGGCAGGCCAAGGCGGTGGTTTGCCAGGCCACGCTGGATCAGTGGGGAAAGATCTGGTACCTGTGGCTGGAGGATAACGATCAGTTCTTCGGTGACGGCTTAGACTGGCTGACATATCTGCATAAATATTACAGAGACCCGGAGATGCGTTTCTGCCCGATGGCCACGAAAACGCAGGAAGAGGGCGGCAGGCATCCCTTCCAGGCCTGGGGAAGCCTTACCGACCCGCTCAATCTGCCGCCGCCGGAAAAGGATACGCGGACCGGCAGCTACGGCCTGAACCTGTGGGTGACAGAAAGCACCAGCGGCGACCGCGGATCGCCGCAGGGCCACTATGGCAACGATCTTTGGAAGACCCCCAACATAAAAGGCGCCGTGGAAGTACCCTTTTTCCTGGACTGCAGCAGGATTCAGGATATCTGCCCCTATCACTGGGACATACCGCCCGATTACGACGGCGAGCCTCAGACCGGCAACGATAACGAGATGAGGCGCTCGGCCATAAACAGGCACGATGGTTTCGTGAACATCCTTTATCTGGATTTCCACGTCGAAAACGCCGGTTTGAAGCAGCTGTGGGAGTTGAAATGGAAGAAGAACTGGTTTACCGATCCCAGCGGCAACATCGACATGGCCCCGCCGGTATGGCCCGAGTGGATGAGACGGTTCAAAGACTACTCAGCGTTAAGATAACGGCTGTGGTGATATTCACTGTTTCAAACATAAAGTGTTGTAAATCAGCGGCTTCGCACGTTCACACCTTCGCACTTCCGTAAGTGGTTTCCGACCGCCGGAGACCATCCCCCTTTTGGGTGCGGGTCACATAAACTGTTCTTGATAGGGCCGATCAGCCGATATAGCGGATGACGGGCCTCCGGCCGCCGGCGCCGGTGAGGCCCTGCCAGTTGATCGGCCGGCAGCAAGGATGGCCTGGAATGGTCAGAAAGATACTTTTGATATTGTGCCTTATCGCCGCTGGGTTCCTGGCGGGCTGCCAGACAGTTCAGGGCTTCGGCGGGGACGTTCAGTGGCTGGGTGAGGCAGGCGCCTCCGTGCTCGAGTAGCGGTCGGTTAAACCGGCCTATCCGGCCGACTGCGTTCCGCGTTGTCGGCGGCAGGGCGGCCTGGCGAAGTAACAGCCGTCAGCGGCAGCCGAGCCAGTTCGCAGCCATTTTCCCGAGGTCAAGCCATTCATAGGTGGCGGGCCAGCCCCTGGCAAGGTCTGCGAAGTCGTCCAGATTGACGCATCCGTCGCCGTTGAGGTCGCCATCCAGTGGGGCCGAGATAGTGATGCCGCGGCCAGCGTCCTCTGCGCATACGTCAGGGTCGTAGTACAAGTAAGCCGTGCTGTCGGGAATGATCGCCCTTACCGGGAACATGGCCTTTACCTGGAACGTGAAGGTACGGACTTCTCCCCCGTAAAGGTTGTCGACGTAGAGTATGACCTTCCGCCCGGCGACCTCGACCCGGCTTACAAGACCGGCGGCGACCAGGGCGTCGAGGGATTCGGAAACCACCGCGAAGCCGGTCGGCACCCCGACATCGACTATCATCATACCTGTGGAGTCCTTCGGGCCAAAGTAGCGGACGGTCGCGGTGACGTTGACGATATCGTCGACCTCCACAGTGTTGGCGTCGTAGGTCACTTCTATCGCCATGTTGTTCTGGATCACGTCGTCGGCCAGGAGGACGTTGAAGCGGCGGACCAGCTGGAACCGCGACTCGCCCGAGCCGGTTGCGGTCAGACTTATGGAATCGGCCGCGGCCAACTCGGCGATCTGGAGCACGTCGAAGTTGCCGCTGTCGACCGTGAATTGGGCCAGTATCTCGCCGTCCGTTCCATCGGCGTTTACGGCCGAGGCGGTTATGGCAAGGTCAACGTTTCGGCTCTGGGCCCTGGCGGCCCTCATAAGCGCCCTAAGCGCCATGACGGTGTCCTGCGTGTTGCTGAACCCGCCGAGGCCGTTTCTCTGGAGGCTGAGCCACTTGACCGCGTCGTTCGCCTGCGGCATCTGCTTTTCGATCATAGCCAGTGCGGCGTAGGCGGTGGTCTCGATCGCGTGCGGCTGCCAGTGGATGCCGTCCGCGTCGCTTACGGCCAGTTCGAGAAGCCTGTCGAGGACCGCGTCGGCCGAAGCGTGGTCGTTCGCGGCGAAGGCCAGGGCGGTTATGGCAAGGGCGTACGCGTCGTCCCAGACGCCGCTGACGTTCGCCGAAAGGTAGTCCAGCGCGGCGGCCAGGACCTGCTGCGGGGCCTGGTCGTAGTCGCTCAAGGCCACCGCCACGAACGCCGTAAGGGCGTAGTTGCCCTCCATGCCGCCGATCATCTCGCTGTGACAGATGAAACCCACCGGTTCCCAGGAGCCGTCGGCTTTCTGGTGTGAACCGATCCAGGCCGCCGCCTCGGCGAGAACGTTTTCGTCGACGCTGTAGATGTCCCGGGCTGCGCTGAAGCTGCCGAGAACGAACGCGGTAAGCCACAGGCTTCCGGACTCGTCCGACTCGCCGAACGCCGAGAAGGAACCGTCAGCGTGGCGGAAGGTGAGCTGCCTCTGGTAGCCGGTGGTGATGAAGTGCTCGGCCTCGGCCCTTACCTCGGGCGTGAGCTGGCCGGTGGCGTCGAGGTACCGCAGAACCTCCACGTCCGGTGCGAAGAAGATCATATTTTGCTCGCCGCAGCCGTAGGGCATGCCGAGGAGGTCATCCACGCCGTTTATGCTCTGGGCCACCAGCGAGGGGGTTACGCTCAGTAGTATCTTTTCCGAGCCGGCTACGCTGTATGCGGGGATCGACGTATCGAGTACGAGCGAGTCCCCGGCCTTTATGATCCCGTTTTCGACGATTTCGCGGCGGGTTCCCTCGGGTTCGACGATAAGCTGCCTTCGCACCGCGTCTGCCCGCAGGGCCGAGCGGGCGGTCACTTCGATTATGTATGTTCCGAGCAGTTCGGGCTGTATGGTGAACGACGCCGCCGCGACGCTGTTGGCATCCACATCCACCCGACAGGAGGGTTCGTCCAGCAGTTCGAACCATTCAGCATCGGTGATCTCAACGTGAACGGTCTGCGGTTGGTCAAGGTAGTTGAATATCTGTATTCTGACGGGGAACTGCTCTCCGCGGGTTACCGCATAGGGCAGGTCGGGCTCGGCGAAGAACTCCTGGAAGACGGTCAGGGCGGATTCGCATATTCCCAGACCTTCGTTGGATGTCGAAACCGCGTGCAGCCTCCAGGTCGTTATACTGTCCGGGCTGGTAAGCTCTATGGCTGCCCGGCCGTCGGGATCGGTAAGAATATCCGGCATCCAGAGCCAGGTTTCGGGGAAGAACTGGCGTACGTGGGTGACCTCGGCCAGGCCGTTGTCCCCGCCGTCGGATTTGGGCGGGACCGGCATGTTGGCGCCGTCGAGGGCCGCCTCCCTCAGCCACATGTCGTCCCAGATGTTGCGGCCCTGGGGAACCTGTATGTTGGCGGAGGTCACAACCTGCAGGCCGGCCTCGTCGAAGACCTCGTAAGCGCCGCAGGTCGAATCGTCGTGTGTCTCGGCCTGCGGTTCCATGAACCTTCTCTCCAGCTCGTCGAAGACCGCCTGCATGTTCAACCGCCCCTCGTTCAGGGCATAGACGGATTCATCGACGATTGAGATACCCACCATCGATTCGGTTCCTGCGTTTACGGTTACCGTCACCGGATCGGCCGGCGCTGTTTCGGCGGCGTCAAACGTAACCTCCAGACCGGTGGTCTGCTCCATAACGACCTCAAAGTCGATCGAATCGGCGGAAACCTCGCTGTTTGGGTTTATGGTGTAAGCCACCAACTTGGCTTTCGGCAGCATCTGAGGCGTGGCCTTGATGATCAGGAAGGAAGAACCGGTGGGGACCACGGCCGAATAGAGTGTCCGGCCGTTGGCGAAAAGGTCATAGTAAACCGTGGTGTTGCTGGTCTTGAATATCTCAAAAATCATGTATTGACCGACCTGTACCGGTGAATCGGATAGCTGGGAAAGATGCAGGAAGCTGGCGGTGGGGGAGTAGTCCGCCGGAACGGTGAGTTCGGCTTGAGCTGTTCCCTGCGCCGAGTCGACCGAGCTGCGGATCCACGCCGCCGAGGTGTTCTCCGGAGCCTGCAGCGTCACTGTCGCCGTCCCGTCCATTCCGGTTAAGGTTCGGCGTTCCTCCGAGATTTTCATCCAGTAGATATCGAAATACTCGCACACCAGTTGCGCCGAGCACGAGACCGGTTCGCCGTCGGGGGTCTCGGCCGCCAGCAGGACGTCGAAGGGCCGGCCCGGCGCCACCGATCTCGACAGGCTGATCAACTGGTGCTGCACGGCCGACTCGGTGATCTTAAGCAGCTTGGTCTTGCTTTCACCGTGGCCCGACGTATCGGTGACCGTGATCTCCAACCGGGCGCTTCCCGCCCCGCCCGCCCCGGTGGTGCCGCTTACATAGCCGACCGCCGGCAGGGCAAAGTCCGCCCTGCCGCCTGCCAGTTCCGTGGTGAAGACCGCGTACTGTTCCCACACCCCGATATACCGGCTGGCCTTGACCTCCAGAGTCCCGTCCACGGGCTTGCCGAAGAAGTATGCGGCCTCCACGTTTCCGGTCACCGGTTCGTCGACGAGAAAGTAGTCCCTCGGTGTGATCACCTCCACATCGAAGCGGGGCAGGACATATTCTTCCACGCGTACATCCGCCACAGTCTGGGCTGAACCGCTGGATGCCTTGATCTTCCATGTACCGTAATTCAGCTCGCTTGCCAGATCAAGGTCGAACGTTCCCACGCCGAAAGCATTGGTGGCAATGTCGGTCTTGTATATCTTCACGCCCTTTCCGTCGCTGATCTCCACCGACGCATCGGAGGCCACCGGCGCAAGCTGGTTGGTCAGTGTAAGCACCCTGCCGTGGATAGTCTGTGACGGCTTGTAGATGGGCTTGTCGGTTTCGATCAACACCACCGGCATTCGGGCCAGCTGGACCGATGCGGTCACGGGCTCGGCCCCGGCGGTCTCTATTCGCAGCGTGTATGATCCTGGTTCGACGTCCGGCGTGGTGAAGGAGGCATTCAGGCGTCCGTTGTGGCCGGTGGTTCCGCTGCAAAGCGGTATGGACGCAGCATCATCGACGAGAAGGCTGACCGATACGTCGGTAACCGCCGGATTATGGTCGGCGGTGTAGACGGCCGTGACCGAGATTGCCGAGTCGGCGCCTATGTAAAGCGTCTTCGGGGCCACCGCGACTATGCTTATGGTGCTTGCGGCTCCGGCGGCGCCGCAGGCGGCCAGAAATGCAAACGCCGTACAGGCCAGATAAGTCGCTGAGAATTTCATTTTTCTATCCCCCATAGCACCTCTTCAGGCATATTGATCCTTTGGGATGGCGTCCGCAAGAGGCAGGATACCGGCGGTCGGCCAAACGGCTCTGAGGATGAAACCGGCGTGTGGCATGTTCATGCCGATCATGGCCCGCACCTCCTGCCGGAAAGGCCGTTTGCTGTTCTTGACGATCGCAATTATATAGGCATGACAATCGGCGTCAAGGGAAAAAACCGGTGATGCCCCATTTTTTGGGTGCTCACAGGTTGCGCAGGCCGAAAACGCCGATCCTGCCTTGTTATCTCACCCCCTTGGGGCAGTGTTTCTTCCGTATACCTGCCGCGCGCAGGCTAAGGTGTGGCCAACGGCCTGATCTCGAACTCGTCCACCTCGACCGTTCCATTGCTCATAAGTATCACCGCTGCGGTGGACTCCGAAAGGGGGGTCTTAAGGAACAAGCCCTCGCGGCTTCGCGCAAATTCCATTAGCGGTTCGGTCCCGGCCAGGCCGTAATAAATCCGGCACCTCAGCGAGGCGGCGTCGTAGACGAATCGTATTTTGACCGATTCAGGCGGGCGGGAAAGGGTTATGCCGCCGCCCGCGCCTTCAATGCCGTTTTCGTATATTTGGACGATAAGCGAGGGATTCGCCCTGTTGAACGGAGTCTTAAAGCCGACCGCCAGGCCGTCCGAGACGGTGCCGCGGGCATAGTTGAATCGTATCTTCTCGAGCGAGAAGACCGCCTCGAACGAGCCGCTTCCCACTACGCGGCTTATGCCGTTGAAGTGAATAGGGGCGTTTATCACGTATCGGCCCCGGCCGTTGAAACCGCCGGTGTAGCCCTTGTAGTCCAGCCAGTTTTCGTTGTCGAAATCAGGGCCGGTGAATGTCTCTGTCGTGTGCATTACCCTTACCGGTTCGTCTGCCTCGGGCGGCGGTGTTGTCTTGAGCCATGCCAGGTTGAACGCGTAGTGGTTGCGGCTGGATATCAGGTGAACCGTCCCGTCCAAACCCTGGCACACCGAAAGGTAGCCGCGATAGTCGCTGCTTCGGCTGCTCTGCACTATGGCGCCGCCGTCGGTTGTCTCGACGACCCTGGCGGGGCCGTCGTGGGTGACAAGCCGGATATAAGGCCAGGTAGCGCCCTGGTCTTCGCTTACCGCCGCAAATAGGCCGTGGACGGTCCGCTGCCGCCCCGAAGAGTCGGTTATCTCGATGCCTTCATTGGCGAAGGAAGCCAAGAAAAGCGGGCCTTCTTTTAACCGCAGAAGCGCCAGCCGCTGCTGGCCGCCGATTGCTGGGAAGCGAGTAGCCTTTACGGAGAACGTCTTTCCGCCGTCTGTGGAATAACTTGCCGGCATGAAGCCCCCATAGTCGCCGTTGCTTCTGCTTAGGGCGTATATCGTACCGTTGTTGAGTTCGACGACGCCCTCGTGTATGCCGATTACCTCGCCGCCGGGATTGAACCAGGTTACGCCCTCGTCGGGGGTCATCCACAGCGTCGGCCCGCCGTCGACGGCGGTCACGACCGTACCGTCGTTTAGGCGGATGACAGGTTCGCTGAATTGGTAGTGGCCGCCGGACAGGATGACCCTTGCCCGGGACCAGGTGGCGCCGCTGTCGCGGCTTTTTCTAAGCACCCCGCTCAGTTCATCCCGCTCCAGGCCCCTGGAAGTTCCGGTGATGTGCCATATCGTATCACTGCCGTCGAACCAAAGCGCCGGTGCATGGTCGTTTCTGTCGGGAACGGACCAGAAGGGCGAGGCCTTCTGCCATTCGGCCGTACCGCAAACAAGGCGGCTGGCCGCCTGCCCCAATTCTCTGGCGCCCTCCTGCAGGCACGTGTACCAGACGGCCAGCAGATCTCCGTTGGGGCACTCGACAATGGCCGGGTCGTGGTTGTGGTGGGCGAAAAGAGGGCCGTTGGCCGGCGCATCGGTGTCGATCCTGACGTATTTGCGGGGCCCTTCGAAATAGGGCGCCTTGGGGTCGGGGCCCCTTAGGATATCATCGCCTCTTTCTTGGACTACATCACGCTGGTTCAGAGGCGGTTGCGGTTCGGGCAGGGGCTTGCTTTCCGGCGCCGGGCCGATTACCACGCGGAAACCTATGAGCTTGGTTTTTGTTTCCGGAAGCGCCGCCATCCTGTTGGCGCTTCTGAGGTAGTACATATGCGTCGAATGGCTGCCGCCCCGGGTTACGCGGAAGTCGCCTCCGACATAGCCGACGGGATCTTTCTGTCTTGAACCGGTGTACGGCCCGTACCAGTCGCTGCACCACTCCTCCACGTTACCGTGCATGTCGTAAAGGCCCCAAGGGTTGCCGGTTATCCAGCCGGTGCGAAGGTCGCCCGTGCGGGTCTTGTCGCGGAGGACCCGTGGCGGCATGTCGCCGAAGGAGAAGTTCGTATGGGTGCCGGCCCGGCAGGCGTATTCCCACTCGGCCTCTGTCGGCAGGCGGTACGGGAGGCCTTCGGCGTGCGAAAGCCACCTGCAGAAGGACTGCGCATCGTACCAGTTTACGAAAACCACCGCCTCGCCGTCTTTCTTCGAAACGCCTTCGGCGCCGCGGAGCGTCTTATGGCGGGGCTCGAAAAGTTCGTACTGGTAGTTCGTAACCTCGGTGACAGCCATGTAGAAGGGCCTGGTTATTCTTACCCTGTGAGCGGGCTTTTCGTCGTAGTCGCCGGCGGCCAGTGAATCGACAAGTCCACGTCCGCGGAAGAAGGGCAGAATATCCGGGCAGATCGGTTCGTCAGGCTGGCCCATCAAGAACTCTCCCGGTTCGATCCGTACGAACTTCATGCCGAGCGAGTTGGTGTAGGTCCTGCCGGCCGGCATCGAGGCGGCTGCCGCCGCCGCAAATGTTACGATAGTTGCCGATAAGGTGATCATGCGCATGGCGTTGCTCCTTGGGTTTTCGGTTTTTGGCTAAGATTCACTCCCTTGCTACCGGTGACATTTCCATCAGCCGCTGTTTGAGCAATGTTACCCTGCGGCGGCTTTCCATTCGGTTTACGGCGATGCCGACGGCCTTTTTCGAGCCCACCATTACGCACAACTTCTGGGCCCGTGTTATGGCGGTGTACAGCAGGTTGCGCTGAAGCAGCGGGTAGTGCTGGGTGTGCATCGGCACCACCACCGCCGGGTATTCGCTTCCCTGGGCCTTGTGAATGGTGGTTGCGTACGCTGGGATAAGCTCGTCCAGTTCGTTGAAGTCGTAGGTCACTTTCCGGTTGCCGAAACGCACGTGTATTTCCTGTTCGGACGCCGCCACATCGACAATGCGGCCGATGTCGCCGTTGAACACGTCCTTGTTGTAGTCGTTTATGGTCTGCATGACCTTGTCTCTGATACGGAATGTCCAGCCGTATCGCTTGACGGCGGGGCCGTCCGGATTGAGGGCCTCCTGAAGCGCGGCGTTGAGGTTCTGGCAGCCGGCGGCGCCTCGTTGCATCGGGCTTATGACTTGTATGTCATCGACCGCGTGAAACCCGAACCTTTGGGGTATCTCGGTACCGACCAACCGCAGCACGATCGAAGCTATCTTTTCCGCTTCTTCGCACTCTATGAAAAAGAAATCCGCTTCCGGCCGGTCTTGCGCCCTCGATTCGGTAAGCCGGGGCGCGATCCCCCGGTTCACCTGGTGGGCATTGGTGATGATCATGCTGGCAGCCGCCTGCCGAAAGATGTGGGTAAGCATGCAGACCGGAAAGGCCCCGGATTCGATTATGTCCCGCAGTACGCAGCCCGGACCGATGGAGGGAAGCTGGTCGACGTCGCCCACCAGAACCACCGAAGCCAGCTGTGGTATGGCCCTCAGCAGCTGATAACCCAGAACTACGTCTATCATGCTGCTTTCGTCTATTATGAAAACGTCGCCTTTGAGCCGGTCGTAGGCGTCGTGCTTGAACCGGCCGGTTGCCGGCTCGAAGGCCAGCAGCCGATGGATCGTTGTTGCGGTCATGCCGGTGGTTTCGGACATGCGCTTGGCGGCTCGGCCTGTGGGGGCCGCCAGCACCACACTCAGGCCCTTGGCCTTCATTATCTTTACGATCGCGTTGACGGTGGTGGTTTTGCCGACGCCGGGACCTCCTGTTATAACCGTGACCTTGAACCGGCAGGCCATTCCCAGGGCCTTTTTCTGCTGGGCGGCGAGGGTCAGGCCTGTCTTCGACTCGACCCACTTTACGGCCTTCTCGACGTCTATTCCTGGGCAGGGGTGAAGATCGTTCGCCAGGTTCGTCAGACATGCGGCCAGGCCTTTCTCACACTGGTTGAGACTCGCCAGGTAGATGAGGTCGTATTCGCCCTCGGATTCGATCGCCACCAGTCGTTCGGCATTGACCAGGGCGTCCACAGCCTCCTCTACTACCCTTCCGGGTATTTCGATGTTCCTGGTCACCGCCGCGACAAGTTCGCTCCTCTGGCAACCGCAATGGCCGTTGCCGGCGTATTCACCCAGCATGTACTCGACGGCGGCCTGCGCCCGCAACGGGCTGGTACGTCCTATGCCGAGGCTGCCGGCGATCTTATCGGCGCTGAGGAAGCCTATCCCGGGTATGTCGCGGGCGAGGCGATAAGGGTTTTCCTTGACCGCCTCTACCGCCTTTTCGCCGTAGGTTTTGTATATCCGAAAGGCGCGGCTGGTGCTTATGCCGTGACGGTGCAGAAAGACCATGATATCATGAACCAGCTTCTGTCTGTTCCATGATTGAGAGATCATCCGCTGGCGGCAGGCCCCTATGCCGTCGACCTGGAGAAGCCGGCGCGGCTGGCGGCTGATAATGTCCAGGGCCTTTTCGCCGAAGCGGCCCACAATGCGTTTTGCCATCGCCGGGCCGATCCCTTTGATCACTCCGCTTGCCAGGTATCGAGTCAGCCCGTCCCGGGTTGTGGGGGCGCTGGTCTGCAGCCGCTCGGCCCTGAACTGCTGGCCGTAGGTACGGTCGATGACCCACCTGCCCTCGGCCGAAAGGTATTGTCCGGCCCTGGCGTCGTGCAGAATTCCCACTACGCTGACCATCTCCCGGTGGCCGCGGACCCTCATCTTCAGGACGCTGAAACCCGACTCCTCATTGTGGAAGGTCACCCTCTCGATCGTGCCGGAAAGCTTCTCCAGTGTCCCGGCCTGTGTACTTGTTTCGTCCATCGCCGAAAGTTTAGCCGAAGCGGCAGAGGGTGTAAAGCGATCAATCCTGGGCCGAGGGTGCAGGCGCCGCGGCGGGGCGATCATACCGGCAGGCATTCCGGATTCCGGATTCCGGATTCTTCTTCGATTAGGATTACGAGCACGAGCTCGAGGATACATCCTTGATGAACTCTGAACCCTCCGCTTTTTCCTACCTGCCGCCTCCTACATGCTACATGCTACATGCTACCTCCTATCTCCTACCTCCTACCACCTACCTCCTCCCTCAGCTTGCGGTAGTCTGTCTTTCCAGTCGCCAGGGTCGGGATCTCGTCGATCTTTACCACTTTGCGGATATTGTGAAGAGCGGAAAGGCCGGCGGCGCGTATAGCCTCGTTGGCGGTCTGGCGGTCGATCGAAACAGTGGTAAAGAGGACCAGCTGGGGCGGGCGATCTTCGGTGGACTCAACGGCCAGCACCGGCCTCTTTTCTTCGCCCGCGGCGAAGCGGTTTTCCAAAACCGCCTCTATCGCCGGCAGCGAGATCATTTCGCCGCCGAGCTTGGCGAACCGCTTCAGGCGGGCCCGGAAGGTAAGGACCCCGCCGCTGTCAACTGTGACAATATCGCCGGTGCGATACCACGACCTGCCGTCGATCCAAGCGAAAGGCGGTTCGCCGCCGTAGTTTAGGTAGCCGGCGAAGACGCTGGGGCCGCGGACCAGAAGCTCTCCGCGGCCGGGGGCGTTTACGCGCTTTCCGGTATCAGGATCCACGAGAACGTACTCGTATGACGGCAGGACCCGTCCGATCGTCATCGGCCCGGGCTCGTTTTGAGGGTTTATGGAAACGATGGGCGAGCACTCTGTGGTTCCATAGCCCTCGAGGACTACCGCATTGGGACAGGATTGCCGGAGCCTGCAATACAGCTTCTCTGCGCAGGTGTCGGCGCCGGTTATTACGAGGCGGAGCGACCCCAAACCGTCAGGGCCGGCGGCGCGCGCTATCGCGTCCAGAAAAGCCGGAGTGCCTATGATCGCCGTGGCCCGATACGCTTTGATGACTGCGGCGATCGCGGCGGCGTCGGTCGGGTCCGGCCAGTAAACGCAGCTTACCGCCGAAGACAGCACAAGGGCGACGGTTCCGGTAAGGCCGAGTGAGTGGAATGGCGGCAGCATGCCGATGAGACGGTCGTCTTCATACACAGTGACCATTTCGAGTACGTCGCGAAGATTAGCCAGGATGTTGCGGTGGGTCAGCGGCACGGCCTTCGGCAGTGTTTCAGAGCCGCTCGTGAACAGTATCGCGGCGGTTTCGGCCACGCGGGCGTTTTCCAGGCTTTGCCATGAAACAAACCCCGCCAGCCGCGCCCGTATTTTCGCTGCAATGGACAGGCCTCGTTGCAGGTCTTCAATGAAAACAAGCCTGTCACCCGTGTCTGCAACTTTGATGCCCCGCCGGCGAAGGCTTTCCGTAAGCCTCCTGCTGGTCAAGATGCAACTCGCTCCGGACAGGCGCAGGGATTCGTTAATGTTGCGAACGCCGCCTGTGAAGTTGATCATGACGGGAATCCTGCCGGCGAACATAATGGCAAGGTAGAAAATAGTGTTGGCCACGGACGCCGGAAGCATCACCGCCACGCATTCTCCGGGAAGTCTACTGATCGGGTCCTTCAGAAGCAGGCAAGCGGTGACCACGTCGCGGAAAGTCTTTACGCCGGCGGTCCGGTCGGCGATGACGGGTTTGGACGCCCGCAGCCGGGCCTGCGCGAGAAAGGCCTTCGGTATGGTTTCGGCGGCCGGTATTCTCACCGCCGCGTGTGCCCGCCCCCGAAACCACCGCCGCGGAACTGCCTTGATTCCGACCGGCTGCGCGGATGAGGCCCGGCCGGCCGCCGCGGCAAGGACCTCTCCGATGGTCTCAAGGGATTCTCCACGGATGACCGGAAAGCCGAACTCCCTCTCCAGCCATAGAAGCAGGTCCATTTGGGCGAGGCTGTCCATGCCGAGATCTTCAGTGAGTGTTTGCCGCGGGTCGGGTTCGGAAATCCCGGTGACGCCGGTGAGGTAGTCGAGGACTGTCCTGCGTGTCTGATCGGGTACTTCATATTCCTGAGCGGCGGTCGCCGGCGGCTGAGGTTCCGGTTTGGCAACGCTGCGGCGGCCTTTAAAAATCGAATAGGGAACGTAAGTGTTGGGTTCGGTCCCTGTATTGTAGAATGTTTCGCAGTAGCGGTTTATCACGGAGCGGCCGTCTTTTCGCGGAAAATCAGCAGGTTCGCGGAATTCGATTGTTACGCGCCTGCGGGGCGCGAGAAATATTCCGCTGGACAGAAGTCCGGCCGCACCCTTTAGAAGCGTCCGTGCCACGTTAGGCTCGCGGCCGCACGCCCGGCTGAAACCGCTTCCCCAGAGCCCTCTGGTGCGGACGAGCACGATCCTCGCGCGAGGCGCCTTGGCCAGTATATGTTCGACGGCGCTGCTTCCCCGCAGGCTCTCGAAACGGCTTCGATAGGCCCGGCCCGCCGGCCACAGCAGAACATTGTCGCCGGCGGCGATGGCGTTGGTGCATTTGTCCAAAGCCGTTCTAATCCGCTCCCTCGCGTCGGTGCCGTGTCTTTCAAAGCTGGGGATCGGGAATACCCGCATTCTCCGGGCGAGCCGCCTGATCAAAAACCGGTCTATCTGGTCGATGTCGGCCACCGCCCTCGGCCGAAACCGGTGGTATAAATGAGCCGTAAGAATCACCGGATCGATAAGCGCCGGATGATTCGGCAGAAACAGTATTCCCCGCCGGCCTCTCACGGCGACCCGGTCCAGCCCCCGTATTTCGACGCGGTACCGCAAGGCCAGAAGCCAGCGGACAAACGCTGCCAGAAAGTTGTTCAGCATGGCGTTATTATAGCGCAGCCGCCGGCGCAATGGAAAGGACACAGGACAAAGGAAGTAGTCAGTAGTCAGTGCTCTTGACATCACTTTATGCCGACCTTACCATATCATGGATATCCGTCACCTTTAGGAGGTACGAACAATGGACTTCGGCCCGGGCAGTTTTTTCTACAGGTACCGGTGGCACGCCGGAATCGTGGCCTTTCTCGCCGGTGCGGCGATCCTTGCGGTTTTTACCGGCCTTACAGTCGGTTGGTTTACTATCGTGGCCGCTTCGGTTCTGGTGGTTCTGGTGTTAGTGCAAGTTGCGATGTTCGCCGGCGCCATAGAGTTTCTGCATGCTATCGGCTCTGCGATCGAGAAGATCGCCGAAACCGCCGAGAAAAACCGTTCGATTCTCTCCGAGCTCGACCAGCACGTAAGGCTCACCGAAGCGGCGAAGGCCGTTGCTTTCAGGGACGATGATACGCAGGTGTTGCGGGACGCCGTATTGGACAAGCTCCACCAGCAGGATTTTGCCGCCACCGACAATATGATCGACCGTGTTTCGGCAACGGCGGACTACGCTCAGCTTGCGGACCAGTTACGGTCCGAGGCCGCGGCATACCGCGACGCCACCGAGCAGGAACGAATAGATCAGGTCGCCGGACGTATCCGGAAACTGTTCGAGGGTTATCGCTGGGCGAAGGCCAGCGCAGAAATCGAGAGGCTGGTCGCCGGCTACCCGCACAACGACAAAGCCAAGGCATTGAGAAGGGAGCTGTTCGACAGGAAGCAGCGGCGCAAGAATGAACTGCTCAAACTATGGGACGAAGCCGTCAAACGTCAGGACACTGATCGCAGTTTAGAGATACTCCGAGCTTTGGATCTCTACCTAACCCCCAACGAGGGCCTCGCGCTGCAGGAGGCCGCCAGGGACGTGTTCAGGAACAAGCTGCACAACCTGGGCGTGCAGTTTGCGCTTGCGGTTTCGGAAAAGCGGTGGACTGAGGCAGTCGGCACCGGAGAGCAAATCGTCCGTGATTTTCCCAACAGCAAGATGGCCGAAGAGATCCGCGAGAAGTGGGATATACTAAAACAGAAGATACGGATTCCCACCGCGTCTACTGGAAGTCAAACAGAGACTGCGTCTTGACCATCGTCACCTGGTCCGGGTACGCCGCGAAAGCGTGAATATGCAGCTCGCTGCGCCGGGCCTCGTAGTCGATGTAGCAGAACGGTTTGAGGTTGTGGTCCTCGTGCTCGGCGAACTCCACGAACAGCCCCCTGCTTCTGGCGAACCGCTCCAGGTCCGTCTGGCTTTGCCGATACAGATTCGGGCTCATCTTCTCGACCTGGAAATCGGTCATGTAGCTGATGCCCCGGCTAAGAGTGCACTTGTGCGACCGGGGGCCCTTGAACTGAAAACGCTCCAGTAATCCGCGCTGCGGCAGCATCTGTCCGGGTATGCTTACGACCTCGGTGAGGCAGGCATCGTCCGCGAAGACAGTGACCACGTGTGTACAACCCGTTATCCATATGTGGGCTTCATACTTGTCGGTCTTGAGCTGCCTCTTGGAATAGATCTGGAAGAGTTCGGGGTGAAGAGGCCTTTGGAAGAGATTGAACGTCAGACCCTCGATTGCTACTTTGATTTGAGGCAATTCCATAAACAAGTAACCCGTAACAAAACCCATCTCTCTTATCTTGGAATTATTATACAAGAACCGCTTGGCCATTTCAAGAAAAATCTGTTCTCGATAACGCGCTGTACCGTCCTTATGGGACGATAATTCTGCAACTTGCCGAAATCAAACGACTAACAGCGGCCGTCGCCGCCCGGGAAAAAGCTCGGTGCGGCCCAAAAAAATTATCAGCTTCAAAAAACGAATTGACACATCGAAAGATTGCGGCTTTACGCCCGGCGGGGCGGCGGGGCCAAAACGCCCGCGGTGCTGAATACTATTTCAACGACGATTTTGCGGTGCGACAACGCCTACGGGCGGAAATTACGCCGCTTGGATGCGAAGGCCTTTTTGTTAGATGCCCCAAAGCTCACCCGTGGAAAAAGAAACTGTTAACGCAGACGGCGATGATGTCATAAAAGGCGTGCGTCCCCGCGGTACTGGCGAAACCACGGACCGCGAACAAAACGGCGAAGTATATTCCAGCGATCGTTCGGAAGGCAAACTGTCTGGCGTCAAAGGGTGCGCTGCTTCTAAAGGCACCATCCAGGAATACGACGTGGTGGTGTGCGCTGAAAAGGCCGGCCGCCACCAGGATGGAAAGAGCGATCGAGCTGTTCAGTGTCAGACCGAAGCCGTCCTGGAAAAGCATCATCAATACGCAGATGAGCAAAAGTCTGAACACAAGCTCCTCGTATATTCCGGCCCCTATGCCGGTTACGATGTCGGCCATAATGGATCCGCCGTCCACGGTTTGGCAGGCAGCGGCGGCGACCGGCGGTGCCCGGCATAGGTCCGAACCGCCGTCTTGCGGCCCTGCTGATGTGTTCAAAAAAAGGCCCAACACGATAAGCGGCAGCGCCAGTACGAAGCATTCGGCTGCCATAGGCAACATGTCGGCGAAATTTACCTCCCATCTCTTGCGGGAGGAAACCTGCAGGGCGGTGAGAATGACCACGACAACCAGCGGCGGCGCCATTCGGGCCATGGTGCTTGTAAAGCCGATATACTCCAAAACGCTGCGCAGCCAGGTGAACGCCACCACCCGCACCTGAGTCTGGTTGAGAACGTCGGTGTTTATGATGATGGTGCCGACCTCGTAGAATATGATAAAAGGCAGAAGGAAAACGACCGCATAGATCGGCCTGCTGGTTCGTTCGAGGTAGGAACCGTCCAAGAAGTTGAAGAGCTGACCGGTATTGAAAGGTTGTTTTCGCGCCACCGTTGTTTCGCCCGACTGTTTCCGGCTAAGCCGGAAGTCTACACTGGCGGCGCGTCGATTGCCACAGATAAAAAAAGAAACCGGGCGCCTTTCCCCGCCGCGAGTAAAACCCGGTTCCTTTTTGCCTGTATAGACGGTAATTAATCCCCATTGATGTTGTGCGGCAGCCTCTCCAGGGGGCAGCCCACGCAGCGGGGCAGGCGGCGGCAGTGTTCCTTGCCGAGGCGGACCAACAGGGCGTGGTATTCGTTGAACATCTTCACATCGGGCGGCAGGTTCGACTGGAAAAGGTCCTGAAGCTGAGCGTAGTCGGCCTCCGGCTCGGCAAGGCCGTGCCGGCAGGCAACCCGGGCGGTATAGGCATCGATGACAAAGACGGGTCTTCCGAAGGCGTAAAGCAGGATCGAGTCGGCGGTCTCCGGGCCTATTCCCGCCACCGAAAGCAGGGCCTGCCTGAGGAGGCCGGTTTCTACTGTTTCCATGGCCGTCAGGTCTCCGCCATACTCGTCGAATATCCGGTCGATGAGGTTCTTTAGCCGTTTGCTTTTGAGCCTGTAGTAGCCGGCCGGCCTGATAAGCTCTGCAAGGGAGGCCGGAGCCATTTTATGAATCGCTCCAGGGCTTAATACGCCGGCCAGTTTGAGATTCGCGATGGCCTTTTCAACGTTCGTCCAGTTGGTATTCTGAGTCAGCACCGCGCCTGCGATAACCTCGAAAGGGCTCTCCCCGGGCCACCAGTGCTGCGGCCCGAACCGACCCAGCAGCAGCTCGTAGATTTCCATCAGCTTGTCGGGCGTATTCATGGCCGCATGATATCAGAAAAAAGGTTCCGACGCCTTTTTTCACAGACTGAACCGCCTGGTCGGCTGTCACATCCGGGTCGGGGTCGGTATCGTAAGAGAGTTAAGGCTTGAGAGAGGGATCATCTCGCACCAGTACTAGTGCCTTTAATCCTAGTGGTATGTCCGATTCCGCTTTGCCCTTGTTACTCGGTTATTTATATGATAGCCTCGTTTTTTTACCGGGTTTGTGTTTTCCAAGGACGCACAGTGGCCTTCAGGATACTCTCGAAGCGGCGGCTCAGCGGCAACGTTTTCAGCGCCGAGATCGAAGCCCCCCTGGTAGCGCGGGCAAGAAAGCCCGGCCAGTTCGTGATAGTCGGGGTAAGCAACGATTACGGAGAGAGGATTCCCCTTACGATTGCAGACGCCGACCCCGAAAGGGGCTGCATACGCATAATCTGGCAGCGGGTCGGAAAAACAACCGCCGAGCTTGCCGAACTGCAGGTCGGAGACGCGCTGCCGGTGGTGGTGGGGCCTTTGGGCCGTTCCACTCACATCGAACAATTCGGCCTGGTCGTCTGCGTTGGCGGAGGCATAGGTTGCGCGCCGCTTCTTCCCATCGTCAATGCCCTCAAGGCCGCGGGTAATGCGATCGTAAGCATAATCGGCTCCAGGACCGCGGATATGTTAATCCTCGAGCAGGAGTTCAGGGACGCAAGCGACGAGCTTATCGTCGTCACCGACGACGGCTCATACGGCACCAAGGCCCTTGTGACCGAACCCCTCGATCGGGTGTGCTTGCGGAACCCTGCTCCCGACCAGGCCTTCGCGATAGGGCCGGCGATAATGATGAAATGCTGCTGTGAGTTAACGAAAAAGTACGGTATACCCACGCAGGTTTCGCTCAATACAATAATGGTCGACGGAACCGGCATGTGCGGCGGCTGCCGTGTCGAAATCGACGGCGAACCGAAGTTCGTCTGCGTCGACGGCCCGGAGTTCGACGGCCACAAGGTAAACTTCGATTTGATGATGAAGAGGCTGGAGTTCTATAGGACGCAGGAGAAGGAGGCGTATGACCGTTACAAGCATGAATGCAAACTGGATCAGGCCGGCCGCGACATGAAATGATGATTATTTTTCCCGCCTCCTACATTCTACCTCCTACCTGCCGCTTTCTGCCATGACCGAACGTGAAAAACGCCAACTCTTGGACCACCTTCTGGAGAAACAAAAGGCCGGCGCCCTCAAGCCTTCCGACCGGTATGAAATCCCCCCGCAGCAGATGCCCGAGCAGAAGCCCGCCGATAGGATAAAGAACGTCAGAGAGGTGGCGACCGGTTATACCGAGCTCGATGCCCGCCTGGAGGCTTTCCGGTGCCTCCAGTGCAAAAACGCACCTTGCGTGGAGGGCTGCCCGGTTAAAATAAGGATAGGCGTTTTTGTTGCGGCGATCGCCAAAGGCGACTACAAAAAGGCGCTTTCGGTAATCCGCGAGAACTCTCTGCTTCCGGCGGTTTGCGGGAGGGTGTGCCCCCAGGAGGTCCAGTGCCAGCAGACCTGCACCGTCGGGCGCAGGTACAAGGACCCCACCAAGGCGGTATCGATAGGGCGGCTTGAGCGGTTCGTAGCTGATCTTGACAGCGGCGGTTCCGCAGTGCCCTCTGTAGGACCGCCCACCGGAAAGAAAGTGGCGATCATAGGCTCCGGCCCGGGCGGGATAGTCGCAGCGGCCGACGTCAGGAGGGCCGGCCACGACGTTACGGTTTTCGAGGCCTTCCACAAGCCCGGCGGCGTTATGGTCTACGGCATACCGGAGTTTCGGCTTCCCAAATCGATCGTCAAACGGGAGATCGATGTCCTCGAGAAGATGGGCGTCAAGATCGTGACCAACTTCGTCGTGGGCCGTACCAGGACGATCGCCCAGTTGATGAAGGAGGACGGCTTCGATGCTGTATACATCGGCGTAGGCGCCGGCCTGCCGGGTTTTATGGGCATAGAAGGGGAAAACCTCGTCGGGGTCTACAGCGCGAATGAGTACTTGACGCGGGCCAACCTGATGAAGGCCTACGATTTCGGCAGGGGGGCCGACACGCCGATCGCCCGCTCGAAGAAGCTTGCGGTTATAGGCGGGGGCAACGTCGCGATGGACGCGGCCCGAACAGCCGTGAGACTCGGCGCTGAAAAGGTATACCTTGTCTACCGTCGGACCGAGAAGGAAATGCCCGCCAGGATAGAAGAGGTTCACCACGCGAAGCAGGAGGGCGTCGAGTTTCACATATTGGCCAGCCCCCGCAGGATCATAGGCGACCAAGACAGCCGCGTAAGGGCGATGGAGTGCATCAAATACAAGCTCGGCGAGCCGGACGACTCCGGCCGCCGCAGGCCGGTGCCCATCGAGGGCTCGCAGTTCCTCATGGAGGTCGACACCGTCATCATCGCCATCGGTAACAAGGCAAACCCCTTGATGCAGCAGACAACTCCGCAACTGAAGTTCAACAAGTGGGGCAACATCGAGGTCGACGAGAACTGCAGGACCTCGATGGAGGGCGTCTACGCCGGGGGCGACATAGTCCTCGGTGCCGCAACTGTCATACTTGCCATGGGCCAGGGCAGGATCGCCGCGGCGGCGATAAACAAGTATCTTAGCCTTCACTGAAGACCGCGTGGTCGCATGTATATGGTCTTGCTGGCTCCTGCGGCCGCGGCCGCCGACAGCTTGTTCTGAGCGAGCACCGCGAGTCGAAGGAACGGACGACGGAGGGCTGTCGCCGCTTCGTGAGGTCCTTTTTTGTGGTCTTAGGGTGAGCTCGCGGCCAAAAAACTGCTACGTTAATACTTTTCTGTCAATTACTTGTGTCTACCCCCGAAAATCGGTATTTTTCAGATGGTTTTTCCTTGACAGCGTGAGAGGCAGTTGATATATTTAAATTGTATAAAGACGTACGAGCCGGGATCTGCGGGCCGGCATTCGACCCGGAAGGCTCCATTTTTTGCGACATCGAAGTCGCACAATTGCTGTGAGCAGACGAAATATAGACAAAAAGAATGAAGATACCAGCGGCCTGTTTGTCAGTTGCAGCTTCTGCCGCGACAAGGCTACCAAGGCTAAATTAGCGAAGACCCCGGGCCGCTTCAACAAGACCTTAGATCCGCCGTCGCCCGCAGGGCTATGGCGGGACGTTCGCCTTTAAACCTTGAACGGCTAGTTCCCTGTAAGGAGAAACAAAATGTCACGCAAATCAATTCCGACCGTTGTTATAGTTTCCGCAATAGCGGTTCTGGCGGCCTGCCAGGTCGCCCGGGGGGTGTATTCCTGCCGGGAGGGCTCCCGTATCTGGTACGGCGGCACGGCCTCCAATCCCAGCGATGACTGGGACCTTACCTCCAACTGGTACATGCTTTGCGGCGAGCCGTGGGATTTCCAGCCCGCGCCCGGTCCGCCTGCTTACGGAACAAGCATCACCATCGGCGACTGGAAAAACGCCGGCGGCTGCTGGTCACCGGACTGCTGGTACATTTGGCAGCTTCCGAACATACCGCCGGTGGGCCCTACGTTCGACGGCGTGCTGGAAGGGGTAACGCAAATGGGCGTCGGTATCTGCAACAACTGGCCGTGCTGGTTTCCCAATGACAACCCGCTTACTACAACAATAACCAGCGGCGGCAGCCTTTCCATATACCAGGTCGTAGGCGAAGATAACGTGTATGGCAGCACCAGTATCGACCTGGGCTTCAAGCTTCTCGTCGAGGGCGACGGCGAACTCGAGACCGGCAGCCTCAATATAGCGATGCGCCAGTCGGACATCCCGGTAATGCACCCCGAAATAGACAGGAACGGATACGTCGAAATCCGCGACAACGGACTTATTACCGTTAATACACCGTACGAGAGGCGTCTCGTAGCAACCAAAGGACTTGATATAAACAACAGCTACGGCCACATCGACATAAGCGACAGCGGCCGGCTCCAGGTCGCAGGCGACATCCTTGCGGACTGCCAAACCAGCGCTTTTATGTACCAGGTCAAGACCGGCAAGATACGCGGCGACGGCGTACCAGGGGCGGTTACCGCCTACCCGGCCGAGATCGACGGCCAGCTTTACACGATCGTCGAGGTGGCCGGGGCGGTGGGCTTTGCCTCGTCCACTTCCAGCGATCCGGAGACCGTTTCGCCGGCGATGATCGAGGTTGTCGCAGGAAGGCTTTTGCTGGACCCGTCGGGCATCTACACGGTTGACTACTCGGTGACCGGCGGCGACGCGGTTAACGGCTCGGACTACAACCTCGCGGCCGGGACCCTTACTTTCAACCCCGGCCAGACGGTCAAGACGATAGACATAGAGATCGTACAGGACGGCCTGGACGAGACCGACGAAACAATAGAATTGACCCTTTCCGGTCCGACCGGAACCAACGCCCACCTCGGCGACAATTCCGTGCACACGTACACCATAGGCGACCCGAGGCCGGATGCGGCCTTCGACGAGGCCTCCGTAAGCGTTCCGGAGAACATCGCCGGGGCCGCGTCGATACCGGTAAGCCTTTCGAATGAGTACGGTCTTGCGGTTACGGTCGATTACTCGGTAACCGGCGGAACGGCGGTAAACGGCACGGACTACCAGCTTTCGGCTGGGACTCTTACCTTTACGGCGGGCCAGACCGCGGACGCCATAGACGTTACGATAATAGACGACGGCGACTACGACGGTCTTCCGAAGACGGTCGTGGTGGATCTTTCCGGGCCGGTCAACTGCCACCTCGGTGATGTGACACAGCACACTCTGACGATAACCGACCCGCGGGTCGAGCTTGCCTTCGCGACTCCGGCGGTCTTGATGTCGGCCCCGCCCGGCGGGGACCTTCTTGCCGCCGGACCGGACGGCATGCTCCTTGCGGCGGGCGCGACGGTCTACACGTCCGACCCGGGCTGGACGTACACCGAGCTTGCGGACCCGAGCACGGATAATATCACCTACACCGGTTGGTCCGGGGGAACAGGTCCCGGTGCTGCGACTGTTGCTAACTTGATCGACAACGATTTAGGTACTGTATTTGGCGGTCGCCCGGCGCCTGGCTCAATCACGCTCGACTACACCAGCGACCAGACGATCGTTGCGATGTACAATAGGATCGAATTGTACAACAACGGCGGAAGTTACACCATAGATCTAATCGACTCTGGTGGTACTACCGTCTACACCTATAGCGGTACAGTAGGTGCGGAACATATCGTCGAACTCTGGTTCGAGTTCGAAAGCCCGGTAACCTTCCAGAAGGAGACGGTAAGTATGTCCGGCCACGACGACTTTGCGTATGGCAACGAGTTCATCTACTACGTCGTGACCGACACAGACGGCGACGGCATATTGGACAACGACGACAACTGCCCTGACGACTACAACCCGAACCAGGAAGACTCCGACAGCGACGGCAAGGGCGACATCTGCGACGACTGCCCGAACGATCCCGACAGCGACGGCGACGGCGTGGACGACTGCCTCGACGGCTGCCCGTACGACCCTGACAAGATCGAGCCGGGCCTATGCGGCTGCGGCGTATCTGACACCGACATTGACGGCGACGGGATCGTCTGCGACGACAATTGCCCGTACGACTACAACCCCGGGCAGGAGGAGACCGACGGCGACGGCCA
>Ga0180434_10001665_pt1 | contig 31222 bp, 25 predicted proteins | sample SS_ome_7_FD_132453 | JGI IMG/M metagenome (GOLD analysis project Ga0180434, IMG submission 132453) | Hypersaline lake sediment archaeal communities from the Salton Sea, California, USA - SS_1_D_2 metaG | ecosystem: Environmental > Aquatic > Non-marine Saline and Alkaline > Hypersaline >... | reverse complement strand
TCTGCCCGGGGTCGAATCAATCCTGTCGCTTCGATCCCTGTGGCTATCCCAGGACGGCCGTTGGGAGGCCCACTGGAATACCCGACCAGCCTACTCAAAGGCCGCCTAAACTGTCACGGACCCTCCGCAGGACGATTACTTGAGGTGCGCGATCAATACGCGGATACCAATCGCAATCAATGTCAGCCCCCCCAGCGTCTCCGCCACCGGCCCCACATGACGAAACACACGACTGACGCGACGATACATCAGATGGCTAAAGACCATGCCGACACCACTGCACAGCAGTGCCACGGCCCCGATCACAATCGCAGGCACCCAAACGGAAACCCCGATCAACGCCAAGCTCAACCCCACTGCAAACGCATCAATACTGGTCGAGACGGCCAGCGTCACCAGCATCCAACCACGGGTAGGATCGGATCGCGCAAGTTCCCGCTCTTCCGCCCATGCCTCCAGCAACATCTTGCCGCCGATAAAGCTAAGCAGCCCAAACGCTAGCCAGTGATCAAACGCCGCCACATACACATTGAGCTTCGCCCCGGCTAACCACCCCAGGATCGGCATAAAACCCTGAAACAACCCAAAATGAAACGCCATCCGAAAGACGTGCCGAGACGTCACCCGAGGCAACGTCAAACCCGCTACCACGGACACCGCAAACGCATCCATCGCCAGACCTAACGCTAAACCCAGGAGATTCAGTCCACTCAAGAAAACGTTCCCCATCTATCCGCACACGAGCTTGGTTTCCGGATCACATGCGTGGCAACCTTGTGAAACGGGCCTTTTATGACGCATCCCGCCAGTGTAAGGCAGGATGGCTTTTCTTGGTCGAGTGTAACCGACAACGGCTTCGGCCTTCCAGTCGGATCCTCCCATGTGGTAGCAGATTTTGCCGATGAGCCCATCACTGCCGATGGTGGTGGGTTGCTATGGCGGGACGGAACAACTCGACGACACGAATCCTTTGAATTACAGTATGAATCTCCGAAGCAACCCTTTTGGAAATAAACCAGGAGCACTCCATTGAAAAACACATTTCGCGAATCATTGTTGTCCAACACACTCACACTTGGCGGCTGGATGCAAATTGGCCATCCGGCGTGTGGCGAGGTTCTCGCGGCGGTTGGCTTTGATTGGATCTGCGTTGATTTAGAACATGGCGCGATTGATTTAGAAAGCATGGCCAATATCTTCCGCGCGGTCTCTGCGTTTGATTGTGTTCCCGTGGCGCGCCTGCCCGCCAATGATCCCATCTGGATTCGTCGCAGTCTGGATGCCGGTGCCAAAGGGCTCATCATCCCGATGATCAAGACGGCCCGTGAGGCACAGGCAGCCGTGAATGAAGCCAAGTATCCGCCGAAAGGGACACGCGGGTTTGGCTACAGTCGGGCGAATATGCACGGCATGCGCTTTGCGGAGTATGTCGCTAGCGCCAACGATGACATTGCGATGATTATGCAAATTGAGCATATCGATGCGATTCAAGAGCTGGACGCGATTCTTGCCATTGACGGCGTGGATGCCCTCTTCATCGGTCCGCTCGACCTCAGTGGCTCCATGGGGATCGTCGGGCAAATGGAACATCCCAAAATGGTTGCGGCACTAGAGAAATACCTCGTTGCGTGCCGAACCCATGGCAAGTCAGCCGGCTTGCATATTGTTCGACCCCATGCCGAGAATATCAAACAAGCGCTCGGGCAGGGTTATCGCCTGATCGCCCTCGGGTTGGACAATGTCTTTATCGAGGAGAGTGCGAAAGCATGTCTGGCGTTAGCCAAGCAGTAGCGTCCATTCGTTGACCGCCAGACTACAAAGGTTGGAACCCTCGACGCAAAAGCTGAAAAAAACTTGACAAACCCGGCTTCATAGTTCGAAGACCCGGGCGAATCGGGGCGTCCGTACCCCGACATCACGTATTGCCCATCAGCACCGCATCGGACATTGTATCGCATCCACGCCTCGTAGAAATACCGATGGCCAGGGATTCCATGACCATAACCGATACACGATACGCCGGCCGGTGCTAACAATCTAGCACGGTATACGCATGAACGCATTCGGAAACGTCTTGAACTCCATCTTCAGCACGAAGCGTTTCTCGGACGAACTCCTAGACCGTTTCCTCAAAGATCCTTCGACTCAGTTTACTCCCACAACGTTTGGGCATAACGTCGTTGATGCCATCGAAATAAAGCCGAGTGTTATCGGCCTAAGCGTAGACTTAAAGAAACTGTATAAAGCTGTTTTCGCTGTTTTCTCGAGATGGCGAAACAAGCCGTAAAAACCAACAGGGGGAGAAGGAGGGAAAAGGAACGTCACTGGTTTTAACCCCAAGGCGACCCTGTCCACGCGATCCGCACAAAAGCCCCAGGCGTGGTTTCCGCCTGGGGCTTTTGTGAATTTATTCTCTTTTGCAGGGCAACATTACTGTCGCCCATGGTCGGATCGAATCACACTTCCTTCGCGTCGATCCATTTCATCATGCGGCGAAGTTTCTTACCAACAACCTCGAGCGGATGGTTGTAATCCTTCTTGTAGAGCGCGTTAAACGTCGGCCGGCCGGCTTGGTTTTCGAGAATCCACTCTTTGGCAAATTCGCCGTTGACGATTTCAGCCAAGATCTTCTTCATCTCGTCCCGGCTCTGCTGGTTGACAACACGCGGGCCACGCGTCAGATCACCGTACTCAGCCGTGTTACTCACGCTATACCGCATGTAGTTGATGCCGCCCTGATAGAACAGATCGACGATCAATTTGAGTTCGTGCATGCACTCGAAGAAACAAATCTCCGGCGGATAGCCGGCTTCCATGAGCGTCTCAAACCCTGCCTTGACCAATTCCGTGACGCCGCCACACAGGACGGCCTGCTCACCGAACAAGTCCGTTTCAGTCTCATCCTTGAAAGACGTCTCCAAGATGCCCGCGCGACCGCCGCCGATACCCGCGCCCCACGCCAGCGCGATCTTTAGTGCGTTGCCGGACGAGTTTTTTTCTACCGCGACGAGACAGGGCAACCCGCCGCCCCGCTCGTATTCGCTTCGCAACAGATGGCCCGGCCCCTTGGGCGCGATCATCACGACATCGACACCCTCCGGCGGCACAATCTGCCCAAAGTGAATATTAAACCCGTGGGTAAAACCCAACACCTTGCCCGGCTTCAAGTTCGCACGAATTTCGTTCTTGAACACCGTCGGCTGGACTTCGTCGGCCAGCGTCATGATGATCAGATCGCACGCTTTGACTGCATCAGCCGCCACGACAGGCTTAAACTTGTGCTCTTCCGCTAACTTGTAGTTATCCGTGCCCGGAAGCTCAGCCACCATGACCTCGACGCCCGAGTCCCGTAGGTTCTGGGCATGGGCATGACCCTGGCTGCCGTAGCCCAGTATCGCCACCTTTTTGCCCTTGAGCTGTCCAAGGTCGGCATCCTTATCGTAATAAATATTGACGGCCATCGTGCCTGTCTCCTTTCCAAACGTCTTGTTTTTCCTTGCTGGTCGCTACACCACGGTGCCCTACAGCAAGCCTATCTACAAACCCTGCCGACCCAAACGGGCCGACGTGTGCAAGGCGAAATAGTCTATCAGATTGTCCAGCGAACACAAACCGCAACGATGACCAGGCTGGCCCACCGACGATCAGGGTGGTGAAGAAGCCGAAGACGCGCCCATGGCAACCGCCAGGTCGTGGAGACGCTGCTTGATTGCGGAGCGCCTTTCCGAAGACCAGCGTCGGATCTCATGGGATGGCCGGGCCGCATCGAGCGCAAGTGCTTTTGCGTAGCTTCCAAATGCCTCTTGACGCAAGTCGAGCATATCGAGTTCGGCAGCCGCCCGGACCAGCAGATCAGCCAACTCCACCCGATGCTCCGGGGAGTTGGGATACAAATGCACGACCTGACGAGCAGCCCCAATCGCACCCAATAGGTCGATCGCCCCCCCCTCTATTGCATAGCGCCATTCCAGTAACTGCCGACGCCGACGATACAGCATAAGGTCGTTGGGCGTACGAAGTAAGGCTGCGTTCACATCAGCTAATGCTGCCGAAAGGTTCGCAAAGTCCCTGTGCGTTGCAAGCAGATCCGCGCGTTCGATAAGGGGTGTCGGATCTAGGATATCCGCTTCGGCAGCGCGTTGGTACTGATCGAACGAATCCGGCGACAACACCCGCGCTTGATCCAACCAATAGGATGAACGTGTCACAGGAATCACAACGAACCAAAACGAAGCAACCACACCGGTTATCGTTACAGCAAGTGGCGTCGCATACCTCAACCGTACGAAAACATTTCGACCAGGAACAATCGCCTCCCGACGCACAAGCAACAAGGCACCCATCGCCGCAAAAGGGGTCAATACACCCGGCGAAAACAACGAAAAACCGATCATATTGTGCAGCAACACCATCAAAATACCACACAAACACGCGACACGGTGCTTGTCCATGCCGCCAACGCCGTCGTTAGCGTTGCCAATTGCCGTCAACCAACTCGTGGCCAGCCAAACACCCCAACCGAAGCAAACCACCCAAAGCAAGCCATAAAAACCGATATCAAAAAAGACAACAGCCCTGCCGGCCACATCACCAGCCTGCCACCATGCCTTCAGCGTCCAAAGCCGAAGCAGCACAAAACCAACTGCAATCGCCAGTACCCAACCTTGAACCGCCAGGGCGTCAGGAACCACGCAACCGTTTCGACACTCCGCTTGCGTTCGTTGTCGGCCCCACGTGCGCGCTGACGTGATGGACGCGCCGAGAACCAGCAATACCAATCCGACGCCGCCGAGGATACCCCACTGCGAAACAATCGCCATCATGAGGTTGTGCGGGTCTTTAATCTCTTCGGGATACTCGACGGGTTTGTGTTCAAGATAAGCCGGGCCATAATTGAGAGCACCAACCCCCGTCCAAGGATTCTCTGCGATCATTTCGCTGGTAACCAGCCAATAGTTCCACCGAAACTGCAAAGAGTCGCTTGGCAGTCCACCGCGCAAGATCCCAATCGCACTAACACCCACAGCCGAAACCAAAACGAACCCCCAGAAGCCTACCAGCACCGCACGCCAATGCTTACGGACCCCTTCGGAAACGCGCCCAAACAGAAACCAAAGTCCAACCCCGACAACCGTAGCCGCCAACGCCCCCTTACTACCGGTAGTCAAGATGACGCCAAACAGAACCCCCGCCAAAAGCAAACACAGGTTGGAACGCCAACGACTCCCTGCCACCAGACCGCGAAGCGCCAACGCCGCGAAACCCGCCAATCCCAGCCATGATCCCTGCGTATTCGGATGCGAAAGAAATCCAAAAGCCTCGCGACCCTCCAGCCGCCGTTCATACAGTGTGACCATGGCATCATCGAGCGGAATACCTTGCCGCTGCCAAAGCGCCTCTTTGTTCGTTTCGTAGTACGCGCGCGTCGATGCAAATTCATCTAAAACCTGCATCCCACACTTGGCGGCCGAGGTGATTCCGGAAGCCGTGATCGCCGCCAACAGTAACGCGACGCGCAATCGGCTCCTACACACGTTCGCCAGTACGATCACCAGCAGGATGGCCGTCAGCCAATCGCACGAAGCATTGATCGCCAATCGCTTATTGCCAGCCGTCACAGTCGATAACACAGCCGCCAAGAGTAAAAAAGCCGCGCCGACCTCGATCCCGGTCCATCGCCAGCACCCGCGTCGCAGTACAACCGAAATCACCACCGCCAGTGCCGCCAACCAGATCGCACCATCGAACCATGCCGTTGTTGCCGGCGTCATGCCACCGGCACCACCGATCGATCGTGCAACGCCATGCAAACTGGAATCGTAAGTTTCGGACAACAGGGGACGCATCGCCAGGACAACGACGATCAAGCCGAAAGACACCGCTTCGATCACTTGGGCAACATACTGCCAGCCCGAAGCAGTCGCACCTGACCTTGAATCGGATGTCGCAGGCATGTTCAACCGATCAGGCATCGCGAAATTCCAAAATAGCGATAATAGCCAGGACACAAAGACACTGGCCGAAAATCAGCAATGCCCCTGCCCAGTTGAGCAGCGGAAGCAGAATGGCCGGCAAAGCCGTCGCCAACGTCGCTAAGTAGATGGTAAGAATGGCGACACGCGGACCTTTGCCCAGCTTGAGCAACCGATGCGAGAAATGGCGACGGTCGCTACGAAAAATACTAAGCCCCAACCGGTAACGTTGAATAATAACGCTGGCCATGTCGTAGAGCGGGATTGAAAAAACCACCAACGGCACTAAGACACCGGAGGGTCGGCGTAGCTGTTCCGGATCGTAAAACGTTGTCAGAATCGAGCAGACCGCCAGCATATAGCCCATCACCAAGCTTCCCGCATCGCCCATAAAAATGGAAGCAGGTGGCGCGTTATAGAACAGAAAGCCCAGCGCTGCGCCGGCAATCATCAGCAACACACAGGGCACGAATACCTGACCAGCCGTAAAACCCGCGATAGCAAGAATGATTGCCGTTAAGCCGGCAACGCCCGCCGACAACCCATCCATGTTGTCCATAAAATTAAAAGCGTTGATCAGCACAACCATCCACAGCGTCGTCAGCACAACCGCAGGTAGGACACCGAGTGCTTCCCCCGACCGAATACCAAAGCCCGCCGCCAACAACAAAGCAACGCCGATCTGTACAACCAGTTTGAACAACGGCGAAAGCGGACGGTGGTCATCCACGATACCAAGCAAGTGCATCACCAACGCACCGAAAATGACCGCCAGCGCCTGCGGCATTTTTTGCGCGATGCCACCGAGCCAGGGCGTCCAAATCGGCATCCAACCAGGCAAAACGCTGAGCTGCTCACTCCCCATACGACGGGCAACCGTAGCCACCAATAAGGCCACGACAATGGGCAACAGGATAGCAACCGTAATAGCAATACCACCGCCAAGCGATGTGGGCTTCTTGTGCTGCTTATGCCCCCCCGTTCCACTCGGATGATCGACAAAACCGCGACGAAGCGCCCAGCCACGAACGAGCGGCGTCAAAACCACACTGATACCGAACGACAACGCCAGAGCAGCAGCGCCGGCAGCCACAACCGGAAGATTCATCACAACGCTTGCCCCTTTGACATCGATGATGGAGTGTCGCGTTCCGTCAACTTGGTTTTGAACCGTTCACGAACTTCCACAAAGAACGCGTGATAGCGCGTGTCGGCATAATCAGGATAGGTCCAAGGCCAACCAACCCATCGACCGTGCTCGTAATGCAGCGTACTTTCCGCGTAAATCCCGCTACGTAAATAAATACGATGCGAATAGTCCTTGGTCGTCGCCAAGACGAGTTTGCTCAGTGATACATAGCCAGGATCCATATTGACGCGCCGCTGCTCCTCCGGCAAACCGCAGTCGCGGCATATACGCTGCTCCAAGTCGTTGGTCAGGATCTTCGTGTCAACCAATTCACTCGGGTCGATGAGCCGTTCGAACGAGACGAAACGCCGCTGCAATCCTTCGCCCATCTCCAGCTCATAGTAGTCGGTACACGCAAAGGGCCACGTTTCGCTGACCTCGTCCGTCGGACCATAATAGTGGCTCATCAAACCCACCGCGCGGACCATCAGATCGGGATCATTCGAGATGAGCCCACAGATCAAATTCACCGGCCGAGCGGGGCGAATAACTCCCATGCGTGTCAGTGTATCGCTGACAACCCGCAAATCAATGGCAAACCCAGCCCAGCATCGACCGTATTCAAGGTAGTGGGAAACCCGCAATCGACCCCGAAACATGATGGGGATAGCCGCCACGAGTCACTGAGAATCCACCCCGGCACCCCTCACTCCAACCACATATCTCAATCATCCACTTGGATAACCGTCGTGCTAGGTTCCCGGCGGGCAGGCGGGCTCGCAGCTTCGATACCCAGCAGTTCCAGAGCGTTTCGCTCGACAATACGTCGCAACTGCTCGCGCGGAACCGTTGGCAGATTCGTCCCGTGGCAAATGTGATTGATGCTATAAAGAGCTTCGATACAGACGGCCGGTGACGTATACGGAAAGTTGCTGCCGAACAAAAGCCGGTCCATAACCCCCGCCTGATGGGCCAGCAGCAGCGCGTTGTAGGCATGCCACTGATGGTGCAGCAAACCGCTGATATCCGTGAAAACATGTGTGTGCTTGCCGAGCAAAGCCACCGCCTCTTCCGTCCACGGATACCCAAGCTGCGAGATAATAATACGCAGATCGGGAAACTCGCGGGCGACCTCATCGATGAGATAAGGCCTGGCAAACTCCATCTTGCTTTGTGGCGATGCCTGAACATCCAAATGGAACACGACCGGCATGCCTAATCGGCAAGCCTCCGCATAGACCCGCATCGCCCCCGAACAGGCCGGGTGAAAATCTTGAGCCGCCGGCCAAATCGTCACACCGCGCATGCCCAGTTCGTCATGAGCCCGCCGGAGATCTTCAAGGGCCACCGCAGGGACTGAGGGATCGACCGCCGCAAATCCAATCAGACGATCCGCATGCTGGCGCACATACGCCGCCACAAAATCGTTCGGCACATCCGCGTCGAGATAGTAACTCTTGAACGCCAGGACAAAGGTCTTGTCCACCGGCTTGCTCGCAGCCAAATGATCCGCCACGCCCGCCTTTGGCAACCGCGCGACCTCACGACAGCAAGGCCCGGACTTCCGCGACGGCGCACACCGACCCAGCTGCTCAGGCGATTCCCAGATGTGTGTATGGCAATCGACGATCATAGCTCATGACATGGATCTTGGCTCACGAACGACCGCACCACCCGCACCAATGGCTACCTCGGCCAACCCAACGCCACAATCCCGTATGCAGCCAACGTTTATAGCCGATTACCCCGCCCCGGTCAATTCCGCCCCCAAGGCATGACGGATTTTCGCCATCCCTGTGCTGCTTCAGTCGGCCACTGCCTGCGACAGCTAAAACCCAATGCCATCAAACATCACGCGTCCCGACGAAAACTCACCGGCGTACTGATCGTGTTCTCTACACATGAGTCGCTGGACACGTCCAGCCTGCGCGCCGACGAAACGGAGAAAAACCGCGTCGTGACGCAAAAAACATGAAATAACGAAACGAACCCAACGCCAATGGACACGAGATCCTTCAAAAACCGAATTGCTGTACCCAAAAAGCGGATTCATGACGCCGCCGCCGGTCGACGAAAACCGAACCGCAAACCCAAAACGAACCCAAATATTCGCCGCCCCGCCGCACCACCTCGGTTCGTGATCTGCTTTCGTACCGCGCGCCATTCGGTTAGAGTCGCATATTCGATTCACCAGCAGCACGAGAGGATTTCAATCCATGCGATCCGTTTGGAAACGCGTTCAGAGTTGGCCGATCTGGCTTCGCTGGCCGAGTAAGTGGCTGGTTTTTGTCCTGGTGGTCTTCTTGGTGCTCTATCCGAAGCCGAGCCTATTCTTGCGGAATGTGCGACACGTTCGGCAACTCAACGACTTGCCGGACATCACCGAGCCGACCGTCGGGCCGGTTGCCGAACGGTTCGACCGTTTTCTGGCTGAAGCCGGGGTCAGCCCAACGCACCCCCAAGCCATGCTCGAAGCCACGGAGCGGTTCGTGCTTCAGGAGATTCCCTACGGGTGGGACTGGGACGTCTGGGGCGTTGTGGATTACGTGCCCACCGTGGCTGAAGTCATCGCCCGAGGAACCGAGGATTGCGACGGTCGCGCCGTCTTGGCTGCCACTTTGTTACGCGTCAAGGGAATCGACGCCCAACTCGTCGGTGACCCGCGTCACATGTGGGTCAGCACGCCCATCGGCGACACCATGAACCCACTCGGACCGCCGGTGTTTCAGGCCAACAAGACAGGAACGCATATCCAGTGGCGTCGGATGCTCGATCCGGGGCCGTTCGCGTTCGGCACCTCCGTATTTCCTTTCGGACGCGAGGCGATTATCCTGCTGACAGGATGGCTGCTGCTCTTGCCACCAGCGTTTAGCACTCGCCGAGCCGCCTTTGCACTGTTTTTGCTGGTGGAAGGCCTGGTCATCCTCCGGCTCGCCGGGGCGGACCCCATGAAACCCAACTACAGCGGGATGATCTGGGCCGCTGCCCACGGTTGCGTCGCCGTCGGTATCCTATGCTCTGCCGGCCGACGAACACGAAGACATCCGCAACGAATGTAAGGCCAACCGTGCCGCCAAGTGTGTAGGGAGGACGACGTTTGATCGAGACGAGCAACTTGTGTGTCGTAGCGCATCCACTGGTTCAGCAAAAACTCACGTCGGCTCGCGACGTTCGTAGTCACAGCGAGGCCTTCCGCCGGCTCCTGGCGGAGATTTCCATGCTCATGGCCTACGAAATTACACGCGACCATGAGACCAGTCCGATTGAAGTACGTACGCCGTTGGCAACCGCGCGTGGAACCACCCTCGACAGCGATATCACGCTGGTACCGATTCTGCGCGCCGGTCTTGGCATGGCGGACGGGATCCTGCAACTGATCCCCCAGGCGCGTGTCGGGCACCTTGGCATTTACCGTGATGAAACCTCCCTCGAACCGGTGGTGTACTACAACAAGTTGCCGCCCGATGTGGCCGACACGGAAGTGATCGTGATCGATCCGATGCTGGCGACCGGCGGCTCGTGTTCTGTGGCCCTCGACGCCATCAAAATAACAGGCGCGAAACGAATCAAGCTGCTTTGCCTGGTCGCTGCCCCCGAGGGAATCGAGTACCTCCAGCAAAAACACCCGGATGTCCTGATCTACGCCGCTGCGGTCGATTCGCATCTCGATGAAAATGGGTATATCGTTCCCGGTCTGGGTGACGCCGGCGACCGTATTTTCGGCACGCAGTAAGGGGAAACGTAACGGCTTGGTACGCGCTGCGGCTCAACCCGGAGGTACTCATGACCCAGCATCAGAGTATGACGCGAACACAGGAGAATCGGAACATGCCAAAGCAAACCTTTTGGATAAGTTGCGTAGTGACGCTGTGGGCAACCATAACGTTCGCTTCCATATCAACAACGGCCCCAAGCCAACCGAGCGAAAGCGAGGAAGAAGTCGGGACGATTGCCGTCTTTCGGTTTCATGGCCCACTGCAAGAAGCGCCGGCAATGTTCGATTTCGGCTTCCAGTTGGAGCCGCAGCAGACACTTCACGAACTTCTGAAACGTTTCAAACGCGCTCAAAAAGATGAGTCGCTTCAGGCCGTCGTGCTCACCTTTGACGACCCCCAGCTCGGATGGGCGCAAATACAGGAGCTCCGCAAGGCCATCACCGCACTTCGCGCCGCTGACAAAGACGTCTATTGTTTACTCGAGACGGTCACCGCCGGCGCCTACCAGCTTGCCACGGCCGCCTCGCGCATTTGTATGGTGCCCACCGGCGACCTGCAACTGATGGGGCTCCATGTCGAGCAACCGTACCTCAAGGGATTGCTCGACAAGATTGGAATTGAAGCTGACATCGAACATATCGGTGCATACAAAGGAGCTGGCGAACCTTTCACACGCACCGGCCCATCCGATGAAGCCAAGGCAATGCTGGATTGGCTGGTCGACGACCTCTTTGATCAGATGGTGCAAACCATTGCCGATGGCCGACAAATGACGCCACAGAAAGTTCGTGCACTCATCGACCGCGGGCCTTTCACCGCCAAACAAGCGGTGGAAGTCAAACTCGTGGATGAAGTCACTTATGCCGAAGAGTTTCTCGAATCCCTGTGCGAACGTTACGACAAAGCCATCACACTGGTCCACAACTACGGCCAAGAGGAAGAGCCGGGCATTGATTTTTCCAACATCTTCGCCCTCTTCAACTCGCTCGGTAAAGCCATGGCCAAGGGCACGATAACATCCAAGCAGAGCGTGGCTGTCATATACGTGGACGGAATGATTGTTTCAGGAAGAACCGAGGACGATCCTTTCGGCGATAGCGGCCGCGTGGGTAGCACGTCCATACGGCGAGTTCTCAACAAGGCCTGCAGGGATGACACGATTAAAGCCGTGGTATTGCGCGTGAATTCGCCCGGCGGCTCAGCTTTGGCCAGCGACATCATTTGGCATGCCGCCAGCGATTTGGCGAGCGAGAAGCCGCTGATTGTCTCGATGGGCAATGTGGCCGCCAGCGGCGGCTATTACGTGTCGGCCGGTGCCAAGATGATTTTTGCAGATCCAGGCACCATCACCGGGTCGATCGGCGTGGTCGGGGGCAAGATCGTTACGAAAGGTTTCTGGGACTGGCTAGGCGTCTCGTTCTACGAGAAATCCATCGGTGCGAATGCCGATTTGTTCAATACCAACCGCAAGTGGGACGACCGGCAGCGCAAAATGATGCGCAAGTACATGCAAGACGTCTACGAGGCCTTCACCGACCGGGTCATCAGGGGCCGAAAGGATCGACTCAAGAAAGATCTCGATCAACTGGCGGGTGGCCGAGTTTACACCGGCAAACAAGCTGAAGCCAACGGTCTCGTCGACAAGCTTGGTGGGTTGCAGGATGCGATCGCATTTGCCGCTACTGAAGCCGGTATCAAAAGATATGACATTCGCTTGCTACCCGAGCCGAAGAACTTCTTTGATTATTTCTTCAAGGGCATGCGGGATGACGCGGACGACGACAGCGTCGATTTGTCCTTAACGAAACGGGCGGTGAACAATGGCGGATGGACGCTGAAAGCGCCGGGGGTTGCCGACTTCCTCGATCTGTTACGTGCATCCGACCCCATACGGGCCAAGATGGTACTAGGCTTGCTTCAGCGGGTCGAACTGCTGGCGAAGGAACATGCACTGTTGGTGATGCCCAGTGAGTTTTGCATTCGCTGAGCTTCTCGACACTGTATTTGGGCGGCAAGCTTGCCGTGTTGTGGTTTGTGCGTCATGTGGTTAGTTGCAGGCGGGCGCGGGCGGAATGTCAGCGCTGCTGAGGCAAAGCTGTAGCGTCGCAAAGTCACTCATGTCGATATCGTCGTCCAGATCGAAATCGGTGTCGGCACAATCCGGATTCATGGACACTGCAGAAGGCCCAGTCGTACAACCTTCGAAGAGAGCAAGGTCATCTTGGTCCACGTCGTTGTCGGCATCCAAATCCGCCAGCCGTTGGTTGACCGTGACCACATGTGCCAGTGGATCACCGATCACAATGTGCATCCAACTCAACGCTGGAATGGACGAGTAGGCCGCCTCGGCCCACGTCAAGCCGTTAACCAAGAAGTTGGGCCAGAGAAACTCATCATCGGCAAGAAAAACGCTCAAGGGCTCCCAAACGCACCCTATCCCAAACGTACCGCCTGCACTGATAAAGTCCGCGATTTGCTCTTGGCCAAAAAGTGTGCCAAGGCCGTTGAAAGCCCGACCATTGTAACTCTCGAAGGTATTGAAAATTGCACCCCGGGCAAAGACAAAGCTATCAATATAGGCATCGAGGCTCGGCGGTTTCGGGTCATGATTCGTACCATAGCTGCTATAGGCAATGACCGGGCGCGGAATTTCGCCCCCTTCAATGAAGTGATCCGTCGCATCGTAAAGAACATTCCAACCGTTGGCCTGCATAAGATCGCGCGTTTCCTCATAATCCGCGCCCGCGCCGAAAACCGGCGGAGTGAAGATCGCATCATCGTCCAACCCGTCGGCACGATCATCTTCATCGAGAATGAGCCTTGCATAGCGGCGATTCACCGCGAGATCCTGTGCTCGGGCTATGATGGCAAGGGCATCGGCCGCCGTTGTCCCGTCGATGCGGCACACAAGATAGATGTCACCCGACGTGAGCCGCCTGGTATTGGTGCCGGCAATGCCCCATGCGTAGTGCGCGTTACCGATATCGGAAAGGGTTTTTTGTACCTTGATGTTGGCGCGCGTAAAGCTCTGAATATTTGTGCTGCTTTGATGGTAAGGGTTGTCAATCAGGTTGTCCGCGTGGCTGTCCATCGTTCCGCCCGCTTCACCGTCGTCGAGATCTTGCCACAGAAGCACGAGCTCCGCGTCGACGCTTGCGCAGGTCACGTCACCGTTGGTAAACTCGGGAGGAATCGCATCCTGATAATTCACATACCACGATGGCACATCACCTACATTTGCTCGATCCGTATCTTCGATGCGGTGTGGAATACCGCGAATCAATACGATACTAATAATGCTCGTGGCGGTTGGTCCTACGGAATCCAAGTAAGCCCGAATGGGATCACGAATCTTGCTGACAAAATCGGCATACGTGATGTCCGCGACCCCTACCAGGGACGCATCATTCAAATCGAATACATTCTGGTTTGTCCCCGCGGGAATATCCGGATGGACCGCTAAATAAGCGTTGAGAATGGTTTGGCCATCGGGGGCCTGACTATTGTAGACGACCAGCACTTGCGAAGGGTTGATGGCGGCTTGCACGAATCCCGCAGACGTCGCCATGAACGACGCGATGACTGCAATCGCCATCCCGAAGCTGGTACCGTGCCTCATATTCCCCTCGGCGCACATAAACACGCAGACGTAGTCAGCCCGCCCACAACATCGACCAACCGCGCCATTGTAATTTATTATAACTTGTGGCCATGTAAGGCAAACAGAAATTGCGACAAATAATGATTACGGGAGTATTTATAGGTCCAGCGGCGGCGCGCTCATGAAAACGTCCCCTCAGGCTTCAACTGTCGTTCGAATGAGATGCGACCTGCAGCGCACTTATTGGGTGACACCCTTCGCGCCAGAATCGTTGCTTTTGCCGCTGCCAACGATATGCGTTAGCAACGCTTCCGTGTCGCCCGGCAAGTCTGGACGTCGGTTCGCAACCACCACGATTCGATCCCCGTGAGTTGCCAAATCACGATCGATCAGCGTTTGGTCAAGGTCGTTCAGCATACGGTCCAGGCGACTGGGGCGGTCGTATCGGATAGGTATGACGCCATAGAGCAATGCCATCTGCCGGCAAACGTGTTCGTGAGGCGTAAATGCCACAATGGGCCGATCGAGCCGGTGCTTGCTCAGCAAGCGAGCCAAGTTACCGCCCTCGGTCCAGACGGCGACAACCCCAACATCCAAGTCTTCCGCCATCGCAGTCGCGGCGTGAACCACCGCGGTGGCCACGCGTAGTGTTGCTGTACGATTGATACCCAGCTCTTGACTATGCCGACGGCTGAAGGAGTCAGTCTGAGCTGCCACCTTATCCATCACGCGAACCGCTTCGATGGGAAAGCGTCCGATGGAGGTCTCCGCGGATAGCATGAGCGCGTCGGCGTTATCGAGAATGGCGTTTGCGATATCGCTGACTTCCGCCCGGGTGGGCACCGGTGATTCGACCATCGACTGAAGCATTTGCGTGGCAATGATGACCGGCGTCCCCGTCAACCGGCAATGCAACGCGATCTCCTTCTGGACGATCGGCACACGTGAGATGTCCATCTCGACGCCCAAGTCACCGCGCGCCACCAGCACAACATCAGACTCCTGAATGATCCTATCGAGCTGTTCGAGCGCTTGAGGCTTTTCGATCTTCGCCACAATCTGCGCGGAACTCCCCTGCTTCGTTAGAATCGTGCGAAGTTCGACAATGTCTTCCGGCTGTCGCACAAAGGACAAGGCAATCAAGTCGACCTGATGGCGTATCGCCCATTCCAAATCAGTGCGGTCTTTCTCGGTGAGCGCGGGGGCCGACACGTTGCTGTCCGGTAAATTGATCCCTTTATGGTTGCTGACGACGCCACCGATTTCGCATCGACAGACCAATTCGTCATTTTTTTTGTCGATCACGCGGAGCAAGACATTCCCGTCATCGATCAAGACGCGGTCACCCTTTTTGGCATCCTCAATCAGAGCGGGATAGTTGCAGCTAAGACGTTGCGGGGTGCCGTCGATCGGCTCGCGCTGAAACACGACATGCGTACCAGCTACCAACTCGCATTGGCCGCCCGCCACTTGCCCCAGCCGAATCTTCGGCCCGCACAGATCGCCCATGACGGCGACAACCTCGCCTCGCTCAGCCGCTATGCGTCGAATCCGTTCCAGTGAGGCCGCATGCGTGTCCAACGTGCCATGCGAAAAATTGAGACGAAATACATCCACGCCGACATCGACCATCGCACCGATGTGAGCATCGGTATCGCAAGCGGGTCCAACGGTCGCCACTAACTTGGTTTTCGTCATAACCTGTGATTGTAGCCGCTCGATCCGCCAGGGCAATCAACCGGCGTCCCCTCGTCGTGAAACCGGATAAAGTTGACGTGTTGCAAGAGCAGCACTTACGCTTGTGACCATGGAACCTATGCACAAATCTGCGTGTACGGCCGGTGCAGCAATCATTCTGCTTGCGACGTTGTCAGCCTATATGCCTGCGATCCAAGGCGGTTTCGTCTGGGATGACGACGTTTACGTCACGAATAACGCGACCTTGAGGACGGTCGAAGGTTTACGGCACATTTGGCTCGAACCTGGCGCGACACCCCAATACTACCCGTTGGTCTTTAGCACCTTCTGGTTGGAATACCGGCTGTGGGGGCTACAGCCGCTCGGTTACCACATCGTCAACGTCCTTTTGCACGTCTTGGCAGCGCTGTTGCTGTGGTGTGTATTGCATCAACTCTCGCTGCCTGGGGCATGGTTGGCGGCGGCCATCTTCGCTTTGCATCCGGTCCACGTGGAATCGGTCGCGTGGATCACGGAACGTAAGAACGTTTTGTCGGGCTTGTTCTACTTGGCCGCGACTCTGGCTTATTTCCGTTTCTCGCCACCAGGACGTGAATCTTCGATTGGCCGTCGGGCGTGGGGGTTTTATGCTTGCGCTTTTGCCGTCTATCTTTGCGCGTTGTTGAGCAAGACAGCCACCTGTTCGTGGCCGGTCGCTATGCTGTTGGTGTTGTGGTGGAAGCGTGACCCTCTTCAGAAACGAGACATCGTACCGCTGCTTCCCTTGTTCGTGATTGGTTTAGCCATGGGGGTGACTACCGTTTGGGTTGAGCGTAATCTGGTAGGAGCTGAAGGCGTCGAATGGTCTCTCAATATGGTTGAACGATGCTTCATTGCAGGCCGGGCCGTCTGGTTTTATTTGGGCAAACTGATTTACCCTGTGAGCTTGAGTTTTATCTACCCACGATGGTCGATGGATACCACGCAGCTTAGCGCGTCGATGTACCTCGTGGCAATCGTGATACTGCTACTTGTGCTAAGAGTTCTGCGGCACCGGATCGGGAAGGGACCACTCGTTGCCGCGTTGTTCTTTGTGGGAACACTCGGGCCGGCATTGGGTTTTTTCCCCGTTTACTTCATGCGGTACACATTTGTCGCAGACCACTTTCAGTATTTGGCCAGTATCGGCCCCATCGCTTTGGCGGCCACCTTGCTGACAAGGGCGTGGCGTTGGCCGGATCGTCCAGCCAGTATTCGTATCAAGCGCGTTCGCCCGTGGGTCGGTGGTTCGTTGTCCGTTGTTTTGCTGATGGTTTTGGCGGCAGCAACCTGGCAACGTAGCGGCGTCTACACGAATGCAGAAACGCTCTGGCGGGACACACTGGCGAAGAACCCCCTTGCCTGGATGGCCCACAACAACTTAGGGCAAATGCTCTGGCAGCAAGGTAAGTACGAAGATGCGGAGCGGCACTTTGCTGAATACGTCAAGTTACGGCCCGGCGATCCGGAGGCCCACAATCATCTGGCCAACGCTCTAGCACGTCGGCGAAATCTCGAGGGTGCCGCCTTCCACTACCAAGAAGCAATTCGACTTAAACCCGACCAGGCACAACCCTATCTCAATCTTGGTACCGTTCGTGATCTGCAAGGCCAACCTGCTGAAGCGGCCGAGCACTATTCCGCGGCCTTACGCCTCGCGCCAGAGTACGCCCAAGCTCGCCGCAACCTGGCTCGACTTCTGTACCGGGTAGCGGCAGCCCATCTCCAGGCCGGACGAAGAGAACAAGCCTTGACGGCTGCGACGCAGGCCCGTGACCTGGCTGGCGGAATTCATGATCCTGCTTTTGCTCGCCGGGTCGACGCGATCATCCAGTACTGCCAAAGTCGTCAATCATCTCGGCCCGTTCCGGCGACGCTGCCCGCTCCGGCCACCTCGCCGAGTTCGTAACCGGTTCTTGTCCTGCTTGCCATTGCCTCCGTGCTTGTGTCAAACCCTAAGGCGGACCGCCTTTTTGTGCCCGCAACCCAAGCGTTTCAGTCGTAAGAATCTAAGAATTACTCCCTGCCCCGCCTGATTGGGTGTGCCGTGTGCAAAAAACTTGCGAAATATCCTTGTCCCGGGTAGAAATCGTACTGAGTAAAAGGGTAAAAGTTGTCTGCGTCTTGCCGAAAGGGACTCGTGACGGAATGATGCAACCGTTGGATCACTGGAGTCCCGCATCATCGGCCAAGACCATCGGACTTTGGCAGGGGATGGCATCGGCTCTGTTCGTTCATGCCATTTTTCTTGCCTCGCTCACCGTGGCCGGTGACCCGGCAGGTACAACGGCCACGCCCCCCGACAAATCGCATAAGGCCGCAAGCCAAACCTCGACGACACGTGTGTCCAGTACGGTTCCGGCTCCTGTTTCCATCACGAATTTGATTATCACCCTAACCGGCGAAGCGGATGCGACAAGCCGGAAAACGGCAGCCGTCGCGATTCTCCGGCAAGCGTCTGAGGAAGCAGACAAAGCGCTACTCGATATTCTTGACCGGGCGAACAACGACGGTGCGAAGCTGGCGATCAGCCATGCCATTGCGGAAGTCGGCTCACAAAACCCAGCCTTTGCAAGTCCGCTGTTGGGATTCCTAAACGCGAACGATCAGGCCCTGCGTGATGCGGCAGAGGCAGCGCTCGCTGGCTATAACGATCCAAAAATCGCCGCCAAGCTCCATTCCTTTCGCCAGAGACAACAAAACAAGCTCTTAGTGGCGGCGAATATCGCCAAAGCCAAGTTGTTGTACAGCCTGTTACCCAAAGAAACGGACCGTGTGGCTCAGCTGCAGCAGTGGTTGACGGCTAAGCTGATTTTGGATCGCTTGACGGCCTTGGAAATCGTGCACGATGCGATGTTACGCACGCCACCGACCCCGCCAGCTGTCGAGGTCCTTACCCAAATTCGCACAATGCTAACAGACCCAGACGAATCGGTGCGTCTTCAGGTCGTTATCGTCTTGCGCGATTTGCAGGCCAAGGAGGATGCCCCGCATTTGCTAACGTTGCTGGGTAACGAGAGGGCCGAAGCTGTCCGAGAAGAGATCTACAAAGCATTAGGACGAATGGGGGATATGAGCTCGGTCCCAGGTTGCGTTCATGGCCTAAGGCACGGCGGTCCTCGCGAGGCGGCTGCAGCGGCGGATGCTTTGGGGCGGCTGTTAACCAAGGGGAACGGCGAGCGCCGGCAGGATCATCGTGAGGCGATCGATGCTTTGATCAAAGTGGCCCGAAGTGCACGGGTGGCTGCCAATGCTAGACTTCGCGAGCAAGTCATCGATGCGATGGCTGAAATCGCCAACGAAAAGTTTCTGCCGGTCTTTGAAGAGTTAGCGGACAAGAATGAGAAGGTGCCTACGATTCGCCAAGCCGCTCTTCGTGGCATCGGGCGCGTTGACGGCGGGGCCGCACCGATCGAACTCGTTTTGGATCGTCTCGTGAACGACTCGAATGCCGGCGTACGCGAAGCGGCTGCCGAAGCTTTGGGTGTTCTGGGAAGCACCGCAAACCATCTACAGGCATTACAGAGCCGGCTTGATGTCAACGTCGAACCGTCTGGAGCGGTCACCCAAAAGGCATGGGAGGCGTACCGTTTGGTGTTTCTCCGGCTAGCACCAGAGGAGCAGGAAACGGTTCTGGCTGAATGGGATGACAAGGATCAAGTAACGGCAACTCGTCGGATCGAGTTATTGGCGGATCTGGAAGCGGCTGTGGGTGGGACCGACCCGCTACGAGCAGCGCGAATACGTGAAGATTTGGGCGATGCGCACGCGGCGCGAGGGCAATACGATCTGGCGGCGGGTTTTCTTTCGCGTGCGCTGGAGGTTCTTCCGGCCAACAACGTCGAAGACCGGATTCGCGTGGCTCCCAAAGTCGTCAACGCTTATTTAAATTCAGACGACCCTTCCATGGCGATTTCGTCCGCTGCTCGAGTGGCTCGCGAGGCCAAAGTTCGCGACGCGGTCGCGGTTTTGCTTCTCGACTACCTGCGACAAACCCGGCACAAGGATATGAAGCAAGCGGCGGCATTCCTCGACGAGCTGGACAAGGCTGTCCCGGATCTTTTCGGTCAAGCGTGGAAACACCGATTTGAGACCCAGCGTGAAGCCATTCAACCAGCATCCAAGCCACGCGTTGCCCCCTCCCCCTCGACGAAGCCGGTGTCAACCCAACCTCTGGGCTGAATCGGCATCGCATCACTTCGAAATCCGTGCAATATTCCATCGGTGAATACGTTTAAGCTGGTGGCTACTTGTTGGGTTGGATGGGAAACGGGTAGCCGCTAGGCGGTGAAAAAACTGTCCGCCAGAATGAAAGTCCGTAAACGATAATTCTTCAGGAGACAAAGCGATGTTACAAAATCGGCAATATCCAAACGTGGTCTTGGTGGCGACAGGTCTTATGTTTCTGGGAGGCGGATCTGCGATGGCGGATGACAAGCCGATCCCAGCAAGAAAGCAAGTCGAGCTGATGGACCACCACCCTGGGATCGATGCCAACGGTGACGGCGTACTCACGGCAACCGAAGTTGACACCTTCTTCGGTCAACAGGGTTCTACTATCAAAGGTAAGAATGACAAGCCAATGGGTTTTCGTGGTCACAAGGGCGACCGGAGAGGGAAAGGCCCGGGGCGGCATGGATATGGGCGGCCAAACCCGGATCAGCTCCTAAAAGATCATCCCGAGCTCGACACGAACCAAGATGGTCGATTGAGTCGCGAGGAGATGCGGGCCGGAAGGGATCTCGTTCGAAAAGAGCGGTTCGAGAAACGAAATCGCCATATGCTTGAACGCCATCCAGAGGCCGACGTCGACGGCAACGGCAGGCTGAGCGAGGAGGAAGCCCAAGCCTTTGGGAGAAAGCCCGGCGGCGACAGGCACAGCAGAGGTATGCACGGTCGGCGTCCCAACTTGTTGAGGTCACTCATCGAGCGTTTTAAGGATGTGGATCGCGACGGCAATGGCCAGTTGAGCCTCGAGGAGTTGCGTCAGGCAGAAGAGGAAAGCGACGGTCCCATGCAAGGGGGCTTTGGGAGAAAAGGTCCGCGGCCGTTTTGCGGTAAGGAAGGCCGTGAGGGACACCGTGCACGACTTCTCGAGCGGTTCCCTGAGGCTGATGCAAACGGCGACGGTACCCTCAGTGACGAAGAAATGAAGGCTCATTGGGAACAGTGGCGTAGTCGCAGGCGAGCCGGACATGGTGAGTCAACGCGAGCGGCGGAGTAGTAAGCGTCGAACAGGATCGTATGACAGCAAGTCGGTTTTTCAAAATCGCCGGACCGCACCCCGCGTCAGCACCCATTGAACCGCTGACGTGGGGTGCTGCCCGAATCAAACCTCAGCCCTACCGCCGTTCGATCCGCCGCTTACACCTCTATATCCTTCACCGGAAACTTACCCAAGCGGCGACTGCAGACCCCCTTGATCACTCCCCATTAACCTCCATGCCCACTAATCGGTAGACCTCACCTGTCGCCGCACGCAACGCAATCTCGGCCACACCCATGTGATACCGGCTCATCTCAAACGATTTTCCTGCTGTAGCCCATTGTCCCAAGGGAATCAAGACGTCATCAACCGTCATTTCTGTATCCGCGTCCTCAAGATACCTCTGCAATCGCCGTTCAAACTCGAAACGCTTCTGATTGATCACGCTCTGATTTTGACGACTTTGCTCGTAATTCGAACAAAGCTGATCGGTATTGATGGCAATCGCGCGCTTCACTTCGAGCTGTTCCGCCTCGATGTCGGCTTGGTAACGGCGAATCTGGGCTTCAGCCTTGAGACGCGTCGCCTTGAGGACTCGCTTATCATTCAGGCGCAGCGATACCCCCCCGCCAACTTCCCAACCACCGACGCGGTCATCGAACGTCTCCGCCCCGAAAGCAAACTGCGTCCCCTCGAAAAAAACCATCACATCCAAATGGCCCAGAATGGCCTGCTCTTTCTGCAATTGGAAATCCTGAATTGCGTTTTCGAGCACTTGAAACTTGGGGTTGTTCTCGAAAGCCTCAATCAAAAGCTTTTCGCGCCCTTCCGGCGTACGGGCACGCTCCATAAAAGAACTCGAAACAAAGCCTGGTTCTTCGATCCGTACTTTTTCTTGGGGAGAAGCCCCGAGAAGAACCAGCAGTTGCAGCTTGCTTTCGCGGTAAGCTTTTTCTTGTTGACGCAGGTTGACCCGCGCAGAATCAAGACTTGACCGGACTTGGAGGCGATCTTCTTTACGAACGTGTGGGTCCCGCAGTAAGGTCCCGAGTTGTTCGACATAGTTTTTGTAAACTTGGATCATCCCAAGATAACACAGCGCATCCTGATATCGCTGCAGGGCCACTACGACACAGGCGCGATAGTCGGTCAGATACTGAAGTTCTTTGGCGCGCGCCTGTGATTCCTGGAACGTCTGATCGATCACACGCTCTTGGCGTTTCCGCGAACCCACGAAAGGCAGCTCGACACGAGCCCGAACCAGCCCTCCACTTCCACTTTCGATTTCGTCTTGGTCCTCTTCGACCTCGCCAAACTCTACTCTGGATGCACTTGCGCCGCCTTCGACTCGAATAATCGTCCCCGCAAACGTCTCCTTTTCGACACCAGCCACGATTTCACCTTCCAGCCCGTTCGAATCCCGACGTTCAGGAAACCTGGAAGTATCACCCGTTGTCTTGACGAAAGGCTCCAACCGGCTGAGGTTATTGCGGAACTCATCGAGCCCATACCGGGCCGCAACCATCTCTTCGCGACTGGCTTGGACCTGCGGACTATGATCGTAGACCAGCCGAACGATGGTATCGTAGTTGAGAAGATGACCTTGCGTTGAACTCGTCTTGGTCTCGGCCGGACGTGTTGTTCCGGATTCCCCGATGGCGGGCTGACTGGTTGCGGACGACCTAACAGTCACATCCGACCCGACCGGCTCGCGCTGCTGACGCCGATTCACGCCCGACGACCCTTGGCTCGACACGCATTTCGGCATTTCACTTGACGACGGCCCAAGACAGGCCGAGACCCCAAGCACACCAAGGCTAACCCACCATACGCCGCATCGTACGAGCCGTTGAAACCCAAAAGTCGATGAAACAAGACCAGACATCACTCTCGCTTGGTAGCTATCAGCCAGGAGTTTCACCCATCAACGGACGGCCACAAGAAGCCAACAATCACCACTAATCCTCATTAAGCTTCATGCCTGCTACACGATACACATCTCCGGTCGCGGATCGCAACTCCGCCTCCGCGAGACCGATGTTGTATTCATTTAAAGCAAGTGTTTGTCCGGCCGTCATTCCTTGCCGCAAAGGCGTGAGCACATCGTCGATCGTCCATGGCGAGTCGTCATCCTCGAGGTAAGCTTTACGGCGTCTGCGAAACTCCGCTTTCTTCTGCTTAATCACGCGTAAGTTCTGCAGGCGCTGCTCATGATCCGAAACGACCTGGTCCGCATTGATCGCAACGATGCGTTGAATATCGAGCTGCTCGGCCTCGATCTCAGCCTGATAGCGACGAATTTGGGCCTCAGCCTTCAATCGGGTCGCTTTGAGGACCCGATAGTCATTCAAACGGACGTTTACCCCACCCCCCACCTGCCAACCGCCCACACGATCGTCAAACGTCTCCGCGCCAAACGCAAACTGCGTCGCCTCTCCAAAAACGGTCATATCAAATCGTCCCACGATCGCTTGCTCGTGTTGAAGCTCGAAATCCTCGATGGCGTTCTCCAGGACCTGGAATGTCGGATTGTTCTCGTAAGCTTCCTTCAAGAGCTGTTCCCGGCCTTGGGGCGTGCGCGCGCGATCGACATAAGTGCTCTTTTGGTACGGCGGCGTTTCGATCACATACTCATCTTCCGCAGAAAGGCCTAACGTCGATATGAGTGAGAAAACCCCTTTGCGATAGAGCGCGATCTGGCGATCCCGTGCGACACGCACATTATCCAAGCTCGATTGAATCTGGGGACGATCTTCATCGAGAATGCGCGGGTCGTCCAACAACAACTGAAGCTGGTGCATTTGCTCTTCACGAACGCGACTCACCTCCAGTTGATACAGGATAAAATAATAATATCTCAACGCATTCAGCGCATAGGACCGAAAATCACTGAGGTATTCCAGCTCCGCCCCACGGGCTTGCGACTCCTGGAACGCCTGATTGATGACGCGATTCTGACGTTTTCGCGAACCGACAAATGGCATTTCGACCCGGGCACGAACCAGCCCGCCACTGCCCCGCTCAATCTCATCCTCCCCCTGTTCAACATCGCCGAACTCAACGCGCGAAGCACTTGCTCCTCCCTCGACTTTCAAGACGGCACCTTCAAACGTCTCGGTCTGCAAGCCGCCGACGGTCTCGCCTTGAAGACCTCTCGAATCGCGGCGTTCGGGAAATGCACTGGCCGTACCACTGTTCTCGATAAACGGCTCGATTCGACTGAGATTGGTCTTGAACTCTTCGAGTCCGTACCGGGCGGCAATCATGGCTTCCCGACTGGCACGCACGGAAGGACTCTTTTTATACATCAGTTGAATGATACGATCAGGGGTGACTCGGTAAGGCGTACCCGAACGGGTTACCGCCTCAGCAGGTTGTGTCGTCGCATCCCTTTCGTGAGCCGGTTGAGCGTTTGCGGCTTGAGCCGCCCCCCCCCCCGCTCCAACACCCGAAGAAGAAACCGCCGTGTGCTCCTCGGAGACGTCCTGCTCGCGTGCATAAGGTTCAACCGGACCCGGTCCCTTCGCCATCTGCGGACTGGCAGCCGTCCATTCGTACATTTTGATTTGTTTCGCCGAGTTCTTCTGCTGCCGTCGATTGACCCCTTTCAGCCCCGGCTGGGCAACAAGCGTGTCCAACGGTTTTGGAACGACGGAACAGGACACCGCAACGAGTACCATGAACCCGCTGCAGCAAGCGTTGGCTCGAAGAAACCGGTAATGGGTGACACATACCGCCAAGCTAGATGACCCTCAAACCAATAAGGTATGCCAAGTCCGTCCCCCGCGGCCAAGGAATCAAACAGACATCAGACAGGCTGGCGTATTATACTATCGGCAAGTGCCTTTCAACAACCACAGCCATCCAACGAACTTGAATGACTTTCGTCTCGCCCACTGCCTTCATCAACGACACATGATCGATCGTCGTATGCTCTCTGTGGAAAAGAGGTAACCGCGGGCGCTGCACGCTAGAACACTTTGACTCTTTCTGTCGCAATCCGAATCGCAAGAACCACGCGATTTCCAACACAAATAGGACCGACGGCAACTGCGCGTTTCGTCTACAGGATCGCCCTTGCCTCAGAAATGATATGTGGGGATTTCAAGCGAAAGATGAATGAAAGCGAAAATCGTGGTCGTTTTGTCGATTACTCTTCGCCCAGGGAGGCCACGAACTGAACGCCGACACGGTGAAACGGACCGCCTACGTGAACACAATTGCGGACAATACCGCGAATCCTCGGCTGATTCGGCAACGCCTGAAAGCACGTCTCAATCTGGGAGCCAGGATGAACGAATCGCTTGGCGATGAAACTCAGTCCACCCGTAGAAATGTCATGCGTCATGACTTGCTGACACGTTTCCACAATTCCCATCGGCGTCACTTCCTGCAGGTGAATCTCTAAATGCGTGACCCAGGCCTTCCGTTCGGACCCTCGCCGATTCTCCGATTCGCCCTGCGGGTTGCCAAACCGTTTGCGGAGCGAGTCCATAATCTCGTTCGGTGTGGAATCGCCACGAAGTCGCTTCTCGGTTGCCAGCGAATAGCGCGTACTTGGCACCGAGTCCCAAACCTGTGAACTACCCGATGACTTCTTGTCGTTCATTTGACCAAGCCCCCAAAGTCGTCGTTGGGGGTATCGGGTCTTACGCCAAACGAGTTTCGCTCTAATAACTGGCCGAATAACGATTTTTGCCGCTACGACTTGATTGACCTCGTCCCGCCAGCTTTCAATCCAAGCTGTTTCACATTCCGCTTGATCGCTCACGGACGAATCGTTTCCACCGATCACTTCCGATAACAGAAGCCCATGCAGGATTCTTGAAATGCAGAATTTACGTCCACCCCCTTTGGAGACGATATCGCCTACGGATAACAACCTGGTGCTAAGATCGAGGCAGGATCAAACATGGATTCGATCGACAACCACGACGAACAGACCCATAACGAAGTAGCCGAACCGCAGCAAACCGGCGTCGAAAACAGCGACGACGCGATCGACGCCTTATTAGCTCAAACGCAGGAGACTCTAAACCAGACGTCCTCTGAGGAAACTGGCGATTCTTGCCCAATCGATGAGAAAATAACGGACGTTGCGACCGAGTTGGCAACCGATTTGGTCGCGGAAGCTGAAGAGGTCTCGACCGACGATCGCACTGATAGCGAAGATACACCCACTTGCGTGACGTCAACGGAAGCAGAGACGACTTCGCCCCCCACCAACAACATAGAGGAGGCGATTGCTGACACGGCTACCATACTCGCCGAGACGTCGGACGATCTCGCCGAAATCACCCAAGCTTTTGAAGAGGCCGAAACCGAATTGACCGCCGTCAATGATGCCGTCGAAGAAGCTTCAACCGTATCTGAAAGTTCGGATGTACAGGAAGAAGATCAGCCGATTCCGACGTTGCAGGACGACCCCGGCGTATCACCAGAAGAAGACGCCGTTAATCTCTGCGCTGCTTCCTTGACGGAAAAGTTGCGTACCGAACTAGGCCAAATCAAGACCGACATCCTGTCCGAACTGGAGCAACTCGTTGGCTTACTTCAACAGGTTGACCAAGCCAATCAGCAGGCTGCCGATCGGCTTGGAAAAGCAAGCGACTTTGAGGAAGCAGCCGCCCGTTCCGAAGCCGCCAAACACGAATTCGATGCTGCGGTAGCCCAAGCCGCCGACGCCAAGGAAGCCTTCGAACAGGCGGAAATGCGTGTCGAGCAGATGCGGGAAACATGGCATAGCGCCCAGCAAACGGCAGTGGAGGCTGCCTGCCGCTGCCGAGAGTCAATCATCACAGAAACCGCTTCGTAAGATCGCAGATGACGGGCTCCCGTCCCGTCAACGGCAGCCCTGCCTCTCCTGGACAAACCCATCTCATTGACGACAAGGGTTCATTCCGGAACCAACCGCCCCGTCGAAACTCACGCGCTTTCATTTCGGTGGGCAGTTTTCCGGATCCGTTTCGTACTCTTGCGCTTCTTTGTCCTCATAGTCGCCTATCTTTCGAACGCGACGTTCATGACGCCCGCCCTCGAAGGAGGTTCTAAGCCACACTTCGACGATTCGGCGCGTCAACTCCTCACCCACCAAGTCAGCGGGGAGACAAAGCACATTGGAGTTATTGTGGCGTCGCGACATCTCGGCCGTCAGCTCATCATGACATAGAGCCGCACGAACACCTCGCACCTTGTTGGCACTGATCGACATACCGATCCCACTTCCGCAGAGAAGAATGCCCACCTCCGACTGCCCACTCGTGACCGCTTTGCACGTGGGGTAAGCGGCATCAGGGTAATCGCAGCTCGAGGGTGAGTCCGTTCCCAAGTCCAGAACCTCATAACCCTGAGATTTGAGCATGGCTTTGATCTTTTCCTTAGCCTGGAAACCTCGATGGTCTGATCCGATTGCGATTTTCAAAGTGATATCTCCTCAAGCCGGCGGCGCAAGGCCTCCTCGATTTCTTTCGCACACCGTTCGTAATCATTGTCGCTGCCTCCGATGGGATCTGCAATATCCGCGTCGGCGAGGCGTCTCGCGCGTTCCCTCGCGCCCGGTTCCACCGCAACAATTCTGTCCAGGTGCCCCTGCGTCATCGCAAAGATGTAGTCAGCCCGATTCGCCTGCTCGCCGGTGAGCAACTGTGACTGATGGCTCGAAATATCAAGCCCCCACTTCTTCATCACGTTGATCGCGGGTAAAGAAGCCGACACACCATCAAAAGCGGATGTCCCCGCCGATTCGACGTGGTAGCCGCGATCAGCCAACGCAGGCTCCGTGCACCCCAATTTCTCCGCCAAAAAACGTCGTAGCAATCCCTCAGCCATCGGACTGCGACACGTATTCCCCGTGCAGACGAGCAAAAAATGGGTTTGCATCAATCGACGAATGGTACGGCCCTCAATCACGCCCTCGCGTAGAATCTCGTAGTCGTCATCATGGACACGAACGATCGTGGACGGTGCTGCATAGCGCGTTCGACCGGCATCGATCACAAGATCGACCTGCCCCTCCAACATCGCAAGGGCCTCATCCGCGTCCACGGGAGCTTCCATCCCGGCGGGATTCGCACTGGCGGCCACCACGGGCACACGTACTTCGCTAAGCAAGTCCATGGCACCTCGGTCATCAGGACATCGGATACCGATCGTACCCTCGTGGTACATGGCGTCAATGTACGCGGCGGAGGTCTCTTGAATCACCGGTGCCGCATGGACATTCTCAACTCGAAAAATAAGGGTCAACGGCCCGGGCCAGGCTTTTTCCGTCAATCGTCGGCCAATCCCCGTCAAATCCGGTACAAATCGATGCGTCGATAATCGCGATCCTATGTGGACGGTGAAAGGCTTGGCTTCGCTACGTTGCTTGATTTCACGAAGCCGAGACAATCCGACTGAACTGACTGCACTGGCACCTACGCCGTAAACTGTCTCCGTCGGAAAGACAACGGTCCCTCCTTCGGTCAGAATGAAGGCCGCTTCGCGGATCACGTTCCAGTAGTCCGCGTCGCAATCCAGTTTTCGTACTTTGGTCTTCATACGCGTAAGAAAAACAGGAAGTTTCGACTCCCGAATCATTTGATTATCAAACCTGCTCAAACGGGTGTCAAGAATGCGTGTATTGGGACGGCAAAACAAACCTGCCAACAAGAATGGCAACACGTTCGCGGAGACATACGCATAGTTCGGCACACGCTGAACAGCCGCGCATTATACGGCATTCCTTACGTCATGTTGAACTCGTCGTATCCGTACAAAGCTGCGTTCCTTGGCCGTCTTGGGCTCGCGTCAGTTCCAGTGTCTGCACAACAACCGTCCCCACCAGAAAAATCAATCCGAGTAACACACGAATGAGCCACGCGACGCGTCTTTGCGGGAGCTGAATGTTTTCAGTGGAGTCCTCGAAAACGCGGGGACACTCCATCGTGCCCTGCGTCGCAGCCCACCGCAAATAACCCAGAAAACCGCCGGGGCGATAGTGCGATTGCAATTCCGATAACACGTAATGATGCGTTTGCTCACGAAGGTGCTCGAGCTCCGACTTCGTGAAGGATCGCACAAACGTCTTACGCACTTGGTCGTTGGTACTCCGGGGAAACTCCCAATACTCCGTCACCAAACTGGTCGTCCATACGAGGACGGCAACAAAGACCGCGATCAACCAAAGACCGGTCTTGGCAACAGGGGCGGCACGTCGGCCCACACGAACCATGACCGCACCGATCAGTAACCCAAACAGCAAGTAAAAAAACAAGCCCAAAAGCATCGGCAACATCCCAAGGTACGCCAGCAGCCACCCTGCCGGTAGCCCCAGCACGCACCCGGCAACCAACGAACCTATAAACCAGCCGGAACGAGACGCCATCGCTACAGGATTTTTGTCGTTCATCGTCATGCTGCCGTAGTCTAACGGCTGAACGCAACAACGGCCAGGTAAAAGGCCCAGCTATCGCACGGTCCTCCTTTTTGTGATTGAACAACCACCGTGAACAACAACCTGTTCAACCAAAGAAGAAAACTCCCCAAAGCACCCATGCCACAAACCGCATGTATTCGCGAGCCGGTCCCTCAGATAAAATCGGTAACGGCCATCATTATCGGAACCCCTCCGTTAATCGCCTCCACAAAGACGACCCAAGAACGTTTTTTATTGACTCTGGCTCTCAATCCTGCTAGAAACATTAAGATGTACCGTGGTCCCCGCTGGCTACGGTGAGAACTGGGGGGAACAGCTCGACTCGGGATCGAGGAGATATCCGAACCGGGCCGTAAAAGGTACTTCCCACGGCAAAGTGGTTGAGAAGAGGAGAGAAGCCATGCCCAAAGTCTGTCGAACGTTACTCTGTCTTTCTGGATTGATGGCCGTGCTGTTTGTGGCCGGCTGTGGCAACATCCAAGGATCCTGGATGCTGTGCGAGTTCCAACCGTATCTTGAAAAAAAGGATTACCGCATCAGTAAAGCCACATTCTATCCCAACAACAGCTTCGAAGCGATTGCCTATCAAGGCAAAAAGATGATCAAGGCAAAGGGGATGTACGACTATAACTCCTGTTCGCAAGACTTGGTCTTGATGACGGGTGACAAGTGTGTTTGTTACAAAGCGTCGCTCGAAGGCGACAAGAGGCTGCGCATCACGACCTGCGGCCCCGATTGTATCACCACAACCGCCGTCATGGTGAAATATAATCGATGCCCGCCGTGCTTGCCCTGTTCGCCGTGCATGCCGGTAAAGCCGTGTAGCCGTTGCCCACAGTAACAACACGTTGACGACCCTCTAGCCAGAAACCCACACTGGGCGAGCGTGTCTGCGATGCGTTCGCCCAGCTTCTTGCGCGCAGTCCAGGTCCGACCACCAATAATATCGAAATGCCCATCCTCGCTACCGGTCCCCATTTCCTGTCCCCCTCTAGTAACCTCCTGTTCCAAGCCATGGATCCCATTTGACAGCCCATCCCACGCTCGATAGAGATAATCCAGAAGATGGCGAGCCAATCTTGGTTCGGCAGCAGAATTCCGGTTCAAACGAGGGCGGCATGGCAGAGGTTCTTTCTGCAAACGGATGGCTAAGCGGTATCGGTCGATACACGCTGATGATCTTGACTTCGTTTGGCCGATTCTGGCTGTTTGCCGCCCAGACGTTCACGCGGACCCCCCCCGCCCTTATCCATAAGCGAGACTTGCGACGCCTGTTGCCGCAATGCTTTGCCGTGGGGGCTGAAAGCGTGCCGGTCATTCTGGTAACGGGGTCTTTTGTGGGCATGGTATTGGCGATCCAGGCGGTCGAGCAGTTCAAAGCTGCCGGGTTGGTCAATCGGATGGGGGTCATCGTCAGCATGTCGGTCGTTCGGGAGTTGGGGCCCGTTTTGGCGGGGGTGATGCTC
>Ga0180434_10001663_pt1 | contig 31226 bp, 27 predicted proteins | sample SS_ome_7_FD_132453 | JGI IMG/M metagenome (GOLD analysis project Ga0180434, IMG submission 132453) | Hypersaline lake sediment archaeal communities from the Salton Sea, California, USA - SS_1_D_2 metaG | ecosystem: Environmental > Aquatic > Non-marine Saline and Alkaline > Hypersaline >... | reverse complement strand
TTTATCGTCTCCAATGCCGAGCTGTTTCAAGATACCGCTTGTGCTGTAACCCCTTAGTTTTGAGCGTATCCTGAGAATCCTGCATTCCGGAAACTTCTCCCTTATGCGTCTGGCGAGGCCTTTTGGAAGTTTTTGGTCATGACCGAGGGATATTATGTCAGGCCTTTCCTTTTCAACCACCCTGAAAAAGTCCGAATCGCTGCCTATTATCACCTTGTCTGCTATGCCCAGCATCTCAACCACCTTCTTTCTTTTCTCTGCGGGAAGCAGCAAATGCTTTTTGTTTTTAATGACGGTCCTGTCGCTGGCAATTACCACCACAAGGGTGTTTCCCAGTTCCTTTGCCCTGTTCAGGAAAAAGACATGACCCTGATGCACTATGTTGAATGAACCGCCGGCGAGAACTTTCTTGCCTTTCTTCCTTCTTCCCATAAGCATTATTCGGAGATTTCCCTTATATACACTGCTTTCTGGCTGCCTGTTTTTTGGCTTTCTATCTCTATTCTATACAAACCATACCTTATGATCAGGTCACCCTGCAGGTCAATGTCAGTGCAATTCAGGACCATCATAATCGGATGATACAGGCCCAACCCGAAGCCGAAGCTCGGGGCTATGCTGAGCATGAAATCCCCGCTGTCTATTAGTGATATCCTCTTGTCTATTGTTTCCCAGTTTCCCTTTGTTACGGCAAGGTACATCATTGAACCTGTCAGGTTCTGTTCCATTGCAATCGTATGCGTTTTGGATGTGTTGCTGGCGTTAATCTCGTTCGCGCCATCGGCTACCAGGGCAGCCACCATGTTGCCGTAATAGGATGCGGCATACCAGTGCTCGAGCCCCGTATACGCAGCACCGGCTCCGAGCGTGCTGGCATTGGCTTCCCCTATGTTTGAAACATATGCGCTGCTGTGCGTGTCATTGAGCTCCAGCTTTACTGTAATCGTGTGGAATGCGCCGACCCTGAAGTATGTTTCGTCGTTGTCCGAGGCGCCGCCGGCATCAGCTGCGTATACCGTTACGTTCCAGATTCCTTCCTTTGCGTTTGCCGGTATGTAGTAGCTGTATGTATATGTGTTGCCGTTGGTTATTGAATCTCCCTGTGTCATGCTTGCATTGTCAACCTGCAGTTGTGAGGCCGAGTCTGTTATCATTATCTTCACCGAGCTTATATCAGAAGCCCCGTCAAGATCAGTTATGTTGACTTTTATACTGACGCTCTCCCTCCATACAAAATACTTTGTCTCCACCCCATTTGAGTCATATGTGTTTGGCTCATGGACCACCGGGTTCGTGTTCAGTATCGTTACAGTGTTTGATATGACTGCAGTGGAGTTGCTTCGGCCGTCAAATGCCTTGTATTTGCATGAAATGACATCGCCTTTGTCGCAGCCGGGGTCATTGCAAAGGAATGTGTTGTTTTGCGCCCAGTCCCTGAGCGTCCCGCCCGTGTCCTGGAAAAGGAAGTAATGCGACAGCGGGTCACCATCGTCATCAGAATAGCCGCTGCCTATGCACGTGAAATCGGTGTTTGTGTATGCCGTTGTGGGCGTCAGCTCGGCTGATGCCACTGAAGGAGCCGTATTGTTTATCGTGAAGGGCGTGGAATTGTACCAGCTGCCCCAGCTGTCACCGTCATTGAGCCTGACGGAGAATACCCATTCCTCATCCTTGCTTGTGTTTGTGTGGCTGAGATAGATCTGGTTTTCCGCCGTGGGTTCCTGCGTCCCGTTTCTGTACCATATTATCTCCCTGTCCTGTTCCGTGTCGCCGGCGTCCACGTCATAAAAGGTATAATTGCCTGTCAGGTTGCCCCTTGTCCTGTTCAGCGAATCGTCTGATGAGATGTTTATGTGGGTTACATTGGGCGGGTTGTTGAACGTGAAAACGTAGATTCCGCTTTCGTTTTCGTCAAGCCCGTCGTCCGTGACTATCTTCCACCAGTAGTCATTCTTTGCGCTTATGCTCCAGTCGTAGGACATGCCTGTCCCGTTGTAGAGCAGGTTGGAATCGTCGCTGTTGCTCACGTTCTGGCAGTCAGAGCTTCCATATACCAGATAGTTGAATTCGTGGCCTGTGCCGCTTCCGCAGGAAGCGTCCGGGTCGGTTATGCTCTCCCACTGCAGGGTGACCGGGGATGATGTATGCACAGAGCTGTTTAGCGGCGAGCTCTGGTTTGATATACCAGGCGGCCTGTTCTGGACTGTGAAATTGACTACAAAGCCTGCCTGCTCGTTGCCAAACGAATCGTTTGCATAGAACCTGAACTCAACATATTCTTGGTTGCTGAAATTGCCCGCGCCTATGGTCACCTTGTAGCAGTGGTTCCCCGTGTCCATCACGTCGGTTGAGTAGTTGTGCCATTCACCGTCCTCCCATGTTCCGCCGTACCATATCGTATCTATGTCCTGGCCCCCGTTAATGAACGCAGAGAACACGACATAATCCGTGCAGTGCACATCCCCGCAGCAGCAGGTGCCGCCCCCGCAGCCCATGCAGGGCGGGCAGCACGACTCGTTTGTGGTGTAGCTGAAGCTGGAGTTCCATATAACTGGCGGGACCGCGTCAACGATGAAGTATAATGTTTCATTGCTCCTGTCGCCGGAATCTGCGGTGTCATTCGGTATGACCTTCCACCAGTATGTGGCGTCGTTTAGCATGTTCGTCCCGTCGTATATGTAGCCTGTTTCGGATATGCCTGTTACATTGATGGAAGGGGATGAAAAATCTTCATCGTTGTCAACGACAAGGTTGTATGTCACACTGTCCCCGTCCCTGTCCGTTGCAGCGGTCCAGTTGAAGTATATGCTCGTGTTCGTTGTCAGGTAGGTTCCGTTTGCCGGAACAAGCGCGCCCGGGGCCTTGAAGCTCGTCCTTGCCGTATCGGATATCCTCAGCTCGTCTATCTTCGCGTTTGCCTGGTTTTCTTCGTGGTAGTCTGAACCGATGTGCATATCCCCCATGCCACTGATGCTCATGGGCCCCCATGACCAAACCTTCTTCCACCATTTTTTTATATAAGTTTTTATAAGCACGCCATCAATATAGAGCTTGGCTTCACTCGCTGAGCTGTCCCATGTGCATGCTATATGATGCCACTGGCCTGCTTTCCAGTGGTTCCTGAGCACTGAAGGGTCTGTACCCACAAGCATGCTGTTCTTGTCGTCGTCCCATACCCTGCACTCTATCATGTCCCTTGCGTTCTTCCCTATCTGCACCCTGTTCTGGTTGCTTTTTTCCGCCACATCAAAGAAAATGCGATTCTGCCCGTCTTCGCCGTCCCATGCCGGCATGAGCCACATCTCCACCGTTCCTGCTGTGCCGTCAAGGTTTCCGCTTGTTTGATAAGTAAGCGTATCCGTTGAATCTACCTTCACTGCATCATAAACAAAACCCTCCTCCAGCTCTGTCCCTGAATGCGTTCCAATCTCAGCCTGTGTTCCGTAATAGCCTGCATCGTAATGAGCGAGCAGGAGAGTGTTTCCGTCCCACCCGGGCTCGTATAGCGATGGCTTGCTGTTTACTATGGTTACGCTTGAGTTTGACTCGTTGCCGTAGACTATGCCGTCATGTCCCTGGACCGTGCATGTCCATGTCTCGCCTTTTGACTGAATTCCTATGGTCGCATTGTCTGAGTCAGGCACGCTGTTCGTCACGGATTTGTTGTTGGTTGAGTTTGTGGCACCGCCCTTCCAGAAGGTTATGTTTGCGCTGAGAACGTCACTGCCGTCCTCGTCCGTTATGTTGAAGGTGCAGTTTAGCCATTCGTCAGTCTTGGCTGCGGCCGGAAGCAGAAGCACGCTGCTTGCGTTAGGCTCGGTGTTCAGGGTATGGGTGAAGCCAAGGTATATGAGGCTGTCGCCGTGTGACATGTTGCCCGTTATCGGCTCATGGAATGAGAAGTCAATCCTGTAGTTGCCACCAGATGATGTGAGGTTCTGTCCTGCTGAAAACGCGCCGCTTCTTACTTCATAATTTGTGCTTGTGAGGGGATAAGAAAAGCTTACCTGAATTGTCAGCAACAGGGCTGTTAAAAACAATAAAGCAGCAATTATCTTGTTTGATAGCATATTCCCTCCGCTGGAACAAATACCGGCTCAAACCTCCATGCTGTGGGTTATAAAGGCACCGGCTATCTCGCCCCTTTCCGGCTCGTATATGATTAGCAGCCCTGTTGAATCGCCCGCGCAGCCGAATTCAATCTCATATACATCAGTGCTTATGCCGCCGTAGGTTGCCTTTGCACTGTCTGCCGGGAGCAGGTTTTCCGTGTACGGGCAGTTGACATACCGGCTCATCTCAAAGTAATCAGGCGACCCGCTCATTGCATTGAGCACCTCGTTTATGTCAAGAACAGCGCTTTCCATATGCACCGAATACTGCCTGTTTGCGGCTTGTGAAACAAGGTTTACGGAAACAAACAGAGCAAGGCATAGCACAGCAAGAGCAGCTGCAATCAGCGGGGGTTTTTTCCCCGGCTTAACGCCTCTTTTTTTCTTTTTCACCTAACACGCCCCCAGTGTTGAATTGCACACGCCGTCAGTCCAGCAGACCATGCACCTGTTGTTGCCCGCATTGTCTATCATGGTTATCTGGCTCTGCCCTGAGGGCGGCGTTATCGCAAGTATTCCGGTCATGTTCTGGTTGCCTGAGCTCGCCGTTATGTTCACATACCCGGAGCCGGAATAGGTTGTGGTGTTGCCGTGCACGGTCAGCAGCGAGGCCGGCGAGGTGTCGCCTATGCCCACATCCCCTGTAGTGTTTATCGTCAGGTAGTCGTTTGTCCCGAGAGCGTTGGAGTTGGACACCTTGAACTTCCTGCTGTCACTGTAGTCCATGCCCACCGTCCAGTTCTCGTCAATGTCAACATCGCTGGTGTAGTAGACCGTAATCCTCATGTGGTCTGCGGTCGCGCTGCTGCCCCCTATCATTGAAGTTACCATGTATCCTGCACCGAATGTTGATGACTCAACCACGCTCTCGTTCAGCGTGAAGCCCCACGTTGATGAGCCACCCGCCTCCTCCCAGAAGTAGTAGCTTCCGCTTTGATATACTGTTGAGTTTGAGCTCCCGACCACGTGCCCGTTCCAGACAAGCTTGACGCTGTGTGTGAGAAGCGTGAGCGAGGACTCGACCTCAACCTTTACGCCTGTAACCGTTGCGCCGCTGGGTATGTCAAAGCCAAATCCCTTGCCCACGAGGTAGTCTGAGCTTCCTGCCCCGCCGAAGGATATTGACGCGTCCGAGGCGTCGTTTGCCTTTATGTTCTCGGGGTCTGTCCACTCGGTGTTTGAGCCGTACTGCGCGGTTGATGAGGGGCTGTTGGCGCCGTCAGAGCCCGAGGCGCCGGCTTCAAAGTAGTCAATGTGGAACCTCAGGGCAGAGTCGTTTGCCCCTGTCTTGAGCAGGTGAATCATGTGCTCGGTGTTGGCTGGGGTTATGTTTATGTAGCCGTGGCCGGAATATATCTTCGTGTCTCCGTGCACATTAAGCATGGAGTCAGGTGAGGTGTCGCCTATGCCCACATGGTCGCCGCTTGCATCAATGTAGAGGTCGTCGCCGACAGTGAAAGCAGGGTTCTGGTTGTCATTGGTGTCTATCTTCATGCCCTGAAGCGTGAGTATGCGGTAGCCTGAAACGCCGAGCGTCACCGCTCCGCTTCCGTCGCCCCGTATAGTAAGGTTCCCCCCCATATCAATGTCACCCGCTGAGCTTACATTCACATACCCGGAGCCGGCATAGATGTTTACCGGGCCATTGAGCTCAAAGGAGCCGCCCGTGTTTATCGTCAGGTAGTCGTTTGTCCCGAGAGCGTTGGAGTTGGACACCTTGAACTTCCTGCTGTCACTGTAGTCCATGCCCACCGTCCAGTTCTCGTCAATGTCAACATCGCTCGTGTAGTAGACCGTAATCCTCATGTGGTCTGCGGTCGCGCTGCCACCTGTCATCATTGCAGTTGCCTTGTAGCCTGCGCCGAACGTTGAGGACTCCACCACGCTCTCGTTCAGCGTGAAGCCCCAGGTGTCCGTGTCATGGCCGAAGAAGTAATAGCCTCCGGATATACAATACGATGTATTGGTTGTCCCGATAATGTGCCCGTTCCAAACAAGATTCAGCTTGTGTGTGGATGTCGTGAGCGAGGACTCGACCTCAACCTTTACGCCTGTAACCGTTGCGCCGCTGGGTATGTCAAAGCCAAATCCCTTGCCCACAAGATACCTTGATGATGCATAAGCGCCAAGGGTTACAGAGGCGTCCGAAGCGTCATTGGATTTTATGTTATCAGCATTGCTCCATGAAGTGTTTGAATCATACTGCGCGGTTGATGAGGGGCTGTTGGCGCCGTCAGAGCCCGAGGCGCCGGCTTCAAAGTAGTCAACGTGGAACCTCAGGGCAGAGTCGTTTGCCCCTGTCTTGAGCAGGTGAATCATGTGCTCTGTGTTGGCCGGGGTTATGTTCACATAGCCGTGGCCGGAGTAGATGCCCGCTGAAGCCGATATGTTCAGGTCGCCTGTCATGGAATCACCGGTCTCGTTAACGAAAACGTCGCCGGGGTAACTGCCGCTGCCCCCGCCTCCCGAATAATGCGAAGGAAGGTGTCCCCCGAAGTAAACCGTGTTGTTGGTGTAGTTTTGTGCAAGGTCGGAAAAATCAACGCAGTCCGTGCAGACCAGGTCCTCTGCAAGGTATGCATATCCCGTGCTTGCTATCCTCTGGCGCGGGCTCATCTCGCCGTCGGACTGGACCTCCATTGCGAGCCAGTAGTCAACGGTGAAGTCCAGACCTATGCTGTTTGAGTTCCCGAGAATTACGTCAAAAAGCCCGTCATTAACGCTTACCGTGCTCTGGGTTTCTGACCAGAGTTTGCTTCCGCCTGATGCCGCATCATATATGTAGAATGAAAAGTTGTAGGTTCCGCTGAGATATCTGTTGGTTGTGGAATTGATAAGCCTTCCTTGCAGGTTTATCAGGTGGGGTATTGTTGCCTGGCCAGCAGATGAGATGACAAAAAATGTTGCCAAAGCAGCTGATATTAAGAAAAGAAGGTTTTTAATCCCTGGGCTGCTTCCGGCACTTTTATGCATATAGTATTATAGTTATTTTGGGAATATAAATCTCAACCGTTGATTGGGGGCATAGCGAATCAACCTGCTTTTATTCAATCAGCGACAAATAATATATGTGGTCTGATGCCTACAAGGTCGGTTTTAAGGATTGTCGGCGAAACAACGCCATTGGTAATATTATACGCCGTGATTGAGCTTCTCGCAGGCGGGGTTCTGGGTGGCATGGTAGACATGATGGAGCTTCTTCCGGGTTTGCTGATTTTAATACCCGGACTCCTTGACCTGAGGGGCAGCATTGGCTCTACATTCGGTGCAAGGCTTACATCAGGGCTGCATCTCGGTCTGGTTCGTCCCCACAGGTCAGGCAAGGCCCTGAAAACCAACATATACGCATCCCTCATTTTGAGCTTTTTTGTATCATTGATGCTTGCCGTTTTCGCGTGGGCGCTATGCCTTATAATGGGCATCCCATCGATAAGCCTTGCCGCTTTCATGGCCATATCAATGGTCACGGGTGTTGTATCGGGAACCATACTTACAGGCATTGCAATCCTTGTCTCATTCCTAAGTTATGGCAGGGGGGTGGATCCTGATGACATAACCACCCCCACAATAGGCACGCTTGGTGACATAATAACGGTTCTTTGCCTCTTTGGAACGGTTCATCTGGTCTTATGGCTTGGTATATAATGCATTCATTGAAGAGTATATTGAAGGAGAGCATACCAGTGCTAATTTTAACCAGTGCAATAGCCATAGGTGCCGGGATGATACTGAACCTTAACCGGGATTTCATAACCCTTATACCGGGCATCCTCATAATAATACCCTCATTCAACCAGATGAACGGGGCAATATCATCCGTCCTCTCCTCAAGGCTGTCTTCCGCGCTCCACCTCGGGCTCATACAACCGAAGCTGCACAGGACCAAGACACTCACCAGGAACATGGTAGCCGCCTATATAATAGCCACGCTGTCCTTCATGGTTTTTGGCATAACCGCGTGGTTTTTCAATGCGGCAATGGGCATAAGCACGGGCACCATCATGTCCTTTCCGGTAATAGTGTTTGTTGCAGGCCTGCTCACAACGGTTGTGCTTTCGGTTATCTCAATAGTCTTCAGCTACCTTTCATACAGCAGGGGAATGGACCCTGACAACATAGTAATCCCCCTTCTTACGAGCACGGGGGATTTCATAGGCATAGTCCTGCTGTTCATGACAGCAGGTCTGGCTTTATGATGCTTTCAGATGCCAAAGGCGCTGAAGGTTCATGGCCGCATTCGTGCGGCCGGATATAAAGAAGGAGGTAAAAGGAATAAATAATATGCAGACACAGAAGAAAAAGGACATACTGAAGGATATACTGGAAAAGAAACGAAACGTCATAGACCTTATAACAGAAATGAAGAACCTTTCCGGGCTGGCAATAGACCTCGGCTTCTCTGCGCTCATGCTTCAGGACAAGAAGCTTGCAGAGAAGGTGAAGCAGCTTGCGGATGAAATGGACATGAAGCAGTATGAGATACAGACCGAGTGCATGCTTGCGGCCTCAAACCCCGAGGAAGCGCTTGGCCTCACCTCAGTAATCAGGGTTGCATCAGCGGTGGCAGACATCTGCAATGCAGTGAATTCCCTGAACAACACCATACTTGAGGGCATGCCCCTGCATCCCACAATAAGCGAAGCCCTGAAGACGGCAGCGATTAACGTGGACTATATAAAGGTCAGCAAGAACGCGCAGATAAAGGGCAATACGCTGGAAGAGCTGATGAAACACGGCGTTGACATACTGGGGCTGAAAAGAGATGACGTATGGTCATACCAGCCCAAACCAGAGGAGAAGATCAGGACAGGCGATATACTGATAATAAGCGGCGGGAAAAGAAGCCTTGAAGAAACCAGAAAGCTCAACCGTGCAAAACCAAAATAAGCGGTTTTCGTGCAGGGTTATGAGGATTCCCGTTCTGTTAGCCCTGAGCCGGTTTGCTCTTCAGAAGGAACTGGATGCATTGCGGATTCAGGAAGCCCTCTCCTTCTCTTCCTCTTCCCTTACCCTTTCCTCCACTTCATCCTTTATTCCGAGTGCTTCCACCATCTCTTTGTACCGGTTCCTTATGGTGACCTCAGTCACGCCTATGGCATCAGCCACCTCTCTCTGCGTCTTCTTCTCACCCTTGAGCACGGCGGCTATGTAAAGCGCGGCTGCTGCCACGCCTATCGGGCCCTTGCCCGATATGACATCATACCTTGCGGCGTCGTCCAGGACCTCAACCGCCTTCACCTGAACCTTTTCTGAGAGTTCCAGAAGTGAACCGAACCTTGGGACGTAATCCTGTGCCTTTGCCGGAAGTATCCTTATCCGGAGCTTCCTTGCTATGTACCTGTAGGTCTTGCCTATGTCCCTCTTGTTTATGCCTGAAGCGGCTGAAATCTCGTCAAGCGTCCTCGGCGCGCCTTCTTCCCTGCAGGTTGTGTAGAGCAGCGCGGCAATTATTGATTCTGTTGAGCGGCCCCTGACCAGGCCCTTGTTGACGGCCTGTTGGTAGAGCTTTGCGACCTTTTCGTGGACCGCCTTTGAAAGGTGAAGGTATGAAACGAGCCTCTGGAGCTCAGAGAAAGCGAATGAAAGGTTCCTGTCCTTTGATTTTATCAGCCTTTTGTGCCACTTCGTGAGCCGGTAATACTGGGCCCTCTTCTTTGAGGAAACCTTGAACAGCTCTCCTCGGCCCTTTCCTATCTCTGTGGTAATGCCCTGGTCGTGCTTGGTGGGCGTCAGGGCAGCGCCTGTCCTCACGCGCCTTCCGCGCTGGTCTTCATCAAACGCCCTCCATTCCTGTGTCAGGTCAATCATGGATTCCTTTACTATGGAGCCGCACCGGGCACAAATAGACTCGCCCCTGACTTCATCATAAATTATGTTTGTGGAGCCGCATTCCGGGCACATGGGCCCTTTCCTCTTACCGTCTTCAGTTTTCATCCAAGCACCTTCATTGCCTTATCCTGGTTATCGGGCATCAAATCAATATTTTTTACTCCTTTTTGGTGAATACCCCTCAAAGGAATAATATAATATGCGATAACCCCTTTATAAAGTTTTCGGTGGCATCAGTAGTTGGAAATCTCCAGTAAGTTTCCTCCAATGACCAATAATTCCAACGTTTTCCTTGCAGAAGAAATCGTTCATTTGAATGGCAAAAACACTGCCTATGGACTTATGTGATTAGAGAGCTCACAGAATGAGGGAAAGAACCAGAGCCCGGACTATCAATGCACAACCCAGAAGTCAGATAGGTCAGAAGCCATCAGGCGGCGGCTCATAATCAGCGTATGCCTGATAGAACTTGATCATAAACAGCTTCGCCGATATCAGTCGCAGACCCTCCTGGCTGCCATACAGTATCCTGTTCAATGCGGCGTTGACGATTACCCATACGTTGTAGAGCAGCATCGAGAACATGAACAGGAACATCCGGATTCGGTATTTCTTGGACGTGGTCTTGGCCATGAATTCGTGCTTTATCACACGGAACCCAGTCTCGATGTTCCATCTGCGGTCGTATTGTCAGAACTGAAGAGAGGGGGCTGGTTATATGTCACTGCGGATCTCAAGAATCCAAGGAAGAAGAGATACAGATTCACACACCCCGAGACTCTAAGAGAAGTCGTGAAAATGGATCTTGGCGATTAGGCTATTCGGCGTGTTCTTCATCGATGAACTGGAAGAATCGGCTTCTTTTCTCTCCAGCGGAGGCATAAGTATAAAAACCTTAGCCGAAGTATATACTTATGTGGGAATATGATCATGTTAAGGCCGCGAAAGCAGCGAAGATTCAACTAGACTTACGCCTGGGAGCCTACCAGAATTGTTATGATGCTGTCATGGCCGATCAGGGCCTCGCCGACTATCTTCCTCCTGCATTCTTCCGGGAATTAGCAGTGCATCTATATGCCCAGGATCATTGGCCGGCCCAATATCTTTTGGAGTATATGTCCCGTCATTATCCAACAAGCCCCAAGACAATGGCCTGGTTAGCCGAGGCTGACCGTGGGGGATCTCAGTAGTTGGAAATCTCCAGTAAGTTTCCTCCAATGACCAATAATTCCAACGTTTTCCTTGCAGAAGAAATCGTCAAATATCACTCCCACAGGAACCGGAACTCCACATCATGCAGGAAAAACCAAATTATTATGTAGAAAACCGCTATTATGAAGCAGGCGTTAAGCTTGTCCACATCAGGATTCTTCCTGACCGCGACGACGAACATGAGAACCATGAAAACGCTTGTCCAAACCATGTTGAAGAAGGACACAGCAAGGAATAGAGAAACTGCTATGACAGCCACCTTGAATATGCTGAGCCACATTGTTTATATATTATATCCTTTTCTTAATAATCACCCGTCTCCGTATTTGCTCAGGCCCTGCCTGATTCCGTATATGCTCTTGTGCATGCGCTTCTCTTTGTTCTTTGACACCCAATAGTATGCTTCATCGCGCGTGCCCTTTGTTATAAGTATGATTATCCTGCCCACATCGCTCCTGCCCACTCTTCCGCGGCGCTGTATGGAGCGTATGGCAGAGGGCACGGGCTCGTAGAATACGGCAAGGTCCATTGCCGGTATGTCAATCCCTTCCTCTGAAACCGATGTGCCCACGAGCACATTATATTCCCCCGAGCGGAAGTCGTCAAGCCTTTTGACCTGCTCCTTCTGCGTCATTCCCTCCCTCTGGCCGACGAATTCGACCGGCTTTGCATCGTCAATCCTTGACAGGACCGATACTATCTCCTTTACAGAATCCCTGTAGTTCGCGAAAACTATTATCTTGGAGTCCGGCTTTTCATTCAGCTGCTCGGACACAAGCGAGCAGAGCCTGGATATCTTTGGATGCTTCACCCCTTCCTCAAATAGCCCGTGTGTAATGAACATGGCGTCTGACACGTCCCTGTCCTTTGACAGCCTCTGGCCTGATTTTGCCCCCGAACGCATCCTTTTCCAGTAATTCTCAAGCACTACTATGCCCTGGGTCTCAAGCAGTCCTATTGCGTGTTCAAGCTTTATGGCCTGGGAAACCAGTGAAATCCCCAGGAATGCCTTTTTGTTTCCTTTGCTTATGCTTTTTGAAAGCGCCGCCTGGAGCTTAAGCAGCCCCTTCTTGGATATTCTGCTTGTCCTGACATAGCCGAGGCCTTTCAGCTTTTCAAGCCGTTTGGAATACGCGCGGTTCAGCACCCTGCTTATGTTCATGAATTTTTCAGGCAACTCAAGGTTTACCCATTCCACGTTCTTTTCCTGAACGTATGGGGCGACCTCGCCATGCTCCTCTGTCCTTATCTCTATTTCCTCTATTCCGCAGTTCCTGCATATCTCGTCTATCTTCTGCCTTTCCACGCCTGGCGAGGCGGTGAGCCCGAGTATCCTGCCCCCGGACTGCTTCATGAAAACCTCTGCTATCCTTGGGTATGCATACCTTCCGACTGCATGGTGTATTTCGTCAATGATGAGCAGGCCGAAATCCTCCAGCGAAAGGCGGCCCCTGTCAATGTCGTTTCTTATGGTCTGCGGCGTGGCGAATATTATTGTCCTTTCGTAGAGTTTCTTCCTATCCGCGGGCTTTAACGTGCCCATAACTACCCGCATCTCACCGGAGGGCAGCTGCATGAACCTTCTGAAGCTTTCGTAATGCTGCTGGACAAGCGGCCTGGTGGGCGCAACAAGAAGTACCTTTGAGCCCGGGTTTTCATCAAGAATGTGCGCAGTGAGCATTATGGCTATGTTCGTCTTCCCGAGCCCTGTGGGCAGTATGCAGAGCGTGTTCTTCTTTATTGCCGTGGCAAGTATTGCCTCCTGGTATACCCTGGACTGGAGGCTCTTGGGTTTTATGAGCCTGTGGCTTACATACTTCATAATATTTATTCCAAATGAATCAATATATCTATAGGTGCTTTGTGCATAAGGCCCTGATTATATGGCAAAAAGGGTTGTAGGCATTGTTGAGAAGATTGAAATAGCCGGGGAAGAGAAGGTCAAGACATACGCGCTCTTTGATACCGGGGCCAGGCGCACCTCTGTTGACACAAAGCTTGCCGGAAAGGCAAAGCTCGGGCCCATAATCAGCATAATAAGCGTAAGGCAGGCATCAACAAAGAACAGGATAAAAAGGCCTGTTGTAAGGGCGCTGATAAGGATAAAGAAAAGGACATTTGACGTAAAGGTCAACATACAGGACAGGGAACACATGAGCTTTCCGGTTATCATAGGGCGGGACGTGCTTGCAGGGAATTTCCTTGTGGATGCCAGCAAGAACAGGGAGCTTTTCCAGAAAAAGAAGCGCAAAACAGAACAGCACAATCTTATGAAATATGTCTCGTGAAAGACCTAAAGGTTTAAAATCCTTTTCTGCATATTAAATTATGCCAAAGAATAAGCTGATGGGTTCGCTGTCGCAAAAAAGCGGCGAAGAATCCTACAACAGCACCCCAAAGGGGTATGAGAAGGGAAAAACAAAATACGTAATCGTGACCGGCTCTGTTATTTCCGGCGTGGGCAAGGGCACGTTCACGTCATGCCTTGGAAACCTTCTCAAGCTGAAGCACGGCTACAATGTGTCCCCTGTGAAATTTGACGGCTACCTCAACTATGACGCAGGCACGCTGAACCCGTACAGGCACGGCGAAGTCTTTGTTCTTGACGACGGCACAGAATGCGACCTTGACCTCGGGACATATGAAAGGATGCTGAACAAAAACCTGAGCAGAATCAACTACATAACAGCGGGCAAGCTCTTCAAGACAATAATAGACAAGGAAAGGGCGGGAAAATACCTCGGAAGGGACGTCCAGTTCATACCCCATGTGACAGCGGAGATAAAGGGGTTCCTCAGGGAGCTTGCTGTGAAGTCAAATGCTCACATAGTGCTCGTTGAGGTCGGGGGCACCGTGGGTGACATAGAGAATTCCTACTTCCTTGAGGCCATGAGGGAGCTCGCATATGAGGAAGGGAGGGAGAACGTCTGCTTCGTCAATGTCGTCTACATACTTGAGCCCGGTTCGCTGAACGAGTTCAAGAGCAAGGCCGCGCAGCTCGGGGTCAAAAGCCTCATGGGCATGGGCATACAGCCCGACGTGGTCATCTGCAGGAGCGAGAAGCCCGTTCCTGACAACGTGAGGGAGAAGCTCAGCATAGTGGCCAACATACCCCTATCCCACGTGATAAACCAGAGCGACTGCGGCAACATACACGAGATACCCGTGATGCTTAATGACACAGGCGTTGACCATACCGTTCTGGAGGCACTTGGCCTGAGGAGCAAGGATGCGGATAATGGTTTTTCAGACTGGAAAAGCTTTGTCGATAAGATAAAATCCAGCGGCAGGGATATAACGGTTGGCATAACCGGAAAGTACATAACCGTGCAGGATTCATACCTTTCCATACTCAAGGCGCTTGAGCACACTGCGCCGTATTGCGGCGCAAAGGTGAACGTGAAATTCATTGACACCACTGAGGCGGCGGGGGTAACAAAAGAGCTTGAGTGTGTTGATGGCATAATAGTTCCCGGCGGGTTCGGGACAAGGGGGACTGAAGGCAAGATAGAATGCATAAGGCATGCAAGGGAGAACGGCATACCTTTCCTTGGCCTTTGCATGGGCTTCCAGATGGCTGTGCTTGAATACGCAAGAAACATCTGCGGCATGGGACATGCAACAAGCACCGAGCTTGAGCCCGGGGCAAAGGAGCCGGTAATCAGGATACTCCCAGAGCAGGAGGAGATAAAGGAGCTTGGCGGCACCATGCGACTTGGCGGGTATGACGTGAAGATAAAGGGCAACACGCTTGCGAGCAGTCTTTACGGCAAAAAACACGCCCATGAAAGGTTCAGGCACAGGTACAACGTGAACCCGGAATACATAGAGCCGCTTGAGAAGAAAGGCATAGCGTTCTCCGGCATGGCACCCAAGAAGAGGATAATGCAGATACTTGAGCTGCCGCAGGACAGGCACCCGTTCTTCTTCGCAACGCAGTTCCACCCGGAGCTGAGCTCAAAACCCCTGCAGCCAAGCCCTGTTTTCAGGGGATTCATAGAGGCCTGCATGAAAAAACAGGGCTCTGCATAACTATCCGCTGCCGCTGTATTCGCAGTTGAGCAGTTCGCATATCCTTCTCGCCTTTTCCCTGCCTATCTTGTCCACACGCATCAGTTTCTCCTCGTCTGCGTTGAATACCGCGCGCACGCTCCTGAATTCCTTCAGAAGGCGCCTGCTCAGCTTGCTGTTCACGCTCGGCAGGCCAGCAACGACGTATTCCTGAATCCTCTGAACGCTTCTTGCCTTCTGCCCGGGCCTGATGCTGGGCCCCTTCTTTTCAAGGAGCTGCTCCCTGTTGGCAATCCAGAACACCTGTGCAGCGGTCTCTTCCGCGTCCCTTGTCCATATGATGGGTATACCGAAGTCCACTGCTATGGCAGTGAGCATGCCGCGTATGGCGTTTGCGTGTATCTTTCTCTGCGAGAACAGCTGCCCGGGGTCGCCCTCGATTATGAGCACTGGCTTTTCAAAAGCCTCGGACAGCGCCTGCAGCTGTCCGAATATCCTCTGGTTGAAAATTGAAGCCAGGAAATCGTTTACGCTCTTTCGCTCCACGCACACCCTGCCTGAGCACACATAGTCGCCCACAAGAAGCTGCTTTAGCCTGACATCTGCGCTGAGGCATGAGAGCATGTCCGCTATGCCTGAGCCGTTCTCCCTGTGGTCAACATAGATAACAGCCCTTCTGCAGCCCTCCTGCCCCACGTTTTTTTTGACCGGCATAGCAACTTTCCTGTTCCAATATTTTAATATGGTAGGATAATATATAATATATGAAAATTCCAGTGCTTTATGCCGTACTTGTTTTGGCGCTTGCGGGATGCATGCCGCTTGCGTCCGGGCTCGGGGAACCGGGGCTTGAATTCTACCCTTCGCAGATTACCAGGGACTCGGCTTTCATAGCAGTGGCTGACCCGCAGCCTGAGCCTGGCGAGGTAATAAGGGTTGAATGGTCCATACCAAGCGCATGGATGCCGGCAGGCCTTGGTTTAGAGGGCCGGATGGGGCTTTTTCCAAAAGAAGGCGGCCAGTGGATATGCTGGTTCTCAAACACAGAGAGCTCAAGCACGTGCGGCCCGAGCCCATTCATAGTGAAAACATCCGAGGAGCATAACTGGCAGATAAAGCTCATTGCTGTGAACCAGGATAATGAAAGGAGCGAGGTTGTTTATTCCACCCCGGACGACTTCACCGTGGGCGGCATAGACCTTGCGCCCGTGATAGAAATCATCTACCCAAACGACGGAATCGTGCGTGTCAAGGTCTGCCCGAAGACCAAGAGCACGCCCCAGTCCGGCGTTGATGTTGACAGCGTGGACTATACCGCCTACCATACGAACATGACGCAGTTCAGCACCGGGAGCATTGAATACGACCCCGACCCTTCATGCCACAGGGGCAACATAAGCCTTGGCAGCGGTGATTACTTCATAACGTTCACGGCAGACCAGTCCGGTGGGGATGACTTCGGCGGCACTGTCATCAACGTCACAATGCCTGCACCAGAGCCGTCCGATGACGGCGGGAGCGACGGGGACAACGGAGAGACAGGCGGGTATGTGATAGAGGCAGGGGACATAGAGAAGAGCATAATATTTGAGAGCGCTGACCAGGAATACAGCAACTATGTGAACATAGAGAATACCGGGGAGAACAACCTGACAAACCTGACAGCAGAGATGGATGAGATGTTCACTGATTACATCATAGTTTCCATTGACGACCCCGAGCTCCTCGAGCCCGGGCAGACAACGAAGCTCAGGTACACGCTAATGCCCGGGGAGCAGGGACTGTATGCATACACGAACGCGACCATAAGCGCGAACATAAGCGAGGGCGGGATAAGCGACTTGCCCGAGGACGCCGAGGCAGAGAAGGTTGGGGAGGTATTCGTGTCCGTGGCCATTTCGGTGTTCGGCTCAGGCGCAGCAGACCCGTGCGAGGGGCAGGCTGACGGCGATGCGTGCATGGGCGGGACCGGCATATGCGTGCTGGAGACATGCGTGGTCGGCGCAGACTGCCTTGACAGCGAGGACTGCACGGGCTCGCAGGTATGCCAGGCCCTGGTATGTTCTGATGCGGGCGGATGCCCGACAGGTTACACATGCTACGAGGGAACGACATCTGCCGCATGCACCGGACTCACAATACCCTACTCGCCGCTCAGGGAATGCGACTTCACTGAGGCAGGGGGCGACGGCGTATGCTGCATGGAAGTGGAGTGCATTGAGGATGTTGACTGCACGGGCACGGAAACTTATTGTGTTGGATACAGCTGCGTGGAATGCAGGACTGACGATGATTGCGAGCAGAGCATGGGTTCCAACTACAAGTGCAGCGTCAACAGCGAGTGCGTCGAGAAGACAGCGGTCACATGCGATACCGGCGACTGCTATTCCGACTGCCCGGCAGGATACATGAGCACGGGCAGCCTGTGCGACCTTGACCCTGACGGCGACCCCGAGGCCCGGGACGGCGTGTGCTGCGTTGTCTCTGGGGACGGAGACGAGGAAGGCGAGGGTGACATGATGCCCCTTATTTTCATAGTGGCCATAATCGCCATAATAGGAATCGGCGCCTACTACTACCTCAAGAAGTATAAGAGCAAGGGCGGCCGCAAGGGCCGCAGCAAGGAAGAGGAAGACCTCGAGAAGGAGCTCGAAGAGGAGTTTTAGGCTCCTGTCTGTGCCCTTTGCAACCAACTGAAGTCCTTGGTTTGTTGTTTTTACATCTCAAATTCTCATATGGCAGTTTGAACAATATATAGAACGATAGTTTTATAAATAGAACGATTGAATATTATATTATGATAAAAGAATTTGAGAAATATGCAGGGTTCAGGGTTCTGCGCCTGTTCATCTTCAACCCCGGCGCGGAGATGTACATAAAAGAAGTGGCCAAAAAACTGAACATAAGCCCATCAACTGCCAAATTCAACTGCGACCTTTTTTTGAAAGAGGGTTTCTTCAATGTTGCTGAAAAGGGGAACCTGAAAATCTTTTCACTGGACAATGGCTCGGTTTATGTGAGGGAACTGAAAAGGCTGTTCGCTTTGCTGGCATTCAGGGAGGCCGGAATAGAAAGGATGCTGAAAGGGGGCATGAGCCTGGCGATATACGGAAGCCATGCGTCAGGCGAGTTCAATGAAGACAGCGACGTGGATATAATAATAATAGGGGCTGAAAAACAGGCAGACAGGGGTTTCATATTGTCGTTTGAGAAAAAGACAGGAAAACAAGTGCAATTGACTGTTATTCCTTACCATAAATGGGAAATGATGAAAAGGAGGAGGGATGTGTTTGCTTCAGAAGTATTGCGCAACCATATTTTAATTAAGGGGGCTGAATTATAGATGGATTTTGACTATTGCATGAGAAAAGGGCTGATAAAAAGAAACGAGAGGGCGGCAGAAAGGGTTGAAAATTCCATTGCAACATCGAAGAAATTCCTGAATTCTGCTGTTAAGAATTTCAGGATTCAGGAAAATGAGATGTGTGTTATAGCGTCATATAATTCAATATTTCATTCCGGCAGGGCACTGCTGTTCAGGAAAGGCTACACTGAAAAGAGCCATTTCTGTTTGGTCATTGCTCTCAGGTTCCTTTACAGGGAAGACAGTAAAATATTGGATTTTCTGCAAAGCATTGACAAGATAAGGCTTTCAAGGCATGAAATACAATACCGGGGCAAAAGCGCAGACAGTGAAGAATCAAAGTTTGTCATGGGGCTGGCGCATGATTTCCTTGACCATGTAAAGGGCATTATGGGCGTTTAGCAGCCACATTCCAAGGCGTGCCTGAAGAGGAGTTTTAGGCCGCCGGCTTGACGTGGAAATGGTTTGCTGTTGCGTCCGCATTATACATGCAATTGCTATCAGTCACGCTGATGTAATCATCACAACATTGTTCATTCTGTTTGCATTCATACGTGGCTCTGAGCCCGTTTGAGACAAGGTTCTGATATATGCTCTGGATTGCAGACGACTCGGTGCTCTGGTCATTGGCATTGATGTCAACACACGTGCCAGCATCATGGCAGTTGTCGGTGTGGGTAACGCCTGGGGTCGGTGGATATGCCTCTGTGATGCGCCAGTTATGGCAATTTGGGTCATCTTCGCATGCCTCGTACGCTGCCTCGAGTTTATCACGGAGGTTTTCACTCTTGACGCTGCAGCTGCTTGCTTCCTTGCATATGTTTACCAAGTTAAAGGGATACAAAGAAGTATCAGAGCCACCTCCATTTTCAGCGACTATTTCAATTTCTTTTGTCTTGGTTGATGACTCCAGACCAAAGGCATCCGTTGCCTTGACCGTTATTGTGTGTGTTTGGGCGTTCAATGCATTTGTATCAGAACTTCCAAATGTTACATCCCATTCACATCTGCCGTCACGACAGGATGTTATCTCGTCTGTTTCTGTTATACCTGCAAACTCCACCTCAATCGTTACCTTGTCGTCATAGTCTATGAAGTCAACATCCTCCAGGGTTCCACGGACCTTAAAGGAATCACCTTTCTCAATTTGAGCATTGTCTGCTGGAGTTGTAATGGTTATGCTGGGTGCTGTGGCATCATACCATCCTGTACCGCAGTTGGCTGCACTGCATCCATCGGTGGCGCTGCCTGCGCAGTAATGGTAGGTTTCGGCGTCCTCCATAACGTCTTCTGCCTTGCTTGACGTGAATTCGGACTCGGTTCCGCAGAAGAAACCGATGTAATAGTTCACTGTTTTATCTGTGTCAGAGTAGCCGCCCACCTCGCTTTCAAAGAGGTTCTTGCTTTCGCCGCTGTAATCATTGTCGACGTATTTGTTTGCCACATCATCCTTCATCCACAAAGCGAAGTTCTTGTCCTCCCTGCAGTGGTCAACATCCGTGACCTTTATTTGCGTGTTGGCCTTCTTCCATGTGCCGCCGCTCATCTTGTAGCCGCAGCAGTACCGCCCGCTCGGGCCGTCACAGTTAAGTGAAACGCTGCCCGTGCCAGCCTGCAGCGCATCCTGAATGCCCTCGGCCGCGTCTGTAAACCCGTCGCTCACATCTCCTGCAAGGTCACCTATCTCGCTCATGTGGCCTGTTATGGAATTCATTGAGCTACTTATCTTGCCGAAGTTAACGCAGTTCTGGAGGTTGTTGAAGCACGCCAGCATTGTCTGGGGGCTCTGGCCGCACATGCCTGTGTCGAGCATGTGCTGGTTTGCCTCTATGCACATGTCCATCTTTATCATATTCATCTGTATTTCCTGGACATCCATCTCCATCGCGGCCTGCTCCCCTATCATCTCGCATATCTTCACCCATGCGTTCATTATGGAATCTGTTGCCTGGGCAGTGGGCGCTATTGCCTCGCCGACATTGCTCCAGTCCGTGGTGCCCTCGCCAAGGCCGCCGCCGGCCATTACAGGAACCACTACCATGGCAGCCATTGACATAATTGCCAGCTCCATCGCAATATCCATGCAGTCCTTATACCTGTCCAAAAGCTCCTCCTGTATCTCCTTGGTCTCCTTAAGCAACTCCTTCATCTCATTGACGCCTTCTCTGGTTATGTCGTGGATGCTCCTGACCATCTGCGTGGTGCGGATGGCCGGCAGTGTGCTGTTGAGCGTCATCCTGTTGCTCACGTCGCCGTTGTTGTATGTTATGAGCACCGAGAGCTCGTTGGGCGAGTATACATGCGTCTGCAGAAGTGAACATTTTGCCTCGCTGGGTATCTTGAAGCTGCACGTTATGACATACTGCTCTGGGTTCTCAACCGCGCTGCTCTCTGCCGAACCGTCGCCGCTGGTTTCGCCGGTTCCCTCATCCGAATCCCCGCCTGTTTCATCGTCTCCGTTTTCCTGGAGTGACAGGGCGGATACGTATGGGGACTCGTCCCCGCTGCCGACGTCCTGCTCATCACAGTCTATGTCTATGCCCTCACCATCGAACATGGCCCAGAAGCCCTCTATGTCCGTGCCGTAGGGCTCGTTCTCTATATGCGCCCTTATCTTAACCTCATTGCGGACCTCGCAGCTGTCAAAGAACCGGGGACCGACGCTGTCTATCACCAGCCGCACGCTGCCCTTCTCAACACATGTGCCCCGGGGGCTATAATCCTCATGGTAGTCGCAGAAGTAATCGCTGCCGAACGAGGCATCCTCCTCGCAGGAGCAGTCAATGCAGCAGTTGCTCGCAGTCTCGCCGAGATCTGACTCGCAGTTGCCGTCGCCGCAGTGCGCCGTGACCTCGAGTGTTATGTCGCCGAAATTGTCGTCAAGTTCAAGTATGATGGGCGCGTTACTGGACATGCCAGCAGGCGCGTACTGGTCTGTGAAGGTTATGGTGAAGTTGAGCGAGCCCCTGCCTATATCTATCTCCCTTGTGGCGCTGTCATAGTCCAGCCCGAGCGGCAGGCTCTCGTAGTCAAGCTCTGGTATGACGACATTGCACGTAATCAGTCCTGACGGTGAAGGCTCGCCGCATGACATGTCCCAGCCAGTCGGGTTGCCGTCCATCTGCAAGTCTATGCTGGACTCGTCAATCTCCATGTTGGACGGCATGTTCTCAATAAGGCCCCTTATCCTGAACTCATGCTCAACCTGGGCGTCCTCAAGGCTGTACCCGTCAAGGACCTCGACGTCGGTAAGCGCAACGCTGTACCTGTCCCTGCACTGCTGCTCTGCAGCTGGGTCGCAGAAGTAAGTTGCGCCATAGGCGTCCGTGCACCCGACGTCTATGCAGCAGGTGTCTGCTGTTTCACCATCATCGGTTTCTCCATTACCGCAATCTTGTGTTAGTATTGTAATGAAACCCACATCATTGAAAACATCCATTGTCCTCTCAACAGCACCGTCGAGGTAACTTATTGTTGAGCTCAGACTGTTCCCTCTGAACTTGTATTCAGTGGCTGGGTCATAGTTGTTTATTGAATATTGGAATGAACAATCATATACATATTCCTCGGAATATTCTGGGTTTGTATTTCTATTACAGGTAGCTTCTATTTCATCATAGTTTATTGTACCTTCTTCGGGCTGTATCGGAAGAACAACCTCACCATAGTTCAGGGTGCCCAATATCAGCGTAACGAGTATTGTGCCTGAATCAAAATCGCTTGGCAGGTTGGAGAGCCGCACGCTCAGTTCCATGGAGTTTGTACCAGCCATATTGTAATCACGATAAAAATTGAAACTGTGTTCGACCAATCCCATTTCCATGGCACCTATTGTCCTGCATTCCTCGGTCCTCGAGCCCAGGCCATCACCGACATCACAGTACTCGTTTTCACTGCACCCGCAGGAGTAGTCAACGCGTATGTCTTCAAAGGATTTTGATATTGTTCTGCTGTTTGTTCTGACACTGCTTTCCTGCGAAACGGAGCCTGAAACGTCATTGTAGACAATGTTAAGGTCAAGCCCGTTTGAACCGCCCCCAAGGTAATACGTCCCTGCCCCGCACTCAGGCGCACCGAGCCGGGCTGCCGTAAGCGTGACCGGGCAAACATATGAGCTGCCCTGCCTCGTGCAGTCAAGTTCACGGAATGTGTTTCCGCCTATATGGGCTGTCCCAATAAGACTGTCTGGCACGCTGCTTGGGAGGTTGAGAAGGTTTGCCGCCAGCGTAATGCCATAGCTGGCTGCGCAGTCATTCACTTCAATGCTGTCAACAGAAACCTCTGATATGGAAATCAGGTTCTCGTCCCTGCATACGCCGGCCTCAAAGTTGCCGTCTGCTATGTCGCTGTCGCTAATGTCGCAATAGTATCCTTCTCCATAGTCAGGGTCATTTCTGCACGGAACGTCATAGCAGCAGTTGTCCGCGCTCTCGCCGAGCTCGGTTTCGGAAAGGCCGTTGCCGCAGGTGTATGTCGGGTTCTTGTTCAGTGTTATGGCATTGCCCAGCCTATCCCCCACGCTTATGGGGAACTCAAGGTAGAAGTCGTCTCCCATTGAAGTAATCTCCGTGACCTGGTTTGATACGCCAATGCCCGAGCCGGGGGTGAGCTGAACCGCGGTAGAGAAGGCCAGCTCGTAAAGGTTGCTGGGCCCGTGGAAAACGGCGCTTTCCATCCACGTGAACGGTATCATCTGATATGTGTTTATGAATGCCTTTGCTGTCTCCACCATGTCCAGCGATGCAATGCTGATGTCCAGTGTCTGCACCTCATTAAGGCTGCCGGAGTTTATATCAAATGTTCTCTCATATCCGCCCAGGGCTTCATTAGAAACATAATCGCCAACTATGTTGTACCATATGCCGTGCCATGTCTCTTTGCTGCCCACGCTTCTTTTAACCAGTATTAGCAGGTTTGAGGTTTGGGGATACTGCTGCTGGCCGGAGGTAAGCTCGTTCCACATGTATTCATGGCTTACATAATTATCATACTCATCCGGCAGCGTGTCCTGATGCACGCAGGCATCTATTGAATCGTCTCCGCATTGGTAGACATATATTTTTCCTATGTTCCTGCCAGACACACTCACATCTGCTACATAGAACGTTTCCCCTGTGTTCATATCCGTTTTCTCTTTCACATTAACGTTGTGGGTTATCTGCTGCCCTGTTGATAAATCCACCGTGTCCTGCACCTGGCCGTTGTATATCAGATTGACCTGCGTTGCGCTGGCTATGGGCAGTGCCAGTATTATGAGAGCTGTGACTATCACAAGCGTCTCCATTGCAGTTGTTTTGCATTTCATCCTGTCACCTAAAGTTCATTGTATTCCTTTGAACAGCCGTCAAAGGAATCCGGCCCTGTTTCTGATATAGGACCAAGCCCGCACTTTGAAAGCAGGCTGTAGAGCTTAACCATCTCTGTCTGCTGCTCTTCTTCATCTTCGTCAGAGATGTCCGCAAAGCTTGTTATGTAGGGCATGTAGATGTAGAGGTCGCCGTCATCCTCGCTTAGCGTGTAGCTCATCATGAATCCGCCATAGTTTGCGGTGTAGCCGTCATCCGAGAGAAGACCTACAACAGAGTATTCGCCAGCTGGTATGTAGTTCAGCTCGCCGGAAGCGCCTGTGAACCTGACAGGGTAGCGCTCATCCGAGCTTACATAGAGGTTGGCAACCGTGCTGCCGTGCAGATAATTTGGATTGAACTCCGTGTTCATCAGCCCCACGGCATCTTTCGCTATCACGTAGGTGTCGGTCTCGGAGAGGTAGTTGATGTTGACCTCGTATATGCGCACGCGCTTGTATGGCATTCTCGTAAGCGCAACCGTCTTGTCGCTTAGTGTGGAGCATACGTGCCTGTCTTCGTACCCCGCGTACCCGTGCATGTATACCGCAAGCGTGCCTGTACCGCATGGGGCAGTGGCCTCCACAACGCCGTCTGAATCTGTCTTGCCAAGCGGACATCCGATGTAGCTTACGCTCGCGCCCTCTATTGGCTCGCCTTCGGAATCCTCAACAGTCACCTTGACCGGGCAGCGCGCGCCCGAGCATATCTCCTGCTGCACGGAAGGGTCATAGCCTCCGGGCGTGACAGCCCATTGCCCTTCAGAGTTGTCGTATATGTAGACCGTATGGGCGAAGCTGAACACAGAGCCCGTGCTGTCCCTGACGTTCACCACAAGCGGATAGGTAAGGTAGTAGCTTATGTAGACCGGGTCGGATAGGCATACCGATGTAAGGGGGACCGGCTCTGCTATCTCGAATATCGGGTTCGGCGTGAACTGGAAGTTGAGCTGCGTCAGCTCAAAATCGTCAGGCACGTCAAACCATACATCGAGGTCAGAATAATAGCTGTTCAGGCCCGCAGGCGCATACTGCATAGAATCCAGGAATGCGCCAATGTCAATGTCGTCATCCAGGTTATGGCTGCCGGCAAGCTCTTCCATATAATCCCTAAAAGCACTTGCATCAGCGGTTTCGGCAGAGACAGGTATCTCATAGTCCGGCGCTGAAGACATTTCTATGTTGCCCTGCGGGGATTTGTTGGGCATGTAGGTGTTCGCAACTGTTTCGCGCAGGAGCTCGTCCATCTCTGGCTGTATGTCAAACCATGACCTGAACACAGACTGCCCGCAGTTGTCAAGCATGATGAAAACAGGAACCTCCTGCACGCTTGCCGGCGGCTCGCTGTCGTAAGGGGAGAGCAGCACCGAGGCCATGGTGAATGTCTCGAAAAGCCTGTCATTGGCCTGTGAATAGGTGAATTCTTCGGCGAAATCCTCTATCTGAGCTATGTCAGTCTGCACCTCGGCGCTGAACGGCTGCTGGAAGGCATATTCCACGTCGTCAACCACTATGGAAAGCGGCATGTGGATGTCAATCCTTACCTTGTTATTGCCCTCTGTCAGGGTTATGGCTGAGATTTCGCCCACGACCAGCTCCATGCTTTCAAAGGCTTCAAAGAATGTGTCCCTGTTCTCCTCAACATACTCCGTGAACGCTGTCCTGACGTTATCAAGCACCCTGGGGTATGCGGTCTGCCCGAAATACTGCCAGTAGGGCCTGCCGTCGCCGGCGAACGCAACAGAGCCGAGCACGTATTCTGATTCGTCAAGGTAGCCGCCGTTTTCGCTTACCCTTTCAATGGCGTCGTAAGCGCCGTCCCTCATGAACTGCTCAAATGACGTAGTGATGGCTGCCTGCTTTGTTGCTACGGATTCCGGCACTTCGGAGCCGAACCATCCGCCCATATAGCCCCAGAACACTACCGCGACTACTAAGAACAGCAAACCAAGAATCACGAAGAACTCAACCTGCGCCTTCATATAATATATATTATTGTGCGCTTTGATATTTATAATTACAGATAACTAACCAACGTTGCTGTTAATGCATGCGTAATATATGACTACAGCGAACAGTAACAGTAGCCCGAGCAGGACAAAGAACTCAACCTGCGCTTTTTTATTGCCGCCCATGCCATCAGTCCCTGTACGCTATGTAAAGCGTTGCCTCAAATATCTCCATGCCCTGAGATATTATCTGCTTGGCCGTGAACTTCTCATCAGCCTGTACCACAGCTTCGTCGCCTATTTCGAATTCTATTGGAATGCTATTTTCGTCCCTGAAAACGCCTGTCTGCGGCTCAACCCTTAGGAAGTATTCGAAGTTCTGCTTCAGCAGGTCAAACCTGTCAAGGTAGTACCCCACCCTGCTTATGGCAATATCTTCGCAATTCTCTGTGCCGCAAAAGTAGCTCGGGTGCATGAACACGCTTGCCATGGCATTTCCGACGCTCTTGCAAAATTCATCGCTGTAGCCCGTATCAGTCCTGACAAGCGAGAGCAGAAGGTCGCTTACATACTGCTCAACATAGTCCTCCCTGTTAAAGGTGTCAGCAAAGGACAGCAGGAACAGGAAGAGCATGCCGAATATTATGAGTACCAGGAACATCAGTACCATGGTTGTCTGCGCCTTCTTAGTCTCCATAAACACCCACCCTAAGCATGCCTATGTCTGTCCTGCCATCATTCAGTGTCTTCCTGTAAATGTTGACGGGCATCACATAGCTCGTGGCCGGCCTGTCTTCGTCCCTGCAGAATGACCAATGGTTGCAATCAAGATAGTCAACAAGGGTACATTCTTTATCCGAGCTTTCAGCTGATTCACTATATTCAAACGCCCTCACCTCAAAGTAGAAGTTCGAGCCGAACAGCTTCTCAATGTTATCGCATAAATTGTCCATATGCATCAGCGCTGTCAGCTTGCTGTCGTCAAGCATGGACGTTACGGACATGGAGGCGCCCTTCAGCAGATACATCGTGCTTTTAAGCGAGTCAAGGTTCTCAATGGCCCTTTCACTGAAGCTGCCCAGGCTGGTGATTTCCATCTGGGAAACCTGCCATGCCGAGAGGAATATTATCAGGGCGACTACTATTATGAATATGAAGAACGTCATCAGCACGTATTCCATTATGTTTGCCTGGCCTGACAGGGTTTTCGCTCCGCGGGCTTTCACAGGCCTATTTCTGCTGGGCATTTTGCATACTCCTTATATTCAAGTCCCTGGGACAGAAGCGAATAGAAGACATCATCTGCCTGCTCGAACAGCCCGAGCAGGTTGTCCACACTGCTGTGGGTTTCGTAGTAATCCGGTTCCGAGAGCACATCAGCTATGGAATCCATGATGTCTTTGAACGTGCTGTATTCCGGGCTGGTGCCTGCCAGAAGCTCGGCCCTGCCTGACATCATCTGCGCAGCAATTAAGACCTGCTCCCTGAACATGTCGTTTACATAAGTGTAATAGTTGCTGCCCCTGAACCCGTGTACTGTCTGCTCGTCACCGCCTGTTATCAGTGCGAGCAGGTCAAGCACGTTCTTGCACAGGTATGTCTCGCCAGAGCCCTTTATGTGGGCCTCTGCTGTGCCGCTGCTGCCAGGCATCTCAATGCATACCCCGCTGCTGTAATCCTCAGAGTTGCAGCTGCCTGAAACCGTCACAAGCCTGCTGTTCGCGGGCAGCCCTGCCGTGCACGCTGAGAACAATTGGCTCACGGAACCGATTCCATTGTTGAGAAGCTCATTGAAGCCGTCCTTCTCGCACCGGCCGCCGCAAAGGTCGTCATAGTATAGCGTGCCGCCGCCGCACAGACCGAATGTCACCTTTGGGGCTTCCCCCTGGACATACTCTGTTGACGGCATGCTGTCAACTATCTTCCTTATCAGGCCGATTGCGTCATCCGAATCGTCAAGGGGCACGAATATCACAGCTGTGTTCCCCAGCGCCTCCACGAAGTAGAACTCCCACCACCCGAGGTTGACAGAATCCCTGTAGACGACAACATCGTCGCCCGGTATCAGCAGGGTTGGAACGGTCAGGGTAACCTTGCCTGCTGTTGTCCCGAGGCTTATGCCCGGCCAGTGTATGGGCGGGTTGTATTCGGTGTCAAGGAAGATGTCAAAATCCAGCGGGGATTCGCCGAACTGGGTAAAGCTGAACTGCGTGCCGCTCTGGTAGACATTGTTTATCGTGGCAACGAAGTTCTTGGCTATGCTGTTCTGTATCCTTGCCTCCTCTGTCTCGCCGTAGACGCCGGCATAGGTGAGGAAGAAGTAGAGGACAAAGACTGCTATTATCAGCCCGAATATTATCCTGAATGCCTGGAATATTGATGCTGCCATGCTATCATTCGTGCAACGAAACCTCTACGTTTTCGCCCGTGTTCTCAAGCTTGAGCTCTTCGCCGCTGCTGGCGCAGAAGTTCTGAGAAACATACATGTGGTCAATGACCTTACCCATCTGGGATGCGCCGTTCTGGTATTTTATCCACAGGTTGTAGCCGTTCTCAGTTATCATGCTTTCGATGATTTCATTCGATTCCCATCCGCCTGCTAACCTTGTTTGGGGGTTCTCCGGGTCGATGAAGCAGAAGGTTGAGCTGCCGGGTATCTGTATTGTGTAGAGCTTTGTCGAGTCAGGCCACGTGTTATAGTACCAGTCGTCAACAACGTCCCGTATGCTATCCACCGCCGTATCTATCTGGGCAAGCTCCTGCATCTTTCCCCATTCTGTTATTACATAGAAACCGAAAATAACCAGTGCTACCAGCAGCACGATGGTGAAAATCATGTTGAATGGTATGCTCACGTCTCCTTTCATGCATAATAATTGTTTCCGGAGAATTATATATAACGGCTGCTTCTGTAGCTTATACTATCTCAAACGAGAGCTGAACGGAGCCGTAGATGCTTGGTGACACGTTGGGTGAGGTGTGCTTGCACTCGGTGTCTACGGGGGACTGGCACAGTGCTGCCCTGAGTATGTAGCCGCCTGTTGGTGCCCCGCTTGCAGGAGTAACCGTTATTGTTGTTGTCTCTATCCCGCCTGCAGGCACGGCTATGGACTCCGAATACGTGAGCCATAAATCCACTTCGTCTGAGAGCAGGCCCACTGTCGAGGAGACGTCCACCAGGCCCTCAAGATAGACGTTGAGATAATATATATTCGCCACGTTTGCATCCTTGTTTTTCACAGCCAGAACAAACTCGCCGCTCTCGCCGCTCTGCCATTCCGTGGAAGGGAACGCAACGCCTACTCTGTCACCGGTCTGCAGAAGGTAGTCAACAATTGCCTGCTCGTCGTCCTCACTGACGCCATGTGTGCTGGAGCCAGCAGACATTAGCGGTCCACTGATAAGGGTGACGGCGAGAACAATGATGATTACAAGGGCAACGACAGCAAGTGCGGTCCTGTTCTTGCCCGCCTTAATGCTGCCCGTTATCATGCTTATGTCCATATAGAATTATTGTCTCCCCGGCTTAAAAAATAACAGTTCTAAACTACTGTTATTCCGAATTGGTCAGAACCATAAAGATCACTTGATGCTATATCATAACCAGTGATGTGTTCTGATGCTGAATGACAGTTAGAAGCCGGCGACCCCCTGCAAACAGCTGCCCTGAATTGATAGGTGCCTGTTTCTGCATTTGATGGTATTGATATTATTATGTCTGCAGTTGAAACAGCCCCAGCTGGCACATCTATTGTTCCTGCATTTGTTAGCCATGAGCTTGTTGTATCAAAGTAGTGGTCTACGTCATTGGACAACCCTAATGTGTTTTCAACATAGATGTGATAATAGAATGTTGTTAATGTGTTCGGGTTATCATTTTCTACGGCCAGGGTAATGGCACCTCTTTTGTTTCTTGCCCAGTCTTCAACGGCAGGTGCAGCAACACCGACAACCTTGCCCGTTGTTTCAATATCCTCTATGAGGTTCTGCTTTGCTATGGCCGTAACTTCATATGTTATTGAGGTTATATCCTCAAACATGCCTGAGAGCCATGCTATAAGTGATGTGAGAAGTATGACGGCAAAGATGACAGCCACTATCATGCCCAAGCTCATCTGGATGGCGCCCTTGTGCCCGCAGCCGGGGCTGTGATGCTTTGTTGTCATGGTTAATATTTATCCGAGGATGCTTATAAAAGCGAAGGATTTATTGCGAAACGTGCCATGTCATGGCATCGCAGTCAGTGCTCTGGCCGGAGCCCACGGCGGGGCTTATAGTAACGTCTGTTGTCATGCCGCAGGGCTGAGGAGCCCGGTTTCCCATACGGTCTCTGTTTTCTCGCCGGTGAGCGTGATGCTGAGCTTAAGCGGCGCTTCGGTTGCGCTCTCCCAGTTTTCGCAAAGCAGCTGGTAGCCAACTTCAAGCACATAACCTCCCCTGAATATCCGGGTGTTCAGATAATTCTCCAGTGTGCTTAATCGTGTCTGGGCTTCGGCGCAGTCTGCACTGCCCTCAAGCGTGTCCCGGAAAAGGTCCCTTATGTTCCAGAGCAGATAGATGTCATTCTGCTCCATTGAGCCGGGCACATCAGCCTCCGAATACTGGAAAAGGTTCTGCTGGACGCTGAAAATGAAGCCTATCAGAAAAATCATCGTCACTATGAACATCTGCGCTTTGTGTTTTTTTCTGAGAGCCATAATAATATTTTGTTTTCAGAATTAAATAGTGCTCTATGTATTTAAGCCAACTAGGAAAACTTTATATATTATTAAATAATATATAATAATATGGAAGAACATTTTGTTAAGAAAATAAGAAGAACTGGAACAAGTCTCGGTGTAAATATCCCCAAAGAAATAATTGAAGTACTGAAATTGAATGAAGGCGACATCATTAAAGTCAGAATTAAGAAAATGGGTGGTGTTTGATATCAACATAAAAGTGAGCCCCGAAGACACAAACAAAATAAAGAGCCTTTACCAATCAGGAGAGTCAATATTCACTATTGCCAAGAAGTTTAATGTTCACCCCTCAACTGTTTGTGAACATTTAGAAAAATCTGGAACTAGAAGGCGCTCTCTCAAAGAAGCTGGAATTCTGGCATCTGAAAAAGGCAGGCTTCCCAATAAACATGAAATACCAAAATCTTCAAAGAAATTGACAAGGGAAAAGGCATATATTTTAGGTGTTATGTGTGGAGATGGTTATTTGAATCGCACAAATAATGATTCATATCAAGTAGCATTACAAGCTATTGATAAGGATTTTGTTATTGAATTTGCAAAATGCATAGAAAAAATCTATAGGATTGTGCCTTCTGTAAGAAAAATCAAAACTGATATACCCAATTGGAATGATAAATGGCAAGCAAGAATCTGCTCAAAAGAAATATATAATGATATTTT
>Ga0180434_10001662_pt1 | contig 31234 bp, 31 predicted proteins | sample SS_ome_7_FD_132453 | JGI IMG/M metagenome (GOLD analysis project Ga0180434, IMG submission 132453) | Hypersaline lake sediment archaeal communities from the Salton Sea, California, USA - SS_1_D_2 metaG | ecosystem: Environmental > Aquatic > Non-marine Saline and Alkaline > Hypersaline >... | reverse complement strand
TGCTGATGCCTTTGTCAGCTCAGCCGAGTACTTTGGTCTCGAAGTTGTGGCCAACGAGTTCGTGCCCTCGGGGACGACGGAGTTTTATCCTGTGGGAACCAAGGTGGTAGCCGCCGATCCTGAACTGGTTGAAATTTATCCCGGTACCGGCTGGCCAGAACTGAAGGAACTGGGCTATGAAGGCCTTGGTGCCCATGTCCTGTGGTCGACGTCAGCGGGCGACACCGCCGGCTGGGACAATGTCCAGGGCTTCCTTGCCTATCAGCCAAACCCCTTTGGTGAGATGTCCCAAGAACTCGAGGATTTCTGTGCTGCGTTCGAGGATCGCTATGGTACCGAGCTCACCATGGGGCCACTCTACGCAGCTACCATAGTCTACATATTTACCGAGGCGATGCAGAAGGCAGGCACTGTGGACGATGTGGACAAAATCATAGACGTGCTTGAGGCCGAGACCTTCGACACCTGGGTCGGGCCGATCAAATATGGTGGCGAAGGGCTGGTTGGCATTGGGCACATAGCATTGTGGCCAGCCTATGTCGCAGAGATTAGCGACCACGACTATAATGTAATATATGAAATGTCGGCAGAAGAGGCAGAGGCACTGGCAATAGGGGTCTTCAAGTAGCAAGTGTCACACAGTGCGCCGTGTTCCAAGCTAGTTAATGATGCCCCTTTGCTCAAGCTCGGTGATCTCTTCAGGGCGCATTCCCAGGAGTTCGCCGAAAACATACTCATTGTGCTGGCCAAGCAGTGGCGCTGGGCGGCGTGGCATGGCTGTAGTGCCGTTTAACCTCCAGTGAGGAGCAAGTGCGATCCGTTTCCCCATTACTGGATGCTCCAGCTCCTCAAAGAAGCCTCGCTCCTTGAGATGGCGATCGGCATATAAGCCCTTGCTGTCAAGGGAAGGAAACGCTGCTACCCCGACCTTTTGCAAGATTTTCGTCACCTGGTAAGGGGTATGATTGATCGTCCATTCCTCCACCCGCTTATCGAGTTCATCTTGGTTCCTCTGGCGGCTATAGGCATCGGCGAACATGCGATCCTTTGTCCAGTCCGGATTTCCAATGGCGGAACAGAAGGACTGCCACTCTTCCTCAGTGGCCACGGCTATAGTAACCCACTTCCCACCACGGCAACGATAACAATTATGAGGAGCCATATTGTCATCTCGGTTTCCATTGCGCATTTGTTCCCTTCGGTTCATGGTGTAGTCCATGATGGCATCACCGAGAAGGACGCTGATCGTCTCCTGTGAAGAGAGGTCGATGTGCTGCCCCTCGCCTGTCCTCTGGCGGTAACAGAGAGCAGCAAGTAGAACAAAGGCGGAAGTTGCAGCACTCCTTAAGTCAATAGAACCCGACATCGGCTGCGGCGCAGCATCTGGATAGCCAGTGAGATAGTCGGCTCCACCAAGAGCGGCAAAAGTGGGGGCATAGCCTACGTATCCTCGCTCTGGACCTGTAGCTCCACAGGCTGAGGATGAAAGATAGATGATATCGGGCCTAATCTTGCTCAACTCCTCATATCCCAATCCGAGCCGGTCCATAACTCCAGGGCGCATGTTTTGCATTGCCACATCGCTGATGCTGACAATCCTTTTTGCCAACTCAACCGCCTCGGGATGACTGAGATTGAGAGTTACGCTCAGCTTGTTCAGATTCAAGTCATTGAAGAAGGGAGAGCGGTCAGCGCCGCGAAAGACGCCGAAACCGAGTGCTCGCAGCCGAACGTGATCCAGTCTTTGACTGCTCTCGATCTTGATCACCTCGGCCCCCATGAGCGCCAGCAACATTGTAGCATAGGGCCCAGCCCAGGCCCAGGAAAAATCCGCAATTCTCACTCCGTCCAAAGCAGGCTTGTTCATTTTCATTTTCCTTCCTAGATCACCCCATTTTGTCTCATCACCGCCAAGTCCTCTCTGGCACAACCCAAAAGCCGGCAATAGATCTCCTCATTGTGCTGACCAAGGAGCGGAGCAGGGCGAGCCAGTGCCCACGGCGTTTTGGAAAGCTTATAGGGAGCTGTGGGATATTCGATCTTCCCCGTCTCGGGGTGGTCGATTTTGACGAAGAATTCTCGCCACCGCAGCTGGGGAGAATTCACCACGTCCCGGGGAGAGTTGACCTTACCCACAGGTGCCCCCCCCGCCTGGCCACCTCGGAAAACCTCTTCCGCACTCTTGTCCATCATCCATTTCTGAACCAGCGATGTTATCTCTCTGGCATGAAGGACCCGGCCCCGTTCGCCCTTAAACCTGTCTTCCATGGTCCACTCTGGATGGCCCATAAGTTCGACAAGTCCCCGCCACTGGTTATCCTGTATAGCTGCCAGCATAACATAGCCATCCTTGCACTGCATAAGCCCGCCTACCATGCCCACTCCTTTTGCTCGGGCACTAATTGCTTCCCTGGTCTCCTTGTTGTGGCGGTTGGGGTACATGAGGTTTTCCACCCTATCCAGAGCTATTGCTGACTCCTGTTTGGATATATCTATGTGTTGCCCAGAGCCAGTCGCCCCTCGGGCATAAAGGGCAGCCAGGGTCGCTGCAGCAGCACTCAGCCCGCAATCGTAGTCTCCGATGAGCCCCGGCCCTTTCACTGGGGCTCGATCGGCAGTGACCGAGTTATCTTGCATGACGTGGGGCTCACCGCCGGCGTGAAAGCTATTGAGGTGGTAAGCCTTGTAGTCCCGGTAGGGTCCAGTCTGGCCAAATGGGGTGATGGAGGTCATTATCAGCCGGGGATTGATGGCCCTCAGATTTTCGTAGTCCAGCCCCAGCTCTAGCATCACCCGGGGCGGATTGTCTTCGATCAAGATATCCGCCCAGTTCAACAGTTGTTTAAATAGCTCTCTCCCTGTTTCCGTCTCAATGTTGAGCGTAATGCCCCGCTTATTGGTATTGAGGTAAAGAAAGAGCCCACTGCGTTCGGGGTGGGGCACATCAACTAGAAAAGGACCTCTTCTCCGCGCCTCATCTCCAATAAGGGGCTCCTCAATCTTCACCACCTCAGCACCAAGATCAGCAAACAGCTTAGTGCAATAGGGTCCAGCTACAAGTTTAGCCAGTTCTACAACCCTCACCCCTTGCAATGCTTTTTTCACCATAGTCCTCCTGACCTCCAAGATTTCTGTCGATTATTAGCCTATCTGCCCATAGAGAAAAGAAGTGCCTAAATCAATACGTTGTTACCTTATACACTTTACATAACCCTGTCCTGAGTGGCCAACCCCCGCTGATCTGGTTGCAATGCTCAGGGTCATCATCGGTGAGAACGTTTACGTTTGATTCCCACGCTCCACGCAGCCACGGCTCTTCTCCAGGCTGCTCGGGGAACCACCACCCATGTTGTGCATGAACCACCCTTGGGTCTATACCAGCGAAGTACTGGCATTTCTGCTTCACTCTGCCTCTGGGGGTCTCGATCCACACCCAGTCGCCATCGGCGATACCCAACTCAGATGCTTTTTCAGGATTGATCTGAATCCGGGGATCTGGATATTTCCGGCGAAAGGAGTCGATCTGACGATGCTCCGAATGGTAGTAGGGCTGAACTCTACCTCCGGTGATCAATATAAGGGGATACTCTCGGGCAAGTTCGAAGTCTGAAATCGGGGTCTCCTCCGGTTCCTCATAGCGGGGCAAGGGGTCATATCCCAGACTCTCCAGAACCGTCGAGTATAGCTCAACCTTACCCGTTGGCGTCCCAAATCCTGTCTCGTTGTATTTTCTCTCCGCGCTGGTAAGCCTCTCAGAGCCACCTTTTTGGGCGATGAACTCGCGTATCGTATAGCCCGTGGGGCTGAGTCTATGGTCATAAGCCTCCTCTAAAGTCTGCCATGGCCAGTATTCCTCTTGCCCCAGCCTGATGCCCAGTCCACGCCAGAAATCGTAGTCAGTTCTGCGCTCGTACTTGCCCGGCACATGCGGAGGAAAGGCTGTCTCACCAACTTCCAAGACATTCATGGTATCGTGGAGGGTGAATACCAAAGGTCTTTCCAGCCAGGATGCAGCGGGCAAAACGTAGTCTGCAAGCTCGGCGCTGGGCGTCATCCAGAAATCCACCACCACGTAGAGGTCCAGCCTCTTCAGCGCCTCATATACTAGTTTGGTGTTGGCGTGGGCCACCATGGGGTTGCTACCCACGCTTATCATCGCTCGCACTGGGTATGGCCTGTCGGTGATAATGGCGCGATAGGCAATGGGAGCCCAAGCATGGCAGTGTGCATTTTGAACTAGCTGTAGCCCCCAAACCTTTCGCATGTTATCCCGAACCAACTCGTAGCACTGCCAGGAGAAGAGCCTTGCTCTTTCTGCACCGAGCATCTTTGCCTTCTGCTCTGGAGGGAGCTTGTCGCTGAGTTCGGTTTCACTATCTGGAATTACAGGGGCATCGCACCCGCTAAGCCTTTCGCCGCCGCGAACATCGAGGTTGCCGGTAATCGCAGGCAGGATAAATCTAGCCTGCATAGTCTCTGCATTATTGGGCAATTGCTCTATACCCATAGTATCAAAGGTGGCTGCCGGTTTGCTGGTGGCATACAGGCGGGCTGCCTCTCTGATCTTCTCGGCGGGCAGCCAGGTGATCTCGGCTACCTTCTCTGGTGTGTAGTCACGGGCCCGGGCTACAAGCTTATCGAAACCGTGGCACCATCTTTCTACGAATTCCTTGTCGTAGAGCTCCTCAGTTATGATAACATTTATCATCGCCATAATGAGGGCGCCATCTGTCCCCGGCCTCGGCTGCAGCCATATATCGGCTCGCTCTGCCAGCTTGGTGCGCCTGGGATCAACGACTATGAGCTTCGCCCCCGCCTTTTGGGTGGCTAGGATGGCATACCACAGCAGTCGGTGGGACTCTGATGGATTTGCCCCCAGGAGCAAGAGACACTTGGTGAGCTCTGGCCTCAACCAAGGCTGATTTCCTGGCCAGCCATACATGGCTGCGGAAATAACATTGGCCGGGCAGAAACAGACGTTTGCCGGTCCGCCGACGAGATTGGGACTGCCGAAGAGGTTGAAGAAACGGGCGGTGTACTCTTGGTGGGTTCGATATGTGCCCATGGTGAAGGCTAAGGTCTCAGGGCCATAGATGGATTTTAGCTCGGCAAGTTTTCGTGCTATCTCATCTAATGCTTGATCCCACGAAATCCTTTGCCACTTACCCTCGCCCTTCTCTCCCATCCTTTTCAAGGGGTAGTTGAGTCGGTCTGAGTGGTGAAACCACTCTGCCGCCGCTCGCGCTCTGGGACATGCTTTAACCGTGGTAGCTAAAAGATTGCCCTGGGGAAGCTCCTCATCAACATCTATCTTTATCAGTTCGCCGTCTTTGATATGCACGCTTACTCTACAATGGCAATGACACCACATGCATATCGCTTTTTTCACCTCGACTTTCTGTGTCGGGATTCTCACACCTCCACAAAATCCGGCAATGCCAATTAGATTTTAGCATTTGTTTCACCTTTAGGGCAAGTCAGGAGCCACCCATATCGGGAATCGAAACATACTGGTATCCAGGTTTATTGCACGGAAAAGCGGGTGATGTTATGATTACCGCGTAAGCTAATGTCAAGGGTTTACTTCCCTCAGTGTGCGCCTTCCAGTCTGGGATGCCCTAGGAAGGCATTCTCTATGTTTGAATCCGTTGTCGCTAAGCGAGTTTTCCAGAAAGGGGCATAATCATGGACTTTGCTTTTACTCCGGAACAGGAAGCCTTTCGCCAGGAGATTCGTCAGTGGGTGAAGGAGAATCTGCCGCCGGATTGGGACGCAGTGGGATTCAGAGCTGAGCACGAGAACCGCGAATTCAGCAGGCAGATAGCCAAGAAGCTGGGAGAAAAGGGCTGGCTCGCTGCTGCTTGGCCAAAGGAGTATGGTGGACTGGGGCTGAGCCCAATCGAGCAGCTAATCTACAAGGAAGAGATGAATTACTACCGGGTCCCAGGAATCGATATGGGCGTGGGAGGCATAACCTGGATTGGACCGGCATTGATGATCCTGGGCACCGAGGAGCAGAAGAAGGAGCATCTGCCACCGCTGGCTCGGGGCGAAAGATGGTGGTGCACCGGCTACAGCGAGCCCGAGGCTGGCTCTGATATGGCTAATGTGAAGTGCCGTGCTGTTCTTCATGGAGACGAATATGTTATCAACGGGCAGAAGCTATGGACCAGCGGTGGTGAAATCAATGACTACTGGTGCTGGTTGATGGTAAGAACCGGGCCCGAGGAGCCAAAGCACAAGGGCCTCAGCCTTCTCCTGGTCGATTTGAAGACTCCAGGTATCACCATCCGCCCATTGATTGACATGTCTGGCACTCATGACCTTAATGAGGTCTTCTACGATGATGTGCATGTTCCGCGGAGGAACCTGGTGGGGGAGGAGAACAGGGGCTGGTATAATGTAATGATTTCCCTCGACTTTGAGCGCACTGCCGGGGTTGCCAGAGCTAGCCAGCTCCGCAGGATGATGGATGAGCTGATAAAGTTTGCCAAAGAGACCAAGGTCAAGGATAAACCCCTGGCACAGGACCACCTGGTTCGGCGCAGGCTGGCGGAGATTACCATTGAGACCGAAGTCTCCCGCATGCTGGCCTACCGCGTTGTCTGGATGCAGACCAGAGGTCTCATCCCCAACTATGAGGCCTCGATGATAAAACTTTACGCCACCGAGCTGATGCAGCGAGTTGCCCACGTAGGGACCCAGATCATGGGGCTATACGGGCAACTGGGAATAGGCTCCAAATGGGCACCGCTGAAGGGGGCGATGGAGGACGTATATCTATCTACCGTGGGCCGTACCATCGCCGCCGGCACCTCTGAGGTCATGCGCAATATCATTGCCACCAGAGGGCTGGGGCTGCCCCGGGGCTAGTGATGCTCCTCAAGCGCTGAGGTTCAGCCTATCCAAAAAGCTCATCAGAACGTCGTTAAATGCCTCAGCCGCTTCCTCATGGGGAGAATGGGTTGCACCAGGAATGATAACCACCTCGGCATCGGCTATCAGTTCTCTCATGATTTGTGCCGCCTCGATGAAGAGAACATCCTCTTCCCCGATGACGATGAGGGTGGGAACCTTGATTTCGGACAGGCGGTGGGTGACTGGCTTCCAGTTCCAAATGGCATCCCAGGCGTATATATAGCCGTTGACTGAGGTTTGCAGCATTTTTTGCCTCGCAACCTCGCGCAGTTCGGGGTGCTTTTCAAAGCGTTCCCGCATCATGGCGTTTTGGGCGGCGTTGTATTCGAAAGCGGCTTCCATTCCCTCAGTTCGAGCCAGCCTGTTGGCTTCCGCCTTTAGCTTGGCATATTCTGGGACTTGCTCCATTTGACTTGAGGTGTCAACCAGCACTAAGGCAGTGACCATTTCAGGATGCTCCAGGGCGAACTCCAAAGCCATGAAGCCCCCCATCGAGTGCCCCACGAGGCAGGTTTTGCTTATCCCCAGATGTTGAAGCAAACCGTAAACATCCTGGGCAAATATGCTTACCGAGTAGTCATCTGGGGATGAAGGCGCCTCGGATTTTCCCTGCCCACGGTGGTCCATGGCCACAACTCGATGTTTATTGGATAGCACCGGGATCTGAAAGGCCCAGTCTTGATGGCTGCCGGTGAAGCCATGGAGCAGGATGATCGCTGGCCCTTCACCCGAAAGATGGTAGTTGATTTTTACTCCATTGATAACTGCGGTTGGCATCGCTTCCTCCTGATTGCAATTTGGATGAGCCTGGCTCCTTGATTAATGAGATGTGATCCCAAGTGCAAATTGTAATCGAAGTTGACCCCGCTATCAAGCGGCAGCAATAGTTACGTTGGCAGTGTACAGTTGCCATACCAGCGTCGATGCGCTACTATTTCCTATGGAAGCCCGATGTGGTGTGATTGCTGCGGCAGAAAGGGAGGACACCATGGAAGAGCTAAAGAGCGCCTTTGACATTGCCATGGAGCGGGCGGAGAAGCTGGGGAAGGCATCGCCGGAGGAAATTAGAAAACGGGATCTCGTTCCCCAGGGGGAGAAGTTGGCCGCCCGATATCTTAAGGGCCAGTGTGACCTAACAGTTGAACTGGGCAAGTATGATGACGAGGCAAGAGGATATGTAGCTGAAAGCGTTAAAAAAGTGCTTCTCAGAAATTTGGACGTGCCTAAAAACGAAGTGGTCAAAAGGACCACCCGCAGGGCAATGGAGGGAATCAAGAGCCTGAAGGATGATAAGGGAGGCGTTGAAAATGTATACAGCAAATTGAGACGCCTTTTCAAGCACTATGAGGATGAAGGAGCGCAACAAAGAAGCCAGGCCTATGAGGAGTTGAAACGGGATTTCTACCGGAATCTCCAGCAGTTGGCTCAACAACAGGGCATACCCACGGGAATCAGCATTGATGTGGAAAGCCATCCCCAATTTCAGGAACAGTGGCGGTTGACTCTAACCAAACTCGACGCCCAGTACCGCATGCTAATGGAAGAATACAAGCTGGAAATTGAGCGCATCACTTGAGGCAAAGTATGGAAGTGGCGAGGTGAATAGGGAAACCTTGAGATCGAAGTTTCTCGGCTCTCTAATAGGCACTGCGGCGGGAGATGCTCTGGGTGCGTCTATGGAGGGATGGCGTATGGTCGCTGAGGGTGAGGTCGAGGCTCTAGCCGAAAGGGGCGGCCCTCTTATTTACACCGACGATACCCACATGGCCATCGGGATAGCTGAGTCGCTGATAGCAAAGGAGGGTTTTGACGGTGAGCACATGACGCGCACCTTCATTAGAAACTACGAGCTTGAGCCTTTTCGGGGCTATGGGCCAGGACCACCCCGCATTTTCAGGATGATAAAAGGCGGCGAAGAATGGAACAAGGCGGCTGGGAAACTGTATTCCGGTGGCTCCTATGGCAATGGCTCAGCGATGAGGATCGCCCCTATAGGCGTCTTCTATCATGATGACCCCCCTACTTTAAAGCAGGTAGCCTATGAGTCCAGCCAAATCACCCATACCCATGAACTGGGAAAAGAGGGCGCAGCTTTGCAAGCCTGCGCTATTGCTTCGGCCACTGGGGCAGAGCCTTCTTCGCCCTTTAACCGCGACGATTTCCTGGGGAGGCTAAGCGATTTTATAGAGCACGAGGTCTACAAGCAGAAACTGAGGAGCATAGAAAGCCTAATCGGGGAAGGAGATAAGGTCAGGGTGGTCTTGGAACTGGGCAATGGCATCGAAGCCTTCAATTCAGTTCCCACAGCCATCTATTCCTTCCTCACCCATCCCCAATCCTTTGCCGAAGCTATCATTTATGCCATAAGCCTGGGTGGTGATACCGATACCATCGCTGCCATGACCGGAGCCATCTCCGGGGCCTACCTCGGCATTGAAGCTATTCCTGAAACATGGAGGGAAAGGCTGGAAAACAGGGATTATATTGAGGAATTAGCAGAGGAATTGTGGCTGATAAAGACGAAAGGATGAGCATCAAATGTGTAGTTCTATGATGTCGCCATCTTCTAGGACATGCCCCCGTTTTACCTTCTGTCCATCGAATTTCCCTGAGCCCCAGACCTGGGCATATTTCAATTTGGCATGAAAATCCTTATGGATTGACTCGGCTGCATCCTCAGCGGTGCTCCCCTTCTTCAGGATTACTGGCTCCTCCAGGTCCGCTTTTTTCCCCGGAGCCTTGGTGTATACCCGAATAATTTCCAGGTTGCGATAGATCTCCCGCTTCAACTCCTCCAGGCCCTTACCCGCTTTGGCTGAAATGGAAACGATGGGGAATTCAGCGCCATATTCAGCCTCCAATTTCCTATAGCTTTCTCCTAAACTGTCCAGATCAATCTTATTGCCCACAATCAAAGCCTTCTTGGGATATACCCACTGCTCGGTCAACTCTTTTCGCCCGATGGGCCTTATCCTCAGCTTCTCCAATTCCTGAAATGTTGCTTCCATCTGGCTTACGGAGTCCTGGCTCAAATCCACCATAAGCAGAAGGAGATCGGCACCCCGCAACAGGTTCGGTAACCACGGCTGGGCATTGCGGTCAGTGATGGGGGGGATATCCACCAGTTGGATTTGAATATTTTCAAACTTCATCATCCCTGGGGTGGGGATTTGAGTGCTAAATGGGTAATCAGCTACATTGGGCGCTGCCTCGGTAACCGCCGCTACAAACTGAGACTTGCCAGCATTGGGAAGCCCTACCAGTATGATCTGGCCAGCCCCTTCTTTGTTTACATAATAGCCAGCTCCCCTTCTACCGGTGGCCAGCTTTCTTTGCGATTCCTCGCTGAATTTGGCGATCTTGTTCCTTAGCAGGGCGCGAAGCTTATCGGTGCCCTTATGCTTGGGCATGATGGAGAGCATAGCTTCCAGAGCCTCTACCTTCTCTTCGGGAGTCTTCGCCTGTCGGAAGCGCTTCTCGGCCTGGAAATAATCCGGTGGCAGATTTGCCGGCATGACCGCCCTCTGTTTTCAACTTTAGCAGGCGTGCTGTAGCACCACGATCTCTGTGGCTGAGGGGAGCTGCCCTTGCTTGAACTCCACCTCTGTGGTATCCATCCGTTTCACATTTTTTTTGCCCGTTAGAAAAGGCTCGACATCGGTTACCGGAAAGGAGGGACACTTTTTGGTTTGAAAATGCATCGGGATGACCACCCTCGGCTTGAGCCGATCCACAACGCGGTTGGCTGTGGCGGCATCAATGGTAAAGGTTCCGGCCATCGGTAACATGAGGACATCGACCTCGCCGATCTCGGCCTGTTGCTGGTCGCTGAGCTCATGCCCCAGGTCTCCCAGATGGCAGAGCTTAACTCCGTTTACCGTGAAACAGAATATGTTATTCGGACCTCGCTGGCTGCCTTCGCTGTCGTCATGATAGCTAGCTATTCCCTTGAACTCGATCCCTTTGACCTGGTGCTTACCGTCCCCCTTTACCACCTGAGGGCTGCCGGGAACTCCCTGGACATAGTTATGGTCGGCATGCTCGTGGCTGACGACCACGATGTCAGCGGCATCCTCTATTTTGCCGTAATCGAGCCCGAACTGACCCGACTGGTAAGGGTCAGTGATGATCTTAGTCCCCTCATCTGAGGTGATGAGAAATGCGGCGTGACCGAGCCATTTTACCTTCATCTAAAACCTCCTTTTTGAACTGTTTGCTGTGTAATCTTTATTTTTTAGCCAGGGTCAGGGCGAGGTTGACCAGAGTTCTGACCCCAACTCCGGTCGCTCCTTTGACCAGAAAGGCTTTGTCCTTATCACTGTGCGAGGTGCCGGCGATATCCAGGTGCACCCAAGGTGTATCCTCGGCAAATTCGGCCAGGAACTGGGCCGCACTTATCGCTCCGCCCCACCTTTTTCCGACGTTCTTGATGTCGGCAACATCGCTCTTATTCAACTCTTTATACTCCTCATACATTGGCATCTGCCACATACACTCGCCAGCCTCCTCGCCGGCCTTTATCACCTTCACGATTAGTTCCTCGTTGTTGCCAAAAGCGCCGCTACAGAAGTCGCCCAAGGCGATACGGCAGGCGCCGGTCAAGGTGGCTACATCTATTACAGGGGAAAGCCCCAACTTGCGAGCATAGCTCAGGGCATCGGCCAGGATGAGGCGTCCCTCGGCATCGGTGGAAACGATCTCAATGCTCTTGCCATTCGCTGCCCTGAGGATGTCACCTGGCTTGAGGGCGGTGCCGCTGGGTAGGTTCTCCGTGGCTGGGATCACCCCGGTGACATTTATCTTGGGCCTAAGCTGCCCTATAGCGCGCATAGCCGCGATCACCGTGGCCCCGCCAGCCATGTCCCCTTTCATCTCCTCCATACCCTCGGAGGGCTTGATTGAGATTCCCCCGGAGTCGAAGGTTATCCCCTTGCCGATGAAACCCAAAGCGCTTTTTGACCGCTTGTCTCCCTTATAGCTAAGAATGATGAATTTCGGTGGCTGCCTGCTTCCCTGGGCCACGCCGAGGAGGGCTCCCATACTCAGTTGCTCCATCTCCTCTTGCTCCATCACCTGGCACTCAAGCCCATAATCCTGAGCCACTTTTCTTGCCACTTCGGCCATATCGGTGGGGGTCATATAATTGGCCGGCTCGTTGGCCATATCCCGGGCCAGATTTGTGGCCTCAGCCAGGACTATCCCTTTGGCGCATCCCCGCTCCATTTGGGGGAGCTTGCTCTCATCCTGCTCCACAATGAGCATTTCTTTAATCTCACCCTGCTCTGACTCCTTGGTCTGGTGCTTGCGGAAGGTATAGAGCCCCAGGATAGTGCCCTCGGCAACTGCCTGAACTGCTTTCTCGGAATCGATGCCTCCCGTGCCCGCTCCGTGGGCGATTGTGCCCACTCGCTCCACTCCTGCCTTGCGCAGGAAGCGGCATGCCTCAGCAGCGACCCCTCGAATTCGACGAAGGTCTAGGTCCTTTTCCTTTCCTAAGCCAGCGACAACCACCCTCGCCGGCTCAATTTTACCCAAGCTGTGAATCAAAGTTATTTCATTGAGCTTACCCTTGATCTCACCCTCGGCGATAAGCTGGGCGATGGCCCCCCCCAGGGCTCGATCCACCGCTCCAGTGGCACCGCCTGGACTTTTAACCCCCTCAAAGAGGTTGACTATGATGGCTCCTAGTGACAGCTTGGTGATGTCTCCCGATACGACCTTAACCTCCATCTGCGCTCCTTTCGCCACGTCATCCTGCCATCATCATATCGGAAACAAAGATGGGATGCAATATGGATGGGGGCTAGCGATTCGCCTCGCGCACGATCTTATTTATTACTGGAGTGATATCCCTCGAGGTATCCACAGCGAAATGATTGCGGCGGATCTTCTGCAACGATGCTCTCATCTTTTGGTAAACCTTCCAGTCAGCTTCCGACCTGTCAAAGGAATCGGTGCCAGAGGAGCGATTCTCAAGGCGCTGGCGCACCAATTCCGTCGGGGCATCGATACGCACGATGATCAGCTTGGCTCCGGCTTGGTCGGCAATGCGATACAGGTGCTCTCGATGGCGTTCTATCAAATTCGTAGCATCGAAGATAAGAGGTATTCCCGACCTCAATAGCTCTTCGATGAGGAGATGGCAGGCTTGGAACAGGCGATTGCTTTCCTTCAGGTTGTAATCTGGCGATGAGAAAAGTACCCTGCGCAAGGCATCGCTCTCCACAATGGGGAATGAGAGGTACTCCTGAAGCTTGCGGCAGAAATAGGATTTGCCGCTGCCGGGAAGACCGCTAACCATGATAAAGGGTGGTTTGACCATGGGCTCAGGCAATTGGCTCAAGCTTTGCCTCAATCTTTGAGCATCTTGCCTGGTTTGCGGCTTTTCCATCTCACCCAATTATAGGATATTTCTGCCCTCGGTGTCAGTTAGGGGAACTTTTAGCTACAAGGAAAGCCTTGATTTCTTGTCAGCCCTCAGCGTAAAAAGCAAGGCCCAGCAACCCGGGGCCGGTATGAATACCCATCACCGGGGTAAAGTCCTTGACATAAATTTCGGCGCAGTCGAACTCGGAGAGGACGCGCTGCTTCAAATCTTGTGCCTCTTCCAGCGCATCGGCATGCATTACAATGACATGTAGCGGGCTGTTTGCCCCGGTCCTTTGCCCCATCATCTCCAGCAGGCGCTCCGCACCCCGCCGCTTTGTTCTCACTGCGGTGACTAGGCGTACCTTGCCCTGTGAAACAATGACAAAGGGCTTGACCTTGAGCAAGGAGCCAGCCCAGGCGGCAGCCGTGGGGATGCGCCCCCCCTTGGCCAGATAGTACAGGGTATCCAGCATAGCTATCAGGTGCACCCTCGGTATCATGTCCTGAGCGACCCTGATCACCTCATCCAGGCTCTTGCCAGCGGCAGCAGCCCGAGCTGCCGCCAGGACAATCAGGCCCTGCGCCCCGGCTGCGGTGCGGCAATCGATCACCTCAATGGTTGTATTGGGTAGCTCTTCTTTCGCCATCTCCTCTGCCAATATCACCGATTGGTGAACCATGGTCAGCTCAGGGGGGAGGGTGAGACAAATGATTTGCTCTGTCCTCTGGCTCAGCTCGCGGAAGACCTCAAGGTATGCTGACGGCGACGGAGCTGAGGTGGTGGGGAGGCTGTCTGTTTGCTTCAGGAGGTGGTAAACCTCGCTTGGGGTTATATCTACCTCATCGCGATAGACCTTCTCTTCAAAGATGATGTTTATCGGCACTATCTTGATATCATACTCCTCCACCAGCTCCCTGGGGAGGCAGGCAATGGTATCAGTAACAATGCCAACTTTAGCCATAGCAGGTTCCTTTAATCTGCGTAGAAGGCGACCCCCAGCAGTCCGGGGCCGGTATGAACACCCATTACCGGGGTGAAGTCCTTGACATAAATTTCAGCGCAATTGAATTCAGATATTATGCGCTGCTTCAAAGCTTCCGCCTCTTCTAGGACATTGGCGTGCAATACAATTACATGTATCGGGCTGTTTGTCTCAGTTCTGTGCTGCATTATCTCCAGCAGTCGCTCCAGTCCCCGTGACTTGGTTCTAACAGCGCTGAGAGGGGCTGGCCTGCCCTGGGAGAGAGTGAGAATTGGCTTGACCTTAAGGACGTCGCCAGCCCAAGCGGCAAACTTGGGGATGCGCCCCCCCTTGGCCAGATAGACCAGGGTATCCACGATGCCGATCATGTGCACCTTTGGTATCATGTCCTTTGTGACCTTTATAACCTCTTCCAAGCTCTGACCGGCGGCGGCAGCTCGAGCTGCTGCCAGGGAGACAAGCCCAAGCGCCCCGGCTGCGCTGCGGCAATCGATCACCTCTATGTTCGTATCGGGTAGCTCTTCTTTAGCCATCTCCTTAGCCTGCATCGCCGATTGAGAAGCCATTGTCAACTCAATGGGCATAGTAATGCAAACGATGCTCTCCGCCCTTTGGCTAATCTCACGGAAGGCTTCAAGATAAATTCCCGGTGGGGGGGCTGAGGTGCTGGGAATCTTCTCTTCCTCCTCCAGCAGTCGGTAAACCTCACTGGGGGCTATATCCACCTCATCCCGATAGACCCGGTCTTCAAAGATAAGGCTCATTGGCACAACCCAGATGCCATATTCCTCCACCAGTTCCCTGGGGAGGCAAGCAGTGGTATCGGTAACAATGGCCACTTTGCTCATAGGGGATAAGACCCTGATTCTTGGGTTCGGTCCGCTTCTGCCCTAGGCAACTTAGCTCCCCTCTGACCATCTTTCCAGCCCGGCATCAATCCATACCTCCCCCGCTTCATGTCCTAGTTTGTGCTCCAGCAAAGCAGGGCTGAAAAGCAAGGCGACCAGTAAAAAGCCAGCCGCTACTAGCCCCGGGGAGCCGAGAACACTGGGATCGGCACAAGCTACGATAAGCAGAGTCAAAAACCCCGCCGTGAGCAGCACCCCCGCTTTGAGTAGGCGTTGCCTGAGGCGAATAAAGGCTGCTGCCCCGATGGCGAGGGCAAAGAAGCTTAGCGCTATCCAGGGGGCCTGATCTTGAAGATATTGCTCGCTGGATTCAAAAAAGCTGCCGTCTCGATAAAGGGCAAATAGCCAACAAGCTATAGCAGGCAGGGGGAGAGTCATTAATGAACCGTAGAGCCAGTCCCGGCGCACAACGCTGGTGACGCTGGAGCCTAACAGCCACAAGGAAAAAGGTAAGTAGGCGAAGATGGCAAGCAGTATCCAGAGATTGGTTTCAGGTCCGCTCCCGGCTAAAAGGTAGAATAAAGCACGACCTAGAGTATACAGGGAAAGAAGCGTGGCAATGAATACTGGAACCAGAGTGTAGCCCAGCCAAGTACAGAACCACGAGGGTCTACCATGCCGCCAACCATAGGCAGAAATTGTGATCATCGAAATCAGCATCACCACTACCCAGCTTGTATTTTGCCACAGATGGAGAGCAAAAAGGAGAGCGATAAGGAGATGAGGCATTGCCGCAAGCAGTGCCATCTTCCAGTTGCCTTTGCTATAGACTTTGTATATCTCGGCAGCTATTGCCTTAGGACGACCAAAGCGCTCGGTGGCTGATCTAGTTGCCTCGACTTGCGAAAGACCAGCCTCTTTTAGCTCTTGAGCCCTGTCTTCAATGTGGGTGTATAGCTCACGAACAATCTCCTTTTCCGCTGCGGGATCCAGTCGCAGACGGTATCTGATACCCTCCAAATACCCCTTAAGCTCAGGCTCTATCCCCATAACCTAGCCCCTCCTCTCAGGGACTCTCTGGCAACATGATGGAATTCACCGCTCTGGAGAAGCCTCTCCATTCTGTGACCTTCTCCTCCAGAGCATGCTGGCCCTTCTCCGTTATGCGGTAGTATCTCCTCTCCTGACCTGATGCCAGCCGATCCCACGTACCGATGGTCAATCCCTTCTTCTCCAATCGGTGCAGAGCGGGATAGAGGGTGCCTTCTCTGAAGTTGAAATAGCCTTTGCTTTTCTTCTCCAGCTCCTTGATTATCTGATAGCCATACATTGGCTGTCGGTTGATCAAGGAAAGAAGCAAGGAATCTGTGCTCCCTTTCAGTAGCTCGCGACAATATCTCATGTTTGGATACCTCGTAATACTATGTGACTATAACATAGTACTAAAGTACTGTCAAACTGTTCAAGGCAAGGAGTTTGAACCTTCTTCAGCCAAATCTTGCGGGAATCTTATTCTGGTTTCATGCTCTCGGAAGGCGAGCCGCAGGCTGGCTAGATCGATGGTGGGAAGATCAATATATATCGGGCGTCTGCCAACCTCCTCGGGGTCGTGAGCATCCGATCCCTGGATACAGGCGTATTTTTTGGGGAAATGTGGCATCGATCCTTCTTGCCAGAGGGCTCTATTTGAGGGAATGGTGATCTCCAAAGCGCTAAGATAGTTGCTATTGTGGATTCTCCTCTTAATTCTGGCAGGCTCGTCAGAGGCGAGGAAGCCTTTCGGTCGCCTATCGACATGGGCAGCAATAGCGATACCGCCGCTCTCCTCTATGTGCCAGAACACTTCGTCAAGCCAGAGTCCGGTCTCATAGAAGCCTTGACCCCACGCCTCATCAGTGAAGCCAAGCAGCTCTATAAGATGGTGCAATATCTGAACTGGGGTATCCACATCGAAGATGGCGAGGGTATGGCCTCCTCTGGCTGATATCTCCATACCAGGGAAGACGTATAACCTCTTCCCTCTTGCTATCTCCCTTATCTTTTCTATAGCCTCAACGCTGTTGTGGTCGGTGATGGCTATGGCATCGAGGCCAGCTGAGATAGCGGCATCGACGATCTCCTCCAGCGAGGTTTGTATGTTGGCCTCGGGCATCACATGATCTACATAGCATGAGGACTCAGGAGTGTGAACATGCAAGTCGATCTTCTTATACATTTATATAATACGTGCGATGATTAGCAAAATGATGATAGCTACCATAGGGGTGATATCGATCATGCCAATCCTGGGGATTATGCGGCGTAAAGGGACCAGGATAGGCTCGGTAATGAAATCTAGAAAAGCCACTATCGGGTTATGGCGGGATATGGGGAACCAGGTGAGAATAGCACGGATAAAGATGATGAGGGCAAATGCTTGACAGAGAAACCTGATAAAGTCAATAAAAACGCTCACTCCGCCCCCAAAATCTTTGCTTTCTCATAGGCGGCAATAACGGCGCGCTCGATGAGGGCTCTGAGTCCACCTTGTTCTAACTGGAGCAAAGCCTCTTCCGTTGTCCCTCCCGGAGATGTAACCATCTTTCTCAACTCCGCAGGCTGTTTTCCCGTCGCCTGCACCAGGAGTGTTGCCCCGAGCACGGTCTGTAATACCAGTTCCTCTGCCTTCTCCCGGGGCCAGCCGATATGCACCGCAGCATCGGCCAGGGCTTCGATGAACAGGAATATATAGGCAGGACCACTACCACTGACCGCGGTAGCCATATCGAGGTATTTTTCATCGCTGACGTAGATTTCCTTGCCCAATGCCCCCAGGATGGACTGTGCCATCTCTTTCTGCCCCTGGCTCACTTCATCGCTGGCGGTCCATACCGTGATCCCCTCGCCGATCTGAGCTGGGGTGTTAGGCATGGCGCGCACTATCAAATTGTGCCCCAAGCCTTTGACGATGGCGGCTATCGATGCCCCGGCAACGATGGATAGAATCAGTTGCTCTTGGGCTGGACCTCTTATCCCCTCCAGAACTTCCTTCAGGTTTTGAGGCTTGATGGCAAGGACGACAACCTCCGCGCCCTCCATCGCCTGGCGATTGTTGGCTGAAGTTTTAATACCATAGCCTTGGCTCAGAGTGGAAAGGCGCTCCACGTCTATATCGCTGGCGGTGATGTCCTGGGGCCTGGCCAGCCCCTGGCTCAGGATGCCCTTGATTATCACTTCCCCCATGACCCCGCCGCCGATGAAGGCAATCCTCACAGTTCGCTCCTTTTTTTGAGCTTCAGGCAGTGGTTGGATAATGCCATTTACCTTCGCTCGCCGAATATTGCGCGCCCAATCCTGAGCATCGTTGCCCCCTCCTCCACCGCCACCTCGAAATCGTCGGTCATCCCCATGGAGAGGTGCTCCAACCCCAATTCATCCCGTAGCTGGCGCAGCTTTCTGAAGATGGGGCGGACCTCCTCGGTATCCGCCACCATAGGGGCGATGGTCATCAGCCCCTTCACCTCCAGCCGGGGCAGGCGAGCGATCTCCTCTGCCGCCTGGGATAGTTCTACCACAGAAAAGCCGCTCTTCGTTCCCTCACCTGAGATGTTGACCTGGAGCAACACAGGGATAGTGCTTTGGGCGCGCTGGCTCACCGCCTGCGCCAGTCTAACCGAATCTACGCTATGGATTATATCAAAAATCTCCACCGCTGTCTTGACCTTATTGTTCTGAAGGTGCCCCACCATGTGCCAGACGGGGCGCGGCTCCAGATTGGTCAAGCGCTCCACCTTCCCCCTCGCCTCCTGAACTTTATTTTCGCCGATGTGCCTGATGCCCGCCTTTATGCCAGCCTCAATCGCTTCCGGCTCAACCTCCTTGGTCACAGCTACGATGGTGATCTCAGCCAGTGACCTGCCTGATCTTTCGGCAGCTATGGCGATGCGCTTTTCTAGCTCTCGAAGATTTCGCTCAACATCCATAAGTCAGCACACCCCGCACTCTTGACAGCCCGCCGGCGGGCAGGGTGCGGTCTCTTCACCGCAAACTGCCTTCGCCAGTTCCAATTCTAAATAGCGAGGCTCAACCCCTGAATCCAGCATTGACCACGGTAGCCTCTCAGTAGGGGAGAGCTGTCGGTTGACATAAAAATTTGCATCTATGGAGCATTCCTCCAGTGCTCTACGCCACGAGGAAAGCGATTTTCCCTCCATTCTCGCCAATGCCTGAGCCAGCCTCACGTCGCCCCGTGAAAGCACGCTCTGAACCACTGCCCAGGTTACGCTATCGGCCTTGACCTCGATGCCCCTGGGTCTGAGGCTGCTTTTGATCATGGACAAGCGATGTCTGAGGATTTGGGCCTCAGCCATCGGAAGCCACTGAAACGGGGTTCCCGCCTTGGGCACAAATGGCGCCACATTGAGGATAATCTGGCTCCCCCCGCCTTTGCTGTCGGCACGCTCCTTCAGAACGAGGGCCAGCTTCACTATCTCTTCAACATCATCATCGGTTTCCGTAGGCAAGCCAATCATAAAATAGAGCTTGATCTGCCTCAGACCATGCTCTGCAATTCTATCTATAGCCTCATAGATATCCTTCTCCGCCACCCCTTTATTAATCAGGGTGCGCAATCTCTCAGAGCCTGCCTCAGGGGCGAGGGCGATGGTCTGGGTGCCGCTTTGGGCCAGAGCCTCAAGCACTGCCTCAGATAAGGGGCAAATCCGGAGCGAACTGACGGAGATCTGGGCTCCCCTTTTGCGTAACTCAGTGACGAGGGCATCCAAATCAGGATGGTCATAAACTGCGGCTCCCAGTAGTCCAATCCTTTTTTTGTACTTCAGCCCAATTTCGGCTTGAGCTAGCAGGCTATCCGAAGAGCGGTAGCGAAAAGGTCGAAATAAAAAACCGGCGAGGCAAAAGCGGCAACCCCACCTGCAGCCACGGGCGACCTCTACTAGGTACATATTGCCAAGCTCCGTGTCCGGGGTGAGGATCACTGAGGTGGTAGCAGAATCACTGATGTCTGGCACCCACTGCCGGGAGATGGCCTTGCCATCATAAAGGCGGGGAACATAAATCCCGGGAAGTGAGGCCAGCATCTGGAGCAGTTCCTCTCTGCCGCCGTGGATGCCCTGAGCAAGAACATCTAGTATGGAGGGCAAGATGGCTTCCCCCTCTCCGATAGCGAAGCAGTCAAAAAAGGGAGCCAGGGGCTCGGGGTTGGCAATGATACAGGGCCCCCCCGCGATCACCAGGGGATGGGCTTGGTTGCGGTCAGTGGCAAATAGGGGAATGCCGCTCGATTTGAGAATCTCGACCACATTGAAATAGTCGAGCTCATAGGAAATGGAGAAGGCGACGACAGCGAAATCACCGAGGGGACGCTGCGATTCCAGGCTCAGCGGTTCTTTTGTCTTTTCCTCCGAGAAGAAACGCTCACAGACAATGTTGTCGTAGCTATTAAGTAATCCATAAATGGTTTGAAAGCCGAGGTTAGACATACCGACGTAATAAGAGTTTGGATAAATGAGGGCGATTGGGATCCTGCCCCCCCAATCCTTGAAGATGGTGCCCTGCTCTCTGGCCAGCCTTCGCTTGGCTCTCTTGATATCCTCCCATGTCATCTCATCGCCATCTTAGCCTGTAGCGCCTCTGCCTTGCTCATCTCAGCATCTTTTGGTCGCCCACTACGCTAATCTCTATGATTTTGCCGCAGTTAGGGCACGCTATCTCCATTCTCATGGGGCGCATCACTATCCTCTCGGCAACGGCAGTAACCATGCTATCTATAGCATCGAAGCGGGCATCCAGATTATCAAGGCGCTTCTTGAGTTGCTCCAGGCTCAGTTCATCCACCGCTGCCTTGTCTCTGCCTCTATTTTTCTGTGTCAACTTCACCCTCCTCTAGTCATAGGCTCAAAGCAAAAGCAGGCCGCCGATAATGATCAAAAGCAAACCTATTATGACCGCCAGCCACCCCCCGACCCTCAGCGCCCCAGGCTCGATGCGCATCGGCCAGCGGGTGAGAAACTCCCGGAGATCTCGGCGATCGGAGAGGCCGTAGTTAAGGCCCCTCTCCTCGCCCCTGGCCCACAAGAAGAAGATAAGAGCCAGGATAAGGAAAAATCCCCCCATGCCCATGATTATGAAATTATCGAGCATGGCTATCTTCACCTAGCTGCATTTTGTGTATCCGCAGGCGGGGCATATGTGGCATCCCTCCTGATAGACCAGCATGCCTCCACATTCGGGGCATTGCCCGCTAAAGTTCATAGCCTCCCCATGTCCATCGTTATCCACCTTCGGACTTGTGCCATTAAGCTGCCTCTCCAGCACCCCACCTATGGCATCGGGGCAGGAGAGCACGGCATGACCTGCCTCCCAGGCGATGGCCGGACAGCGGATGCCTTTGAGATGCTTCACCACCGAGGCTACATCCACTCCTGACCGTAACGCCAAGGAAATGAGTCGGCATGTGGCCTCAAGCTGCGCCGAGGCACAGCCCCCAGCCTTGCCCAGGCTGGAGAAGACCTCGCAGATACCTTGCTCATCGGAATTAACCGTTACGTAGATGTTGCCGCAGCCGGTGGCTACCCTTTCCGTGACTCCGGTAGTCGCCCTTGCTCGCCGCCTGGGGACCAGCGCTGCTGCTTCGACCTTCTCCCCTTCTCCTAAGCTCAACACCTGCTTATCCTTGCTCCTGTCCCTATAGATAGTGATCCCTTTGCAACCCTCTTTATAGGCCAGCATGTAGGCCTGGGCTATATCTTCCCTGGTAGCGCTAGAGGGGAAGTTGATAGTCTTGGACACGGCGTTGTGGGTGCTCTTTTGAAAGGCAGCTTGCATCCTGACATGCCACTCAGGGCTGATGTCATGGGCAGTGACGAATAGCCTCTGCACCCGCTCTGGGACGCCGTCCATCCCCCGCAGGCTGCCATGTCTTGCCAGCTCTCTCATCAATTCCTCGGAATAGAATCCCTCCCTCTTGGCCACCTCCTCAAAGAGCTGGTTCACCTCTAGCAACTCATCGCCATCGAGAATATTGCGCACGTAGCTCAGGGCGAAAAGGGGTTCGATACCGCTGGAGCAACCGGCGATGATGCTCAAGGTGCCTGTAGGAGCGATGGTTGTCCTGGAGGCATTTCTCAGCTTGAGACCTCCCGGGACATCGTATATGCTGTCCTCGAAAACAGGGAAAACGCCCCTCTCTTCTGCCAGCGCCACCGAGGCTTGAGTAGCCTTTTCGTTGATGAAGCGCATCACCTCCTCAGCGGTCTCAAGCGCCTCATCTGAATCATAGGGTATGCCTAATTTAATCAACATATCAGCGAAGCCCATCACCCCGAGTCCGATCTTCCTCGTCTTCTTGGTCATCTCCTCTATTTGGGGCAGGGGAAAGTTATTCTTATCGATCACGTTATCCAAAAACCTGACCGCTATGCTCACCGTTTTTTCAAGCTTTTGGTAGTCAATATCAGGAACGCCACTCTCATTGCTTACCATTCTCGACAGGTTGATGGAGCCCAGATTGCAGGACTCAAAGGGAAGAAGGGGCTGCTCGCCGCAGGGGTTGGTGCTCTCGATAGCCCCCAGCTTTGGTGTGGGGTTATCCTCATTTATGCGGTCAATGAAAACAAGGCCCGGATCGCCAGTTCGCCAAGCCATGTCCACAATCTTGTCGAAGACCTCCCGTGCATTGAGCTTGTCCACGGTCGCTTTGTCGCGCGGGTTTATCAAGTCATAGTCAGCAGCTGCCTTCATCGCCTTCATAAAATAATCAGTCGCCGCCACCGAGAGGTTGAAGTTGGTTAAGACATCGCCCTTCTCCTTGGCGGTGATGAACTTTTCGATGTCTGGGTGATTGACGTTTAAGATAGCCATGTTGGCACCGCGGCGCGTCCCACCCTGCTTGATGACGTCGGTGGCGGTGTCGAAGGCCTTCATAAAGGAAATCGGTCCGCTGGCGACCCCCCCTGTGGAGCCAACCCTGTCGCCCTCGGGCCGCAATCTGGAGAAAGAAAAGCCGGTGCCACCACCGCTCTTGTGAATCAGGGCAGTATATTTTATGGCATTGAAGATGGATTCCATGGAGTCCTCAATAGGGAGGACAAAGCAAGCGGAGAGCTGCTGTAGCTCACGGCCGGCATTCATCAGGGTCGGGGAGTTGGGCAGGAACTCAAGATTGGCCATCACCCGATAGAATTCCTCTTCCCACAGCTTACGCTCAGATTTGGCCTCAGCGGAGGCGATATTCTCAGCCACGCGGCGGAACATATCCTGCACTGTCTCGATAACCCGGCCCTCGCTGTCCTTTTTAAGGTACCTTCTCTCCAATACGGTTGAAGCGTTTTGGGAAAGTTCCACAGCCTGCGATGGCACTTCTGCCTCAGTATTCCTTTTCGCTATCTTGCGCCGTCTTCTCGGTTTAGGTTCGGTGGCTCTTGTTGCGACCTCCATTTGGCTCCCTTCAGCGAGAATTTGCTTTACTGTGTCCTGAATAGCGTGTTCGCTTAAGCGCGGCTCCGGTACAGCGCTCTCCATACCGGGAAAGGGGCGATATATTTGCTCCAGGCGCTGGATCACTTGGCCGGTGAGTAGCTCCATCTGCTCCCGGTCCGATATGCCGATGGACTCACAATAGTGGAAAACCCGGCGTGCAATCCTGCTGTGAAGAGCATGCTGTAACTTGCTTTCCCTGCTATTCATTCCCTCTTACCCTGTGCTTGCTCTTTCTTTCTACCTTTGACAATTATATCGAGCTCATTGTTGGAAAAGAGGGGAAGCTGGCTTTTGGAATTGCGGAGCAGCCTCAGCCTCTCATAGGCATCAGCCTCCTGCTTCATCTCCTCAATATCAGCGAAGGCACGATAGACACTGGCGAAACGGATATAAGCCACACCATCGAGCTGACGCAATCTATCCATTACCATATCACCGATGGTAGTGGTAGCTATCTCCCCCCGGCCTAATTGGTGAAGCTGTGCCTCGATGTTATCAACCACTTCCTCGATAGTGTCCTGAGATACGGGGCGTTTGGTGCAGGCCTTGCGAATACCGGAGGCCAACTTTTCTCGACTAAACTCCTCCCGCCGTCCATCCTTCTTGATCACCAGCAGGTTGGTGGCCTGAGCCCGCTCATAGGTAGTGAAGCGGGAGCCACAATCAAGACACTGGCGACGACGACGGATACCATCACCAGCATTTCGCGAGTCAACAACCTTGGAGTCCTCATGGCTACAAAAGGGACATCTCATTCCCAAGCTCCATGACTACATTATATTGAGTAGCTTGGGAATTTTACCACAATATATTGTTATTGTCAATACTTTGACCCAATATCTAGAGAGACAAGAGGGCCGTAAGCGCCTCTAGCGCCTACGGCCCTATCGAGGTCCCAGTTTCCTAGGAACTTAGCGAAGGGTGGATTATGAACGTAAGCTATGTTGCCTAGTGGCAGGTGTTTCTACGGCTCGCCTCCGTCCCTGTGGTTGGCGCAGGAAAGTAGGCACATCCAGCTCATGCTCTCTCTCCATGTCATGGAGCAACTGGCGCAGTTCCTCATCCTTGCGCACTATGCGGCCGGTTGCTGCGGTAAAGCCGGTGGCGATCAGGGTGAGCCTAATATCGTTATCCATCGCCGGATCGAAGACCACACCAAAGATGATGTTGGCCTCAGGATCTACCGCTTTGCCAATGATCTCCGCTGCCTCATTGACCTCAAATAGGGTGAGGCTTGAGCCACCACAGACATTAAACAGCACCCCCTTGGCCCCTGACACAGAGACATCGAGGAGGGGGCTGGCCAGGGCTGATTTAGCGGCATCGACGGCGCGATTCTGCCCCGTGCCATGGCCGATGGACATCCAGGCCGGACCGGCATCCTTCATCACCGCCTTGACATCGGAGAAGTCCAGATTGATGACTCCAGGAACGGTGATCACCTCAGCGATAGCCTGAACGGCATGGCGTAAAACATCATCTGCCATCTTAAAGGCATTGGCCACTGCAGTCTTGTTGTCGCACAGGGTGAGCAGGCGATCATTGGGGATGACAATCAGGGTATCCACCTGCTCCAAAAGGCGCTCAATGCCTTCTTCACCCACATCGCGCCGATGTGCTCCCTCAAAGGCAAAGGGTTTGGTGCACACGGCGATGGTGAGGGCTTGTTGTTCTTTTGCCAGCTCAGCCACCACGGGAGCGGCACCAGTGCCGGTACCGCCACCCATGCCAACGGTGACAAATACCATGTCGGCGCCACGGACGCATTCTCTGAGCTCATCGCGGCTTTGCTCTGCAGCTTTCTGGCCCAACATATGGTCGCCACCGACCCCCAAGCCTCGGGTCAGCTTTTCTCCGATCTGGACGCGGGTTGGCGCCTCGGTCAAGAGCAAAGCCTGAGCATCGGTATTCACCCCGATAAAATCCACCCCGTGAATCTCCTCCTGAACCATGCGCGTGATGGCATTGCAGCCACCGCCGCCAAGACCAATAACCTTGATCTTCGCCGGGTTAGGAGCGAAGCTTGTTTTTGCCATTTCTTCCTCCTTTCTTTATCTCCAAGAGCTTCTCTACTGTGTGTTTTAACCGAAGATCGTCCTTCTCATTCGGAAAAAGAAGCGCCTGAAGCTTTGGCCCAAGCCTCTGGATTGCCAGCCTTGCTCGCCTTCGTGCTTATTCGTCCCCCAGAGCAAGAGCCCGACACTGGTGGCATAGGCAGGATCGGGAAGAATATCAGCGATGCCATACACTCCTGCAGGCACCCCGACCCTTACCGGTATCCCCAGCACCTCTTGCCCTAAAGTTTCTAGGCCCAGCAGGTTGGAGCTACCCCCGGTTAGCACTAGGCCACAGGGAACCTCTTTAGCATAGTTGGTGCCTGGAATCTCCAGAGCGATCAGCTTCAAAACTTCCTCTACCCGTGCCCGGATAACCTCACTGAGGTCCTGATGGGAGACGCTGTATCCATTATCCACCTTCAGTGTAGTGGTTTCCTCCTCCTCCTTGCCATTGTAGACGGGCACTACGCTGCCATGCCTCTTCTTCATCTCCTCTGCCACCTCGAAGGGCAATCCAAGGCCGATGGCGATGTCCCTGGTTATCTGGTAGCCAGCCACGGGGAGAATAGCAGTATGCCAGATGCTGCCCTCCCTAAAGATAGCTACGTCAGTGGTGCCACCGCCGATATCGGCCAAGATAACCCCGGACTCCATTTCATCCGGCCGCAGCACTGCCTCGCCACTGGCAAGGGGTTCGAGAATGAGATCCTCAATATCCACCCCAACACCGCGGATGCACTTAACCAGGTTCTGGACTGAGGCTACCGCAGCAGTGATGACATGGGTTTCCACATCCAGCCTGAAGCCGTGCATACCTACTGGGTTCTTCACTCCCACCTGACCATCTAGTGCGTAGCCCCTGGGGATAACGTGGAGCAATTTCCTATCGTTGGGCACAGTAACGGTGCGGGCGGTCTGAAGTACTCGCTTCAAGTCATCGGGGCGAACCAGCCGGTCACCGCGGGAGATAGCCACCACACCTCGGTTGTTTAGCGAGGTGATATGCCTTCCCGTGACCCCCACGTAGGCAGCGTCCATCTTAAGGCCACTGGCTTCCTCTGCCTTCCTCACCGATTGCCTGATGGACTGTTTAGCCTCGGAGATGTTTACAACCAGGCCCTTGTGCAGCCCTCGGGAAGGGGTAACGCCAACTCCCAGAACTTGGAGCCCATCTCCATAGCCCATGTTGGCAACGATAGTGCAGACCTTCGTTGTGCCAACATCGATAGCAGCTACGACTTCGTTTTTCGCCATTTATTTCCTCCTTTCGAGTGGTATTTGGCGACTTTTTTACATGAGCTCATTACATATAAACACCCCCTTGGCTCTATTATTATCGTATCGACAATTGTTAATGGGCGCTGGCGGTGTCGCTGCTTTCAGGTCTTGACTCGACGGCATTTTCAGCTCTAGGTTATGATCCCGCCGCTAGGCAGGACACTGCCCTGCTCCCTCAAAAGTTAGCGCTTCCGAGGAAGCGCTAACTTTCCTCGCTAGATGCGCTCGGCTACCCTCATTTTAGCGCTACGACTACGCGGATTGGCTGCGATCTCGGATGGCAACGGCACAATCGCCTTTTTGGCAATGAGTTTGAGGCTAGCCTTGTGACCACAGACACACACCGGTGTTCGTGGAGGACAGATGCAATCTTGCGATTCTTTTCTTAGGTACTCCTTGACCAGGCGATCCTCCAAAGAGTGGTAGCTAATGACCACCACTCTGCCGCCGAATCCGAGAAGATTGACCGACTGTTCAAGTGCCACCTTAAGGTGCTCAAGCTCTTGGTTCACAACGATACGCAGTGCTTGGAAGGTTCTGGTAGCAGGATGAATCCTGTGCCTAATGCCAATGGCTCTTTGCACCACAGCGGCAAGCTCAAGGGTGGTATTCAAGGGACGACTGGCCACGATCAACTTTGCTATCTTCCTGCTATTGCGTTCCTCTCCGTATGTTTCAATAATGGTGGCCAGGTTCTGCTCGGGGAAGGTATTAACAATGGCGGCTGCAGTAAGTTCTTGAGCGGGATTAAAGCGCATATCAAGGGGAGCATCGAACTGAAAGCTGAAGCCACGGCTGGTGTTGGCGAGCTGCAAGGAAGAAAGACCGAGATCAAACAGGATGCCGTGGACGGGGTGAAAGTCTAATCTGGAGCAGATCGCTGCTAGATTCGTGAAGTTTTCATTGATTAACAAGGCTGCCCTGCCGTAAGGTAGAAGCCTTTCCTTGGCCACAGCGATGGCTTGGGGGTCGGCATCAATACCTAGAAGCATTCCTCCCGGGGAGCTTTTCTCCAGGATGGCAGTAGCGTGCCCCCCCTCCCCCACGGTGCAATCGATATAGCGCCCTCCCGGTTGGACTTGAAGGGCATCAATAACCTCGTCGAGTAGGACGGGGATATGGACGAAGTTTGGTGACTGAAGCATCATTATCGCGGCTCCCATCTTTCCGCTATCCCCTGGGCTTCATCATCCATGAGGGATTTCTCAGCGTCCCAGTTTTCCTTGCCCCATATCTCCACACAGGCATTGGCGCCGATGATGACCGCTACGTCTTTAATGCCGGCATACTGGCGCAGTGGGGCTGGTAACAGAACCCTCCCCAGCCTATCGGGCTCATCGATGAAAGCAGAGGAGAAGATGTATCTGCTTATGCGCCGCTGGCTCTCTTTGGAAATAAGAGGGGCAGTAAGCTCATCAGCCCTTTCTTGCCATGCCTGTAGCGGATAAACTCTAATACATGGATCAAAACCCTGTGAGAGCACCAAGCCTTGCTTGAGTTCTTCCCTGAACTTGGCCGGGATGGCTACTCTGCCCCGCGGGTCGATTCTGTGTTCATACTGACCCAAAAACATGCTTATTTAAACCCCAAAATTATCCTAAGCAATCCATTTTAGCCCACACTTTACCACATCTTTCCACAATTTGTCAATACCCTTTAGGACCAATTTCCAAAATTCGTTGCTCTTTGCAATAGAGCTACTTCATGCTATAATCAGCAGAAGCTTCGGCATAAGTGGTTTAAAATTGTGATGCTTACCGTAGGCATACTCACCATTAGCGATAGGGGATGGCGTGGCGAGCGAGAGGATAGAAGCGGCGAGGCGATTAAGCAGGTGCTAGCCGCCCTCGATACTCACCTAGTGAGGTATGACATCATCCCAGATGAGAAGGATATCATCTCGCAAAAGCTTGTCCAGTGGGCGGATAATGAGGGCATCGATCTCATTATCACCACCGGGGGCACGGGTTTGAGCCCCCGCGACGTTACCCCCGAGGCGACCTCGGCAGTGGTGGAAAGGATAGTGCCCGGGTTTGCCGAGGCGATGAGGGCCGAGAGCCTGAAAAAGACGCCCATGGCAGTGCTGAGCCGGGGGGTAGCTGGTATTCGAGGGAGCAGCCTGATAATCAACCTCCCCGGAAGTCCCAAGGCGGTGAGGGAATGCCTGGATGTGATCCTTCCCGCTCTGCCCCATGCCATCGAGGTTCTCAAGGGCGAAGCAGTGGAGTGTGGAGAGGAGGGAGCCTGAATGCGAATCGATATTGTGACTCTTTTCCCCAATATGTTCAACGGGCCTTTCGCTGAAAGCATCATCAAAAAGGCTATTGATCGCCAACTGGTGACCATTGCCATCCATAACCTGCGGGACTATACTTGGGATAAGCATCACATCGTTGATGACTATCCCTTTGGTGGCGGCCCAGGTATGGTGCTCAAGGTAGAGCCTATCTTTGCCGCAGTAGAAGCGATAAAGGGGGAAGAGGAGGTTCCTGTCATCCTGCTCACACCGCAGGGTCGACTGCTTTGTCAGGAGATCGTCGAGCAGCTTGCAAGTTATGAGCGGATAATCTTTATCTGTGGGCACTACGAAGGGGTGGACGAGAGAGTGCGGGAGTACCTGCTCAGCGACGAGATTAGCATCGGGGACTACGTGCTCAGCGGAGGGGAGCTTGCCGCCATGGTGCTGGTCGATGCCGTGGTAAGGCAGCTGCCTGGCGTCCTGGGCTCCGAGGCCTCGCTGGGGCAGGACTCTCATACCACAGGGCTTTTGCAGCACCCTCAATACACTCGACCCCAGGTCTACCAGGGGTGGGAAGTGCCAGCAGTACTCGTTTCCGGGAATCACGCTCAGATCGCGAAGTGGCGGCGGGAGCAGTCCATCCTGCGCACATTGAGACGGCGCCCGGATCTGCTGGAGAAGGCAGAACTTATGGAAGAAGATAAACGACTGATAAAAGAGAAAGGCGAGAAAGCCTAAGCTAAACAGCAAAGAATGGTGGGACAGAGATGCAAATTTCTACATTAGTAAAGCCCGAACCGAATCCCAATATCCCGGTCATCAGCCCCGGCGATACGGTTAAGGTGAGCATAAAGGTGGTTGAAGGCCAGCGGGAGCGTGCTCAGGTTTTCCAGGGGGTGGTGATCAGGGTGAGAAAGGGCAGTGTTAATGCCAACTTCACGGTGAGGCGTGTTGCCTATGGTGTTGGTGTGGAACGCACCTTTTTCCTTCACTCCCCCTCGTTAGAGAAGGTAGAAGTACTACGGCATGGCAAGGTGCGCCGAGCCAAGCTCTACTACATGCGAGGGCTAACTGCCAAAGCGGCGCGACTTAAAGAGAAAAGACCCAAAGAGAAGCAAAAGGAAGGGTAGAGCAAGACGAGCCGATCGGCTCATCTTGCTCTGGGGATAAAAGGGATGAGCTACGCTGAGGTTGCGGTCAATTCTCTTGGAGCGCAGCAGAAAACCTTTAGCTATGCTTTGCCCTCAGATATGCCCCTGGAGGTGGGTCATGCGGTATGGGTCCCCTTCGGGCCCAGGGTGGTTCAGGGCATCGTCTTTGAGTTAACAGACTATCCCGCGGTGGAAGAAACCAGGGATATCATCGGCCTTATCGATCCACAGCCAATGCTATCTCCGGTGCAGGTCGAACTGGCTCGCTGGATCAGCGAGCGCTATCTTTGTCCTCTTTTCGATGCCGCAAGCTTGATGTTGCCCCCCGGATTTGAGCGCAAGGTGCTCACCTTTGTCTCCCTGGTTGCTCATCCCTCTGAAGCCACAATCTCCTCACTGACCCATCACCAGAGGGGGCTTATCAATTTTCTGCAGAGGAAGGGGAGGGTGGAGATAGCAGAGGTAGAGAAGGCTGTAGGTAAGCAAATGGCTAGGACCATTATCGGTCAACTGGTTCGGAAGAAGCTGGTGGCAAAAGTCCAGGAACTGGAGCGGGTTAAGGTGAGGGCGAAGGTTGTGCCCTACCTTCGCCTTGCCGTTGAAGCGGAGAGGGCACGCCAGGAACTCCCCAAGATGGGAGCAGCCCCAAAGCAAGCCGAGCTTCTCCAGCTTATGTTGGCAGAATCACGCCCCATCCCGTTTTCTGAAGCTAAGCAGCATGTCGGCTGCTCCATGGCAGTGGTGCGGACACTAAAGGAGAGGGGGCTCATCAGCATCGAGCAGGTTCAGGTATATCGCGACCCCCTGGCTCATCGTGCTTTCTCGCCCTTACACTCTCCCACTCTTACTGCGGCACAAGAAGCAGCTTGGCAACAGATCCATGCTGCCCAGATCGAGCTGATTGAGGGCGATG
>Ga0180434_10001660_pt1 | contig 31275 bp, 26 predicted proteins | sample SS_ome_7_FD_132453 | JGI IMG/M metagenome (GOLD analysis project Ga0180434, IMG submission 132453) | Hypersaline lake sediment archaeal communities from the Salton Sea, California, USA - SS_1_D_2 metaG | ecosystem: Environmental > Aquatic > Non-marine Saline and Alkaline > Hypersaline >... | reverse complement strand
TCGGTGATTTCCCATTGGGGGCTTACTCTGCCCAGGGCCTGGCCGAAAAGCTTGGTCGAGACCAGGGCGAGCTCAAGAAAATGCTGGAACAAATGTCTGCTGATGGGCTGATCTTCGAAGCAAAGGGCGAGAACGGAGAACCGGAATACTCGGTTCTGGCCTTTGAACCGGGCCTTGTTGAACTGCAGTTTCTCAAGGGCAAGGACGATGAAAGGACCCGGAAATTCGTCCGGATGTTCAATCAGGTGCACGAGGAGGAAACCGCCCTCCTGGATGGATTGCTCGAACAGCCCGAGATGGTGAGGGAGATATTCAAGGTTCCGGGGGGCAGAATTATTGCCATTGAAGAGAATGTTTCCGCCGACAAGGAAATTGCGAGTTGGGAAAGACTCAGCGAGATCATTGAAAACGAGACTTCCTACGCGGTAGGTGAATGCGGGTGCAAACACATTGCGAAACTCAACGGTGAGCCGTGCAAGACCGATGCACCTTCGGAATGCTGCGTCTGGTTCGGCAAGGTGGCCGATTATCTGGTGGAAAGGGGCTATGCAAAAAGATATACCAAGGAGGAACTCTACAAACTGATGAAGAAGTGTGAGGAGGCCGGACTGGTTCATTTCACGTCGAACAGAACGGTCACCGACAACATCGTCATGTGCAATTGCTGCAAATGCTGCTGTCTCTACCTGAGGATCAACAAACGCATTCGTGAAGCCGCCGGGGTACAGTTGACGGAAACGACAAATTTTCTGGCCCGGGTGGACGAAGAAACCTGTATCGGTTGCGGGGACTGTGTAGAGATCTGTTCGCTGGAGGCGATGGAGTTGTCCCGCGACACGGTCAGCATCAACGAAGATTTCTGTGTGGGGTGCGGCGCCTGTATTTCTACATGCCCTACGGAGAGCCTGTCCCTGGTGCGTGTATCGTGCAAGAAACCGCCCGAACAGACCCTGAAGGTCGTTGGGTCCGGGGTCTAGATCGCCCCTGCGACATCGAAATCGAGCGTTTCTGTGTTGCCGGTTCGGATACTAATTCTCGGGCGTGATTTTCCGAGAGGAATCCTGGAGATAGGAAGTCACTTCCTGGCCCTTGACTTTCAGATAGGACATGAATCCATGCGCCTCTTGCTCTATCGCATCGAGGTAGCCCTGATCGTATAACGTGACTGCGAGCACGGTCACGACCACTGCCACCCGAAAGCATCCCTTCGAGAACTTGCCAAATGAACCATTTTCAAGCTTGGACCGGTTGAATCCCAAAGTACCCAGAATCGCAAATGGGAAACTGCTCATGTAATCGAGAACGACGCTCAACCAGAACAGAGGATTAAGGGTTCGTATCAAAGACTTGAATTTGTCGTCTCTGTAAACGCCAATGGCTCTCTCTACATAGTCGAGCAGAGTTTGAGGAGAAATCTTCAATTCATGCAGGTTGAATATGTTATCGATCAGATAGAGACCTTCCTCCTTTCCAGCCTCAGTCGGTCGGGAGGCATCAGAGATGTCCGGACTAACCTCAGCCGAGGATAGTCCCCTCTTGGCTCTCTCCGACGTGAGGTTCAATTGCGACCTAATTTCTCTGGCTTTCGAATTTTCCACAACCGTAAGGCCATAAGATCCATAATCGACACTCTCAAAGTACCGATCAACGAGCTTCCTGAACGTCTTCAACGTTCGAATGCATTCAAGGTTCTGGAAGATCGTCATCCGTTTATAATGTGCCATCGACCGGGTGCTCACCTCATTGGGTTTAGTTCCCCTGATTAAGGTCACATGCCGAATCTAGAGGAATGATAAAAAACCGGCAAACAACTCAGAAGTGCTAGGCAGCCAGCTTGAAATACCTGAGTCTGTCTGTCAGCTGATCCGCTCTTTCTGTAAGGTCTCTGATGCGTTCCTCTTCCTCGGTCGAATGATCCCGACCAAGCTCCTCCCTGTACTCGGTCAAGGCCAGGTTCAGTTGCACCTGAGCTTCCTGCAGACCCTCTAAGTTTTGCCGAAGGCTCATGAGCACCTCGTTGATAAGATCGGCCTCCTGCTGGAGGCAGTCGCCTTTACGGATACTTATCGGAGACGAGATCACCCCTTCTTTCAATGCCTCCAGGACGACCCTGAAGCGGTACAGTGGACCCGCGACCTTGTGAGAGGCCCGCACGGAGTGCAGGAAGATCAATATCATGGCAAGGATCACAGCGGGCCAAAAGTACGAGTACAAGTACCGCATATGGTTGCCCGCCTGTACGGTTCTCGCAGAGGGGCTCTCTGCGTCTGTCAGCTGCGCCATCAGAGGGACGAAGAAAGCCACTCCGATGACGGCCACAAACAGAAGAACGTACAGGAATGAATTGAACAGGAGCCCGATCTGTATGTCTCGATTGACGATGAATTGTCGCCTCCGAAAGAATCTCATCCTCAACCTCCTCATTCTGACTTCAGAAAGAAAACAAGCACCACCACAATGAGGACCGTTCCGCTTATCAGATAGAGACCAAGAAATGAGCTCGAGCTCTCGAGATTCTCGAAGAAGAGATCCTTGTTTTCAATCAATCCCGAAAAGAAGGCAAAAGACAACATAATGGAAAGTCCCAGTCTGAAACGGCCAATCAAGAAAGGAATGATGGCCAAACCTATACAGATGAGTTTCAGACTGTGAGGGACTGTGAATTCCATGAGTTCTGTATTTCTCCGCCTGAGAGCAAGTCAAGCAAGTCCTGCAGTGCTACAGACAGCAACATGCATGCCAAGACCAATTCCTTTCTTCTCTTGGACTCCTAACGCGTGCAGCACACTGCAATATGGCACCATTTCTCTTGGTTCTCTATCCAAGAGAGTTACAATCTTGGACCCATTGGTTTCAATTCTAGCTCGATACGTGCATGAAACAAATGGGAATGCAGCTGACAGGTGGGGACTCCAGGTAGTGGGTGAGTCATGGCCTTCCGGTCAAGATGAGGAAGGACCATGACTCAGACGCAGCATAGCATAGGCAGGGGCATCCTTGAACAGGAGCAGGACTAAACCGCCTCCACCCGGCAGGGCACGTATCGATGAAGCGGTGTTGCCGCAATCCTGTCGCGATGGGTGTTCTTGGTCAGGCGGTTGACGTTGGCGCCATACTTTACACCGTCGTAGACGAGGCCGAAGCCGTGGGGAATCATGATGTACCCCTTCCTCGTCTGCTCGGTAACTTCGAGCTCGATGGTCTCCTGGCCCGCCTCGGTAGTCACCCTCACCATCTGCCCGTCGGAAAGGCCGAGTTCCTCGGCATCTGCCGGGTTCATGATCGCCGTACATGCCCGCTTGCCTTCGTTCCAGGCCGGGTCCCGCATGTTGGTGTTGGCGTTCGTGTCCATGTGCCGGCCTGCCGACATGACGAGCGGATATCGTTGCTTGTCCTTTTCAAGGTCTTCCAGCTCTCTTGCCGGCTCGATCTCCTTCAACCATTCCCCGAACTCCTTGTCATAAAGCTCGATCTTGCCGCTCGGCGTTGCCAGTCTCTCCAGGTTCGTCTCCGGATCCACAACCCCCACCAGAACGCCTTCGGGTTTCTCCATAACAGCCTGATACAACTCGAGTCCCTGGTCCGGCCCCATGGCAAACCCGGCTCTTTCCGCTTCTTCCATCCGTGTCTGGGGCCTTACCTGGAGGATGGCGCAAAGAACGGACAGGTGGGATGAGCCAATGGCATTGCCCAGGGTCTTCGACACGATAAACGGCAGGGCGCCGGCACTGGTCGGGTTTTCCATGACATAGCCCATGAGCGTGTCCCTGTATTCTTTGCCACAGCCGCTTTCCGCCGCCTTATAGAGAGATTCGGGAAGCTCAGGAATGAGGCCCATGGCATCTGCAAGCCGCGTGTAGATCTCGCCGGGTTCCAGCTGCTCTCCCTCGGCCTCTACCACCGGCCGCCGCATCTGAAAGTAGACTTCCGGGAAATGCATGGAGAAGATCGTAGAGTCATAGGACTCGTAAGCCGATTTGGCGGGAAGAACGTAATGGGAAAGGGCGGCCGTTTCGCTCATGGCGATTTCCGTTGTGACCGCCAGATCCAGCTTGCGGAACGACTCTTCGTATGCCGTTGTATCCGCATAGGACCTCAGAGGGTTCGCATTCTGGTTGATCACAACCCTGAGGCGGTCGGGATGATCGCTCAGGATCTCTTCCGGCATCACATTGGGCGGGAACATCCCCTGAATCGCCGGTATGTCCGTCGTCTGGGTTCGCCAGGTATTCGGATCTTCCGGATCGGAGTGGGGCGCGTCCATCATAAACCCGCCGGGGAAATAGTTCCCGCCGGGTCGACAGATCCGACCGCCCAACGCCAGCAAGACAACGATGAGATAGGAGAGCAGCGTACTGTGTCGGCCCATCAGGACGCCCAGATCATCGGCGAGACACCAGCGCCGCTCTGTAAATTTGCGGCAGAGGTCGAACACTTGATCGTATTCGAGCTCACAGACCTTCAGCGCCGCCTTCACGTCAAAATTCTTGAACCACGGCGTCACCTCGTCCAGACCATTGACATGCTTTTCCACGTAGTCCTTGTCAACCCATCCCTCGTTGAGAAGAATGGAAATCATGGATTTCAGAAGAAGGCCGTCGGTTCCCGGCCGGAGAGCCAGGTGAATATCCGCAAGTTTTGCCGTTTCGGAAACCCGGGGATCGATCACGACCAGAAGCTTTTCCGGGTCTTTCGAGAATTTCATCATCTTACGGCGTGCCTGGGGCGTCTGGTGGCTCATCATGGGATTCCAGCCGTGAACCACCAGCATGTCCGTATTCTTCATGTCCTTGGTGAACATGAGGCCCTGGTTGCCCATGGTAACACCGTGGGCCCAGTACCGCCCGGTGTGCTCCTGCCCAAGGGCCGTGTAGTTGTATTGAGAGCCGAGCAATTCACCGAACCGACTCATAAAAGGTATGCCGAAATGGCTCCCCTGTCCGCTGAGCACCCATGCCAGGGAGCGGGGCCCATGCGCATCCAGAACAGCTTTGAGTTTTTCGGCAATTTCGCTGATCGCCTGGTCCCAGGATACCCGCTCGAACTTGTCCCCAACCTTCTTCAACGGATAGAGGACCCGGTCTGCATTGTGCTGGTGATATGCCACATTGAGCCCTTTTCGGCAGACGTACCCCTCACTCCTGGGATTGTTCTTGTCGGGGCGAACCTTGACGATCCTGTTGTTCTCCACCTGTACTTCCAGACCGCAATTCTGGGCACAGAGCGCACAACTTGTTGCTTTCCAGGGCATGGTTTTCTCCTCATCGGGCTTGCAATGGCATTGCATCACGCTGCTAGGACGGACCGGTTGGTCCTAACCGTTTCACATGCGTAGGGCTTTGTCAAGAGCCCCGGACAGGCGATCGTCCTCTTCTCCTAAAGAACTGGATGGTTCAGTGACGAGTGCCGGGCGGAAAGGTCGTAATCCTTGAGTTCCTTCTTGACGAATTTTCGCGACGGGCACTGGTGAAGGCATTTTCCGCAGAAATCCCCGCAGATGATTCCGAAGCAATTCTCGAGCATCATCTTCTCATACAGGTGGACCATTTCCCCGGATTCCTGGTCTGCGACCAGTTGCATGGCATTGCCCAGTCCGTCGGGCAATGTCTCTTCCGTCCTGCCTCCGGCATCCTTGATCATGGCCAGAATCGCGTAGACACAACGGATGTTGTCATGCAGCCCATAGGTGAACTCCTTGTCCCCTACCCTGCACGTCTGGGTTTCCTCTGCGGAAATGGCTTCTGCCGGGCAGACTTTGGAGCACTTGTGCCCGCACAGGTCGGGCCGGCAGATGGCAGGCCCGTCATACATGGGGGTAGGCTCGAGCTCCGCCGAGGTGAGAAGGGAGTTGAATCGGTTCATGGTGCCGAATTCAGGGCTCATGGCAAGCCCGTTCCATCCGAAGGATGCAATTCCCGAAGCCACCGCAGCGTGCCTGTGCGAGAATTCAGCCTTCATCTCACCGGTTGCGAGGGTGTTGTCAAAGTACTTGGCCATGCTGCTTGTCCATGTGGGCATGAAGGCAAGCGTCTTATATCCCTTGTACTCCAGCGCTCTTGCCATCCGGTTGACGGCCCTCGAGCTTTCGAGATTGGTCAGCCCATACCCGTAGAAAAGATAGGGCGTCAGGGTCTTTGTCATATCCGCCTGCTCTCCCCAGACCTCCGCCATCTCATTGAACAGGTGCAATCCTATGGAGATGACGGATTTGCACTCCGGCATGAAATCGGTCGGCCGGTGGCCTTCCGGCGCCTCGGCAAATCTGTCCACAGGTGCGATGCCCACCAGGTCCGCTCCCCATTCCAACAGCTTGTCGACTACGTTCTTCGTCAACGCATCCATAGTCTTCTCCATAGGGCCGATGGATTGCTGGTTCTTCGGTGCCTCTACCGCCCCCCTATTCGTGACGATAGGCCTTGTTGATGATCTTCCAGGTACCGTCCACCTTCATCAGGGTCAGGTAGTCGGTGAAGCGCAGGCCCATATAGAGATCTTCCACCTTCACGAAAGCCTCTTCCGCGACCTGATCCACCATGACGATTCGCATGTCATAGGCCTCGCCCGACTCCGCCGGCGGCGGCGTACCGCCCACAACACCCAGGAAATCGTCCAGGCTCATGACGGAAAAGGGGCCCTGAAAATGACCGATCACCTGGGCGCTGGGGTGAAAGGCCTTTTTCAACCTTTCCACATCCGAGTGGTACAACCCGTCAAAGTAGAGTTGGATGACTTCCTCGATGCCCGACCAGTCCGCCTGCATCCCAGCCTTCTGAGCCATCACAGCACCTCCTTGCCGAGTGCTTCTTCTCTAGGGTTGGATCAAAATAGAAGGGTACAACCCTTCCAATGCGCCATCCGGATAGGGCTGAATCGTGTTGAACGAGATGTTTTGATTCTTCTGGGCATGTCCCTCATGCTTCTTCCCATCGTAGAAGGCGCCGTTTGCCTCCAGGATGTGATGGATGCGACTTCGGAACGCGGAAACAAATTTGGCCCCGCTTCCCTCGAAATACATGTTCCCCTTGGTCAGCTTGTCTTTGACCTTGGACAAATCCTTCAGGGACACGCTGTTGGCTTCGAGGTCCGCCGGGTCGGTAACCAGACCCCATACCACATGGCCTGCCGGAATCTTGAGAGGCTTTTTCGTGTCTATGATGGTGTGAGGCATAATGATGCTCTCCTTACCGATGGAGAGCCGGCCCTTCGGGCTCCCCCGAAGGAAACTGTTGAATCCGACGAATACGTCCTTCCCCAGATCGGATTCAATGATCTTCGCACCATGGGCAGTGACATTGTTGCCTTTCAGGCGAGCGTTCACAATATGGCAATGCTCTTGAGCGTTCGAACCCTTCCCCAACCACGCATTCTTCAGGTAGGCTCGTTCCGCCACAAGGACATTCTCGCCAATGCGGGTCTTGCCGCTGACCGCGGCGAAACGATCCAGGGATGCGCTCTTCGGGATCCTGACGAGTGGTTCCGCATCGACCACGCTGAATAGCTCTTGAAAAGCCTCCTTTTGGGCTTCCGCAAAATCCATGAGGATCCCCTGGGGATGTTTCCCGCGAACACATCGCAGGTAACGGGTCAGTTCGTTCAGGGGATACCTGTACAGAAAATTGAAGGCGCCGGGATTCCGGATCCAGACGGTCCCGGGATCTGTCTTGAGGTGGGCGATTTCACCCGCCTGGATGTAGGAATACTCCCCGATGACGCAATCGTTCATCGTGGTGAGGTCCACGGTGGAGAAGGCGCCCAGAAAGCTCCCGTTGGTAGGAGATCCGTGAATGTTCGCATAGTGCGCCGACACCGTATTGTTGATACAGAAGCGTTCCAGGCTCTCCGGGTCGTGAGAATAATTGTGAACCAGGGTCTTGATCAGGTAGCTGTCTTCGATTTCGATACCCTCATCTTTCAGAAGCCGGATCTCGAAATCCTGAAACTTGAACCGGTCACCCTTCTTCTTCAGTTCGTCGCCCCGCACGTCGCTCTTGTAGAGAATGGAGTTGTTCGTCCTGCACTTCCCGAGGAAATAGCTGCCGGCCAGGTTGGAATGTCGGAACTCGAAGTTCAATGGATGGTGTGGAGTGATCCCGTAGAAGGCGTAGAACTTGACCATCTGACTCAAGGGGACCAGGTCCTTGATGAAAGGCCCAACGTCGTAGTCGAATTCCCGCAGGTTGATATTCACCCTCTGAACAATCCGGTCTAGCAGGTCTTTCAGCGCTTTCATTCCAAATCCTCACCCTCGATTTCCCATGCCTTCTTTCATGCCACGCAATACCGCGCCGAACACGTCCGTCAAGCGCAGAATCCCGACGATCCGTCCAGCCTTCGTTACGAGCAGGGCCAGGTGGTTCCCAAGGACCAGTTGATGAACGGCGATATCCAGGGATGCATCCTGTTCGACATACTCGCCTTCGGTGGGGGCTTGCATGAATTCCTCCACCTTCAGCCTGGCGGTCACCACATAGAGATCCTTCAAAGGAACATCTTGAAGACGCTTCTCTTTCCGCAAACCCTGAACAAGTTTTGGGCTGAACCCGAATTGGCTGAGCTCGTCTATGCCTTCTACGTCTTCATCTCTTGGTTCGAGGGCCCGAAGCACATCCGCCTGGGAGAGTTTTCCGATCACCCGTCCATTCTTATCCAATATCAATATGGCGCGGTGGTGGTACTTCTTGTGATCGAACTCTTCCTGGGCCCTTTCCAGTGCCACAATGGCCTCGAACAGGGTAGATCCTTCCGGAACCGTTGCATATTCTGAAATGGGCACCATCAACTCCTTGACAGTGTAAGTCTTCATGCCGGCCCTCTGATTCTATGGTTTCTTACCGACCAACCCGCATATTTCCATCATGATTTCTATCCTTACAGAGACGGGCCACGGAAATCAAGAGAACGGTGGCCTGCGGCTTCTACAGGCCCAGGCGTTCTTTCATCTCGTTGATGGCGTCGTCAATGGCAACGGCAGCCTCTCCTCTTCGCGCCGCGGCCACCTTCTCCTCGACCCGCCGGGTCGCGAGCCTCCGAGGATCGATCCCCTCTGTGCGGGCGTCCGCCAGGAGGGTCCGCGTGTTCGATCCGATGAGGTCCTCGCAAGCCAGAAAGGCGTGCCGAGAATTACCGCCGAGAAAATCGACGATGCCGAGCACGGTCCCGCCTGCGTTCGAAACGAAGTCGGGTACGATGAGGACCCCCTTCTGAAAGAGTGTCTCCTCGGCTTCGTCCGTGATCGGTATGTTGGCAATGCTCGAGATGACCCTGGCCTTGACTTCGTTCACGTTCTTCTCGTCGATTACGTACGGCCTGGCTCCGGGTATGAGGATGTCCACGGGCAGGGAGAAGATCTTTTCCTTGGCGAGATGTTCGGCCTTTTCGAATTCCTTGACTGCCTTGTCGCCGACCTTCTTTCTCTTCTCGAGCAAAAGCTCCACGTCGAGCCCGTTCTCGTTCAAGATCATTCCGTCAATCGTGGATATGGCTACCACCCTGGCACCCGCCTCGGTAATGTACCGGGCCACTCCCCCTCCTACCTTGCCAAAGCCCTCGATGGCTACGGAGGCGCCCTTCAGGTCGATCCCGGCGAATTCACACGCCGATTTTGCCGCCACGACAACGCCGTAACCGGTCACGTGGTTCTCGATGGGCTCTCCGTCCTTTTTCTCAGCCATCAGACCGGTTCCCTGAGCAGGCAGTTCTGCGCCCTCGAAGACAAAGTCGAGGTCCTCTGCCTCGGTCCCGATATCCGCGCCGAACGCCAACCCCGCCGGGATCAACGGCTTCACCGCACGGCCAAAGGCCCGCATGAGGTTCTTTCTCTCCTCCCCGCTCACCGTGGGATCCGCCCATATGCCGGATTTCGCCCCCCCGATCGGAACCCCCAGGGTGCCGAACTTGTAGGTCATGGCCCGGGCCAGTTGAAAGATCTCCCGGGTGGTGATGTCAGGGAGCATCCGGATACCACCGCCTGCCGTCATTCCCAGAGCCGTGCAATCGATCACCACGACCCCTTTCATTCCCGTTTCCGGATCATAGACATGAACGATCTTCTCAGGACCCATCTCACTCGTCATGTTCATCCATTCCGGCATATTCGTCTCCTCCTCTCATTTTCCGAGGTCCCTTCCGTGCCCGGCCTTTTCCAAGAAAAGGTGTCAGGAACCTTTCTTTTTCGCCGCATCAAAGCCCCTGTCCCTAACGGGCCGTCATCCCCGCGAAGGCGGGGATCCACTGGCACAATGGCCTGAGGCATTCCCGCCTGCGCAGATAACCCCCGCGGGCTCCCTCCCGACAGCACCGATGAAGATCCCGTCAAGCTTCGCCTTCCCACTTTCTGACAGAATCGAAGCGATCCTTTGCCCCGCTAGTTGTGTACGTTTATCCTCCGCCTTGTTGAGCAACAGTAATCTCCGGGCCCCGGCAGGGCACCTCGTGAATAGGCCTTCCGGGTGTTCAATCACGCAAGCGATCGACTCCTCCGTAACGGGTGAATCCAACGACAGAGCGCAGATGCGGGAGAAGCGTTCGGGCCGCAACACGTACCGTTCGTCCAGGGGTTGGCCCACCCCGTCCAGACCGATGACGCCTACAACCAACGAAGAACATGCGGGAACGACCGGCTCGTAATCGGCCGGTGCCTTCAGGGGTCGACCCGCAGCCCCGTCCGACTCCACCAGGATCCACCGAAAGAGCCCTGCCTCCCATATCTGTTCGATTTCGGATGGGTCGAAACCTGTCAGCTTCCCTTCGGCCACGAGATCTCCCCGGGCTGCCGTTACGTGCGGGTGCGAGGCCAGACACTCCTCTGCCTTCTTCACGACGTATCTTACGTCGGCCGACACGACCACGTTGGCAGATTGCTCTTCCGCGGGCCTGAGGATCTTCGTGGTGGTGGTCGTCAGAACCCTTTCTCCGGCCTCTGCAAGTTCGCGGGCCAGGCGAAACATCAGGGTGGTCTTGCCGCCTGCCCCTACCAGGCTGACCACGCCCCCTTCCTCAGGGAGTATCTTCTCACGGATGGATCCCATGATTCACTTATTGAAGACCCGGAGAATCGCCCCGAGCACGGCGCCGCCGATGGTCCGGGATTTCTCCGAGATCGTTGTGCAGTAGCTCACGTCTCCTCGAGGGTCGATGTCCCCCAATTTGAGACCCTCGTCGACCCGGTAGCCGGAGGCAATCAATCCTCGTATCACGCCGTCTATTTCTGCCCGAACCTCATGCTCCTTCACCACCCCGATGAGATCACCCTTCAGGATCTTGTCTCCAATCACAGCCAGGGTCGTAAACCGCCCGCTCGCAGGTGCCCTGAACACCCTCTCCTCTGCATACCCGCCGATAGCTCCCGGTACACCCGTGTTCGTTTCAGCGGATCCCTCGAGGATGATCCTGCCCAGATGGTGGCCTCGATTCGTCTCTATGACCATGTTCACGTCCCTGCCTGCCGTGAATCCCGGGCCCAGTCCGATCACGAGGGGCGCGTCTTTCCGGGCCGTACCAAGATTGCGCTTCGCAAGAATTGCATCCACCAACACATCCGGCCCCACTTCCTCGATCATGGCCCATTTCGGATCCACGACCACCGGAAGCTGCCCCTGCTCCCAAGCATTTCGGACCTCCTCCCTTCCTTCGACACGGACCGCCTGCACCCCTTCCACAGTCTTTGCACCGAGGGGGACTGCCTCTGAGAAGCAAACCTCCCTCCTCACGGCATGGGGTTCCGGGATCTCCATGAGGAAGAGCTTCCGAATATGGGCCTGGTAGAGGCACCACGCGATGCCGCTGGCCATCTCCCCAGCGCCCTTTATGCCGACAACGAGCTCGCTCAAACGCATCGGTTTCATCAACTTCCCTGCTCCCCCGCAGATTCCGCGCCGTGCCCGGCGAAAAAGGTGTCAGGAACCTTTTTTCGCTGCTTCCCAGCATCGGCTGGGCCCCGGTGGGTGGGCCTGATCCCTGATCCCTGACCCCAAACCCCTCGAGTTGCGTTCACTTGCCATCCTCTCGGCGCTTGAGTTCTCTGTAATCCTCCCAGGTATCCAGGTCGAGATGGATCGAGTCGTCCTCTATCTCGACTTCCACGATGGCGTCGGCGTACTCCGAAAAGAGGACTCTGGCCCCCACATCGCCGGTGAGTGATTCGATCTGTGGAAAGAGAAGACGGTCAATGACAACCGGGTTACCCCTCCTGCCCTGGTACGTCGGCAGAACGATAGGAGCCCTTGTGCAAGCGTATCCGGCGATGAGCGCATTCATCACTTCAGCCCCCACGAGGGGCTGATCCCCAAGGATGAACATGACCGCGTCCGTGTCCGAGGCTGCAGCAGACAGGCCGACCCTCAACGACGTGCTCTGCCCCTGCGCGTGTGCTTCATTCATGACTACTGTCACCTGATCGAGCCTGACCGCCTCCTGGATCTCTTGGGCCTCATGGCCAAGGACCACGACCACATCATCGAGGGAAGATCCCAGGACATTCTCGATGACCTGTCCGAGGAGGGTTGTCTCCCCGAAAGCCAGAAGCTGCTTGACATGCCCGATCCTTGTCGAGCCTCCAGCCGCCAGGATGATCCCGGTAATCTTGCAGTCCGTCTCCTTCGGCAAGGTACCCTTCCCCCCTAGGACCCTGGATTACCTGCTTCCGCAGGGATGACGGCTTGGGCCACCAAATCGGGGACAGCCACCGATTTAAAGCTCCGAAAATCAATGGGTTACATCCGAATTCGGTGGCTTTCCCCGATTTCCCTTTTCGAATGCTTCCTATAGCAGACTGCGCGAGGGAATGACGGCCTCTGTGCTGCCTTCAGGGGTCTGACCCCTCCTGTATCAAGCGTCCTTCTTTGCTTTCGCAGCTCTCGTCTGGATCAGTTCCGCTACGATGCTGACGGCGATCTCCTCGGGTGTTTCGCCACCGATGTGGATTCCGATGGGAGAGTGCACCTGCTCGATCTCTTGCTCCGGCACCCCCTTTTCTCTCAGGGCCTCCCGGATCAGGGTCCATTTCTTTCGGCTCGAGATCATTCCGATGTAGGCAGGGGCTGTCCGAAGGGCGGCTTCCAGTACGATCCGGTCGTACATGTGTCCACGGGTCATGATCGTCAAGTAGGACGAACCGGTGACCGTGATGCCTTCGAAGGCCTTGGAAAACTCCACGATGTGGATCTCGTCTGCGTCCGGAAATCTCTCGGTGTTGGCGAAGTCGGGTCGATCGTCCATCACCACCACTCGAAACCCGACCATCTTTGCCAGGGGCGCAACGAACGTTGAAACGTGCCCCGCACCGAACAGGAAGAGTACCGGGTCGTCCTCCACAGGCTCCACAAAAACGCTCATGCCGAGTTCCGAGATCTCGACCAGACGGGGCCGGGTGAATCTACAGAGCCTTTTTGCCTCGTCAACCAACCCGTCGATCTCTCCGGTGATGACCTTCCCCTTTTCCAGCAGCATCTTGTACTTGCCGGCCAAGGCAGGAATCCCATCATCGATTCTGGACAACAGGGTCCCGTGGCAGCCGCTTTCGATCCTTTCCCGGATCGATCGGAACAAGTCGGTCGTATGCGGGTTGTCCGGATACAGGGGATCGAGGTACACCTCCACGTTCCCACCGCAGATCATTCCCGAAGCGGCTACGTCCTTGCCGCTCAAGTACAGGGGCAGCACAGCAGACTCGCCCTTCCGGAAGACATCCCTGGCCCTTTCGAGCACCCTGTGTTCCAGGAGCCCCCCACCGATCGTTCCCAGGAGGCTTCCGTCCTCCAGAATGATGCATTGCGAGCCGACCGAGCGAGGGGCGGAACCGGCCCGCCGAATGATGACGGCCAGTACCATTCGCTTCCCTGAGCCCAGGAGTTCATCGACCTTGAGAAAGACCTCCTTCTTCATCTCCTCTTCCTCATAAGGTGCTCATTGGGGAAGACAGTTCGCCGTATCCCCTTTCTCCAACAACCTTGCCATTGTCCACGACCCTCTTGCCCCGTACGAAGACCTTTTCAGGATAGACGGCCTTCCTCCCCTCGTAGAGGCTCCACTCGACCTTGTACTGGTCTTCCAGCGCTACCTCTCGCACAGCCTTGAGATCGTAGACCGCCAGATCCGCATCGGCGCCGATTTGTGCGCTCCCCTTGCGTGGGTACAGGCTACATACCCTGGCCGGACCCTCACTCGTTACCTTCACCAGTTCAGGAAGATCCATACGCCCCTTGTTCACCCCCTCGCCCAGAAGAAGGGGAATCATGGTCTGGATCCCCGGGATTCCGGCCAGGGATTGCCAGATGTCGCCCTGCTTGAACGCAAGAGGGTACCCTATGTGGTCCGACCCCATACAATCCACCTTGCCTTCCCTCACCTTCTCCCACATCCTGTCCACGTTCTGCCGGTCCCTCAGTGCAGGGGAAAGCTTGGCCAGGGTACCTTTCTCATCAAAGATGGACTCATCCAGGATAAAGTAGTGCGGACATGACTCCACGGTAACGTCCACACCTTCCTGCTTGGCCCGGTCCACCATATCGAGTCCTTCGGCCAGGCTGCAGTGGGCAATATTGATCCTGGCACCCAACTGCTTCGCAATGAACAGTGCCCGGTTCACGGCCTCGAGTTCGGTGATGGGGGGGTGACAGTCGAGAAAGGCCCTGGGATCGTTCCGCCCTTCAGCCTTGAGCTTCTCCTCGAGGGTGTGGATGATCTCCTGGCTTTCCGCGTGAATCGTACTCGTGAGGCCGGTCTTTTTGATTTCCTGCAGTGCTTCGCAGAGGGCCCCGTCGTGATGGTAGGGCATGAATTCCGCGACGCTCTGTTGCATGACCAGCTTGTAGCCGACGATTCCCTTTTCCTTCAAGGGCACGATGTGGCTCAGGTCCTCGGGCTGACACGTCACCCAGAGCGCGAAATCCACGTACGCCCTTGGACTGATCGAGGCCAGTTTGGCGTCGAAGGTCTCCGGGTCGGTCGTCGTAGGAAACTGAAACGGCATATCCGCGACCGTGGTCACGCCACCCAAGGCCGCCGCCTGGGTCGTGTCGGCAAATCCGTCCCACTCTTTCAGGGCTTCGGCCCCCATGGCAGCCCCGAACATCTGATCCGCACCCGGGTCGCCGGAGTGAACGTGTGTATCGATCCCCCCGGGCAGCACCACTTTGCCCTCCATATCGATCACCTCGCTCGCATCCGGCAGGCTGCCCGGCCTTCCGATGGCCGCGATCCTGCCCCCGGCGATCCCGATGTCCACCTCCATCACCCCTTCAGAGGTTGCCAGCGCGCCGTTCACGAGCTTCGTGTCCAGTCCTTCCATGGGTGCTCCCCTTTCTCTATTGCCCGACAGCGTTCATGGCCAGGAGGGCGTAAACCTTGATTGCGTCCAGGTACTGATCGAGCTCCAGGCTCTCGTTGGGCGTGTGCGCCTTCTTGGCGGTTCCCGGGCCGATGATGATCGTGGGAATCCCCTTTTCAGAGAAGATCCGCCCGTCACACACCTGCTCGTACCCGAGAAAATCCGACGGGCGTCCGAGCTCCTCCATCGTTTCCTTCGCCAGCCTGCAGATCTCTTCGTCCGGCGAAGTTTCAAAGGGAGGAGCGGCCACCAACTGAACAAGGCTCGCATCCACTTCGGGATCCTCCTGCTTCACCTGGTCGACCACATCCTGAATCTCGCGGGTGATTCCCTCGATCGTTTCGCCGGGAAGGGTCCTGCGATCGATCACGACTTCACAGGTGTCTGCAACCACATTGAAGCTTACCCCGCCCTTGATGGTCCCGATGTTCATGGTCGCCGGGGGCAGGAAGCCTGAATCGCGCCGGCCGAGGGCCGGAACCAGGGTCGCCTGCAAGCGGTGGAGGATCTTGACCATCTTGTCGATGGCATTCACTCCGACCCAGGGAGTGCTCCCGTGCGCGGTTCTGCCCTTTGTGGTCAATACATAGACGCTGATCCCCTTCTCCGCGATGGCGATGCGGCTGTCGTTGGTGATCTCGCCGACCACGACCATGTCCGGCGAGTAATGCCCCTTCTCCATCAGGTACCCGGCACCCTTTGCGGCGCCTGTCTCCTCGTCCCCGACGAAACTGAGGACCAGCGATCCCTTAAGCGGCACTTTCTCGACGGCAAGCGCCTTTGCAGCCATCAACATGGCGGCCACACCGCCCTTCATATCCGCCACGCCCCTTCCGTACATCATGTTCTCTTTGATCACGGCCCCCAGCGGATCCACATCCCAATTCGTCTCATCCCCTATCGGCACCGTGTCCAGATGGCCGTTGTACAGGAGTTGGGGGCGGCCACCGGGATTCAAGGTAACGAATACGTTCGGTATCGTCTCATCACAGGACACGACCTCCACGTTCTCCGTGAAGGTCCCGGCCCTGCGTGTAATCACCTCGACGGCATTCCGTGTGTCACCGGGCGGATTCACGCTTTCGGCCTTCACCAGTTCGGCGAGCAGCTCGATCGCCTCGTCACGTGAGTCCTCGATTCTCTTGAGAACGCTCTCTTTCACGGCGTCCATACGTTCTTCCCCATGTCCGGGTTGTCGGGAATCCCCACGCCGAGGATTCACTTCTTCCTCTTCTTGCCTCCCTTTTCTCCCCAGCGCACGAACAGGTCGTGCTCGATTCCCAAGAAGTCGAGGATCTTCCCCACCGTCTGGTCGATGATGTCGTCGACGGTGGCCGGTCTGTGATAGAAAGCCGGGATCGGCGGCAGGATGTGGGCTCCCATGTCGGCCGCTTGGCTCATCAGCCGGAGGTGGCCCTTGTGAAGGGGTGTTTCCCGCACCACGAGCGCCAGCTTCCGCTTCTCTTTGAGTGTAACGTCCGCAGCCCGCTCGATCAGGTTGCCTGCGTAGGAGTTCGCGACCCCGGAGAGGGTCTTCATCGTGCAAGGAGCGATGACCATGCCTCCTGTCAGATACGAGCCGCTGGCCACGGGCGCGGCAAGGTCCTTGTCGTCATACGTGCGGCTGGCCATCGCCTCCACGTCCCTCACCCTGTAGTCGGTTTCCAGCTCGATGACCTGCTTTCCCGCATTGGAGATGATGAGGTGGGTCTCAAAACCCTTCTCCTTCAGCAACTGGAGGCTTCTCACGCCGTAGAGCGCGCCGCTGGCCCCTGTGATTCCGACAATGATTCTCTCGGACACGGTCTTCTTCATGGTTTTCCTCCGGTGGCGGGGGAAGAAATGTCAGCCTCGATTCGCTCTGCGACAAGGTCAACGAGCATCCGGCAGTTCCGGATCACCTTTTGGATGCCCTCTTCGCTCAGGTTGTCCCAGTGGATTCCGGCCGTGACGACCACACGGGTGTTGAAGGAGGCAGCCAGTTTCTCGGCGGCATGCTTGGCCAGGTCGTCCTCCTTGTGGCCAACGTAACAGATCACGGATGCCGTGGCACTCGTCACCGTGGGGTCCTTCAGGCTCGGCCGCGGTTGCGCCACGGCCACGGCCCCTATGTGCGGCTTCTCCCCGCCGCTTATAGCAACGAGCAGATCTTCGCCCACGGACCGGACGTGGGCTTCGATGTCGTATTCACCTTGGTTTGTTGCGACTAGGAATTCCATAAGGTCCCTTCCTGTTACAGGAGGCCCAACTCGTCTTTCAGCTTATTGTACACTCTTTCCTCGAGCTCGGTAAGGAACGCGTTCGGGTCGTCATAAGGAAGCATACCGCGCTCCTTTCCCACCCCAAGACCGCCCCTGGATTCCCGCGTTCGCGGGAATGACGATCAGCCGCTGCGGGCGGTAGGTGGGCCTGCCCCCGGACCCCTGATCCCTGACCCCTCACTTGCTCTCACGGCCTGTCCGCCGGTTCACTTGCTCTGTTCTGCCCTCTGTGCAGCCAGCTTGATGGTCCTTCTCACCAACACCTTGCTGACTTCCCGACGGTACTCGGCCTCCGAACGCGCGTCTGTTATGGGAGCGATGTCCGGAACGACGAGTTCTGCCGCTTCTTCGATCAACTTCTCATCCAGCGGCTGCCCGGTCAGGGCCGCTTCCGTCTTCTTTGCCCGAACGATCCGGTCGGCCACGGACCCGAGCACGACCTTGATGTCGGCGCACTTGCCGTCCTGAACGGACACACACACCGAGCACGTAACCTTGGAAACGTCAGAGGAGTTTCGCGTCAACTCCTTGAAAGCGGTTCCGCACGAACCCTCCAGCAAGGGCACCACAATCTCTGCAAGCACCTCACGGTCCAGGGCGTTCTCTCCGGCCGCTGTGAAGAAGTCCTCGAGCTTGATGAGACGTTCCCCCGCCTGTCCGACCAGTCTTACCCCTGCCCCGAGCGTCATCAGGGGTGGAGGCGTGTTTGCACAGGGGGAGCTTCTGCATATATTGCCGCCGATTGTCGCCATGTTACGGATCTGGGGCGTGGCAAAACCCTTTGTCGTCTCGTGAAGGGAGAAGAACTCCTCCCGGATGAGTTCTGAAGCCTGAATAGACGCAATCGACGCCAGCGGGCCGATGCGCAGGCGAGCCCCATCCTTCCGGATGTAGTCCATCCCCTCAATCCCTTTCAGGCTCACAAGGGCTTCCGGCGTTGTCTTTCGCAGCTTCATCATGGAAACCAGATCCGTGCCTCCCGCGAAGAGCACCGCCTTTCCATTGTGGTCGCCCAGGAGCGACAACGCCTCCTCGATGCTCGTGGGAGAGTAGTAGACAAAAGGTTTCAACCTTCGAGTGATCATTTCCGGGGCATTCATCGCACGTCCTCCCTGCGCAGGGCTTCCCATACCGTTTCCGCCGTCATGGGGGACTTCCGCATCCTGACGCCGGTGGCGTTGTAGACCGCGTTGGCTACGGCCACCGCGCCCCAGGCACCCATCTCGCCGATTCCGCGCCCGCCATAGGGGAGCCCCTCGTGAGCAGGACTCTCCTCGTCAACTTCCTCCACCAGGACACAATCGATCTCAGGCATGTCCAGCGCCCGCGGAATGCGGTAGTCGTGGAAATCCTTGTTCAGATAGGTGCATGTCTCCATGTCGAACTTGACCTCTTCCCACAGGGCCATGCCCAGCGACTGGCTGGCTCCCCCCAGGGCCTGGCCTCTGACCACGCCCTTGTTGACCATTCTGCCCGGGAACATCCCGCTCACCAGCTTCAGGGGCGTGACGACCCCGGTTTCCACGTCCACCTCTACCTCGGCCGCCATGATCATGGGCTGCTTCGCCTTGAACCCGGGCTTCACTTCGGGATAGAGGCTCATCGGCGCGCCCGCCGCCTTCCCTTCTATGGGAGGGACCAAGGGGCCGCACACGTCCAACAAGGCCAGGGCCCCCTCCGGGTTCCCCTTCACATGGCACTTCCCTCCGCTTGCCACGACTTCCGCCGGCGCAACACCCAGCATGGGCGCGGCCACTTCCCGCATCAGACGTTTGGCGTCTTCTACGGCCTCGAGCACCAGATGGCCGTCCGTGGCCAACTGATGGCTCGACCGAGCCGCATACAGGTCGAAGGCTCCGCTTCTCGTGTCTCCGGTGACGATAGAGACCTGCTCCAGGGACACGCCCAGGGCCTCGGCTGCGAGCATGCACAGGGTCGTGTTGATGCCCTGCCCGATTTCCTGAGAGCCGGCGTAGAGCGTGGCGGACCCGTCGAGGTCGACAACCACGCGGACACTCGTGCCCCCGTCCATCGTGAAGCCGGTGTATCCCATACAGTATGCGAGCCCTACTGCCCTACGCTTCGCTCCATCGACCGATGCGGGTTTGCCCAGGCCCTTCCACTTGTTCTTCCAGTCGATCTTCTTCAGAACCTCCCGCATCATCTGCTCGCCCGGGTAGAGGTCGAGCCTTGCCGTAGGATAGAGGCTCGCGTTCTGGGTGTACTCCGTGGGAGGCATCGTGTCCCCGGTCTTGGGCATGTTCTTGAGCCTCAGCTCGATCGGATCCATCCCGAGCTTCTCGGCAAGCTGCTCTACGACCGGCTCGATGGCAAACGCGAGAAGCGGCATCTGAACCGAGCGCATGCACTCGGCGCGGAAGTGATTCGTGTGCACGTCAAAGGCCTCGAACCGGGCGTTCGGGGTCTTGTAGGACAGGAGGCCTCCTTCCAGGTGAAAGGCGTTCGATCCGCCGTGGTGGTTCCCGTATGCTCCGAGATCAAAGTAACCTTTAAAGTCGAGGGCGGTAATGGTCCCGTCCTTTTTCGCTCCGATCTTGGCGTAGAGTTTTCCCCGGGGACGCCTCGCGTATGTGGTTGCCTCTTCCCGCGTGAGCGCCCATCTCGTTCTCTTGCCCCCCGCCATTCGAGAGAGCAAGCAAGTGACGAACTGATATCTTCCCGTGTATTTCCCCCCGAACCCTCCGCCCACGTACTCTGACAGGACGACGACCTTGCTCAGCGGGAGTTCGAAATACTGAGCGAGCAATAAGCGGAGTTCCGTGGGCGTCTGTGTGGCGTTCCAGACCGTCAGCGAATCCTCTTTCCACCCGGCCATACAGACATACGTCTCGAGCGCGGCATGGACCTGCGGCCTTACATCGACCCTGTCTTCGACAACGACATCCGCCTCCTGGAAGCCCTGGTCCACGTCCCCCCACTCCTGAATTCCCCGCGGGTATTCCGCCCAGAAGGGCAAGCCCTGGGATGCCCCGTAGTCGTTGCCCTCCTCGAAGAGCTTGGGCGCATCCGGCTTCAGCGCTTCCTCCGGGTCGAACACGGCGGGCAGGACCTCGTATTCGACTTCGATCCTGTCCAGGGCATCTTCGGCGATCGCTTCCGTCCTGGCTGCCACGGCCGCCACGTAGTCGCCCACGTAGCGCAGGTGTTGGTCCATGGCCAGGGAGAATCGGTGCGAGCCGAACTCGGCCACCTTGTCCGGCACATCCCGATAGGTGAGGACCGCCTCCACGCCCTCCAGAGCCTCCGCACCGCTCGTGTCGATCTTCTTCACCATGGCGTGCGGGTGAGGGCTTGGGAGGATCTTGACGTGAAGCTCTGCGTCCATGTCCTCCACGTACCTGGCCCGCCCGGTGATCTTCTCCCGGGCTTCCAGAATGGGCACGGACTTGCCGACCACCTTCAGTTCCTGGTCGGCCGTGCTTTCTTTCGCAATGACTTTCGGTTGCGCCTTGGCCATGTCATGCTCTCCCGATCTTTTCGCCGGCTGCCTGGATCGATTCCACGATCTGCTGGTACCCCGTGCACCGACATAGGTTTCCCTGGATTCCTTCGCGGATCTCCTGTTCCGAGGGGCTGGGGTTCTTCTGGAGCAACGCCTTGGCCGAGAGGACCATGCCCGGGGAGCAGAACCCGCACTGAATCCCGAAGTTCTCCACAAAGGCCTGCTGCACCGGATCCAACTCGCCGGTCCGTGGGTCTTCCAGCCCTTCGATCGTGAGGATCGACTTGCCTTCGTGCTCGATCGCCAGGGTCATACACGACACGATCGGCTCTCCATCGATCAGGACCGTGCATGCCCCGCACTCACCCCGGTTGCACCCTACTTTGGTGCCGGTGAGTCCGAGCCTCTCCCTGAGCACCTCGACCAGGGTCTCGTTGTTCCCCACGTCGATCCGGTGCTCCTGTCCATTCACTGTGAGGTGGATCACTCTTCTGGCGTCTTTGGCTTCCATGGATCCCTGCTCCTTCCTGTTCCGATTGCCCGATCACTTCTATCCATTCCTCTGCCGCCTCCGGGCGCAAGTTCGAGGAGGCGCGCAAACCCGCCTTCGCCCGCATAACGAGCGTCATCTCTCTCGACTCGAACCGGCACACCAGCGAACGTTCCTTCCTATCCCGGAACTCGATCCGGCCGGAGCCGAATGTTGCTCCGGTCATCCCGATCAGGGCGTCCAGAGCGGAACCCTGCCGATTGACCCGGAGCCTCAGGTCAGGATCCCGCGGCTCTACCCGATACCTCGTCGCCAGCAGGAAGACCATCAGGACCGCCAAAGCGCCATCGGAGTCCAGCGAATCGGAGAAATTCACGGCATCACGAACGAGCAGATCCAGGGTCTTTCGAGGGCCCATCTCGTGGAAAGGAACCCGCCGCACCCGCGTTGCGGAGTGAATCGAATCCCATCCGGGAGAGTACGGTTTCACGTCGACGATGGGCGTACCGTCGATGAAATCCAACCCCTCAACGGTGAGCTCTCCCTGTCCAACCTCGAGGAGCTTGACGACCGTATAACCGACTGTGTTGGGCCGGGCCGGAGAACGTACGGAGAAAATCCCCCGCTCCTCCGCCGCGCCTCCCGCGCATCGGGGGGAGGCCTTCAGAGCATCCCTGTCTGCAAGGTGCAGGTGTCCGAGTACGATGATATGGGAGGAAGTCGTCAAACCCGTCAATCCAGGCACGAACGCATCAAGGATCTCGATTTTCGATACGCCACGCTTCACAGGGATTCCGCTGCTCTTCCTGTAGGGGGAGCGTACGAACCCGATCGGGACGAGGTTGTGTCCGATTGTATCCATGTGTGCCCTCAGCCTCCCTGCGTACTCGTTCTTCCGTTCTTGAGCAGATCGAGCACATCCGCCTTGACGTAGGCCCTGAAATCCTCGGATTCTCGATCATTCTCTCTCATAATTTCACAGACGTTGAGCCCTTCCTCCAGGACCACCAGAAGATCAACGATCCTCTCGGGATCCCCCTTTGGTATGGTTCCTTCCTCCATGCACAGCCGGATGATATCGGTCAGCTCGTTTCGAAGAAGCGTGTACATCTCCTGGAAACGCTTGCGTACGGCCTCATTCCGGCGCGTCAGGTAGTAGCAGGCATAGAAGGCCTCGTCGTCGGGCGGGTTCGTCGAGGGCAGTCCGAAGAGCTTCTTGAAGGGGAGCCCGAAGAAATCGTCCAGGACAGTCTCGAGTCTCTTCTCCGGGTCGTCGATCTCTTTGAACTTCCGGATGAAGGTCTGCTCGTACCGCTCGATGATCCGCCCGATCAACTCGACGAACATCTCTTCCTTCTTGTTGAAGTAGTGAACCAGCAGGCTCTTGTGAACGCCCATGTGCTTGGCGATCTTGCCGATGGAAGCGCCTTCTATGCCTTCCTCGATCAGGACTTCATAGAAATGCTCGAGGATCTGTTGCTTGCGTTCCTCGGCGTTCATTCGCTTTTTCTTGGCCATCCTGCCTCCAGGGGATCTCTTAATTGACCGTACGACCGTTGAATTATGGCATACGTCAAATTCTCCGCCCCTGTCAAGATAAATTTACCGTACGTCCGCATAATTAAGGGACCCTTTTTCTGCGCTTCTCATCCATTATGTAAAACAGAAGACGGTGCGCAGGGAAAGCCGCCCTTATCAACGAAGACATACGATTGAAATAAGAGACAAAAGGAGATTCTCCACCATGGCCTCAGGAGCGGATGGAATCGTCACCGCGCTCAAGGAAGCGGGCGTGGATACCCTTTTCGGAATCCCGAGCATCCACAATATCCGCCTCTACGAAGCATTGCGGCAAGAGCCGGCAATAAGGCACATCCTCTGTCGCCAGGAGGCCACGGCAACGAACATGGCGGACGGTTACGCGCGGGCAAGCAACAGGCTCGGCGTGGTCACGGCTTCCACAGGGCCCGGAACGGGCTACGTGGTGCCGGCGATCCAGGAGGCATGGGGGAGTTGTTCGCCCGTACTCCTGATTACAACGAACATCCATGCACCCAGGATCGGCAAAGGACTGGGCGTCTTGCATGAACTGGAAGGGCAGGATGAATTGTTCAAGAACATCACCAAGGCCCGGTTCAAGGTGCGGGAGGGGGACAACATCCATGCCATGACGAGGGAAGCCATTCGCGTCGCACTCTCCGGAAGGCCTGGGCCCGTGTACCTGGAGGTGCCCACGGATCTTCTCATGGCGCCCGGCTCGGATGCGGGCAGCCCTGCCTCGGAAGCCGCACAGATATCGGTCCCCGACCTGGACTCGGCCCTCTCCGTGCTTCGCAAGGCGAGACAACCGCTCCTGCTGGCCGGGACAGGGGCTGTCCGTGCGAGCCTCTTCCAGGAAGTCCGTGAGCTCGCAGAAGCCCTGTCCGCACCCCTGGTCACCACCACGAACGGCAAGGGCATCCTTCCGGAAAACCACCCTCTTGCCTTCGGCCATGCGGCACGAGGGGGAGCCGTCAGGGAAATGGTTCAGGCGGCGGATGTGTGCCTTGCGATCGGAACGAGGCTCAGGGAATCGGACGTCAAACAGCACGGACTGGCTCTGCCCCGACTCATCCATGTTGACTGGGACGACAGGTGGATAGGCAAGAACTACGAAACGGAAATTGCCCTTACCGGGCACATCCCCGGAATCGTGAGCAGAATCTTGGAAGGCCTCAGGGACCATTCCGCGTCCGAGGATTGCTCGAATTCTGTTCAGGACATGCGAAACGCTCTGGAAGATGAACTCGGCGAGATCCGGAAGACACGTGTCGAGCTCGAGTATCTCGGTCAAATCCGCGACCGCCTGCCCGGGGAGAGCCTCTTCTGCGTCGACAACACGCAACTCGGCTACTGGGCCGAGTACTTCTATCCCTCTCTCTTCTCCGGAGGCCTCATGGGCACAAAGGGAAGCACCACCATCGGCTTTTCCTTTGCGGCCGCCATAGGCGCCAAGGTCGCGTGCCCCGACAAGCCGGTCGTTGCCCTCATCGGCGACGGCGGCTTCATGTACAATTCACACGAACTGGCCACCTGCATGCGGCACGACATCGGGTTCCCGGTCATCGTATCGAACGACAACGCCTACGGCATCATCGCCTTCCTGCAACGCGGATTCTACAAGAACGAGCACGAATCAAGGCTATCCAATCCGGACTTTGTCGCCCTTGCACGATCCTATGGCGCGCAGGCCACGCGCGTGGACTCACCGGGCGGGCTCGGAGAAGCCTTGAGAGGCGCCTTGTCGTCAGGGGAGATGTGGTTGATCGAGCTGGCGGCCGAGTTTCCGGAGCCGCCGTTTTGGTTATATTGAAGGACACTTCTAGCTTCTGATCTCCACCTTACCCTTGAGGAAGGTCTTCACGTCCCCAATCGGGACCTCTTGCCTGTGGAAGATGCCGGCGGCCAGGGCGGATTCGGCCTCGGTTTCGGTAAAGACGTCATAGAAGTGTTCGGCGCACCCGGCACCGCTCGACGCGATGACCGGAATCGTGACGGCCTCTTTCACCCCATTGATCAGCTCGATGTCGAATCCCAGGTTGGTCCCGTCCCTGTCGATACTGTTGAGCAGGATCTCGCCCGCGCCCAACTCCTCACAGGCTCGCGCCAGGGTCATGGCGTCGACTTCCCCGCCCTCGCGGCCTCCCTTGATCGTGCACTGATACCAGCAGTACCGCTCCCCCTTCGGACCGGGGATCGCGGTTTCAATCACCTTGTGTTTCACCTCGTCCGGTGTCATCACATAGACCCTTCTCGGATCGATCGAAATAACCACCGCCTGGTTTCCATACACGCGGGAGATCTCTTCGATGGCGCTGCAACCGGTCTTGCGGCCCGTCTTCAGGTACTCCTCCACGATCAGCACGGCGTCGCTGCCGATCGAAACCTTGTCCGCCCCGGACCGGAAGTACTCGGCCGCCACCTCGAGGGCCGTGTATTTCCGTCCGTCCTTGTCCGTGTAGTCCCGGATCCCTCCCCCGATGGTCAGCGGAACGAACACGTTCTCCGAGGTCTGCTTGAGCACCTCGATCATGGGCATGTCTTCCAGCGGGAAATCCCGGAACCCGGTGATGTTCAGGAAGGTGATCTCGTCGGCCCCTTCCTGATAGTAACGCCTGGCCAGTTCCACGGGCTTTCCGAGGTTCCTGACGATCCCCTCTTCCCTGACGTCGTACTGGTCTCCCTTGGTCACGACCAGATCGCCCTTGTCGTTCGAGCGAACGTCCAGGCAGGCGATGATCCTCTTGGCCAACCGCGTCTGTTCCGACACGTGGATGGGTCTCGCCTCCTCCGCACGGGTTTGGAGAAAATTCCTGAGGATCCGGAGCCCAGCCTCCCCGCTCTTCTCCGGGTGAAACTGGGTCGCTATGACGTTTCCCTGCTGAATGCTGCTGGCGAAAGAAACGTCATAGTCCGTTGTCGTCAGCACATCGGTGTCATCTTCCGGGCTCACGTGGTAGGAATGGACGAAGTAGAATTTCTCATCACCACGAAGGCCGTCGAAGAGCCTCGACGGTTTTCGGATCTTGACGCCGTTCCACCCGATGTGCGGTACGGCCAGGTCGGTAACGAACCTCTTCACCTTGCCCGGGATGAAGCCCAGCCCCCTGACGCCCGGCGCCTCCTCGCTTTCCCCGAACAGGACCTGCAGTCCGATGCAGATTCCAAGGAACGGCCGGTTCGAGCAGAGGTACTCCTTCAGGGGCTCGGTCAGCTTCTTCTCTTCGAGGACCTGCATCACGCTGCCGAAATTACCCACTCCAGGGAACACCAGCCTTTCGGCCGACGCGATCTCCTGCGCATTTCTGACGATTTTGACCTTCTCACCCAGGCTCTCGAGGGCGTTGATCACGCTCCTCACATTGCCTGCCCCGTAGTCCAGAAAAGTGATCATTCCCAAGCCCTTTCCCTCCCCTCAATCCGATCCCGAACCACCATTATACCACTTCTGCGAGAAACGGTCTCCATGGCCATCCCCACGCTACGCTCGGGGGACGATTCTCGTCTCAACCTCTTGTTGTCAAGAACCCACTCAGGCGTCTTTGCTCGGAGCCTCGTACAGGACCGGCCGCCCTTTCCGCAAGGTTCCCGCACCCAACGATTCGGAAAGAAACGCGGGGTGCTCCTGGAGCACCATCCAGCCCCAGTTGCTCGAGATCCTCAGCCAGGAAAAGAGCCACTTGCCGTCCCTGAGCTCCAGCGTGGCCTCGTACACGCCACCCGTCACACAGTAATGGAGCGTTGTGAGGAAATAGGCGCTCATGTCCGCCGTCTCGCCGTCCGGCCGAACGTTCACCGTCACGTTCGCGGAGTGATGACGTGTCATGATGCCCCGGTGGTCCTCATAGATCGGGCGGATCTCCTCGCGCCCGTTACACTCCACATTCTCTCCCGTGCTGGGCGGATAGTCCATGATCTCGAGCCGTGCGTCCGGCACGAACAGGGCGACCAGATCCTCGACGAATTCACCGTCCAGATAGTGAAGGTACGCGTTGAACGTGCTGAGGCAGGCCTCCTTGGCCTCGATCCTGGTCACACGGGCCAGGAGATCTTCGAGCACATCGGACATCCCATTACCCTCCTGTTCGTCAATGACAGAGCTTCTCTCCGGATTCCAATATCACACCCCTTCGAAAGTCGGTCAACTGCGAGTGGCAACCGGCAAGACCCAAGCGGCAGTTGGGGGGCATCGGTTCCACAAAAAACCCCGGCGGCCTTTGGGCGCCGGGGGTCTCCTGGTTTCTCAGCGTCCTTCCAGGGGCGACAGTCTCCGCCTTGTCTGTCCCGCCCTCTCCAGTTAGAAGCCCGGAAGGTCGAAGATCATGACCATGTTCAACGTATACGTATCTGCGGTGACATCCGCCCCGTCCACGACGACCCGGACGCACTGGGGTGCGATGGTGCCGAAGGAAACGAGATCGCCCAAGCCGGGAAACGGGTTCTCCGGCGTTGCGTTCGTCACATCGTCGATGAAGCCGTTCACGTAGTAGACCCCGTTCGGCATGTCCTCGAATTCGACCATGATCTCACTGCCCGGGGCGGACATATCTACCACGCCGACAGACTGCTCCTTGACAACGATGTCGTCCACATTGCCCGTTATGTCGAAACACACGACGCACAGAGAGACGCTCAAGGGCCCGATCCCATCGCCGCCCGTCCAGGGAAGCAGGGGGGCGGTACGCCGGACAGGGACCGTGACCGTGTAGGTGTCGCCGTCATCTTCGATGTCCGGATCGGGATCCTCCTCATCCGGCTCATTGCATGTGTCATCGTCTACGGGAAGCGCAAAGGGCATCACCCAGTTGAAATCCACATTCACTTCGGCCACATTGCCGCCGGACACGGTCACTTCCACGCACCCGGGCGAAGCCTGGCCGAAGAGCACCAGGTCCCCTGTTTCCGAGATGTTGGCAGGGTTGACCGTGTTGGGTGCATCGTCCAGGAAGCCTGACAGGTAGTAGGTTCCATCCGGTATACCGGTCAATTCAAAAGCAACGGCCCCATCTTCTCCGGACAGGTCTGCGTCCGGGATCACGATGTCAGCGATGATTTCTCCAAAACACCCCGTACTCGCGGGGCACTCGTCCATCACGGTCAGGTAGATGTCCCCCCGCCCGTCACAGACCTCCGGGTCGGGATCACATTGCTCCGGCCCCGCAGTCTCGGTAGAGCGCGTCACGGTCCCGGACACAGAATAGGTCTCCGGCGATGCTGCCTCCTCCTCTTCCTCATCGTCCCCGCAGCCGACCACTCCCACAGCGAAAATCGCACACAGCAGGAAATAGAGCCATTGTCTTCTCATGCGCATGGCACCCTCCTTCATCGCCTATCCGGAGATGCGAAGCCCTTTCGTCCGATCGCCCAAGCACGGACTTCGAGTATAGATAGAAACGAAGTTCTGAGTCAAAGAATAATCAGGACACAATATTTCGCCCTGTGTCAAACAACTCTCCCGCAGGCGGGCAAGCCCCTCTGGGCGGCCTTGCCTCCAACCGGCACGAAGAAGGCATGCCCTGTTCAACGATCCTTTTTTTCCGACCGGCTGGTTTTGGAGAGATCGGACCAGCTTGTTTCACATGATCATAAACGTAACTATTTTAGGCTGTTATACTGATTTTGTCATAGACCCGTTTCTTTTACTTGACATTGACCAGCCGGTCGGCTAAAAAATACAGACCGTCGATCTGCACAGCGTGGACCTTTGAACAGAACCATACCGGGGACGCCCCTTTGAACAATCATCGGTTCTCTTGCCCCTGTTTTCCCTTCTCGACTTCAAGTCGCGACACCCTTTCCGGTTACACACCGTCGTGCCACCGTTTCTGCTTCTTTCCGGCGGGAAGAGCTTTGCCCTCCCACGACAAGAGTCCTTCGCGCCCTGAGAGTTCCCTTCACCCGCTAGACTCGGGGCAACGCCCCTAGGAGGCAGAGAGAAGAAAGATGTCCCCAAAGCTCGTGGACAGGCAAGCAAGAAGGGCGGAGATTGCCGCGATCGCCCTTGACGTGTTCGCAGAGCGCGGATTGGACGCGCCCGTGGACCGCATCGCAAAGGCCGCGAAGATCGGTAAAGGGACCATATACGAATATTACAGGTCCAAGGAGGAATTGATTGTTGACAGCGTTCTTGCCTACTTCGAGCAAGTCGATCAGCTGACCCAGGATGCATCCCAGCAGTTCGACAACCCGGAGGAGAGGCTGCGTTTCGAAGTTGCGAGCATCGTGAAGACACTGCTCGAGGACAAGCGATATTCCCAAATCGTCATCGGCATAATGAGGCTGACGAACACGAGAGAAGGCCGCCTGATCGACAGGGAATTGAACCGTAACGTGAACAGGCGGTTTATCGCGCTCATCACCAACAGAATCCTCGAAGGCATCTCCTGCGGAGATTTCCGGCCCGAGGTGGCGAAAGACACGGAACTACTGGCGATGAATATGATCGCATTCGCTGACGGCCTCTGGTTCAGTTATTACCTGGAAAGAGGAGATATCCATCTCGAAGAGCAGCTCGACTTCTATCTGAACACGTTCTTCGACTATTTGAAAAATGGACCCGCCCACGAAGAGAGGAACCCAAGGACAAGAACAAAAGGGGGGAAGAGATGAGAAAGTGGAGTCTGGTCGTATTTCAATTGGGGATAGCGCTTCTGCTTTGTTCTCCTTCGGCAGAAGCGAGAAGGTTCACCCTAGGGAACCAAACCTTCTCCGTGCTCGGGTATGTCACGCAAACCGCCCAGTTCGGCTGGAAGGACACGTGCGACACGGAAGAGGGCCTTCAACAGGCCCTGACAACCCTGTTCATGGAGGTGGACTATCGTCCGCAGGATCAGGTGATGTTCTATGTCTCGGGCAAGTACACCATCGACTGGGTGTACGACATCAAGCATGACTTCACCTCGTGGAACGAGAAACTCTTCAGCCAGTCCCGCAACAACCTGGCCAAAGACGATGAATGGTGGCAAATCCTCCAGGAGGCTCACTTCACATGGACCCCGGGCCCCCTCTTCTTCCGCCTCGGAAAACAGATCGTTTCCTGGGGGGAGATGGATTTTCTGCGGATCATGGACCAGATCAACCCGATCGATCAGCGACGTGGTTTCGGCGACGTGGAATTCGAAACCACGATCATCCCGATTCCGGTTCTTCGAGCGGAGTTCTGGCCGCAGCTTTCCGCACTCGGCACCTTTCTCGACGAGGTGGGACTGCAGTTCATTTTCAACCCTCACGCCGCCTTCATTCCGGACCAGCTGCCTGGCGCGGGCAACGACGCTGCGGGGATATGGGCAGCGGACGTGACGCAGGGGGACATACGCGTCGGTTCCACGGTCGACACGCTCAACGAACCGGACGCCTGGGACAGCGACTACTTCGAGTACGGGGCCCGTATCAGCGGGCTGATCGGCTCGAGCATCTTCACCCTGAACGGGTTCTACGGGCGGTCCAACTCTCCTGTGACCAAATCAGACCCGAGCATCGTTCATCCCTCCTTTCAGGAGACGGCAGACCTTCTCGCTTCCCTGGGGCTCACGGACATGGCAGCCGAGATCCTTGCTCTGGGAGCAGGCATCCACCCATCCACGGACGTTCGCATCGACCTGTTGTCGGGCGCGCCGGTTTTCGGGCAGGTGGACTGCGAGGGCAAAGGGATCGTACACCCGGCAACGGTCTCCATGTATCCCCGACAGAAATTCGTAGGGGCGACCCTGACGACCGAGTTGCCCTTTCTCGGGTTCTCCGCTCTCGGTGGCGCGGCACCGGTCGTGCGGTCCGAGATCAAGTACGAGTTCGACAAGAAGTTCAATGAAGCCGGAACCGTACCGGTTCCCACGCCGGACGGCTTCATCGAATCGGACATGCTGGACATCGCGGTCGGCCTGGACTGGAAATTCAAGGTGAAACCTCTCAACAGCAAGGCCTACATCAATACGAGCACACAGCTCTTCTACAAGCACATCACGGACTATCCGGACTACCTGACCGTTGCCGGCGTACCGGCCAAGATCTTCGACATACCGGATGCGAACACATTTCAACTCTCCACCCTCGTCTCTACAGCGTACTTCAACGCCAAATTGGCGCCACAAATCGCCTGCCTCTGGGACATCGACAACGAGGCGGTCCTCCTGCTTCCGGGCGTCAGCTATAGCTTCTCCACCCGAATGAAGGTCAGCACGCAGTATGCGTTCCTGCACGG
>Ga0180434_10001659_pt1 | contig 31289 bp, 32 predicted proteins | sample SS_ome_7_FD_132453 | JGI IMG/M metagenome (GOLD analysis project Ga0180434, IMG submission 132453) | Hypersaline lake sediment archaeal communities from the Salton Sea, California, USA - SS_1_D_2 metaG | ecosystem: Environmental > Aquatic > Non-marine Saline and Alkaline > Hypersaline >... | reverse complement strand
GCACTCGACGCACATGCCCCGGTTATGATCGCGCAAACGACCGATCGCATGCTCGACGCCGATTGCCAGAAAGCGAAGCTGATGGAGCTGTGCGAGCTGCGCGAAGATTGGAATCACAAGCGCAAGGCCGAGTTCGCCGAGCGCCAAACGCTCAAAAACTTGCCACCGAAAGAGCGCGAAGCGCGCGAGCAGCAGCTGGCAAAGACGTACTCGAACCCGTACCGCAACGTCGGCAACAGTACGGCGGTCGGTCGCAAAACAACGCGCGCCAAAGCGCTCGCCAAGGAACATGAACGACGACGTGCCACCGAACGGGCTGCCGTCGAAGAAGGCGAAATTCCAGACGCGAGCGCCGGCATCGACGGTCCGTGGCCCAAGCACCTCGAAGTGCCCGGGCAAAATCTTGCGGCGATTTGCGTTTTGGACGACGTTACGCGCGCAACGCGAAAACACCAACAAAGCGCCGAGCCGATCGTGTGGTTTTGGCAAGCCTTCGAGGACGAAACCGCCGCGAGCGAGTGGGTGCAGGAGTGCGGGCAAAAGCACTACGCCGACCCACCGATGGACGTCATTGAACTGTACAAGTGGCACTACCCGACTCTCATCGATTTGACGCGCGTGCGCGAAGTCTACCCCGACGAGCAGCTGCAAACGTTCATGAGCCAACACAAGAAGCAGCGCGAGGAAATGGCAGCGTTCGAGCAATGGCAACGGCAGCAAGGCATGTCGACGCGGGGGATTACGCCGGCCGAATACCAGCGCCAACTCGAAGCCAATACCGCCGTCGAAACCACCACCGCCGACGACGGATTGCTACCGCCGAGTCGCCCCGTTGGCAAAGGTCCAGCGAGTTTACCGCAGCCGGGTGATGATGCCGGCGTTGAAATGTTCGATCCGCGGACGTTGCGACGCGTGATGGCCGAAGATGCCGAGCGAGCAAAGGCCGAGTGAGCGGTCGAATAAAAAAAAGGAATCGAGTCATGGTTTCTATTCCCGTGGCGCGCGAGGTCGAGGATCGTGTGCCAACCAATTTGCGAGCGGCCATCATCGTCGTGCATTCGGAAACGGTCGATCCACCGACGCCCGATCACGTGGCGAAGGTGCTTCGTGGAATGGCGCGGTCCGACCCGTCCATGTCGTATGCGATTTACGGCGCATCGCCGCGATTCGCGCTGAGTTCGGATCGCGGCAGCGGAAAAATCGCCGTTTACCGCGATCGCGAATCGTTGCGCGCGGCGATTTATTCGTTTTTGGCGCGGACCGTCCGTCGCGACCTTCGCGATCGCGTCGCGACATATTCGTCCACGAACGAACGAGCGTCGTATGGCGGATTCGAAGCGCGCCGCTGGACCGACGTTCACGAAGACAAGACGGCACGGACGCCCGATCAAATCGTCGACGACATTGCTGTCGGTATGCCCAGCGACCCGGAAGCGACCGTTGATGATCGAGCGGGAGCGATGACGGCGCCGTCGACCTGTGCGTGTCGACCGCGGCGGCGTTGGTTCCCGATACTGACCTTGATCGGAGTGGCCATGGGTGTCGCGCTCGTCGTAACCGCGATCATGGCGGCTGCGAAGCGCAAGCGCAAGCCTCTCCATCTCCAGAGCCCGTTTTCCGCCGGGACAGCGCTTGACGAAGCGCCGCTCGTCGGCGACCTCATGGACGATCTCGTCGTGATTCCGTAATTAAAATGGACGTCGCTTCCGCCGTGTTCATCGCACTCGTCGTTTTCGGATTCATTCACGCCGTCGTTCGAAACTTTCTGCGACGGCGCATTCGCATCAAACGTCTTTCGCCCATCGCCTTCGTGCCCGCCAAAGCCACCGGCGGCTCGATCGGATTCGATCTTCGGACGCCGCGAGGAATCTGCGTGTCCCCGTTCGTTCCCACGGTCGTTCGCTTGGACATTGCCATTGAGTGCCCGCCACGGTGCTACGCTCGCATCGCTTCGCGGTCGGGTCTCGCCGTGCGACACGGCCTTTGCGTATTGGGCGGGGTCGTCGATCCCGATTTCCGAGGAAACATCGCTGTGATTTTGTGGCACGGCGGCGTCTCGCCGCTTCAATTCGAACGCGGCGCCGCCGTGGCGCAGTTGATCTTCGAACGATGCGCCGTCGATGCAACGTTCGTCGAAACCGAACATGATTTGTCGTCGACAGATCGCGGTGCCGAGGGATTCGGATCGACGACGACGCCGGCGGCGATACCCGGTATCAAACGGGTCAATGGTCGTCCGAAGCGCACCATGGGCACATGCGCTCGCGGCATTCGTTGAGATGTTCGGATGCATGATAAACGCAATCCCAGTAATCGTTGCTGTCGCCGCCGAAATGCCACTCGTTTCCTTTACCGTCGCCGTGTTCGAAAAACCATTCGGCATCGAATTCCACGTCGTACTCATCGCCGCATTTTTCGCACGTTCGCATTCGCGCCTTCGCCTTTTTTGCGGCGCACGTCAAGCATTCGGACCTTGCGCGCGGCCTTGGAAAAATCATTGCCCGATGCATCGAGCGCAGCATTGGTCGTCATCGGATCGCCACACGTTTTGCACCGGCGTCGAACACGGCGCGTTTTCTTGCGAGCGCACATCAAGCACACGTGTTGGCGTTGGCGTTGGCGAGTTGCGACGGCTTCGGAACCGTTCCACCACGCGCGCGTTCCTCCGTCGAGCGATGGTTCGTACGGCCACGCATAATAGAGAGGTTTAGCTATGGTTCAAACGATAATAAAAACGATAATTTAAACGGTATTTTTGCCGATCGTTTGAACGCATGCAAACCGAGTTTAGCATATGGTTTGAACCCCCAATTGCGCGAAGTGGATTAACATGATGCATGGAAGCTCAACTTCTCGATTCTGCTGAGGCATCTGAACACTCAACAGAGGTGGGAGTTGTTGCAACCAATGAGAAACAAGTACGGCGACGGTTTCGATTTCTCCCAGCTCGTGATATCCTTCTTCTGCGGGAAGTGTCTGTCAAACAGCCCTTTTCTTGTTCCCACGGTGTTGTGATCGGTTTACGCGGTTGCTGGCGGCGTTTAGACGAAACGAGATGGAAAGCCTTCGAAAAAGTGGCACGAATGAAGAATTTGAAATCCTTTCAAACCGGAAGTCGGACCATATTTGCAAAGTTTGTCAATGTTGAAGATACCAACGGCATCAGCAATGGACCAGGCTGGCACAAGAACCTGAAGATGTAACGTAGCCTTGAAACAAAGGCTCCGGTGTCGTGAACGAGGGAGCGAAACCATGGCTTGCTTATCGTATGCGATGTACGATACGAATGCGATCTGCGCGTTCGAACGAAACGATAACTCGGCTCTTGGACGATAGACCATGACCGCTTTGCGCAATTTATCGTTTTTCTTATCGTTTGAACCATAGCTAAACCTCTCTAATTGGTCGTAAATTTGCGCCCGCACGTTTCGCACCACCGCTCGATGGAAGCGCCGGGGTGGTCGCGAAGAAACGCCCGCTCGAGCCACCGTCGTCGATCGTCGGTGGTTTCGATTCCACCAAAGCCGCATTGGGTGCATCGGTCTTGTTCGATGGCTTGTGGAAACGCCCATTCGTGAAACCGGCACATATCCGTGCACTCCCTCGCGAGGCGAATTGCCCACCCCATTTTTATAGTGCACAACCGGCGATTTTCGGGTCCGTTCGGCGATTGGTGGCGAATTGGGCCGTCATGCGAAACGGCGCAAGGTCTTCGCGCACGCGGCGCATCAGGACTGAATACGGCATCGAATGGCGAACGCGTGCATCGGCCAATTCGCCCAACAAACGCGCAAACGCTCCGCCGGCATCGCACGATAAAAACCCGTTGTGCCATCCGGACGCCACCGTATCATCATCGTCGTCGGTGCCGTTCTCGAATTTCCCCGGGTCGTCGCCGCATGCCGCCAGTAAAACCACGCGCCCGGTCATACGCGGTACGAAATCGAGGCGCGTGTGCTTGATCGAAGCGTATACGACATCGTGCGTGTCGGTGTCGCGAAACCACTCGCACGCAAACGGAAGGCGCAGTTCGCCACCCCAGCGACAGCAATCGAACACGAGCGTCAGCGATGCGCGAAGCGGGACGCGCTGCAACACGGCGGCTTCGAATTCTTCATCGCCGATCGACCCACCGTCGATCGGGCGCGCAAAATCGATCGGAACAATGGCAACCGGATCGCCGGTCAGCGGGCAAATCGTGTGGCCGGCGTAATAAACCACGAGCCGATCGCCGTGACGCGCTTCGTTGACGAGCCATGCGAGCGCATCGAGAATATTTGTACGCGACGGCCAGCGACAATGGCGATCGACGTCGTCTTTCAACACGCGAATTTCCGTGTATCCGCACGCGCGAAGCGCCGTTGCCGCGTCATCGGCATCATTGGCGTTTCCCATGCGTTGGGTAGCGATCGCTGGTATGCCTCCGTAATCGATACCGATAACGACCGCGCGGCGCCCCCCCAAGGCCGACTCAGCCCGCACAGGCGACGGCGCAGCGATAGTTACGGTGCGCTTTCGTTGCGAAAGACGGAGCGGTTCGTTTATCACCGTGCCAACGGTTGCTGCCGCCGCCGCTGCATGAAGATCGCTGGTCGATTTTGCGCGTTTTTTCCCCAAAACCGATTCCGTCATGGCTCGCACGGCGTCACCGAATGTTTTTGATGGCGTGCGCGCAAGGCGAGGCGGAGAATCATCGTCGATTTTTGGAAATTCCACGGTGCTTTCGACAATCGATGGTTTTATTTCTCGTCAACGGCCATCGTAGCGTCATCCGATGCCGCCGAGGGAATGCGAAGAAGAGCGTTCGGGTCAACGCCTCGAGCGCCGCGACCGTCACCGAAATCGGCCTCGAACGGACACCCGGCGGCGCCGACGACCGATTCGACCATGACTGGCGCTCGACGTTTTTCCTCGTCCGTCAACGGCGAATCGTCTTGTTTGAGCACGTTGCCGGTTGCATCGTATCGCCGACGCTCTTCCTCGGTCATTGGGCGCGAATGCGATGACACCATCGTTTCGCGTGCGACGTTTTCGGCCATCCACCGCGGCATCTGTCCATCTTCGACCATTTTCATGATTTGGCACTGCGTCGCGACCATTTGCAGCCGTTGCGTGTCGGGCGGGTGCTGGCTTGCCGTGGCGAAAATGCGCGGATGGCTCTGCGCAAAAAAGCGGGCGCGCTCGTCAGCGTCCAAAAGGGCGCCGCGAAGGCGCGCGTTCGACCAATCGGGGTGCTCCTCGGTGAGTTCTTTTGTTTTTCCCATCACGAGCGCGATTGCCGCGCACACCTCATCGCTTTTCAGCGGTCGAACGGGTGCATCGTGCGTGAAATCCCACGTGACGCAAGCGCCGGGTTTTAGTTTTGCGAAATCCGACTTGCTTCCGATACCGGCCATGGTCGATTTATTTAAAGCGTTTTTCGCGTGGTATTGTGTGTGCGTCACACCGAACAAAGTTCGAACGCTGACAAATGGAGTGATCGCGATCGGCATTGCGCTTTCCAGCGAACCACGCGTGGCGAAAGCAACTGAATTGATTCGTTTGCGCCAATGCATCGACAAACTGTGTGGAACGAAGGCCGTTGGCACGTCGAGCGCGCGCCTGTCATTTATACATGTCACAACGTCCATCCTTACCGAAAACACGGTGAATAAGACAAAAGATATGTACGCCAAAAAACCGATGCTTGGGCGCGGGGCGCACGCTGCCGATATTACCGGCGACGCTCTTCCCCGAGCCATCGAATCGTTTCGCGTCGAAGGATCGGGGCGGTATGCCATCGTTGACACGAGCACACCTGAATTGTTGCAGATTTCATGCGTGTGGCGCCCCGATTTGCCAACGAATTTTCGTTACGCGCGGAAATTGCCAACGCCGCGGGTTGTTCCCAAGCGTTTGATCGGATTTGCGCTCGCAACGCCCGTGACACGTTCTGACAGCGAAGCGGATTGCGGGCTCGCCGGGATTGGCAAAATCGAAGTCGACGCCGCGCATCGCAGTGTAGGAATTGGGTGCATGCTCCTGGAAGCAACGGAGCGAAAACTGTTGCGCGAAGCGCATCGCCGACGATGCACGAGGGGCGTGCGCGTGTACGCATACGCGGATCCGACGGACGCCTGTGGCCGGGTGTTATCGGGACGAGCAATGCGTTTCTACATGCAACAGGGCTATCGCGTTGCTGGAATCGATATGCTGGGCATTCGCATGGAACGACTCGTTACGACGATTCGCGGCGCCAAGTCTTTGCGCAAAACATGCATCGCCATCAAACAACGGTATCGCACCCCCAATAACGCGACGCGTCGGATCCGCGACGAAGAGATGATTTGCAAAGCAATCATCGATGCGTACTCGCGTGCAGACTACGAAAAACACGCCACTAGGATTCAGCACGAATTTGAATCGTCTTTGCGAGAGCGCGGTCTTGGTGAGGGTCGTTTGAATGAGAAGCAAATCGAGCACGCACAGCGAGAAACGCACAAGTTACCGTCGCACGTTGATGACGATGTTTACGAGTACGAGAGCGATCCACCGTCACCACCCGTCGAAAGCGACTGAAAAAATGCAATCGTGTCCGACCGGAACCTGCCCGCTTCGCGTGCCCGATGGCCGCCGCGATTTTCCCGACCTGCCACCCGTTGCCGTTCCACCACCCAATCTCGAACCCGAATCCGATTTGCCACTGCTGCCGGTAAGGGCGAACCAAGTTGTCCACGCGTCCGCGCCCGCGGTGAAAAGCAAATTCAATTTCGGTCCGCACGCCTTTTTCTTCGGCATCGCCGCAGGTGCCGTGTTTGTCGTCGTGGCGCTGATCGCGCTTCGTCGCTTGCGAAAGCGCGCGTTTCGATAAAGCAAATTCAAATTTCATTGAAACTCTATGCGGGCGCGGGTGACGAAACCGCACGGGTGTCGCCTGGCCGATTGCAAGGCTCGGCATCTTCGGTTTCGTCGTGAAAAACGCAAGCGCGCCCGGTGCACGCAACACTTTTTAGTGCCCTTCCGCATTGCAAGCACACTCTTCATTGCAAAAGGCGGTGGTTGCCGCAACTTTTATTTGCCGCCGAACAGAGCACTGGCTGCAACAAGCGCGATGACCAAACGGGGTGATGATTATCCCAACGATTGCGTGCTTGGAATCCATTTATTTTGAAATGCGAGTTGTTTTAGACAAGCGATCGCGCTCGAATGCATCGACCGCATGACTGCGAGCACGGGTTGCATCGTTCGCCGCAAAAACAACAATACGCCAGCGGATCGAAAAGCGTGTCGCGTACGCCAAACACGAGATCGATTGACCGATCGACGGTGACGTTCGGCGGCGGTGCGCGGGCGAATGCATCAAAATCGAATTCGACGACGCGCGTCGCGCTCTCGTTCAGCACCACGTCGACGAATCGCGTCCACGGCATCGAGGCGCCAACGTCCCAGCATAGCCGTTTGCTTCGCCCGATGGCTTTAGCCACGGATCGTAAACGCAGGTAATGAAACGATGTGGAATCGGGTGAGCTCATTGCAAAAAACAACGACGGCGATGGTGAAGAAACGAAATGAAATTGCCGGGATCGCTGCCGCCGCCGCGATTACCGTGATGTTTTTGTTCGTCATCGTGCTTGCGGTATTCGCCCGGCCGAGGCCCGGTCAATGGTATGCGCGCGGATGGCGCCGGTGGAGGAACCCGCGCCACTGGATCGGGCCGCGGCCTGGACTGCGCATGTGGTGAGAGTCTGTAATGCCATGAAGGACTGACTATAAAGTAAACAGAAAAAACGATGTCGCTCGGACGCAACGGGCGCGACGCCCAATTTCCCAACGTTTGCGTGCATCGCGATGCCGTCGTCGGCAACGAACTGCGCGCGAAATCTTCCACGTGCTGTTATTTGCACGCGACGGCGCGATCCCGTCACGCGTCGATAACGGTTGATCCGCACACGATCGACGCCGTCATCGGACCCGTGGGGATCTTGGTACCCGACGGATCGCTTCGGTTCGACACGCTGCAAGATGCCGTTGCGCACGCCGATGGATTTACCGACGGCAAAGTTTATTTGAACGTGCCCGCGGGCGATTACACGGCCGAAGGCATCATTGCAACGTCGAACTCCGCCGCGAAGAGTTCGCTGCACATCTGTGGGCCGGCCGGTGATTACTACGGCAACGGATACGTCGACAATCAAGAAATCGCCGGATCGTGGACGGGCAGCGGGTCGGGCGTGGCGACGGTAACGTTTGCTGGCACCACCATCACCGTCACGGCCGCCGGAACGAACCCCGATTTTCAAACCGCCGGTGTGCAAATCGGCGATCGAGTGAATCCGTGGCTGGACGGGGGCGTGACGGTGGGTCCGTTTTTCGTCACGGACGTGGCGCCAACCGTGTTGACGATGAACGCGGCCGTGCCAGCCCCGGTACCGGGCCAAGCGCACGGATTCGCATTCGTGGCACCGGTTGCCGTAGCCGGTTACAGCCTGACCGAGCGTCAGGGCGACGTGAACATCGAACGGCAGCACGTGGTGTCGACTGTTGCCAGCGGATCGGCGATCACGGCCGAAAACTGCCGGGTTTTCGTCGACAACAGCGTCGTGCAACACACCGATTCGGCGAACCCCGACCACGCGCTTCACTTTTCCGATTCGAAGGTTCCTTACGTAGAAGTGAATCAAAGTACCGTGATGGCGAGCCGAGGGCTTAGCGTGTCGCACAGCATTCGCGGCCGCGTCGTCAACACCATCTTTCACGTTCCGGCATCAAGCGTCGGGTCCAGCGGCGCGCTCCACGCTGCCCATGGGGCTCGTGTTATGCTCAACGGGCGCGTCGTCATGGTCGGAATTCCAAACGGCGCCATGATCAATTCGTCGGACGGGGCACATCTCATGGCCGAATCGGGCGATCATTTGCACGCGCACGTGCAAATTCCGACGGCCGGCGGCCTCGCTCCGGTTCTCAGCATGCGAAACGTTTCGTTGGCGTCGCTCGGTAACGTTCACGTCAATCGTTACGATACGTACGCGGCCCCGGGCTCTTATTCGATGCGCCTCCAGGGCTCGAGCAAGTTACACGTCCAAAACCTGCAAAGCATTCTAAACAACGGCGTCGGTGGCGTGAACGTGGGATCGCACGTTTACGCCAACACGGATTCGAGCATGGTTGTTCAATCGGGCCGGCTCAACCAAGGACGCTATGGCATGCATGGCGAAGGGCATGCGCATCTCGTTGGATCGGCTTCGATCACCGACAACACCGACACGCTTGCTGTCATGGTGGGAAGCAATGTGGCCGACGGCGGCGCATTCGCAAACCCACGCACGAACGTGGCCGATGGAACGGCCGTGTTGCAGGGAGGCGTGCGATACGTTGTGGCGTAAAATAATACAGTGTATTACGACGACGGTTCGTTGCTTTGTTGGCAAAATAGTGGCGCCAGGCATCTCGGTAGTGCCTGCGGCGCGCGACTTTGAACCCGATGTGCTTATCGATGACCGGGTAAAAATGGTCTTCCAAAACGGCGCAGAGCTCTTCCGTACCTTTGTTCTCCATTTTTCATGGTTTTCGATGGCGGTGGCCGCCTCGAGTTTATTCGGTTTACACATTACCCCAGACGCTCGGCGGACGACCGGCCGCGTTCCGTCGAAAGAACAAATGGACTATCTCGTTTGCGGCGTTCCGTTGGCGATCGGTGCGATTCAGATCGGCGACGCTTTCGCTGCGCATCGCAGCACAAGCGATCTCGACGAATCGGCGACCGCGGCTCGATGGCGCCGGAAACGCACGATCGATATGTCGATCGCGTGCGTTCTCGTTGCCATGACCATGGCCCTCCTTGTAGCCGTGCGACTGCAATGGGTTGCTTTCGCGGCCATGGCGCTGCCGACCTTCATGCTCGGCTTCTACGTGACGACGCTACTGATGCCGAGCGGAAACGAGGCCGACGCCGAAAACGCTTGCGTTCTTCCGGCTGCCCTGCGTTCTTGATTTTCATTCGCCTGCGCGCATCGATGAAGTCTTCGAACAAATGGCATCGACGACAACGCCGCCAAAATACGACGGATTGCTGCGCGAACCTCGCGATTGGCGCGACGTAGCCGATGGCGCGCGCCGCGTTGGCAAGCGATTGGCCGCGGTCGTGGTTGTCACGACGAAAGAGCGGCGTGTCGTCGATTTGGATCGTGCGCAATCCGAAGCCATTCCTTTGCTTTTGCAGCTTGCACACGCCGCCCCCATTATTCCCGTACTTGCATCGGGCGATTCGCTGACCCGCGTTGCCGGCAATTTCGAACTGGCATCGGGCGACATTCTTGGCATGTACGTTCCGGCCCACGTCACCGGGACGATGCGCCGGCGCGCATTTCACGATGCGGAGCGCGTGCTGCCATTGCGAAGGCGAACCGATGGAGCGCTGATTCAATGCCCGGTGGTCGACGGGGATGTTGTCGTTGGGCTGCGGCTATGTGAAACATCTCCGCAGCGTTGCGTCTGGCAATTGCCCGAGCGCACGAAAAAATAAACAATGCTCGAGCCCGTATTTTTGCTTGCAGGGCTCTGGTTCGAGGTTGTTTGTCGCGCCACCACCGCCCCGAATGCCGATTCGCACCACGTCGGAGCTTACATATCAGCGCGACGAAGCCTCGATCGCTGGCTGCCTGGTTTGTGGCCATGGTGCACGTGGTGTTCGACGTGCGTGCGTGATATTGTCGACGAACACGAAGCGCTCGAAGCCGTCAGTGCATATTTTGATGGAGACCCGCGAGCCGGCGCCATGGCTGCCATCGGACTTGATTGGGGGCGAGGTGGTCACGATGCGGCTCGAGCAAAAATCCACGCGCTTTCTTCCGTTGAAGATCGAACGTGGGCCGAGTCCGTTTCGTTCGCCCTTGGAGTGGACGCAAGCGACGACGGCGTTCCGTTGCCGCTGCATCGTTTGATCGACGGCATCCATCGCTTCGAGACCAAGGTCGAGCGCTACTACAATCTTCAGTTTGCGCACAGCGAGCGGATTCGTTCCGCTGGCGTTCAGACGGCGTCGGCGCTGGCCACCGGTATTCTCGTCGGATGGCATGAGGGCGTGTGCAGCGTGTGGGCCATTGGCGATGACGTCGGCGGCGGCGTCGACGTGAACGACGAAACACTTCGAGCGCTTCGCGGACGCGTTCGAATGGTTCTGGAAATGCACGCGCCCGGGTTTTGCGCGGCGCTCGATTCGTGCCATGCGCTCGGAGCGCGTCGCGTGCTACCGACCATTTCGATTCGAACGCCCGCCGATCGCGCACGCTGCTACCGCGCTTACATGGGCTTCGGGGAGCGCGCGGAAATCGCGGCGCAGGGATTTTTGTTTGGCGCCTTTTTGGCGCAAGAGCGGCTCGATCCGCTCGACCGGCTTCCGATGACGGCGATCGGTGAACTTCGAAACGTGGCCGAACCACGCACGATCATCGACGCCTCGCTTGCGGCGACGGCGTCGATGCGGGCGCTCGATCGCATCGATCCGAAGCTCGCGCTGAAAACAAGTTTCGATTTGCACGCGGCGTGCGTGCGCGCGATGCGCGAATCGCGCCATCGCGTCGAAAAATAAAACAAATGGCCAGCGGCGGCACGGTTTCGGTAACGAAAACGCGATGGACCGCAGAGGAGCGCGATCTTTTGCGCCAGTGGAAGCACGAGGCAATCGTGCGCGCGAGCGAGCACCAGTGTATGACGCGCATGCACCGAATTTGCGATCGATTGTGCGGCACGGTCGAAGCCGTGCTGACGGCCGCGGCCACGGCAATCGTGTTTATGACGGTGCCGGGCGAATCGTCGCCGATTTGCGCCGGGAGCGGCACGTATGCGCAGTGGATCCTCATTGCAGCGGGGGTGGCGTCGGCAGTCGCGCTGTGCGCCATCGGGGTCGACAACGTGTTTCATTTTTCGTGCATGACCGAAAAGCACGCGCGCGCCAAATCGCGCATGTCCGGCTTCGTTCGCTACGTCGATGAAACGTTGCGCATCGATCCGATGACGCGCGGTGGCGCTGCTCACACGCTCGATCTCGTGCGTCGACGACTCGATAACATCACGGACGATGCGCCGCACGTGCACGTCGGTCCGATGCCCGCACCATCGCCGACCATGGAATCGATGGTGCGTCTCGAAATGCAATCGGTCGGTGCCGAAGGAGAATTCGAGTGCGCCGCCGATGAATTGTCGAGCGCACTCGGCGCGTTCAGCGCGCCGTCGGGCGCATCGTCTCCGTTTTTGACCGACGATTCACCGTTCGGATCGTCGACATACGAGACGGCCGGGGGCGGAGCAACGCCAGATCGCACGCGATGCCTCGTCGCAAGCCCAGATGCCTCGCCCCTGCGCATGAACGCCGCAAACCAGGTTGGTTCGGCGATCGAGCTTTGACGTTGCGAACCGCATGCGCCTTCAGTAAAAAGAACTCGTTTCGAAATGGCAAAACCCGCCGCCGCCAAGCCCAAAACCAAGAAAACGAAGCCCCGCAAGCTAAAGCTTCCGAAAAAGGGCATCGTCAAGCGAAAGAAACCCGGACCCGCCACCAAAAGCCGTCGCATTCGATGCTCGGCACTTCCCAAAATCAAGTGCACCAAGGCTCGACCGTGCGCCTGGTCCAAAGCAACGAAGTCGTGCTTTCGTGCCCCGCCTCCCTTCCGATCAAATTCTCGCGCGATGGAGCGCGCCGCCGCTCGGTGGATGAAGCTCGGCGCCACCCCCGAAGCACGCGCTCGAAAGGCTAAAATGCCTTGGATCGCCTTTTACAAGGCCTATTTGCGTTCGATGAAGTAAAGCAAAAAAAAAAAACCCGATTTGACTTTATTCGGAAACGAGGGCCATGCGCGACCGATCGCATGCGTGATCCGCCACGCGAATCCATTTCGGCGACGATGGGAGCGGCGCGGGGGTTCCGCGTAAAATCCGCCGAATTTTGGCCGGAAGCTCGTGAAAAAACCACACGTAACGAGGTCGAGTGCCATCGGCGTGTTCGCAGTGCATGTCGTGCGCCATGCTCACGGGCTCGTAATGTTCGCCGTCGAGCTCATGGCGCACAAATACAACGAGCGCGTCATCGGTCCATGATGGATCGCTGACGTGTGTCTTCGGTACGTAAATTCGCCGCCGCGCGGGCCGCGCCGTTTCGATGCCCTGCAAAACAACGATTCGAAGTTCGAACTCGCGCTCGAGCACGTACAACGCAAACTCGTCGCCCCAGTACAGCGACGGATTTGTCATCGCATCGGCAAGGCATTCGCGAAACGCGCGGTCATCGGCTTTGTTGTCGGGCAGTCGGTTCAACGCCTCGAAAGCAGCGCTCACATACCGCAACCGTCGCCAAACCACATTATCGGGCGCCGCGCCCGCAACACCGCTGGCATGCGACGCTCGCTCGGCTTCGAGATCGTCGTGCAAGCGAGCCCACTGCTCGATGGCTTCGTTTACGTTTTCGTCGTCGTATCGACGCACGGCATCGCACACCACGGCGCGAAGATGCGCGGGCGTGATGTCGTGTCGATCGCACTCGGTCTCGATGACGTGCGCGAACGATTGAAACAGGCAATCGCCCGTGATCATTTTGTTTCTATTGCACCCGCTTCTTTTTTGCTCATTTGTACTCGTGCACGAAGCGTTCAACGAGCGTGCGCCGGAAAACGAAAGACGATTTCACTTCAGAAAAAAAACCGGTTCATCGCTTGCGATCGCGTTCGAGAATGCCCGGTCTCCGCTTTCGTCCCTGCCCGCTGCCCGAGAACGCGATCGACGATGACGATGCTCTCGTCATGGCCTGGAGAGTGACGACGAGCAAGCGAGGACGAATCGGGCTCTCGTGCTACCTGGGCGGCGGGGCGACGCCGGTGTCGCCGGCGCGCATTTTCAATTTGGGCGCGAACGAGGAGAATTTCTGCCGCCGTGCCGCCGATGGTACGCTCGATGTCCGGGAAGCCGAATCGATACTTCGATCGCCGCGATCCTTAAAGCATGGAGCGCGCGACCAAACGCTTATGTTTGCATGCGATGCGTAAGGCGCAAGGTGACAATGAAATTCGTTTTTTTCAACCGAGACTGCTTCGCAAAAAACACGGAGCGCCAAAAAGCATGGTTGCGTGCATTGCCATGCACACCGCGGGCCAAGGATCGAAATAGCCATCGCGCAAGGAAACCCCGACGATGACACCCGTGACGCCGATTGCGCCAGCGACGCCTATGATTACATTCATATCCCTAACGTCATCGGTGTTCCAACTCGTGATCGCGACGCCCCCTAACTGAACGAGAAACGACATCACCAATCCAAATTCGCGGCGCTGACAAAGCCGCACGAGGATCGCCAAATTGAGAAGCGGTGATGCCACTCGATCCCAGCGCCACCGCCGTCCGTCGGGCCGAAACCAATGAAGAAACATTGCACGCCATGTTAGAGCGACGAGCCACATGGCGTTGACCTTGCATCGATACGGACATCCGCGCTCCCCCCATTTGCGCAAACATGCGGCGTGAAAGCAATGGCCGCACGAACCGCACCATGCGATTTCTTCTCCGAGGTGCATTTCATCCCGGCAAACGGCGCACATTTCGCCCACGTACGCTCGCCGCCGTTTCCACGCACGGACACCATCGACGAACCAGCGAATGCATGACGACATGTTTAATGGCGACGACCGTTGCTTGCCGGTTGCGTAAACGACAAACTCGGCTGGGCATCCATTGGAATCGCACCGGAATCGTTCCGGGCGAAGGCGTATGCTCTTTGTGGCGGCGACGCCGAGCCATCCCGCGCCATGGCTTGCGACATGGCGTTGCTGCGCTCGGTGCGCATCCGATCCATTTTCTGCTGCAAATAGCGATCTTCTTCGGCGCGACGCTTCATGAACTGGTCGACGAGTTCGTTCGAATCGACGTTTGGATCGGGGCGATCGTTGCCCGCATCGGCTGCGTCGTCTCCCAAACCGATTTGGCCGTACGACGGCGGAATCACGGCGCAGGCGCCGAATTTTCCAGCAAGTCGCGCGCCAACCCGCGGTTCGCTTTCGTTCATGTTGCGCAGCTTCTGTTTGGCCTCGCGCCCTATGTAAACGTCGTAGCTATTTTGCGATTCGCGATACACGACGAGCGTTGGCGTTTGGCGCAAAAAATCCGGTCGCTGATGCGGCTCGAATTCCGTGACGTCCTGCACGTAAACGAAATTTCCCAGGAGCCGGGGCGCGATCGCCTGAGCTTCGGTCGAGTGCGGGTCGTCGCGATGCACGTACAAAATGGCGCGGTGGTACACGGGGCGTTCGGGCCCGCGTGGAAGATCGCGCACCAACGCGTCTTCCGGTGTTTGGCCACCGGTCGCGGAAGCCGGTGGTCGTGTTCCGGGCGGCACTTGACGACTGGCGTAATTTCCGCGATTCATTTATTGTGCGACTTCGAACCGCCCGGATCGAAACCCGACGATGCATTGCAACTGCGTCAACGCACGCATGGGCTGGGATACCCGCCATACGCGCTTCCGTGGCTGTAGACGCCCGCGGAACTGGGAGCGTTTGTGATCGGTGGCGCTTCCAAACGACACCCGCGCCCACCACACGCGCGATCGCCCGGTGCCAGCGCGAATACGTCACGGTTGATGGAACGATGCGGCTGCGAAAATGGCACCGGCGCCTCGGTGTGATTTTGCGTGTACGACGATTCGCCACGTACCCCCGGCGCCACCGACCGACGATCGGCCGCGCCGACGGTGTTGATGTGGTATTCACCGTCGTTTCGTCCTCGCAAACGATCTTTTCGATCGGGCATGACGCTTGCGAGCGGCGTTCGATGATCAAAACGCTGGGGCGGGGCGGATGGCAAGACGCCCCGTGGATTGATGAGATGGTCGCTGTCGGTCGGATGCGTCGAAGCCCACGATCGCCCGTGCGAAACGAGCGAATCGGGTTGCGCCGCCAGCGGTCGTTCCGGAATTAACCCGCGAACGGTTCCGGACGATTCTTGCGCCGCAATGGTGACAGCTGGACGAGCAACGTGAGGATGTGCCGTCGACAAAAGCTGCCCATGCTCGACAAGACCCTGGGGCGTCTGCATCGAAGGATCGCCAAACGTTTGTCCGCGCCGCTTCGTCGGCGCGTCGAATGCGGCACGGTTTTTCCAAACGCCTTGCCGTCGCTCGGGTCGACATGCCGACGTTGAATCGCCGCTCGTGCCACCCGATTGCACGGGCGGCGTCAAGGGCCCCGTCGATACGTTATCGACGCTTCGCACGTTTTGCGGATTTCGGTCGGCGTCGCGTTGCGGCAAAAGTTCACACGCCATGGCGTTGCGTGCAACCTCGGGATTAGCCACGGGGCGATCCTCGCGCTTCTGTCGAAAACTGACGCCCGGAGTGACGGCGCCGCGAAAATACGGTTGAACCCCAACGTAGCCACCCGGATACATGTCCATCACTTGATTGCCACCGGCATCGAAGCAAACGCCGCGCTCGGGTCCGCCGTTCCGCGGCTGTTCATCATCGCGTTTTCGCCCAGCACCGTCGATGGCACGCGCCAGTTGCTGTTCCCAGCGATTCGATTGCAAGAGGGCCATGCCGGCGGGTGATGGCCCATCGGCAATACCGGGTAACGATTTCGGAACTTCCTTCTTCGGATAGCGAGGTTGTGCTGGATCGTACCCGCCCTTTAACCCGACGAAATGCGGCGTATTGTATCCACGGCGATGTTCCTGCGTCGAGTAGTTGCGATCGGGGGGCGGAGGCATGTTTTCGTACATCTGGTACGTGACGCCCGTGTTCGGATCCGTCCACCGAACGGTTGGCACGCGATCATCCATTGTCGGGTCGCGCATGTAAAGGTCGGGTGCGCTCACCGTGAACGGGCGTGTTCGTCGCGCATCGGGCGTCATTGACGGTGGTGACTTGTGGGCATAGTCGCTCGTATCCGGAACAATGACCACGGGGGCCAAAGCCCCAGCGTTTGCAGCGTCGGTGACGGGTTTCGCGTTGGCATGAAAATCGTGCGGTGGAGGCCGAATGGCGTTCGGTTGCCAAAACGCCGTTCGACGAACGTCGCCGTCGTTGTCGCCGCCGGCGCGTTGGCTCGGATTCGGAACATCGTCGCCATACAGCGCCTTGCAAGCTTGTTGATCGTGGCTGCTGCGACACAATTCGTCGTACTGCAGCGGAATCTGAATATCGTCGCGGTCGGCGATCAAACGCCGACTCGAGGCTCGACGCGACTGCATCGTCGTCGGCGTCGTGTTTTTTTTGAATGCAAAAATGCGCTTGCAAACGATTTCGTGTTCTATTTTTTGGCGGCGGCCATGCGATACCGCACGACGCCCGTGGCCGGATCGGTGATTTCGAATACGGACCCGCGACCGCAAGCGTAGTACCGACAGACGGGATCCGACAGGTCGACAACGGGGAAATGCGTCGGTTTCGCATGCCACCGCGAAAACAACTTTGCGATCTCGTCGCCGTTCTTGACAAGCCGATACGTTGGCATTCCAATCGCCGATCGCGCGGGATCCCGCGCGAGCTCGGAAGCGTGAAAGTACTCGATGCGCCCGCTGCTTCGAAAGTCGCCACGTGCCGTCGGCGTTGCCAGCTCGTCCGTCACAAAAACGATGCTTCGAAGACCCCGTGCGTCGATTTCGGACATTAGTTGATCGACCTGGCGCTTTCCGATGCGTGCACGTCCGCATGACGACGGGGGACGAACAAGCGAAGCGAAAACGACCCGAGTTGGATCGGGGGCGGGTGAAGTTGGTGTTGCGCAGCATGCCCGCGCGATGTTTGCTGTTACAACAAGCGCACGATCGCCTGTATTTTCAACGAACCACGTGGCTCCGGATGAATCGCGCTCGGGTGGTTGAAGAAAATTCCACCCGCGCCGCTCCACCATGGTTTGCGCGGTTTTCAGGACGGCCGCGGCAAGACGACAGGTGTCGTCGTCGGCATCATCACTCGGCATCACGTTTTTTTACTTCAACCTGGTCGGCGACAAATGACTCTAAAATCCCATGCGTGTTTCCGCGCTCGGTCCCGGCGACCATGGGCGCCATGGCGCGGTTGCAATGCGGCGCGATACTCGAAGTCCACACGCCGGCTCGGCGGCGGAAACAACCGCCGGAAGAGCGGATTCGTTCGTCGTTTCGCGAGCGGGGGTTGATGGCCGAAACGACGAACGAATTCGTTTTGCCAAACGATATTTCCGCAGCGTACCTCGCCGGCGTCCGGATCCCAATCGCAACGGATCGCGGGCATCCGATAATGATTGAGCGGCACGCTTGTTCGGCGGCAGCAAAAAACTTTCGTCGACCGACGAACTTTTTGCGGCGGCATCAGCAGTGTCGATTGAAGGAGAACTGCTGTCGGCATCGGCGGGTTTTTGAGCCAAAAGCTCGATGCCGGCGCGCCAAACATTGGCGAGACGCGGTGGAACGGGCGCGCACATTGCCGGTGCTGGTTGCATGTACGCAACGAGTTCGGCGCGGTTCGTTGCGCCCAAATCGCAAAAATGATCGGGCATCAATCCGACTTCGGTGCAGTGCATGATCGACGTCGGAACGGCGTGAGCCTGCGCGCGCGTTTCGGGTTCGCGAACTTCGACCGTTCCGGTGCCAAGCGGGATGGGCTGGCCGAAGACGACGCGTTCCGACACGCTTCGCATGATGCTCGATTCCGAGTGCAGCGCGGCATTTCGAATGACGTCGGTCGGCTGCTCGAAGCAGCATCGCACGATCGGATCGGTGTTCAGGCGGTTGAGCCCATGTCGGTTCGTCGGAACCATGTAGCCTCGGTGCGTCATCGAGTCGGCAAGAAGCAAAACGTGCCGCGCATCGATGTACGTGCCGTTGCTTCGCATGACGCGCCATAATTCGCTCGCCAGCACCATGCCGGCGTAATCAAGCCCCAGGCGCGCAGCGCAGGCGATCGGCGAATTGCAATAAAGCCGGTCGTAGTCGAGCGCTTCGCACTGCGTCGCGAGCACAGCCCCAAGCGCCTCGCATCCGAACACGCGTATCATTCGCGCACCGGTGTCGAACTCGACCGTCGCAACGCCTCGAACTCCGCGAACAAGAACGGATGACAAAAGCTGGCGTCCGCGCGCAGCACATCCATCGGCTCCCGCCGATTTTCCGGATCGACCACGAGCCGACGTGCAGCAAACGCGAATGACGGGCGCCACCCCCGTTCCCGCAACGACAATCCAATCCGCTCGATGCTCGCCAGTGGTTCCGCCGCAAAGCACGGTTTCAACAGCCGAGCGCACGGTTTCCAAATCGACATTGTGTTTCGCCATGGCCGCCGGCGATAACTCGAATCGAAGACACCGATCGTGCGGCCGCCGTTTTTCGTCGACGCAATCGATCTCGCCAAGCGCCACCGCCCACGCCAACCACCGTGCTTCACCGGGGTCGTCGCACTTCGTTTCCGCCACCGCCGCCGCCAATTTTCGCCATGCCGCCAACGAACTCGTGTCGGCACCGATCGTTGGGAGCGCGCAGTACGTCAGCACAACTTCGAAACGCGCGACGAGCGTGCGCAGCGTAATGCCGACGAGAGCCCGTTTCATATCGCGTGCGATCTGCGCGCCGCGATCCATCCACGGCTCGCGAACCGGTATTTCCACCGTTACCGACAGCGTTTCGCGCTTGCCTCGCACGTCGATCAACTCGTACAGGCGTCCGAGACCAAGAGCGTGTCGCTGGCTTTTTCCGGCAACGTGAAAACTGTTGAGCGTCATTTGCGTCGCTGGCTGGGCAATCGAATGCGCTGCCGAACACCCGACGCTCTCGCCGGGATGCACGCGTGCACGATCCGAAGCCGCGGTTGCAAATCGCAAGGCGGCACGAACGGCCTTTGGCGATCGCCCGTTCAACAAATCTCGAAGCACCGATGATTCACAGAGCGTAAGTTCACCGGCGACGTCGGGATCGTCGAACGGATCGCCGCACAAGGTGTTGTCGTCGTTGCCTCCGGTGTGCTCATCGGCCACGCGAGTCACGTCATCCAGGTAAAACGGGAACGTGCAGCGCACATCGTCCGATGGCGGGCCGATTCGATCGATGATCAACGAAGCCAAACCGGCAAATCGGTTGTCGACGCGTTGGCGAATGAGCTCGGCCGGCTCGTAACCATCGCCGCCGTAACGAAACTGAACGATGTTGGCGGCGGCATCGCGCACCGTTCCATCGTGTTCGATTTTCAGGTCTTCGAGTGCTTTCATGAGTTTTCGTTGTGCGTAGCCGGATTCCGCGGTGCGAACGGCCGTGTCGACGAGACCTTCTCGTCCCCCCATCGCATGCATGAAATAGGCTTTCGGGTTGAGACCGCGAACGTACGACTCCCGAATGAATCCTCGGTCGGCCGCCAAGCGGACGGGATTGGGGCGACTTCCCGGGCGCGGTGCGCAGCAACATGGAAGAAAAGGCGGAGTCGTCGTCGTCCCGAGCGCCGCAGTTCCGCCGCCAACACGCATCATCGAGTCGTCGGCGCGCGGATTCGGCCGGCGTCCTTCGACGAGTGTTTGTCCGAGCGCCGCTGTGATTTGACACAGGTTGAATGCGTTTCCTTTGGCACCACTTCGATGCATTTCGACGAGAGCGTTGTCGGACGGCAGCACATCCGGAAGCGCGCGGCCGATGCGATCCATGAGCGATCCGAGGTTGCGCACAACAACGATTTCGCGCTGAAGACGCGTTCCCGCCACGGTGGTATCGAACGCAGCGCTGTACGTAGCGCGAATGACGCGTTCCACGTTGCGAGCGAGCGCGGTATCGTGATTCGCACCGAGAACGGAATCGCGAGCGCCGCACGAAAAGCCGCGCTGTTCCAAAAATCGCAATGCAATGCGCTGGAGATCGCTGAATGCGACAAGCGCCCGCATCGACCCGCATTTGCGCACGATCGCTCCCAAAAGCGCGCCACCCGGCCCGACGGCGCGCTTGTCCAGTCGACCGGCAACGATTTCACCGCGTTCGACGACGGTCGTGCGCGTTTCGTTCGACCATGAAAAATCGCGCGGCAGCGGCAACGAAGCAATTTGAAGACCCGTCCAAAATGGCGGATCGGCGGGTGCGGGAAGGCGTTCGCGACCGGCGATGGAACCGTCGACGCGATGCGTGGCCTCGAGCTGCATGACGTAATCCATGGCATCGGTTCGAGAAACGCGAACGCGGGGATCCGTCAAGCGCCAGCAACCGATGATGCCGTCTTGAACAAGTCCGGCGCACGGGGCGTTTGTTTGACCCGACAAAAGCTGAGCGCCCACGCTCATGATCGTCTTGGCTTCGGCAACGGCCTTGGGATCGGTCGGGACGTGAGCGTTCATCTCGTCGCCGTCGTAGTCGGCGTTGAACGGCGTTGTGACGGCGGGGTTCAGATGAAAAGCGTAGTTGGGAACAATGCGAACGCGAAAGCTCATCATGCTCTTGCGATGCAGCGACGGCTGGCGGTTGAACACGATCGTATCGCCGTCGCGCAAATGACGCTCAACCATGTCACCAATCTGGAGAACAAGCGAGCCATGCGTTGCTGCGTCGTACGACCGAAGATCGATCGTTGCATCTCGCTCGGCGCTTCCGCATCCGATATCAGCGTCAGCGGCTCGTATTATCGACATGGCTCCACCATCGGCAGCTCCGAGTCGAACGCGACGGGTCAAATCTTTGAGATTGTAGGCGCAAACGCGCTCGCGAACAGCAAGAGTATTGGCAATTCGTCGCGGTACACCGAGTTCATCAATATCCAGTGCCGGATCCGGAACAATGACGCTGCGCGCCGTATTGTCACTGCGCTTTCCAAGACACGAATGTCGCCACCGTCCCACCTTGCCACCTTGTTCGGTATTGCCCTTAAGGCGGCCCAGCACGGACGTTCGCGGCGCACCACTCCGTTGCGATGAAGCTCCGCCGATCGTTTGCCGCCGCACCGACGCTGCCGTGCCGCCGCTCGTGGATGTGGGCGCCACGGAACGGGGGTCGTTAAAAATATACGCCGTAACGCATTGCTGAAGCAAAGCAACGGCCGTCAAAAGCGTGGGTGACGGCGGTGTTTTGATGAGCGATTCGAACAGCACCAACGAATCGATCGGTCCGCGATCGGTTGGCATCGGAGTGCCGTCATCGGCACCGAGCGTGCGAACCACGTCGTCGTCGAACACGGCGCGCGAAAGCAGCGCGCGAACTTTACCCGCTTGGCGAACAATATCTTGCAGAGCGGCCGTGAGGTCGTTTGTTCCGCGACCCTGACCGCTGTCGTAGTGAAACGAAGTCGGGCGAATGATGGCCGGTGGCACAACAAGCGTTGTGATGATCATGTCGCGTGGATTCGACGTCGTCGGCGCCGATCGATCGAACCCAAGCGTTTGCCAATCGGCATCGGACACGAGCGAAAACAAAACGTGCGCGGCGCATGACGTGAACGGGCCCGCGAACACGCTTCGATCATCGGGTGTCATCCGGGCACGGGCGGCCGGCGACCATTGACGCACGATGGTCGAGGCAACGCCATCGGCCGCTGCGCTGGATGCCGTTGTTTTGGCGTAGGAGCACACGGGCATTCCACAGCCGTCGTGCGGACACGCCGCTACGTCTTTGGCCACGCTTGCGACTTTCGCAAGGCGATCTTGCGGGCGTCGCTCGTTCGATGTCAGATCGCGAATGCGCTCCGGCGACAAAAGCGGACGAGCGCACGCGCAACACAGACAGCGAAGAACGAGTAGTATTTGCGGCAGGAAAATAACATTGTAGACGGGAAACGGGAGCTCGATGTGCCCGGCATGACCGGCGCACGTTCGCACGGTGCCACCGCACGTGGCGCATCGAAACCGTGGTTCGACAGTACCCAGGCGAAGGTCGAGAACGCCATTGATTTTCGGTTCGCCGCTGCGATCCGTCAACACGTGCTCGAACACTTCGACCACGCTGCGTCGACGAACGTCGTCGGACGACAGCAAGTGAAACGTCGTGCCTTCGATCAAGGCGTCGCCACGAGGCATTCTTGTTGTGATGCGTGAGCGTTTTCAAAAGAATGAATCGCGACGACGCCGATATCACGCACGGGCTCGCTCGGCGCGTGACGATCTCGATCGCGACGGCGGCAATGGCGATCGCCGCCACCATTGTACTGGTGGTGATGGCGCTACTCCGACCCGCACCCAGGGGGCTGGAAGCGCGCAGCGGGACCGAGTCAACGGTCGTCATCGACCGGCGACGGGGTCCCGCACAAACCATCGTGACGAAAACATACTCGCGCGGCACGCTCGAGCGACGAACCCGCGGTTACCGCAAAAACACAGAAATTTTGGACCGCATGGCGGCGTTGGCGAGCGATCGCGTACCGCGAATCGTGGATCGCGACCCGGGCGAATTGCGCGTGTCGATGACGTATCGCGGGGAGCCGCTGACGCCCGACAACGCACCACGCGATCTGCATCGACAATTGCAGGAAATTGCACGCGAGCTTCGCAACGCCGACGTCACGTGGATCGACCCGGCGCTGGCCAATTTCGTGGTCGACCCGACAACGAACAAGGTGTCGATCATCGATTTCGGCTACCGGACGTATGATCGAAGCGACCTCCGCGCGTTTTCGCACGGCCCGCTGGACGTCGCGAGCGTGCTGTGTCGACTCGAACGAGCGTTTCGAAAACGGAAACGAAAGCAAAAACAATAATTTTTCATTCCAATGTCGGAAGGCGCTTGCACGTGCACGCTGCGATCGCAATGCAGGGCGCCCACATGATACCAAGTGCGACGAACGGAAAATTCAAAAATAAACCCAGCGCGATCGCAACGAGCGAGAGCACAAGCATCGTCGGAAACATGCCCGCGATGGCCAACGCCGCCAGGGCGAATTCCCATTGCCAAGCGAGAAGGGCAAACGAGGCAACCAGCATGGAGAGCGGCGTGACGCTGTCGAAAGCACGGAAACCAGAAGAATGCGCAGGAACAAAAGCACGGCGCACCACGGTTGCGCTAGGATGATCGCCCATTCTTTCACGATTAGGCGTCGTTTCTCGATGGCGCTCCGACCGGTGCCGGCATGATACTATCGCGGATCTCCGAGAGCGCGAAAAAGGACGTCGTATTCGCCCACGAAACGCGGCATTTCTCACTGAACGAGGTATCTTTGTCGGCCACTTCGTTTGTCAACTTTCCCTCGATTTCAAGTTCTTCCAGCAAGTCCATGATGCGCACGGTATGTTGCAAAGTGGGCGGGCGGTCGCACTTATAACTTGCAAGCGCGCCGGGCGAGCGCTCCCTAAAAATGCCCATCACATGGCCCTTTCGTTACCTGGTCATTGCGGGTGGTGCCGAGCGCGGGTTGGCCTATTGCGGGGCGTTGCACGCGCTTCGAAAAATCGCTCACCGGTCATTGAACCGGGTGTTCGAAGGATTTGCCGGAACGTCAATCGGTGCGGCGATCGCCCTCCTCGTTGCCATCGGATACGAGCCGTCGGAAATCGTCGCCGCGTGGGTGATCGAGCCACCGACGTGGCCCATCGACATGCACGGATTCCTCGAGGCCGATGTGCAAGATTACGGCGCGCCGACGGGGAAAGCGTGTACCATGGCATGCCTCGACGACTCGATCGCCATGCAGTGGCTGTCGCGCATGCTGGCCCGTCGGCTTCCGAACAGCGATCCGACGTTTGCTGAGCTGCACGACTGGGGCGTACCCGATCTTGTCGTGTGCGGAACGTGCGTGATGCAGCGCCGCCCGATTTACTATTCGTGGAAAACGACGCCCGACGCGCGTGTTCTGATCGCGGTTCGCGCGTCGATGGCCATTGCGCCGCTCGTTGCACCGCAATACGATCGATTGCTGCACGACTTCGTGGTCGACGGCGGGTTTGCGGACAATTTCCCATTCGAAACGTCGTTTGGGGCGCCGCGCGCAACACTGGGACTTTGCTTTGCGCCCAATACGGCAGAGCGCTCGGTTCCGCGCACGCGCATCGACTACGTTTACGATATGTTTACGCTGGCATTTTATTGCCACCAGGTCTGGCGCCTCGAACAATTGCGAACGCTGGTGTTCGCAAACGACGACGATGCGTTTCGGTGTCACGTCGTCGAACTATCGGTCGTTCCTTCGACATTCATGCGACTTGATTTGGCGGTAAGTCGACGCGTCGCCTCGGCGTGGTTTGAGCAAGGATGGGAGCAACTATGGCAATGGTGGGAACGGTCTCGACGACGGTTCGGATGCGAAAAGGGCACCGGTGGAAGCGCTTTGAATAGGAACGTATCGAATTCCATCGCGTCGACGCAAGGCGAGGACGCACAGCAAAACGACAATGATGACGAACAAAACGATGGAGCACGACCACCCGGCGCAGCAGAGCCAAACGAGCACCGCGTGATTGGCGATGACGGATGACGAAGAGGAGGCATCGGACACGCCCGCCAGCGAGGCGGTGGTCGGAGGAGGAGCCGCGACATAAATGGTTTGTGGCGATGGTGGAGGGGAAGGTGGTGGTGGGGAAGGTGGTGGTGGGGGCGGTTCGACGGAGGCGGCGGTAGGTGGGACGGACGCCGGGACCGGCGGAACCATCAAACGATCCTCGTCCTCGTCGAGGAACGCATAGCGCATGGTTTTTCCGAGGGGCATAACATTCGGCGCACGCAAGCACGCGTTTTGTTAAAATGGACACGGTTTATTTGTCGTCCCGATATTTTAGTCGGCAATGTTTTCGAGAAGAGGGCGATCCGGCGGCGGCTCCGGAATTGGATCGAGATCGGGTGCTGGCGCGGCGGTCGTTGGGGCGGTGGGCGGTGCAGAAGCAGCACCGGCGGCGGCCGATGGCATGCCCTGGTCGCGGCGGATTTCGTCCTCTTCGGCAAAATGGTTTGCGACGACGACCATGCCGATGGCCATTCCCAGCTTGACAAACGGGTTCGACGGCCCGCTCCCGGCCAAGTGGCGGTCATAAATTTCGCGAAGCGGGCCATTGAATTTTGTTTGCGACGCTCGAGCGCGGGCCGGCAGGCGTTCCGTGTGGATAAACGGTCCGAATTGCTTGTTCAAGCGATGGATGCCGCCGAATCCCAGAAGCAGGCCTTGGCACATCCAGGTTACCCATTGCTCACGATCGATGTACTTCTCCCCGTAGCTGACTTCGAACCCGAGCTCGTCCTCGCCGCATTCCGCAAAATAAGATTCCGGGCGCGTTGGCGTGTAGCCGGCTGTGATGAGGTCGCGAAGCCGCATGAGAAGTGCTTGGCGGCGCATCTGCACGGCCTCGGGCGAATTGTCGCGCGGTGGAAGCGGGGGTTCGCCCGCGTCATCGTCATCGTCGGCGGTGTGATCCGCCGTATCGGGTTCGGGATGTCGGCGCCGGTGCTGTCGCGCTTCCGCGTGTCGTTGCGGCGTTCTCGGCGGGTCCGGCAGCGGCTTGTAAGCGGAATGATCGCGTTTGGGGAGCGGAACGGCTTCTTCGGTTCCCGCAAAAGCGTACTCGTCGCTTGCGCCATCATCGGCGTCGTCTTCGTCGTCGGCATCTTCGTCGTCGGCGTCGTCGTCGTCAACATCGATATCGCCGTGACCAATGCGCGCACGCGACGACGTTTTTGGCAATGGTAAAAGCGACTCGATGTCGGACGCGTCGTCGTCCGAATCGTCAAACTGACCCGGAACCACGCCCTCGTCATCGGCCGCATCGGTGAAGTCGTCTTCGGCTGGCGCGGGATGTTGGCGATTTCTACCCACCCGCACCGAACGGCGGCGCCTCGGCGGCGCTCGAACGGGTTGGGCACGGGCGCGGCCGCTTCCTCGACCTCTACCCGCGTTACGCGGCCGTGTCCGCATAGCGCCCGCTTCCAATTGGTCTTTCATGGCCGCCATGATTTCGTCGCGATCGTTTTCGGCACGCTCACGGTCGATGGCATCACCCGATGCCACCTGCGTGAACAGCAATTGTGCGCCAATGGACGGCGCCGTACTTTCGGCCACGTCCGAAAAATCGACGCTTCCCGGCATTTTTATTAGTTCATCGGCGAGCGATTGTTTTCGATGCCGCCGCGTTCGCGTTTGCCCGCATGCTCGACCGCGGACGCGAAAACGCAGGCGCACGAATCACCAACAAAACGACGATGACGGCGACGCCGGTGTTTACCCACATACGCGATATCGCCATCGCGGCACGCCTGCAGATGAAAGAGGCATGGGTCGATGGCGCTCGCAAGGAAAAAGAAATCGGCGGCTACGCCGAGATCGACGATACGACCGTGCACATGATCGAAGTGCTGGGCGAAGGCGAAGAGCATGCGTGTCACTTTGATCGCTTCTTCGAAAATTTATTTCACACCCATCGCCCCGCGTCGCAGACCGCGCTTCGCAAAAACCCACCCAGTGGCAACGATTTCGTCGGTGCGCTGACGTGGGGTGGATTGAGCAACGAATTCAATCCGAAGTTTCGTTTGCGCACCCTGCACGATGTCGTGGTCGATGAAGAAGGCATATGGATCATCGCCAAGCCGCTTTGCAAGCCACCGTTTCGCGCCGACGGATCGCAAACCCCGCCCGACATCATCGACGTTCTCGACGCCCAATCGTCGAAAGAAGCACGACGGCGCTTTCTCGAAGCGATCGGCTTCGCAACGACGGTTTACGCTATTCTTTACGCCTCGGACAAAATCGATCGGCAACAATTTGTCGCGAGCGTTTCAAACATCGATGTGCCGGCAACGCTTCGACGCATCGACGCCAACCCGCCATTTCGCAACTATCTCGTGGACCAGGCCGCGCGCAACGGCTGGGCGTGCACGTACGGCGCCGTATCGCAGTGGGCGGCCGATGAACAAGAAGCACGAAAAATTCAGTGGCCGATTCGAGCGTTTCGCATTCAGTTCGAACCGTGGGTGAACGATGAGTTAGCGAAGGCGTTGACCACGCCCGTCAATGAGACTCCACGCGACGACGACGATGGCGGCAACGAAAGCAACGGCGGCTCCGGATAAAGCGCCGATTCGCACATCGCGGCCAATAATATTTTTGCGCGCAGCCGCGGCGTCCGGGCCGAAAAGATCCAGCGACGCACGCGGAACATACGATCGTTCGCGATTCAGCCCCCCGGACGATACCGCCGTGTAATCGGTCACGTCCATTTGCTTTATTTTTTGTTTGGTTTTCGTCGAATGCACGCGCACGAACAACTAGTGCGTGGGCATAAACAATTGATCCCTCTGAAAATTGGTCGTCGGCGAAACCGGTTTTAGCAGTGAACAGGTCTTTCAACGGCCCACCACAGCTTTCTCGCCCCCGCAACAACGTACGTTCATGGTGCATTGTCGTCGGCGTCCAGATGACATTCGTTTTCGTTGTCTGCAGGATTTTTCTTCGGTTTTTCGAATGGATCACCAGCCACGACTTTCCGCGGACCTCTGTCCGGATCGTCTCGCGCTCACCGATCGTCTCAGGGATGCAGGTCGCGTCGACCTGGCTTCTTTCCTGGACCGCCGAGCCGAAAAATGGATGGCGACCTTCGGAAACGACCCCGAGTCCGACGCTGCAAAGCTCTCGGCGATCGAAGAGGCGAAAATCTGCAGCATCGTGAGGGAATTGCTGGTGTTTTTACTTGAAAGTCGTGAACAAAGCGCATCGTCCGGAACGACGCAAGATGGAAGGTGAACCACGGCATCAGTCGAAGAGTCTCCCATTCCTGCCGACGACGATTCCTTTTTCCCACTCCACCAACCAGCCCAGCGGCGGAGCTTCGAGAAACTTCGCATCCGCATCTCGGGTGGCGAAAGCCGACGTGTACCCGCCGAGCGAACGGCCGTTGAGGTGGAAGGAAACGTCGGGAACGACTTTGAACTCGAAAGACGCATGGACCGCGGCGAAGATGGGTAGATTCAAGGTGTGAGGCACCGACGCCTTGAGTTCCACCGAGTAAATGCTGACTCCGTTTTGCAAAATGGAAAGACGAACGTCCTCCGAGGGTTTGATTTTTCGGATGACGTCGAAAAGGCGGTAAGCGTGGGAATTGTCGTGCGAACGAAACTCCTTCCACGCGTCGATGATCCTCGGCCACACGTCGCACCCGTCTTTCGCCCGGAACTCGATTTCATCCGAAAAATCAATCGATTGTGTCTCTCTGGCCATTTATTTTTCTTCGACGCGCAAGCCGAACGAATGAAAAATCCGTGACCAACGCGTTCGAGAACAAACGCGTCAAAGGGAGGAATACGCGCTTTCGGGGCAGGAAGCCGTCAACGGATCCCGTTCGTCGTTCGATCGGTCCACCGGGTCTTCGAGCTCCTCCCCGGTATCACCAAGGTCTTTTTCCGCTTTGCGCGAAGCTCTCGCGATCAGGAACGTCGCGGCGGCGAGGATCGCGAGCGGAAGCGCGACGACGAACAGAAACCAGCATCTCTTCGTCCACCGCCACGCTTTCTCCCACCATTTCTCGAATTCGCTCGAACGGGACTCGGACGCGATCGTTGAGGGCGCGGTGACGATCACGTGAACGTCGACGGCGATCGAGTGGCAATCGCCGAACAACCAGTCGCCGTACGTGCTGACCTGGAACGCGTCGTCGCCCGGGACGACGTCGTCGTCGAAGCTGCACTGCTGTGTTCCGGAATTGGCATCCGTCTGGCAATAATCCAGCGGTCCGTACGGTCCGTCGTTCGTCCAGCATTGATCGTTGCGCATGTCGTCGCAGTAGATGAGAACACCGTGGTAGATGTCGACGCTTCCGCACGCGGCGCACGAAAACTCCGCCGTCGCGTAGAAGCTCCCCGCGTAGTACATGTCCGGCACGTAGAGGATGTCGGAATACGTGTGTTTTTGCGGGCAGGCGTCCATGGTCAGCGAGAATTCGTGCGACGCGGACGATTCACGATCGGCGTGCGCATTTTCGCACGAAGACGTTGCGAGGAGAAAAGCGAAGATCAATTGCCAAACCATCATCGCCGGCCGACAGATCGTTGTTGCGCAAAGCGAACGGCGCGAATTTCCTCGAATTCGCGCCACCACTCATCACTTCATGTCGTGCCACACGCAACTGTCGCAGGAACTGTCGAGGGACAACCGCTTCAAGCGACGCGGGTTGGAAACGAGGCAGGCGGCCGTCCGCGAGCTGCACAAAGGAGCGAAGGCCGTCGACGTGTGCCGAAAGTTCAAGATCGGCAAGCGCACGCTCTACCTGTGGCGAAAACGGTGGCGCGAGGAAGGAACGATCGCCCCGCGACCCATGACCGGTCGCAAGCGATTGCTGAACGACGAGCAGGTCGGCGTCCTGCGTCGAGAACTGGCGGACGATCCCACGATCACCAACGAACGACTCGCGGCCCGCTTGGACAACGCGGTGAAGCCTCGCACGGTTTCGCTTTACACGCAACGGTTGGAGATCACCCGAAAGGCGATCTCGGACGAGCCGAAAATCACGTGGAGCGACCGCTTCGTGGAGGAATGCCGCGAGTTCCGACGCGAGATCCGAGACGTTCCGCACGATCGCCGCGTGTACATGGACGAGAGCTTCGTCTACGACAACGAAGCCCGCAAACGGGGACGGGCGCCGAAAGGAGAACGCATCGCGCGTTCTCGCGAGCGGCACGGCAAACGCTGGACGATCTACCTGGCGATCCGCAACGATTCGCTCGTTCATCCGCCCGTTCTGTCGACGAAGAACGCCGCCGATCCGGAGTTTTTGGCGTACGTTCGCAACACGCTGGCTTCCGCCCTTCGAGAGAACGACGTCGTGATATGGGACCGTCTCGGAAGAGCCGGGCGCTGCAAGAATCCGCGAAAACAGCACTACAACCCGGAAGCCCGCGCGGCGATCGAAGGTCGAGGAGGACGTCTGCTGTTCTTGCCGCCGTCGGGCAAGTACTTCAACCCGATCGAGCTGACGTTCGGCACGCTCAAGGAACGCGTGCGCAACACGTACGCCTCGTCGGCGGCCGCCCGCGAAGGACGCCCTCGAACCGCCGACGAATTGACCCATGCCGTGCGGGACGCGTCTCTGCAGCTGACGCCTCGCGTGCTTGCAGGCCACTTCCGCGAGCGAGCGGACGGACGCGGCTATGCACGACTCTTTCCGGACGTGTGGCAACGAATCGTGAACGTGGATTGACAACGCGTTTTGATTGTACCATAAAAACCTGCATGCGGAAAAGAAATATCGAAATCATGAACGAAGAAAGTGTAACTGTATTTTGCTGCAACATTTCGAAGGCGACACTGTCCAAACTGTTCCGACGCTACCATTTGGGACTCTATGACCACCTTCTGCAAAATGAGAGAATGCCAACGAATGAAGACGACGAACGCGAAGCGCTGCGCAAATACTTGCGATTTATCATGAACGACG
>Ga0180434_10001657_pt1 | contig 31299 bp, 45 predicted proteins | sample SS_ome_7_FD_132453 | JGI IMG/M metagenome (GOLD analysis project Ga0180434, IMG submission 132453) | Hypersaline lake sediment archaeal communities from the Salton Sea, California, USA - SS_1_D_2 metaG | ecosystem: Environmental > Aquatic > Non-marine Saline and Alkaline > Hypersaline >... | reverse complement strand
CATCTACTCCGGTTGCTGGGTCACCTGTAACCCTCGATCGCTGATGGCGTTTTTGTCGCTACGAACCCATGAACCGGAAGCTCAGGCTGTGAGTTACCCGTTGTGGGAAATCGAACTTGGCGCGAGAGCTTGTGAGCAAATCTTCGCTGAGGGGTGGCCAATCACCTACAAGGCGTTCTGCGGGAATGGACGGGTGGCACCATGAGCAGTGGGAATAAGTACCACCGACTAATTGGTGATATCACAGATCGTAAGACGGTTTGCACGGTAGATGTTTATGCAGTCCTTGAAGCATTCAATGTCCAATGCCCAGCGCGGCAACATGCAATAAAGAAGCTGCTTTGTGCAGGACTTCGAGGCAAGGGTGACAGTGTTCAGGATTTGAGTGAAGCGCGAGACGCCGTGGTGCGCGCGATGGAATTGGAAGACAGGCGAGTCGCGTAGGTTGGCTTGATGCTTAGGTGACCATTAACCACTGAAAAACGAAAGGCTCTTGCGATGAACGAACCAACTTCGACGTCTCGGCTTCATGCCATTGTCATCCAGAACATGTTTCAAAATGCGCTAAAGACACGTCGCGAAACGATTCACGCCAACGATTCCGAATATTACAGGTATTCACATTTTGTAATATCGGAATTCGTCCTTAACGTGATCAACGTGGTATTTGAGGACAGTGATATCGGCGATTGTGATGAATTAGTTGTCTCCATTGAAGTAGATTACAGCAATGAGCACGATGGGATTCAAGTTGACATTCAGTATCTCGACAGGCGTGCAAACGTAACGGCAAAGGAGGTGGCGGATGCGTTGGCGATTTGCCTCGGGGTCAAGGTGACGTGCGACGTTAGCGAAAAGGCCGACACATTTGTCTCTGGATAACTTGTGTTTTAACTGCGAGTAGGTTTAGCACAACACAAAGCACGATCACGGACTGATCCAACATGGATGTCGAAAACTTTGTAATTGTCCCGTACACGGTCATTATTGATACGCGGGAACAGTCAGCCTATGACTTTCGCAACCTGAAGGCTGACAAAAAAGACGGCGGCGGTCCACTGCTGATTAAGACTGACCGCAAGGCTCTTGCCACTGGTGACTATTCAATTGAAGGTCTCCAAAACGAAGTGGCAATTGAGCGTAAAGAGCTAGGCGACTTCCTGCATTGCGTGGGAACAGATCGCGAGCGATTCAAGAAACAGCTTGCCCGGTTGCAATCGCTTCAATATGGGGCAGTGATGGTCGAAGCGGACTGGCTGCGAGTGCTTCGCGGAACCCCGCACAGCAAATTGAACCCTAAGTCAATTTCACGCAGTGTGATTGGCTGGCAGATGGATGATTTTCCTGGCGTTCACTGGTGGTTTGTTTCAACCAAACGACAAGCAGAGCAATTCACGTTCAGAATTCTTGACAGGTATTACCGTAAGCACGGAAGTGGAACTAATGAGCAACAAGCGGACAGATGATGATCGATGGCGTGAATTCCTGCAGGAGCTGATGGATCAAATTGACGTTCGGGACGAATGCGAAAAGTGGGGATTGAAGTTTACCGGGAAGGTGTCAGCTAAAGGGTGGGCTGAATGTCACGCTATGGGTCGTGAAGACTCGAAACCTTCTGCAGCAGTGAACCTGGTAAATGGCAGTTATGTTGACCTCGGCGGTGGTGGTGGGTCAAAGCCGTTTTTCCATTTGGCTGCAGAGTACGGTCCCCATTCTTCTTTCATGGCAGCTGTGGAGAGCTACGCGCGTGAGTTCAAAGTTAAATCACGAATGCCGCGTTCGCGCAAAGGTGTATCATTTTGGGGGTCGCTGAAATTTTCACGAAGCTGGAATGACCTCATTGTGAAAGGGTTGTGTCAGCAACTGGATCTAAAGTCGGAAACACTCAGGGAAGCCGGTGGAGTATTAGCAGCGACCAACAACGGTGAAATGTGCGTTTGCTTTCCTGTTTACGATTCAACGGAGTTGTTCAACGGAAATCAGACGGGGTTTGTGCTGCGCAATGCTTACGGCGGGATGGTTACTGTTTACCGTGGGTCCGAAGCTCCAGAGGAGAAAGTCCCAAACAAGAGTGTCGGAAAAAGTGGGATGCTTGGAAAGCAGGCATTCCAGAACTGGAAGTCAGCAGAGTACGTTTTCAAAACAGAAGGGATCAGTGATTTCCTTAAACTGTCAGAGCTGATTCCAGAGGAAAAGAAAGAGACTCATGTTGTCATCACAAACAGTGATGGTGCTGATGCTGAACAAACCCCATGGAACTTCAGCAACAACCTGGCGGGAAAGCATGTAGTCATCTGTCATGATGCAGATCTTCCTGGCCAATACGGTGCCAGAACAGATAAGCCGGAAGGTGGTGCGGTTCGGTGGGTGAATGCGGCACTGGCTGGTGGTGCTGCGTCGGTGGTCAACCTGCAGTTGCCCTACGAAGTCGTTGAAAAGAAAGGTCGCGATATTCGTGATTGGATCAACGAAGGCGGAACATTCGAAGCGTTGATGAAAATGGTGGAAGCTTCTGAGACTCTTACTCGCGAGTCGTTAGACCCAGAAGACGATCTTTCATCGTTACTGCCACATCAGCAGATCTTACGGGCTCTTGATTTGATTGTACTCGGCCACCAAAGATCAGGTTCAATTTCGGTCTTCAACAAGGCTTCAATGCGTCAGTTCGTCATCAAAGATATTGATCGGTTCAGTTACAATCAGATGCTGGTCAGAATCGGAGCATTGGCAAAAGAGAAGATCCATTGTGCGTTCGACGGTGAGTGTCCGCCGGACAAGATCAGCCATCAGCATGTTCAGCGAGCGATCGCAGAAGAGGCAGGCGGCAAGGAGATCACACGGCAAAGCACGATCGGTATTGGGCTGTGGGTGTTGAATCAGAAAATGGTGGCTGTTGGTGCTGGCGAATGGCTCGAAGTCGGCTCTGATTTGAAATCACACCAGACGCCAATCATTGAGGATAAGATCGTAGACTTCGGGGAAGCTCAGGAAGCCTGGTACAACAAGAGCATGCTAGCGGGATACCTGCAGCAGGCTCGATCGGTTGAATGGCGATCTGGTTTCATTGACGAATTTGAGGCGGTCCTGTCACGGTGGCAAAATCACAAGCACCCCATGGCTGAAATGGTGCTCACTGGGTTGTGCCTGGCAAGCTGGATGCAGCAGGCTTGGAAGATTCGGCCATGGGTCGGGCTCTCGGGCGAAAGCTCCAGCGGAAAGACTGCCCTGTTCAATTATCTCTCCGACTACTTCGGAGGTCTCTGCCTGTCTGCCAGCAGCGCGTCAGAGGCCGGCGTCCGAAATGGCGTGAAATGCACAAGTAAGATCGTCCTGTTGGATGAGTTCGAGGCCAGTAAAGAACGCGACAAGATCCTGAAGCTCATGATGGGCGCAACTCGATCGGGCAAGGTTTCCCAGTCGCTGCGGTCGAATACAAATCAGGAATCCATATCGGGTGACATTCAGGTCCTGCCGTGGTTTTCAGCCACTGAGTTGAAAATGGATAAACAGACTGAGCGGAACAGATTTCTTGAGTTCGAGCTGGGGAATCGGTCGGGTCTCCTTCAGTTCGTTATTCCAGAGGGGCAACAGGTCGAAGAATTCCGCAACAAGTCGATTGCGATCGTCATGAAGATTTGGGAACGGGCTCTAGCGCTGGCTGACATCCTGAACAGATCGCTGGAAAAGTCGTATTCGCGACTTGGAGAAAGCTACGCGGTCCCATGTGCCTCATATGCCGCGGCTAAAGGTTTCAGTGACGTTGAAGCCATTGAGCTGTTCAGGAGCCTCTTAGATTGCCTCACAGTCGAGGTGCAGGAATCTCAGGAGTCTGAACACAAAATGCTACTTGATGCGATCCTGAGGAGTCCTGTTCACGTTGGTGCAGGCCAGAAGCGGACTGTTGCCGAACTGTTCCGCATGGAAACCGCAGAAGGCGGCGTGATACCAGATGAACACCTTGGACGTGCGGGTTTGAAGAAGATTGAGAAATCAGAAGTGGTTTCGATATCAGACTGGCCTGGGAAGATCAAAGAACGGCACCTGTTCATTGACGTGTCCAAGGCAGGCCCTGTAAGGCGAGCCCTTCTGGACAGGACCGAATACGCGGAAATGAACCTTGGACGTCTCCTGACGCGATTACCGGGGGCATTCAAGGGGCGTGAGTACGTTTCTGGATCACAGACACGCGGCGTCTACGTCCCGATCTTTCCTGACACTCAGCGCAAGGCATGGCCAGAGATCGAAATCCAGGATGATTTCGACAATATCTGATTGCGCATACTGTCTTCTGTCTCTTGCGCGTCTCGCGGTTTGTCTGTGGTATTCATTGCTATAAGTACAGTAAGGGAAGGGGGTTATATTATTTTTTTAGTTTATTAAGACAAACAAGACAGTTTTAGAAGTGAATGCTACGTGTAGGGAAACACAAACTCAGCACCTCCTTTTTTGTTTTCATATATGCGTCTCTCTTTTCCCCAAAGTCTTGTCTTTTTGTCTTGCACACCTAAACCCTTACTATGAAACAGTTTATATGAAAACAGCAGAAGACAGAGTTGTCTTGAAGCCAGTTTATGGGCCAGAATCGAAGCTTTTTGTCAGGATGTCGCCGTTCCCGGCCCATTTTCAGGTCTTCCCGTTCTGGTACTCCGATCGAATCGAATTCAAGGCAGAAGGAACGATTGTGGAGCCGGGTGTGTACCTTCGTTGCAATGACGAACTGCTGGCCAAGCTCCGGGCGAAGTTGGAGAAGCCCAAAGATGACGGGCAGGCAGAGAGGCTCAAGGCGATCATCAGCGAAGTGGAAATCTGTATGAGCAAATTCGATGAAGATCTGAAATCGATTTCTGTTGGCAAACAGGATCCCGAACTGTACCCTGCCTCATGAATTATCCCGCTAACAGGATGCTTATGTCGATCTGGTCACTCATCATCAGGAATCTAATGTCGGCTGTTCCGGGGGCAGACCATCAGGTTATTGCTAGCCCGGTTTACCCAATCGCCCAAGTCTATAGCATCGAATTATGGTGGTTCCCTAGCGGGTTCGTTTGAGTGCTTCATCCAGCACATAAAAAAAAGACACAGCCGGCATGCTCGGGGCGGCGGATGGATCTGCTGCCCCGTTTTCTCCTAACTCACTGCGGAACACAAAAACAATGTCACAAGCGGAAACAGCAAAGCGAATCACACTTCTTGAAGCGGTCGAGATACTCGATCAGTCTGTTCGAAAATGGGAGGATTCCGACCAGGAACATTACTCCACGGAAATCATCGACTCTGCGAACGCCGTTTGTGCGATCACTTTGTCTGGCTTTCCAGATGACGATTCCCTGGTGAATCTGTACCTTGCCTCGGCGAGGTTCGCCCAATGCTGGCACTCGATCTACATTGACGGGGTCGTTGATGATGACGGCGAGGCGTTCTCAGCGTTCCGTGACTCACTTGCCGCGTTGCGAGAATCGATCCGATACGCCAAAGCACCGGTTCAGACCGAACTGGAGCCAGTCGGTGAACTGCTTGAAGACCTTCAGAATCATCCTGGAAAATATCAGCAGATTGCTGCCATGTATGGTGAATTCGACTCAGAATCGAATTCGTGGAGTGGACCGTTCTTTGATGCGTTCGGCAATGTGCAAATTTCGCTCATTAAGCAGGAAGGCAGAGATCCGGGTTCTGTCATTAAATCCGATTGGGTGCCGCCAGGTCTAAAGCGACGGCGAGAAGAGTCGCGAGCTATCTCTGAGGCCAGACTGAACGAGATCCGATCTGAGTTCAACGCTGAGCAGACCAAAAACAGCGAGACGGTTGAAGGCTTACTTCGTGAAGGCCAGTTTCCTGACGTGATTGCGTCCATTCTCGGAATGACAGAGGAGCAGGTCGCGGAGATCGCCGAACAACTCGGAATTGAACTGAACAACCGCGAATCGTTATTGGCTGAAGCTGGTGACGCATTGGCCGACGAGGGAAAAGACCAGGATCAGCAGCGGTCAACGGAAGTCCTCAAATTGAGCGGTGAAGCCCTCATGTCTGAACTGCTTGAACTGTACGAGGATGACAACGGAATTGACGAGCACCAGGCGTTGGTATTACTTTCGAAAGACAACAAAACGGCGTCTGCCCGATCGGTTCGTGATTCGTTAAAGAAAATTCGCGAGGTTGCTGCTGAGTCGTGAGTGATTCAACGGACGAAAACGATATCGAGCCACTGCCGGCGATTCCGGACGGTTTTGATAAATCCGCTGAGATTATCTCACTTGATGCTGAGCAGGAGGCGATACGAAGCGCGCAGGCTGAAGGTGTGCATGGTCGTCACGTATGTCGGTCGAATGTTCGAGAAAAAGCGATTGTCATTCAGAACGAGCTGGAACCAAGCGCGGCCGATCTGAAGCTCTACCATTACCGCATGCAGGGTTATTCGATCACTGAACTGGTGAATCGGCCCGAACTGAGTGGCGGTCGTGCTCGCAAGGCAATAACACAGGCTATTGCTCGGGTTGAATTGTGGCTTCGTGAGGAGCGAAAAGAGGAAGTCAAGGCGATTAACGATCGCCATCTAGCATTTCTTGAGCATCTGCAGCAATGGTCGATCGAGCGGTTCAAGCACAGCTGTGGCGATAAAGTTGAAACAGTCGAATCGTTTGACGAGCATGGGGATTTACAGAATCGACATATCAAGACGATACCGCAAACCGGCGATCCTAAATGGATTCAGATTGCCCTGTCCATTCAGGATCGCATTCGCGTGATTCAAGGCGAAGAAATACCAGAAGACGCGGACAATATTTACCCGTCTGGACTCGGTAAGCTTCGAAATGACACCTTGCTTGAATTTCATGAGAGACTGGGGAAGAAGCTCAAGAAGTAGCTTGTGAGGTCGGTGCCGCAATGGAATCAATAATCTTTGCCCCACTGTCAGCCAGGTATCGCCCTCCGTCCTGCCAGAATCTAACACAAGCTTCCTGCATCGCCATCAGTTCGACGCGGTCTAATCCCCTGAGTCGCACAATCAGACTTTCGGCGTCGACGTTGTAAAGCGGCGCAATCTCTCGGCCTGTCTGCGCTACATTGATCCAGATAGTTTCAGCTGGATCTTTGTAGCGGTTTTTTTTGTTGCTCTCCATGATGACGCGCCATTCCGGTTCAGTGAACCCTGGCATCAACTCGGTCACCATTTGCGAGTACCGGAACACAACATCAGCAAGCCGCAGGCTGATACCACGGCGCGGCACGTCGCCCAATATCTGCTTTGTTTCCTCTCGGACGTACAACGACATTTTCCCGTTTTGGTTGCTCACTTCAATTCCCCCCCTTGATGGTCAACAAACAGACTTCCGCATTTGTACCAGACTCTCGGAAGCTTCCAGCCGGCAAGACTTCCCAAGTATCCGCGATGGGTTTCAAGTCCCGATTTTGCCGGGCTCCGTTGTAGCAAAGTGACACCAGTAGACCACCAGGCTTAAGGAACTTCATTGCATGGGCTATGTGCTTGACGTCTCGCCCCATTTTGAACGGCGGATTCATCACGATCCGGTCAAAGCCCTGAGTTTCTGCCGGCGTGATCTCCAGCCAGTCGCCCTGAATCAGCCTGGCGCCCGTGTCTCCTTCGGTCTCCCGGTACAACTCTGCACAGCATTGCGGGGCGTTCTCCACCAGCGTTATGTGGCTGGCGGTCGTCTTTTGTTTGATGGCTCTGTAGATTCGTCCTAGTCCGGCTGATGGCTCCAGGATCTTCTGACCGTCCCGGATGTCGGCCAGTGTTACCATGCGGGCGGCGATATCTTCCGGCGTTTGAAACAGATTGAAGGCAACAACGGCGCGAGGCTTGGAGCTATCTTCTCGCAGCCGGTCGAATCTCACAGCCTCCCGTTCCATTTCTTCGCCGACTGCTTCGGTGATTTCCTGCCGGTGAGCCAGTCGCATCATTCCGCGCTTGATTGATTCCTGAAGTTCAGCCTTGCCTAGTTTGCTGGGTGCCATGTTTCCGCTCTCTGCTGGTGGTGTGTGATGAATCAGCAGCCTGAGAACCTCCCAGGCTGCTGCGGTGTGTGTCGATCAGAACAGCTGGCCAGCGGGGGCTGGTGCTGCTTCTGGTGTCGGTGCTGGTTGTTCTGCCGCCGTCAGGTCTGCTGCAGCCTCTTTCCGTGTCTTCCCCTCGATCTGGTCCCAGTTCAGGGGCAGAGTCTTTCCGGGTTTGTCAGTGATGAAAACCACCCGGTTAGCCTTGTGGGTGAATCCTCCTTTTCCGTATGTCTTCCGCACCTTGAACGCAGTTGGGCGGGGGTCGATCTTCTCACCATATCGGGAAGCGGGCCGGCGTCCGTGATCCTGAACCTCTACCGTTTCGAAATGGCTGTAGCTCCCTTTCGACATTTCAGAATATGCTTTTTGTGTGAGTTCCAGAACCTCTTGTTCAATGTGCTCTGATGCACAATATGGGTTCCCCTTTTTGTATTCTTCAATCTGCTGCCGGGCGTCTTCGTTCCATAGCTTCTGCAGTCGCTCGGCGTCTTCCTTTGTCGGGTTCAGCAGTTTTGGTTTCGCTGGGGCGCTGGCCTTCTTCTCAGCCTTCGCGGCCTTCTGTTCAGCCTTGAACGCTTCCCGCTCTTCGTCGGTCGGTGCTCGGTAGGCGTTGTCGCCCATTCGTTCAACTTTAACAGAATGCAGTTTTCGCTGTCCCCATTGGCTGTGTGCGGGGTAGTGTGTGTCAGTCGCCCAGATTTTCACCGACGTTACGCGCTTGGTTGCTGGTGACTTATTCACGGCCTGAATCTGAACCCAGCCGTCGACGCTGTCAACGTGCAAGGATCGGTGCCGGCGAACTTCAGCACGAATCCAGCCGCCAGGCTCCATTTCAACAGCTCCGGCCATGCCGCCGACGTCTTCCAGCATTGCATTCTCATAGATCAACCTCATTTCAAGGTGTCGCTTGTACCTCTGGCTGCGGGTGTTCTCGTCAGCAGGATCTGCCCAGCGGTCAAGGAATGCCTGAGCCGCCTGGCGGGGCGTGATCGGTTCAGCCTCATCCGTCAGCAGTCTATAGAGCGTTTCCTTTCCGTCCCGGCCTTCGATTTCATACTCTGCCCAGCTGGTGGTATTTGCTGCCAATCGATAGGCAAGCCTTCCGGCTTCGCTTGTCTGTTCCTTATTCAAGCTCCAGCGGTTTTCTCCTGTGACAATCATCTGATCCAGTCCGTCAGCTTCCAGGACCTTCTGCCACATTGCCCGACGCTGCATCGCTTCCACAATTTCCTTCGTCACTTTTCGAAGGTCCTTTTCAATCGTCAGGATCCGGCCTCGTCGAACGTCTGGCCGGCTTCGGTACCTGGCGTTGCTGATGACTCCCGCCGTCCTTTGCTGCCAATATTCGGCCTTATCCCATTGCGTGAGCCCCTTCACTCGCTGCCTGTCGTGCTTCCTTGCTGCCCTGTCAGCTTTCGCCTGGCTCTGATATCCGTGAGCCTGTGGGCCAGCCTCGAAGCTGTCAGCGTGTCCGTGAGCCTCGGCGCGTCGCTTGTCACGATATCCGCTGAACCGCTCGGCGCGGTCGTCAGCTCGTTCCTGTGGGCTATAGTCTTCGTCGCCGATCTGGTCGTCGTCAGCAATCATGGCAAGCGCTGTGTTCTCAGCTCCGACGCTCCACGTTGCTACGAAGTCACAATCTTGTTTCGGCGTGGCCTTCCATCGATTTTTTCGCAGGAAATCATACGTTGGGCGCTCAACTCGTCCGCAATAAAGCCGGATTTTATTGTCTTCGGGGCAGTAGGTTGCGGCGTAGTTTTCGTTATTTAGGTCTGATTCGTGAATACTCATTTTCGGGCTCCCTGTGTGGTGTGTGTGGTTCTCGTCTCAAATAGGCTATATCTGTAGCCTATTACTTAACCAGGTGAATTCGCCCCGTATTCGGGACAATTTCCGAACTATTCGATTGGTCGGCGCGTCGTCTGCTCTTCTGTGTCTGCGATCGCTCCGCCGTTTGCCAGCGCCGTGCAACGGTCTTTGGCTTCGTCGATATCTGCCGGACAGTCAAGCCGGTTTCCTACCGTTCGTCCTGTCTTCCGCTCCGTCACTGTGTAATAGCAATCCTCGCCCGTGTCCGGTGCTTCTTCGGCTATCCTCACGCGATGCGTCGGCGTCTCTGCATGGTGCAGCCGTACAGGCTCGGGGCTGTCTAGGTCGATCTCCATTATTTTGAATTCAATCATTTTCTGTGCTGTGCTCATTGTTCCGCTTTCGCTACTCGTGGAAGTGAAACCGGCCAGGACAATCCCAGCCGGTGAATCGTGTTGCCTGCTGTGCTGCTTAGCTGATTTTCAGTGTTCGCGCGGTGTTGACGTTGTAACTGGCTCCGTCTTGTCGTCCGCTCCGGAATGCAGATTCTGAGCCGTTCGCTCCTTCCGATATCGGCGAGTTTCGTAGCTTCACGCCTTCGCTGTTCCTGAGCCAGTTCTCGGCGGTCTGCTTCTTCACTCGGATCAAGTGGTTGCGGCGTTCAATCAGAACCATCTGCTGCCGGTTCGTCTGAAGCCCTGCCGCGAGCTTCTTTTGCTCTGTCTCCTTCTCCATTTGAATCTGCAGGCCGTCAATGAAGCCTTCCGCGTATCGTCCACCGTCGCCCTTGTAGACTGAGCCGTAACGAATCCGGGCAAGTGCTATCACTGCCGTCCTCAGCTCGTCGTAAAGCCTGCAGGCGGTTTGCACGTCTTCCGCGATGCCGTAGAAGTAAACGTGGCGCGAGTATGTGCAGCGGCCTGCTCCGTCTCGGATGACAAGTCCTGCCGGCGTTTTTGCTGCCTCAAGTCCGCTCGTGTAGCAACCAATCCCGCCAATCAGGTCCCGGACGTAAATTGCCAGCGTTTTTTCCCAGCGGTAAATCTTCCGGCCTACTGCTGTGCCAGTGTTGGCCTTTTCTGCGTCCCTGGCTGCCTGTTCTTGATCTTCCGGAGAATCAACCAAGTCGTCTTCGCTTAGGTGGTGTCTCTCCATCATTCGTCTGGCAAGCCTGACTGCCGTTTCGATCTCAGCCTCACTCGCTGCGTCGTCTTTGCTGATGTTCAGAAGTCCCATGATCTTTGTTTTGATGTCGCTCATTGTCTTAACTCCCTGGTTACAAACTAAGAACCAGCCGGCCAGGACAATCCCAGCCGGCAATAACTCCCCCGCATTCGGGGCTATTTCGCGTCCTGTTCCAGGATTTCACAGCTGGCTTTTGCTGGTCGGCTGTAGAATCCAAACTGACGATCTGTGTCTGATCGTTTCACGGTCCCGGTCAACTCAACCCGAATCGTGAGCCCTTCCGCTGGCCGGCCTTTGCTCTCTCCGTTCCAGACGATCACCCGGCGCTCGTGCTCGTCTAGGTTCGCTGCGATCTGATCGAGTATTGCAGCGGGGATAGTCCCCCAAACCTTGAAGCCGCGATCGTCGACAATCAGGCCTTTTGTTGTCACTCCCCATTGGCTACAGGTCTCTTTGAGGCTCACAAGCCGGCCAGTTATCTGAACCCGGCCTTCAGGGGCGTCTTCTGCTGCTTCCCGTTCTGCTGCTTTCTTTGCTTCCTGCTCTTCAGCAATGGCCTTAGCGTTGTCGATCTTCTCGACCAGCTTGCCGACGAATTTCTCTTGTTTCTCGCTGATGCTCCCGTATTTCACGAGCTTCCCCACAATGTCAACCAGTGTTTGATATTCCCAGCTCCTCAAGTGGTCTGTGAATTCCTGCTTTTCCGTTCCAGCATTTGGTAAACAGTCGTGGGCGTGCGGGTAACCGATTCCAACCAGGTTTCCACACTCACAGCATGCGTCAATATGCCGCGTTCGCGTCGTGACTGCTCCCAGCTCAACAAGCGTTTCATCATCAGCCGTGAACAGCTCCCAAGCCCTGAACAGTCCTGCGTCCTTCAGAATCAGCTCAGCCTTTTGCTTGCCGGCCTTCGCTTCTCTCACTCCCTTTGCGGTGTTTCGTGCTGCGTCGATCTTCGCACCGATTGCCCGGAATCCCTCGGGGCTGCCGGACCATAATTTGTCAGCACAATCCTCACCCGTCCGGATGTAGGTGTTCGTGGGTACGTGATGCCAGCGGACTGTGTAAACCGCATGGGCTCCGCAGATGTGGCAGTTTCCGCCGTGCTGGTGTTTGCTGAATGTCGCGCCGGTCTGCTCCTGATGCCGTCGCATGCGTTTGTGCTCTTCGGCCATCATCAGCGACGCGCCTACCATGTCGGCTTCATCCTTCATCACCTCGACGCCGACGAACTCATAATCTGCAACATCAATCACGCTCGGTCGGTGCTCGTCTGTTCGCTTCAGTGTTCCGCTGCTCATCGTTTCTGTTTCCCTCTAGTGGTTTTCGGTCTCGTCACAAATAGGCTATATCTATCGCCTACCGTTTAACCAGGTGAATTCGCCCATATTTCTTCGATGATTTCGCCGGCCTCGTCGCGTGCCTTGCTTGCAAGATCCGGTCGGTGAATCGCCACAATTTCGGCGGCGTTCTCGATCTCCTGAATGCTTTTGAAGTCAAGCGCTGAAAGAAGCCGCCAGACGTCGCAGGCTCTGAGCTGCTCCCAGCTGTCGGCTACGATTGGAAGCAACTGTTCAAGGTCTTTCGGTGTCGTGCTCATTGTCTCAACTCCCTGCTGTTGGTGTGTTCAGCGTTCAGCGTTTAGCGTTCGCCTCTGATCCTTGCGAGCCGTTCAGGTTCCAGGCAGCTGGCGTCAAGGTGTCCATGCTTGACCATGAAGACACGAACCCTGGCCAGCTTGTCGCCAGCCTCTTTCAGCCGTTCCAGTCGCCGGGCTGGCTCTTCCGTCATGTCATGAAAGGCCGTGTTCAGCTGCCGGCTGAATGCTCGCCAGATTCGCATGGTCTGGGCGCTCTTTGTTTCGAATGTCTTTTTCACGGTTCAAGCTCCCTTTTGCGTGTGTGTTCTGTAGTCCGCCACTTTGTCGTCTCGTGTCCAGTAACACAGGTTGCAGACGTTTGCATTGTCGATGTCTTCGAGGCAATCGCCAGCCGTTTCCGGCCTTTTGCAGCACTCGCAAACTCTGCCGGCGTCGTTGTGCTCGTCGCATATCGACAACGGAAAAATCTTCTTGTTCTCCCGCTCGCGTCGAATCGATTCTGCCAGTGTGATTGTCTTCCCTTTCATTATTGCTGTTCCTTTCGTGGGTCGTGTTTCTTGTAGACAGCCAGCGCAAAATCGATCTGTTCCAGGCATGCGGTCCAGCGGTGAATCTGTCGCTCGTTCCAGTTTCCGCCGTCTGGGTTTCCGGTGTACTCCCTCAACCGCTCTTCGCAGTCATGCCGTAAAGCTTCGGCAGCATTAATCGCCGTGCCGAATCGGTCGACCGTTCGCCGGCCAACCATCACAAGAGCTGCCCGGCCTTCCGTGTTCGTTGCCATCTTCAGCAGCTGCTCATCATCCAGAATCATCGATTCAGCCTCTCAAAATCTCGTCCCATCATGCGCGCCAGCCTGCACCATTGCAGACTGGCCCAAAACTCACCCGCATTCGGGGCAATTACTCCTCATCATACGTCCCAGCCTTAACCAGCTGCTCATTCCGCCAGGCTGCCGGCTTCGTGCCTTTCTCCGCTCCTGCTTCAATCGTCTGGCTCTCGTGGAACAGCCTGACCGTTCGACTCATCATGCGCGTCTTCGGGCTCCCGTCCTTCTCCGTCCTTGTCTTATCCTTCTCCTTCACAGGGAACCACACAACCACAGGGACCCCGCTAGCGCCCTTCGCTACCTGCCGGCCTTTGGCGCGCCATGCCTTAAACGTCAACACGTTTTCACGCGGCGTGATATCCGCCAGCTCAACGCCAGCCTGATAGAATGCCAGAATAGCCGCGCCGTCGTTCTCACTGACTCCACTCTGAATTCTCGCGAGTGCTTCCTCTGCCGTTTCATTTTTACTGATCTCTGCAACTGCCATTTCAAAACTCCCCGGTTCAATGTTTCCGCTGGTTTCGCGTCAGTCTCTCAAACTGTCGCACAAATAGGCGATATCTGCTCAGCTGGATTCAACCAGGGGAATTCCGGAATTTTTCCGAAGTCCTTCCCGAGTCACTCCAACTGCTCGCAGGTTCTCCGCTTAGTCGAACGAATTGGCTTGCTGTTCAATTGTTCAGGTGTGTAACGAAGGCGGACGGAGTGTAATGAAAGCGAACAGATCCTATTTTGTCGCCTCTCTCGCAGAATCTGAAATTTCCCCCAGCTGGCAGCGGGTGGTTTCATTCATTCGCTTGAATGAAACCTGAATGAAACCTGAATGAAACCCTCTCGAGGTTCCCAGCCTCGCGAGCCCTACCGCCGATGTGGTTTTTCTATGGTTTCACGGCTGTCCGTTCACTCAATCTACTGGAATGCCTGGTTAAACTGCGGTCTGCGGATACTGTCTAAGCGTCGGGCAAGTGTGCTCGAATCATTCAACCGGCCAGTGAGACGGCCAGAATCAAGGGGGCGGAACGATGTTTGAGGGTCACAGAACAGAATTTGCAATCGGTGAGCGTGTCCGGACTGCCGGATCGTTCTTCAGTCCTTCCCGAACTGATAAGGTGGCGGGATATCGTGTTTCCTCAGTCGGGGCTCTGCTTTATGTCCTCGCTGACGGTGGATGGTTCACCGGTGCTGAGCTGGAAAGCCGGCGTTGAATCACTCCCGCCAGGTCTGGCCCCGCCTGGCTTCTGTCTCACAATGGGGCTATTCTTTCATTTCTGAATCCTCCCGCGTGCGGGTCAATTGGGAGCATGCACAATGCCAGATTCTACCGTTCTCCTCACATTCCCATCAGCCTCATCGGTCGATCTGTTCCGGGCTCGGCTCGCGTCTCGGCTGACCGATGGCGATATTGTCGCCAGGTCTGTCTGCCGGCTGCCGGGTGGTCGTCGAGTCGTGCTGGTTCGCTGCTGGATTGGATTGGTTGCAGAAGTCCGCGGCCATGCTGCTCGGTTGTCTGGTCGCTCTGTCTTTGGTCATGATGGCTGGCCGGCGACGATTTCCCCAGGCGGGAAGCTTGATCTTTCCAGCCTGCAGGCGTGATCTGATGCAACCGATTAACCTGGCCGATATGATGAAGCGACACCGGGAAGCGGTCCAGCTGCTGCAGTCTCCTTTGTCAATCGGGAAGCCTGCAAGGAAGCTGGGCGCGTACGGTTCAGATGCGAAGGGGCGCGGCGGCGGGCCGAAGCTCTTGTATCAGGTTCGACGCGGTGTCGAGCCAGCTGCTGGCGATAACGTCTACCATGGGAGTGGCTACGTTGACTGGTAACCCGTTCGAGCCTGTAAAGCTCAACAAGACTCGCGAAGAGTTTGAAGCAAAGTACCTTGAGCGCGGAGGCTGTGTAGAATTCGGCGTCACTCATGTTTCTGTTCCCTGCTCTTGCGAAGATGGCGGCGGGCCGTGGCACTGGGCGGCGGTTCTTATGACGCCTGCAATGCTGGAGCTGCATTTTGAGCTTGAGGCAGGCTATGCTGACAGTCGGGAAAAGCCGGAACCAGACAAGATTGAAGGTCCACCTGGTTAAACCCGCTCGGGCTGATATCACCCAAGCCAGACGCCCCGCAATCGTTGCCGGGCTCACGCTATGTCTTCGCACAGGTGATACCATGCAATCCGATTCCTGCCCGAACAACTCGCGGCCTCCTGACACTGCCCGTCCGTTTGTGGTCGAGCTGTACCGATCTTCTGAGCTGGCAAACGCTGGTTGTTTCGATGCAGCGTTTCGCGTCCTTGAGTCGTGCCTGGTGCTCGCTGAGGATGAAGCCGACAACGTAGAGTTTCAACGTGCCTGGCTGTACGTCCTGCAGCAGAAGGCAGAAGCTGACGAGCTGTCATTGCAGTTGCAGCATGCGTCGCCCTCGTCGTTTGATCCAGATGACCCATTCGATCCGTTTGGCTTGGAAGTGTGTTCAGGCCGGAAAGCTTAAAAGCGTGTGAGCTGGCCTTGCTGGTCGGCTCGCTGGTGCTTATTGTCCTGCGTGCGGGATTCAGATGCAAGATGTCGACCAGCACGAACGCTGGAAACGAATAGACCAAGAAAACCGGGAATACAACCAATTCAAACGGATTGGCAGAATACGCAGCAATCGGCCAGACCTGCACGCCTTCCTTCTGCTTGACGAGCTGTTCCCGCGTCCAGGCATGGACATAGTTGGATGTGCTGAGCATGACGAGATTTGGCTTAACGTGTCCGACGAGCAATTGGCGTCGTTGACTGACGAGCAGATCCTTGAGTTGACGCGGTGTGGCGTGCGGCATGATGAGAACGGTCTTTGCATGTTTGTCTAGTTTTCGCTGAGTACGGAGCAAATAGGGAGTAGACTGATGCGGATCAAGGCTGGCGATACGGGCGACAACATAATCCACACCATGTCTGGCGGTGGTATACTTGCAAAGAGCGCCCTGATTGATGTCATTGTGACGCAGTGGCGCGTGGACCGTTCCGAGCTGGCCTCGAAGCCGGACGGCCTGACGTGGGATGTTGTTACACAGCTGGATGAGTGCGGCATCTACGGTGTTGACATTATTCGTTTGTACCGCAAGTGTGGACGCAACGCTGAAGATTTCGTGATGTTGGTTCGATCGTGTTGCTACGGTCTTACCAGCAGGGACGAGCTGGTGAAGTACGCAACGGAGCCCGACAGGGGCCAGTTGATTGACTTGACCGACAAGAGGCGTCGAATGGGTTCGGCGTTTCCATATTTCCAGAGCAGGGAGACCGTGAGTGATGAGTAAAGCTGAGCATCCGCAGGCTGGCCAGTGGTATAGGAACGAAGAGGGAACACACCGTTGGTTTTTTATTGGCCAGGACAGTTCTGGCTGTTGGGTGGTCGATCGTTTCCGGGTATCCCAGAAATATTGCGATGAATTGGATTTACCACTTGGTCGGATGGGCCTTGGTATGTTGTCGGAGAGTGCCATCGAAAAGATGGTTCATCTACCTGACTGCGACGCATGGGATTGGGAACCGGATCCAACAGAGGAAGACTACTTTGCAGCTCAGGGCCAGTGCGGCATAGAAGTTGGTGATTGGGTTCGAGTGGAGCGATCTGCAGAGACAGGCGAGCAGGGCTGGAAAGTTTATTGGAATCCAAAGATGGATTCACACATTGGTGGTGAATACAGGGTTTCTTATTGCACCGTGTTTGGGGTTGTGCTTGACTTGCGGGATAGTGAAAGGTCTTTCTACTTCCCGTACTTCGTTTTGAGCAAAGTTGATCCTCCGGAGTCGAAGCCGGCAGAAGAGATTGAGTGCATGTGGGGTGTGCGTCCAACTGACTCGCCCAATGAAGCGTGGGACGTTCAATACGGGACGCACATTCAAATTGAACAGTCGTTTGGCCCTGAGTTTATTTCCCGCAAGTTGAGTTAACGAAATCATCCCGCAGGCGGGTCGATTCTTTTGGTGAGATTTCGTCGAGCGGATAAGGTCACAGTGAATTGCCTGCCATGGAGTGGGCAGAACCTGGAGTCTTTGGCTTAACCAACCTTCGTCAAAACTGACTCCTCTCGCACGTGGGTGAAGCGTGTTTAATACTTTCCAGAGAAGCCATTACTTTTTCGGGAGGACGGAGCCATGCGATAGTTCATTGATATTCGGCAGCCGTCGTGTGTTTCCCTAGTTATCGGCGGCTGCCGTTTTTTACCAGGTAACGGGAACTGGTGTTCCCTGATGTCGTTGGAGATTGAGGAAGGTGTGCATCGACCCCGAGAGTCTGAGGGAGTGAGAGCTTTGATCTCAGGCCGAGAATCACTCAGTCAAGGCAGGTTCGATTCCTGCACCTGGTATTCACATTTGAAGACAGCGGGAGTTTGTATCGTCTCTCCCAGTGATTGACCTAAGAGTTAGGAAGCGGATCAAGTGTATCCCCGCCTACGCCAGCGGGGCTCTCCTTGGTTGCAGACGAAATCACGAATCAACAAGACGATCCTCGGCGCGAGGGTGAAGGGGTGGCGTCCTTCCCCTGTCGAGGTTTATGGATCGGTGGCGTACTGGGAGACGCATCCTGCGAGTGAACGAGACATCCGAGTTGCTTCGGAGCGTCACTGCGGGCCAATAAGTCGTGTGAGCTTTCTAGTGGCGATCACGGGCGAATCCCTAACCCAACGAAGGTTAGGTTTGCAGGTTCAAATCCTGCCCGGTTCGATTTCAATAACAGGATGGATTCACAAATGATTACTCGCGAGCACATCAATGTCATCAGTCAACCAAGTGAAGACCCTAAAGGCGTTCGCTATGCCTGTGGTTTGTTTCTTCGTTCTGAATTCTTCATCAGTGAGAAGTTTATACAGCAGAACGAAGAGCAGTCACAGAAACTGATTGATGAGGAAGTTGAACGACAGATTCGGAACATAGAATCACAGCTCTACGGCGATGTCGTGAAAGCAATCAACGTGCTTCGCGCTCGAGTGCTTCGTGTTGTGTGCAACACTGGTCCGATAGGCCATCGCGACTGCAGTGGTATTTCTGATGCGTTTTCAGAGATCATTGGTATGATGCGTTTGTCATCTTCAAAGTCGGAGATAGAGCCTGAATGTGAAAATGATGTTGCACCGCGAGTGGTGGAATCGAAAAGAAGAAAACCAATGATGGAAAACACGAACGCCGAAGCCTCGGTTGGACCGCTCTGTTCGCTGTCGGATGATCCCACAGTTGATGAGATATACGATGCCTTTTGGAGGCCGATCATTGAGCGTGATGGCGTATTGGACATCGAGCAGTGCAAGAAGGAACTGTTTGATTTCTGGCAGGTGATGGAACGTGTGCCGAAGGTGTACTGCCACGTAACTGGAGGTCAAGTGTCGAAACCGCTGACGGACGCAGACACGGTGTGCAACTTGGCTGACGAGCATTACGAGTGGATGTACGACGAGGCGACGTAGACAGCGAACGACCGAGCGTAACCGGGGCGGCGTGAGTGACGTCGCCCCGTGAACCGGCTTTGCGCCGCTCCGGTTCACGCCTTTGTTCTGCGGCGTTTCCGCATCATCGTGATGTGTGGCCGTTGCGGGATCGTGCTGGCGTATGTGCCTACGTTGCACTGTCGTGGTTGCTGTTGTGGATATCGCTCGGCGTTGGCCGATATTGGCCTGTGCCGTTCGCAGTGTGGTTCATCTATCGGTCACAGCGTGCATTCACGCGGCAGTGGATTGCGGCGTGTGAACGATTTGGCGTGGACGAGAAAGAGACACGCGGTTTGTAGCCGCAGAACGCAGAGTTCAGGCGGGCCACACAAGGAGAGACAGACATGAACGAGAAAACACCGGATGAGACGAACGACGCAGCGTGTGGACTCGGCTGCAACGGCATTGTTATCGGGCGAATCATGGCAACACCAGCGACTATCTTGAGGCGAGTTGAGGAAATCGAGCGACTACCAGACGGCGTTTACGATGGTGTCTGGGGCGGATATGTCGTCCGGTTTTCCGTGGATGGGATTGACTACGAAGCACAAACGAACGACGGCATTCGGACACCGCGTGCGGAATGCAAGATCACAATCACAGACGGGAATCTCTCGGTTGAGGTAGCCCGATAACGTCCCGGCGTAACCGGGTGCGAAGGGAAGACATGAAAAACAAAACACGGGTAAATGAGCACTCCGGTTCACGCAATAGTTATGCGTCTCCTTCGTGGGGTGTAAGGCAGGTGCGACGTGCGAGCGGTTTGATTGAGGATGTCTGCGAACACGGTGTAGGGCATCCTAACCGGGAGTGGCTGGCAAAGCACGACGCAGACGGGAAGAGGGCGATGGGAATACATGGTTGCTGCGGTTGCTGCCGATGCACTTGTCCGACGTTGGATGGCGTGCCAGTCACTGGGTCTAGTTGTCTTGTGCATGGATTGCCGCGTGGTGATTGGGATTGACGCATAACGCCCCGCATCACGGGGCACGGAGAAAAAGATATGACCAAAACGAACGACGTTGACCGTGCTCCCGTGCAGGCGGTTGTTGCACCTCTTCGGGTGCAACGCAAGCGTACAAAGGGTTGGAGAATGCCAGCCAATACGGTGTCGGTTTGCCGGCCGGGAAAGTTTGGCAATCCATTCAAACCAGCGGAGTGCAGAGACGCGGGATACACCGGAACCGATTTGGAAATCAAGCAGCGATGCGTTGATGCGTTTCGTGCGTGGTTGTTCGACAAGGATGGTTGGCTGAATTGGCAGGGCTACGAAGCGGAAAAGCGAAAGGCAGCGATACTCGACGGCATCGAATCGTTGCGAGGGAAGAATCTGGCGTGCTATTGCAAGCTAGACGAACCATGTCACGCCGACGTGCTGTTGGAAGCCGCCAACAAGTCGGCATAACAATGCCTTTAACCCGGTCCCATTTTCTGGGGCAGTGGTCAGCGACAAGGAAATAACAAAGCAGGCACAGCATGACGCGCTCAAAATCTGACATCCGGATCATTACGACAACTGTGGTCCATGCTCTTGATTTGAAGGGAAATTCGGTGGTTGTATTTGGTGAAAACGTCTTGCTGGATATTATCCCTCACGCGGGGCGGTTGTGACCATGCGGAAATGACTGTCGTATTGTCGTTCATGTTCACCAGTTTAGGTTATCAACACTAATCAAGGGAGAGTTCCAGTGAGTACAGCTACAGAAGAAGTGCAGTCCAATCCTGTTGAGATTTTAACGATTGAAGACCAGATTGAATCTGCAATTTCCAAGTTCAAGGAGTCAGACAAGCGTATTGCCGCAGTGAGTGAGCAATATCTTTCTTTGACGGTAGCGGACGATGGAATCAAGGTGGTTTCGGAATCTCGCAAGGAGGTAAAGCGGATTCGAATCGCTATTGAAAAGCGTCGTAAGGCTTTGAACGAAGACTATCAGGCGATCATCAAGGCAAACAATACGGAAGCAAAACGCCTGAAAGACATCATCACGCCGGTTGAGCAACATCTTCTTGAACAAGAGTCGATTCACGAAAAAGAAAAGGAAAGGATCAGGCAGGAGAAGCTGGAAAAGCAACGGCAGAAAACGCAGGGTCGAGTTGATCGTCTTAATGCGATTGGTTGCCAGATAGACATGAGTGCCGTTGAGTCTTTGAGTGACGAAGATTTCGACCTGTACTGCTCTGATGCTGAAGAGGTTGTAAAAGCAGCTCGGGAGAAAGAAGCAGCAGAAGAAGCTGAGCGTTTGCGACTGGAAGAAGAAGCCCGATTGAAACGTGAAGCAGAGGAGAAGGCTCTTGCAGAACGCCAGCGTCAAGAGGAGCTTGAGCGTCGTCGCAGGTTAGAGATCGAACAAAAAGCAGCTCGTGCTGAGGCAGAGCGAGTGGCAGCTGAGCGTGCCGAGCTGGATCGGCAGCGTGCTGAACTGGAAGCGGCTCAAGCGAAGCTTAGAGAGGCTGAGGAAGAGCAGAGGCGAAAACAGGAACAGGAACAGGCTGAACTGCGTGAAAAGCAGAGACTTCATGAAGAAGAGTTACAGCGTCAAGCTGACTTGAAAGCTGAAGAAGATCGAAAGAAGGCAGAGGCCGAAAAGGCTGAAGCAGAACGGTTGGTACAAGAAGCTCGCATGGAGGCATTGCGTCCAGAACTGGAGCGGATTGATTCATTTGGTGAATGGATTGAGGGGAAGGTTCGCGACCGTATCGCTGAGATTGGCGATCCGCAATGGGGGCCATCACTTCTGGTTCATATCACTTCTGCTGTTGACGCCGTTTATCGCGAAGTTGAATCTCAGTCGTCAGATGTGTCAGCATGAACTCGCCGTTTTCAGATTATGTTCCCCAAAGGTTTCAATTTCGCATTGCTCCACATATGCGTTGGTCTCACGGGTGCTGCTTGCCTCTTGAGGCTTTTGAGGCATGGGACGTGCATGTTTCTGTTCCCGGTGTGGGAAATAGAAATGGAATCATGTCTCATCGCAAAGAGGATCCGTCGCCTGAGATTATCAGGTTGATTGATTGTCGATTGGATCCCGACGTTGAATTTCAATGGATCGATGATGATTTTGGCTGGGGAGGGGGCGTAGCATGACTGACTGTCTGACAATTGCGGTCGACTTCGACGATACGTTTACTGCTGATCCAGTGTTGTGGTCAAAGTTTGTTCAGCACGCGAAGCAGTTGGGACACAATCCGATTGTGGTGACAGCAAGGCGAAACACTGCTGAAAACATGGACCTGATTAACGAGCAGTTGAGTCATTTTGACTGCCATATGCGAATCTACTTTTCAAATCTAGGCTCAAAAGTTGAGTGTATGGAGAAGCGGGGAATCAATGTCGACATCTGGATTGATGACGCTCCGTATGCTCTGGTCCATGGGAGATAAGTGGAATCAGTTTGACAATTTCCTGATTCAGCGATAATCTGACCCGCATACGGGATCTTTTATGTGACGGATGGAGTCGGAAACATGATCACGGACGAAGAACTGATCAATGAGGCTGTGCCTGCTATCAATCGCAGGTTCAACATTTGGCGGCTGAACGAAGCCGAAGAAGCCGAATACATCCGCGGTGGCCTTGAAGCCATTGTTGCGTATATTCCGCAGCGAGTGCGGCCGATATTGCGAGACGGCGCAGACGGCCTTGACGACGCCGAAGTGGCGAAGCACGCATCCCAGACCCTCGACAATGCTACTGCAGCAGCAGTCTCGGTGATGCCGCAGTGGGTGCGAGTGATGATGGAACCGATGGTTCGTGCGCAGCTTGCGCCAATTGTTCGTGAAGTATTTGAGTACGCACAGGTTGGGTTTGCGTTCGGGTTACCAAAAGGTGGTGCGTGATGCCTGATCTTGATGCAACAACGATCATGCAACTTGTTGGCGGAGCCATTGCTTCACTCGCGCTGTATGGCGCGAAAGGCGATGAGTTTCGTGCGTTGCTATCCAAGTTTCTCCCAAAAGCCACTCAGCAAAAACAGGCAATCGCAAATCAGGATGCAGCCTGGCGAATGCTCGTTGATGACTCACGTGCTCGCGGAGATCGTGAAGGTGTCAAACTGCAAGACCAATGGATGCAGCTGCGGAACGAGCATGGACTAACTGACGGAGAGAAGTAATGCGAACTGCATTCATCATCCTTGGGTTAGGACTACTGCTGTTGCCTCTAATGTTTCAGGGAGGGGGGCCGGGGCCGGGACCGAAACCACCAACGCCGGACGAACTGTCGGAACTCGCTGTCGAAATTCAGACAGCACTCGAAGGCCAGCCGGAAGACACTGCGGCCAGGTACGCCGGGTGGTTTCGTGCGATTGGTGATACGCTTGAAAATGGCGACGAGCCGATTCCGGAACTAAAGGAAGCGTGGTTTAAGGCCCGTGAGATAATTGGATTGCCTGGTGTTCTCGGCGATATCACGGAGCGCGAGACAAAAGACCTTAACAGCCCCCGTGCCGATCGCAAAGAGCTTGAAGCCGCATGGGACAGGCTTGCAAATGCGTGTGAGGAACTGACGACGGGGGGCAACTGATGATTCCTGAGTCGGAACACAGGCATGCAGGTTCAGGTGGCGGTGGACAGTCTAAGTTGGGCGGCTGTACCCCCTATTATTGCAAGCGGTGCGGGAAGTCATATCCACGGAATCGTGCTATGAAACATGTCGATATCTGTAAGCGTTGCAGGGTGAAGGGTTAAACCCATGTCTAAGCTCTGGACGCCAAAGCAGACGTTTGATGTCCCTGCACCGCGTAACGCCAAAGACCGTGCGTTGCTGTGCGGATTCAATGAACGTGCGTGCGAAGAGTATTGGGCGAGCGAAGCGGCATCACGAAATCACGCCACGTTTTTCGTTGCTGGTCAGACGAAGGAGCGGGAAGACACTGTCCGATTGTGGGACATTTTCCGCCAGGTTACCGGGATGGACCCGGATGTCACACCGCAGCCAGATGGCGACTGCGTCGCAGCTGGGGCGAGAGACACAGTCGAGTGCTTGCAGGCACTTGAGATTTTCAAAGGTGACCGTGAAGAGTTTCGTGAGATCCACCCTACGTTTCATTACGCAACTGGGCGTGTGCTGGTCGGCAAGAATCAACTGCGTGGTAGTGCAGGCTCAATCGGCGGATGGCAAGCCACAGCAATCAAGAAGTACGGCGTTCTGGACGCATCACTGCCGGGAATTCCGAACTACAACAAAGCGACCAGTCAGGCTTGGGGCGATGACAAGAAAGTCGGCGGAGTTTCATTTCGTGACTTCATGGATGCTGCGGCGGATCGTGTGGTGCGAGAGACTGCCCGCGTGAAACCAATCGAGGAAGTGTTTGATTCACTGTCGAACAAATATCCGCTGACGATTGCGGCGAGTTTTGGCTACACAATGAAGCCGAACCGTGATGGGTATCACCGGGCGTCCGGGAGTTGGTCACATCAGATGTCACTGTGGGGATACTCAATTTCCGGCAACTGGGTCGCCATCAAGAATCAATGGGGCAGGGCCGCACATGGGAAGCTGATTGATTTCGAGACTGAGGAACCGTGGCCACCGGGATTCTTGCGTGTGCCGATATCGGACTTTGAAAATCACTTGCGCCGTGCGGAGTGCATTGCGTATTCGAACTTTGACGGATTCCCAGAGCAACTGTACGACTATTCGAAACTTGGGTGACACGTGAATCAGCCACTACCAACTGACGGAGAAGTTGCTTGGTCGAAATGGCTGGCTGAACAGATGGGCGGTGAAGCGGAGTATCGCTTGCCATGCAAAAGTCGCGTAGACATCCTGACAACGACACTGGCGATCGAAGTGGACTGGGTGAAAAAGTGGCCGGAAGCATTCGGTCAGGCTATCTACTACGGCGTAATAACGAACAGGCCAGCAGCAGTCCTGCTGTTGTTGCGAGGCAAACTGACAGAGGATAGATACCTTGAACGAGCACGGCAGGTCGGGGCTCGTCTCAATGTGTCAGTGTTTACATGGATGACTACGGACACACACAATGAAAATGTTTCAGTTGAAAAAATCTGATCTGCTGATTGCTCTGGCAATGGTCGTTGTCTTTGCGTGGGTGATCACGAACGCACGCGGCCAAGACTCGGTAGAGTACCACCATGCCAGGTCTGCCATCGCGATTGCGTACCACTTGGACGATGACGAGACTGATTCGGACATCTGCCCCGCATGCAACGGCGCGGGTGAAGTAGGTGACGGTCGAATCATGCACAAGTGTGAGGAGTGCGATGGAACGGGGAAGCGAACTACGATGGTGGCTCAGTTGGATATTGACGACACACAGGATGATGAATATCCGGCTTTACAGAAATCGTTTGATTACATCGAGAATCAGCATCGCAGAACGTGCGAAAACCCGAAATGCGATTGCAAGAATTGTGATTGCGAGAACTGCACTTGTGGCGAAATCATTGAACCGCCCAATGAGCCAGTGTTAGAACTACCTCCCGTCGAACCCGAACCGATACAGGTGGAATGGTCTGAGGAGCAGCCTGTAACTGAACCGCCTGGTAAGTTTTATCTGCTATCTGAGGATTGGTGTAAGTCATGCCCGCAAGGGAAACGCAATGCAACGTTAGCCGGCATCAAATACGAAGTTGTGACAGTGCAACAGGCCGCAGATCTGGGATTGATTCCAATTGAGCCAACATCGATTCCGCGATTGATTTATTCCCTCAACACGGATGATCCGTTAGTCGGTGCAGTTCCAGTCGCGAAGATGGAGTCGTGGGCAAAGAGTCATCCACAGCCAGTCACTCCGGATCCAATCATTACCGCCACAATTCACGCTGAACCATCCGTGGCCGCTACCTTGGCCGCTCTGGCTGAGCATCTTGCACGGACGCAGGATGTCTCAGCCGTGCCGGTCGGGGGCTTGTTTGACAAGGACGTGCAGGCTCCGGTGATTGTGCCAGGGCTGCTCAACCAGTTAATGGCAGGTGAGACGCTGGAAGTGCCAGATGCCGGGCTTGCAGTGTCATGGAGTGGCGAAAACAGGACAGTCGGTTTTCCGGACAAAGAATCTATCACACTGAGCCCACCAGTCAGTGTCAAACTGACGAAGTGGGGGCTTAGCGTCAATACAATACTGCGTGGATGCACTGTCACAGATGAAGGTCGAACAGTGCAGTTCGATCTGAAGGGGCCAAACTTCACAGTGAGGTTTGTTCAGTGACGACCAGAACGCCAATCACATTTGAGGCTGCAAGTCGTATCGTCGATTCCGATCCTGAATTTTGCGAGTCAGTTGGTCATGCAATTCTCACGTCGGAAGTCAATTCACGGCACCACAATAGGTGCATGCAGTGTGCCGCTGAATTGTATCGAACCTCTTGGCTTCAATTACACGTTCAGACTCGTAGTGATTTAGGCGGATGTATTGATTCGGAATCAGTAATAAAAAGACTCACTCGTGATGCTTTCCGTCGCTGTGAGATCGCCGGGATAATTCCAGGTGGATTGTTTTCTAGCGTTGCGTTCTGGATCCTTAGAAGAGCTGTTTGGTCATTCATTTGGTGGCTTATCAAAAATCAATTTACCTCAACTGAAGACGAATTGATTTTTGATGAGTCGCGTGTTGTGTATCTAGAACATGAAACAGAAGAAAGTGATTACGATGGAACGAACAGATATTGAAATTCGAGTTGCAAAAGGACTGGACGTATTCATTCCAACAGATCCTTCCATCCTGTCCTTGTCACCTCGCGCGTTCAACTTGATGCAGTCTGCGAATTGCCATCTTGTTTCACAACTTGATGAACGAGTTCTTATCGAGCTTCCAGCCTCTGGTGAGAAAACAGTAAGGGAGCTTCTCGAATGGAAAGCTATGTTTACTGGTCAGGGAGATAGCAATGCTTCAGAAGTTAATGGAGGCGATTTGGTTCAGGATGAAACTGACGGCGGTGATCATGATAATAATCGTGATGCCGACATTGATCAGAATCAGCAGTCTGATGAATCATCTGTCTCGCCAATTTAGTTTCACTCGAAAAGATGGCGGATCCTGAATGGTTAGCTTGTCTGACGGGATGTTCGCGGAAATACCTGCGTATTTTTCGTTTGAACCTCGACCTAATCAACCAGATCGATATGACGAGCAGTTGGCGTTCTACGACTCGCTTGATAAAGGTGTTGCGTGGTTACTTGGCGGTAACGGTGCAGGTACAACAACGCTTGCTCTCGCGAAAGTTGCCAAGTTTGTTTACGAGACTCCTCCTCCTAGACACGACACACCATTTTGGGTGATTGCTGAGTCCTACGAGCAAGTCTGTGAAACAGCCTGGAAGGAAAAGCTGCATGGTCAAGGACACATACTTGATCATGATATTGATTGGGATCGAATCGACTGGTACAAGCGAAACAACGGTTGGCCATTTCGTGTACCACTGAAGAGTCCGGCTGGCTCTCGCAACAATTGGATGCTCGAGTTCAAAAGTTGGCGGCAGGGTCGCGGTCAAATGCAGGCTCGTTCTCTTGGCGGGTTTTGCTTCATTGAACAATTCCCATGGGGTGTTTTTGAAGAGGTGTCACGCGGTTGTCGTGAATACAACTTCCCCGGTTCAAAGCTCTGTGAGTACACGCCTGTCAATCCGGATATGTCATCCGAGATTGAGGAAATGATCGAGAATGGACCGGAGCCAGAAGACAAGAAGGACGTTGTCTTTAACCGCCAGTATTTGCCTCGTGGATGGAACGTCTATCATGCGAACACTGAATGCGCGAAAGAAGCAGGCCATGTAGATGAGGATTGGTTTGAAGAGTTTTTTGGGATGATTCCCCCGGAAATGCGAGACACTCGCATGAAGGGACTTTTTGCATCCTTCGAAGGTGTTGTCTACAAAAACTTCCATCCGTCTGTGCATTGCATGGGCGATGAAATGTGGGCGTTCCTGGACAACTGTGCGCATCGTCGTGGGATTGACTGGGGTGCCGGCCCAGAGAATGCTTTCACATGCTTGTGGGGCGCAAAGAACGGTGCAAATCAATGGTTTATTTACGATGAGTATTACAGCACAAATCAGGAATACTCGACCGTTGACCACTTAATTGAGGTGTACGAACAATGGTCGTGGCCTAGTGGTTCATCGTATGGCGCAACCTACGCGGACCCGTCCAGTCCGGACAACATTCGAATTGCAAACAAGCTTTCTCGGTACGCCGCTCAAACTGGTAAGCCAGTCAAGAACATATCTGTGCAACGAGGGAAAAACGCTGTACTGGAAGGTATTGAACACATTCAACATTTGCTCAAACCGCAGGTTCCTGTTTTTTCAATAGATAGTGAAAAGACGGAGTTGCAGCCTCGAATTTTCATTCATCGTGACAATTGCCCAAATCTGATTCGGCAAATGAAGAAGTACAGGTGGCTCCGCGGTGCAGATCGAAACCAAGCTGCAAAGTTGAATCCAAAAAATCCAAGGCGTGAACCTTTGAAGTTTGAAGATCATGCCGTTGATGCTTTGCGATATTTGTGCTTCACGGATGATCGTCTTGGTGGCCTGACGATCGATTCAGCTAGAACGCAATCAACAGTCATGGATTCAATTACCGGGAACTACATGAACGGAAAGAACAACTGGAAGACTGTGACAAGCCAGCACAGGCAAAACAGGGAGTAGCTTTAGTGGAAATCCGCCCAGAAGTGATTCTTGAAGAGGTCATTAAAGAAGACGTTGCAGCAATTAGTAATGTGTTTCTTGTTGGTCAGCAAGAATACGTTTTCATTATTGAATACGTTGATTTTGATGAAACCGAATCAATTCGCGTTCCCCTGAACATGATTGCGTTTAGCTCTCCAATGACAGAAGCCAAATGGAGAGACTTGTTTCGTGAACTGGTGAAAGGCCTGAAGTATGGCACCTAATCCGCAATTTCCTCGCACAAATAAAACGATCGAGGCGCTCAGGAGAACTCGCAGGCTTCTACAGGGCGAAATGACCGGAGATCGTCGTCGCGCAATGAGAGATCTTGAGCGGCTTCGCTTTCGATTGGGAAAGCACAAGCTTCAGTTTGACCGAAGAATGAACGACCTGCGACGTCAACTGAAGAAGGCAAAATCCGATTCTTCACTCGACAGTTTGACTCAGGTTGGTGGCATAATTGGAAGAGTCCTGGCAGAGATTCGTGAACTGCATAAGGAGTCCAAACAAAGGCGACTCGTCCATGACATGATTCAGACGGCGAGTCAGATCGTGCAGGACATGGGAAGTCCTGGTGATATATCAGACGGGAATCTTGAAGGACGGGAGAGAGTCAGGTCGCGGCCACAACCACGACGAGATAGCAGTCTTCCACCAAACGTCATTATTCGTGGTGGGAGGTACGAGGTTTTAGCAAAGGGTATCCGTAGAACATACGATCCAGATCATCCAGCAATGACGGGTAGGATGACACCCGTTCGATCATCAAATGTGCATTCAGTCGGTTATGATTTCAATTTTGAAAATCCTTGGAAGAGCCAACTGATTATTCGGTACTTGCAGGCAGATCAGTCTCGCGGCGGTAAAGGCAATTCAAAACGCAAGGTTCCCGGTCCAACTTACGCTTACCGAGATGTGCCACCGGCAATGTTTGATGAGATTTTGACTGCAGCTAGCAAGGGTAAGTGGGTATGGGATAACATAAGGATCCGCGGTACAGTGGCTGGCCACCAGTACCGGTATTCAATCACTCGCATTGCTCAGGGGTATCTCCCTCGTCGCGCAAGAGTCATCAATGGTCACCAGAAACTGGTTCAGCGGGTCAACTCAGTTGTTAGAGACGGGAGAACTCACATGGTGCGATCTCCACTTCAAGACAAGCTGATTGGTAAATACCGTCCTGGCGTCAAGAAACCGAACGTAGGGAATCGAGACAAGGCATTCGACAGGCGGAGGCGGTAATTGACTGGACGTCCCTCATTATGTCCATCAGACTATGGGAATGGCGGGGAACACAAAATCAACGATATGCGTGTCGTGTAGCTGTGGAATGCGGCCATGGATGCCTGATGGTGAGACGTCAGTGCCAATCTGTGAAGATTGCTGGAAGCAACTCTCAATTCCAATCCGCTGTCATGTTGTTGCCCAGTTCAAGCAGGCTGATTCAGTGTTTGAACTGTCACGCATCCTTTCACGCGGAATGATGGATTCAGTTATTGAGTACATGAAGGATATCCAGTTGAACCACAGTCGCTCGAATGAAAACAACTGAAGGATTAGGAGATCGGGGTGCTTGACGCTCTTTTGAAATCCACGGATCGGGCTGAAGCAATCCTTAAGTCTTACAGGAAGCTCAAACGAACTGGTGTGGTAGAATTCGGGATTCGCGTTCGAGACGGCAAGCCTCATTTGTCCGATCTGGAAGACTCTGTTTGCCGCGTGTTTCCTTCTCCTGAAATCGTGGAATGCCCTACGGTTGTTTCAGAAATCAATGAATTATATGACGAATTAGTGCGACGGGACGGAAAGGCCCATGGTCGTCTAATTCTTCGATATTCATTCTTTCATGGCAAACTTGTTGACAAACAGAACAAGATCTTGCAGAATTCTGTCCTGTAACAGTCCCGCTAGCAGGATATTAGCGAGACTTGGGACAAGGCGGTTCTCGTTACCCGAGCCCGTCAGTTTTTCTTCACAGAAAGACTGGCGGGCTTTTTTTATGGCCAGCAAAGAATCAGCATGGACGCAATACTCGATGCACCAACGGCCTCCGGCCAGCTTATTCCTATGGACGGGGAGACGCAGCCGGATTTTGCCATTCGATTCCACGAAGAAATGGCAGACGTTCTCCCTGAAACGGATGAGCGCAATGCAGCTTGCTTTGAAGCGTGGCGAACCCACGTTGGGGATGAACCCGAGGTTGCGATTGCCCGTGACTCATACGCTAAGAGTCATGTTGAACGTCGCGATATCCCAATCTTCGAAGAGCATGAGACACCCAAAGGCGATCGATACGACAGAAAATCGCTGATCGCCATCATCAACAACGTGAATCACAGGATTGCTGACACTCATAATTTTGCCCCGATTTCCCTTGGTCACACCAGTGATGATCCAGCAACTGGGGACCCTGAGGTTGTTGGGAACGCTGGCGCTGCCCGACTAGGAATGGTTGGGAACAAAAAGCCAAGATGGGCGATTTTCCATGATGAATATCATCGCAAAGACAAGGTGAGGGACCTTGATACTCACCGAGGTCGCTCAGTTGAAGTCTGGAAGTACCCACGAATGGAAGATCGGTTTTTCTATCCGATTGCGGCCCTTGGTTCGACAGCCCCACGTCTCGATATTCCTCCTGCGAAATACTCCCGTCAGGATTCTGAGGGCGCAGAAGTCGAAGTTGATCGATACATGATGGCGATGCCTGGCGGTTCGAATACTTTTGTGCCGGGCCAGTCCTCTCCACGTCGCGATCAATACGGATGTGAT
>Ga0180434_10001655_pt1 | contig 31334 bp, 34 predicted proteins | sample SS_ome_7_FD_132453 | JGI IMG/M metagenome (GOLD analysis project Ga0180434, IMG submission 132453) | Hypersaline lake sediment archaeal communities from the Salton Sea, California, USA - SS_1_D_2 metaG | ecosystem: Environmental > Aquatic > Non-marine Saline and Alkaline > Hypersaline >... | reverse complement strand
TGAATTTTCGTTTTACCTATATTAACTTAAAATAGGCAATATAGAGGCGTGGAGGGTTTGTCTTAACTTCAAATCTTGCGCCATTTAGACTTAAATTTTCGCCACTTTAAAACTGAAACTACAACTACAATAGGGTTTTTAGGGTCGAAAGTATTTTATCTTAGCAATTTTGCTCGCACTTTTAGTCTTTATTAACTAAGTGTCCGAAGGGACGTCAAATCACATTTTCAGCATTAAAAGCAGGTTTTTATAGGAAACTTGACTTTTCATGAAAAACAACTATATTTAAGTAGTGAACTAGGAGTTTTTTGAAAGGAGTTGAATGCCCTGGTGTGTGGGGACTGAAAATGCGGAGTGGCCCCTAACGTAGAGTGGTTGTGGAGAGGACTTATACGAATATGGCAGGTCGATACGATAATACATTAATATATCAGATTCAGCAGGCCAACGACATCGTTGACCTGATTAGTGAACATGTGACCCTGACGCGTAAGGGCAGGGAGATGGTGGGTTTGTGTCCGTTTCATGATGACCATCGACCGAGTCTTTATGTGAACAGCTCCAAGCAGATATACAAGTGCTTTGCATGCGGGGCCGGCGGGGATGTGTTTAAGTTTGTGCAGATGCGTGAGAATCTGACGTTTGTTCAGGCCATCGAAAGACTTGCGCAGCGTGCAGGGATAAAACTTCCCGAGCCAAAACGAAAGAAGGCACGAGGGGATCAATCATTCGATGATATTGACCCGAACCAACTGGGTAGGGTTAACGCATGGGCGGCGAAGCATTTTCACCAAAATCTAATGCAGACAGACCTCGGCCGTTCTACCTTGGAATATCTTAAAAATAGACGGTTTCCCGAGGAAAGTATTAAAGAGTGGCAGCTTGGTGTGGCACTCGGAAGCGGTGATGATTTAATAGCGGCAGCACGTTCATCGAAAGTCCCGGACAAATACCTGCAGGCGGCGGGTCTGACCGTCCGCCAGGGCGGCGAGATGAGGGATAAGTTCGTTAAGCGTTTGATGTTTGTTATTACGGATGTTACCGGCAGGGTCATCGGTTTCGGCGGCAGGATTCTGGACGGAGAGGGGGCGAAGTATATGAATTCACCGACGACACCGCTGTTCGATAAGAGCAATTCGCTCTATGGCCTGGAATTTGCCAGAAAGTCAATTGTCTCGACAGGATTGGCCGTGGTCGTCGAAGGATACACGGATTGCATCATGGCCCACGCCAAGGGGTGTACCAATGTAGTGGCAACGCTTGGGACAAGCTTTACAAACGGGCAGGCTCGTTTGCTCCGCCGTTATGCGAATGCATTGGTTCTTGTCTTTGATGGTGACACCGCGGGGGCGGAGGCGGCCAATCGTGCAATGGAGGTATGTCTGTCAGCGAATATTGATATCAAACTGGCGACGGTGCCCGAAGGAAAGGACCCGTGTGAATTTTTGCTTGAAAAGGGGAAAAGGGCTTTCGATGCTCTGGTAGAAGGGGCAGAGGAAGTATTCACATATAAATGGAACAGGCTCAATCAGCAGTTCAAGGGCGACAGCACGCTTCGCGGCAGGAGGCAGGCCGTCGATGAATTTATGCAGACCATGGCTGTCGCGATGCAGGCGTACCCGCAATCCGTGACAGACCGGGGGCTGATTGTGAACCGCCTGTCGTCACTGCTTGGTCTCGAAAGCAGACACATCAACGCGGAACTGGACAGGCGTCTGAAAAGAACTGCCCGGACTTCGGTCAGTCAGAATGAAAACCAGAAAGCCGCAAAGATTGTCCTCGGCAGCGGATTGAAGGCACAGGCCGAGCGTGAGATACTGGAAGTGCTTTTAAATAAGCCGGAGCTGTTTCGTCGAGTGCAAGAGAAAATAAATATTGATTTCTTTGATGAGCCGCTCTTGAAAAAAGTTGCAAAACTGGTTTACGAAACGCTGCAGGAGGAACCGGCAGCAAATCTGGGACAGATAATGATAAGGGCCGAGACGCCGGAGGCCGGTTCGTTACTGGCGGAACTCGCCCAGGCGGGTGAGGAAAAGGAAAACTTCGAAAAACGTGTTGATAAGGCGATGGAAGTTGTTTTGCGTCAGCGAAAACGTATCGAAATAGAGTCAATCAAGGACAAAGAGAAATACCTTAAAAGGCTGTCAAAAGAAGCTTCAGATGAGAATCGGCACAGTCTGGGCATGATTTACTGAACAAGGCGGCGTCTTTTATGGGTATATATAGAAAAGCAATATAAGCGTTAATCAACAGGACGTTGAATATTTTTGGGAGATTTCGAAAGTTCAATGGCAAGAAAAAGAATGAAAGCAAAAAAACCTGATGAAAAAGTTGAGCATCCTGTAGGTCTGAATCCCAAACAGGCGTTGGCAGAGGAGCAAATTAAGACTCTGATTGAAAAGGGCAAGAAGCAAAAATATCTGACCTATGAGGAGCTTAATACCGGGCTGCCGGATGAGCTGGTAACGCCGGCGCAGCTTGAAAGGCTGCTGGAAACGCTGGACGAGATGGGTATCAAGCTGATTGATGAGGATGAGCTTGAAGAACAAGGAGAAGATTTTGAGACTATAGACGAGGACGAAAACACTGAAGATGACGAGATGCTTGAGAAACAGCTTGAGGGGAGTGTGAGGCACCGAATAGAAGACCCCATCCGTATGTATCTGACCCAGATGGGTGAAATTCCGCTGCTGAACCGCAAGGATGAGATTTCGCTTGCGAAGAAAATTGAACTGACCCGGATGGGTTTTCGCCGGAAGATGCTGCAAAGCGATTATTGTGCTTTTAATGCGGTGGATATTTTACAGAAGGTGCACGAAGGGTCGCTTTCATTCGACAGGACGATGAAAATCAGCAATGCCGAAAACCTTGTGCGAGGGGTGATTAAAAAGCGCTTGCCTTGCAATATTGAAACGGTTAACCAGCTTTTGAAGATGAATCAGGAATTGTTTTCCCGATTGTCGAGCAATGGAGAAAAATCCACGAAATCCAAACTACTGCTCAAGCGTATCTATCGCAACCGCAGGAAAATTGCGACCTTGCTCGAGGAGTTAAGTCTGCGAACGAGCCGGATACAGCCGATGAAAGACAAGCTTCACGGTATGTTGCGAAAGATGAGGCAGCTCGAGAACAGCATCGCATCGGGAGCGAACGAGATTTATACCGAGGAAGATATCGAGGCAATGCGTCAGGAGCTTAAAGGATTGATGAACCTGGTGATGGAGACCCCGGACCAGCTCGAGAAGCGGCTGCGTGCGATTGACCGTGTGTTCGGACAGTATGAGGATGCCAAGCGGGCGTTGTCGAACGCGAACCTGCGCCTTGTGGTTTCGATTGCGAAAAAATACCGTAACCGGGGTTTGAGTTTTCTTGATATCATTCAGGAAGGGAACACCGGACTGATGCGGGCGGTAGACAAGTACGAATACCGCCGGGGGTATAAGTTCAGTACCTATGCGACGTGGTGGATACGTCAGGCGATTACGCGGGCGATTGCGGATTATGCCAGAACCATTCGTATCCCGGTGCATATGATTGAAACGATGAGCCGGCTGAGGAACGCCATGAAGTCGCTGATACAGCGGCTCGGCCGGGAGCCTAAGATTGAAGAGATTGCCGAAGAAGCAGGGATGACTATCGAAGAGGCCCGGCGCGTCTTAAAAATCTCAAAGCATCCTATCAGTCTGGATCGGCCTATCGGGGACAGTGAGGACAGCTACTTTGGTGATTTTATCGAAGATGACGAAGTCGAGTCGCCGGTTTCTTCGGCGACCCAGGGGATGCTGAAGGAGCGAATTGAACATGTACTCAAGACGCTGTCATATCGCGAGCGGGAAATTATCAAGCTTCGATACGGAATCGGTGACGGTTATACCTATACCCTCGAAGAGGTGGGCAGAATTTTTAAGGTGACGCGTGAACGAGTGCGGCAGGTTGAGGCCAAGGCAATACGCAAGCTTCAGCACCCTGTCAGGGCACGCAAGCTCGAGGGTTTTATGGACCACAAGTCGGCTTAAAAGAAATCGAAAAACCAGCTTGAAAGGCTTTTTTACATGGCCGCACCTTTGTATAAGGTGCGGTTTTTTTTATGGTATGCCGAAGAATCGTTGTGCGGTGGATGTCGTAACGTCGGCAAATTCTTCGGGGTGTACGTTTTTCAGCGCGGCGAGAAACTGTGCTGTATGCACCAGCAGGGCGGGTTCATTGATTTTCTGTTTTCGCATCGGTTCGGGGGACATGTAGGGGCAGTCGGTTTCAATCATCATTTTTTCGAGCGGAATCGCTTCTGCCGCCTTTTGAATATCGTTAGCGTTTTTGAATGTGACGGCACCGGTAAACGAGATGTGACAGCCTTTGTCGATGATGATTTTGGCCTGGTCGGCCGTGCCGGTGAAGCAGTGAAATACAATGTTTTCTATTCGTGACGAAAAATTGTCAATTATTTTTATCGTATCGTCTAAACTTTCGCGTGAATGTACGATGACGGGAAGTTTCAATTCGGCGGCGATTTGCAGGTGGTTTTTAAACACTTCCTGCTGGTCTTCCCCGGGCGAATAATCGTAGTGGTAGTCCAGGCCGGTTTCACCGATGGCGACGACCTTCGGATGTTCGGCGAGTTTTATAAGGTCGATAAAGGTATCGAGTATAACGTGTTTGGCATCATGAGGATGAACGCCGACCGCGGCGTAAACGGTGTCATATTTTTCCGCCAGCTCGATGGCCTTTTGATTCTGCTCGGGATCGGTGCCGACGGTAATCCAGGAGGTTACGCCAGCATCGCGGCTGCGCTGGAGGACATCGTCGAGGTTATCAGCAAGCGGTTCGAATGTTAAGTGCGCGTGGGTATCGATAAGGTTCATAATTTCTAAGGTACAAAGGCGTTTTCGTAATGTCTGATTTGGGTTTTTGAGTCTATGCTGACAATAACAGTAACGACATCAAAGCGGAAGGGGCGGTCGGTGATGTTGTTGGTTGCCAGGAAATAACGGGCGGTTCTGGCCATTTTAATTTGTTTGCCGTAAGTGATGACGTGCTCAGCAGGCCCGAAGGATTCATCGGCTCGGGTTTTGACTTCGACGAAGACGAGTGTGCGGTCGGTATCGACCATCACGAGGTCAATTTCGCCGGTCTTGCAGGAGTAATTTTTAGTAAGGGTTTTGAGCCCTTTTCGCTTTAGGAATTTTTCGGTTTGTTTTTCACCCCATCGGCCGAGGTGTTCCGTGTCTTCAAAAAGGCTGTTTTTATTCAGCAGCCGTGCGAGCATTTACATCTCCTCTTTCAGGAAGGTCAATCGGTATTTACATAGCTTCCGTATGGTCACTGTGACGTCTTGTAAGGCGAACGGCTTTTCCTATTCTTTTTCTCAGATAGTATAACTTTGCCCGTCTGGTCTTACCGCTTCTAATAGGTTTGACGTCGACCACGTTCGGTGAGTGAATCGGAAAGATTCGCTCGACCCCTTCACCGGCGACGATTCGTCTTACAGTGAAGGTTTCGTTGATTCCTCTTCCTTTCCGAGCGATGACGGTACCGGTAAAGACCTGGATGCGCTCCTTGTTGCCTTCCTTGATTTTACAGTGTACGTCGATGGTATCGCCGATTTCGAAGTGCGGAAGCTCTTTTTTCAGGCTGTTGTTTTCTACAGCGTCGAGCAGCTCAGTTTTCACGGTATATACTCCTGTTTTTTTCAAATTTCTACATAAAAATACTGCTCTCGTATTCTCGGCCTACCCCTAAGCCGGGTTTTTTCCACGAGAGCGATTTTTATAATATTCGTTTTTAGAGTTTAAAGCAAGCATTTTTTAGAATATTTATTTTAACAGGTCCGGTCGGTGTTTTTTGGTTCTTTCGAGGGCTTTTTGCCTTCGCCATTCGGCGATTTTGCCGTGGTCTCCTGACAACAATATATCCGGCACTTTCATGCCTCTGAAGTCCTCCGGACGTGTATACTGGGGATATTCGAGCAGGTTTTCAGTGAAGGAATCGTCCTTCGGCGAGTCTTTATCGCCAAGCGCACCGGGCAGAAGCCTGACTATTGCATCGATGATAATCATAGCAGGCAGTTCGCCGCCGGTCAGGACGTAGTCCCCAGCAGAGAGCTGCTCGGCATCGAGACCGGTTCGGATTCGCTCGTCAAAGCCTTCGTATCTTCCGGCGATGAGGACAACACGTTTTTCCCGTGCCAGTTCACGGGCTTTCTGCTGGTTGAATTTTTCTCCCTGGGGTGTCAGAAGAATAATCCTGGGTTCCAGCGGAGACAATTGTTTTACGTGTTCGAAGCATTCGAAGACAGGTTTCGGCATCATAACCATCCCGGGGCCGCCACCATAAGGTTTGTCGTCGACTTTTCGGTATTCACCCTCGGCGAAGTTCCTGATGTTGGTCAGGATGATTTCAACCAGGCCGGCTTCTTTTGCCCGTTTGATAATCGAGCAGTTCAGCGGCGATTCGAACATCTCGGGAAACAGGGTTAGACAGTCGATTCTCATAGCAACCAAAAGATAATAAAAAGAAAGCCCCAAAAAATCAGGGGCTGTTTAGTAACGAGTTGTTACTCTTTCTTTTCTTTCTCCGAGGTCTTTTCTTCTTGTGCTTCTTCTTTTACCTCGACTTTTATATCAGCTTCCGGGCCTTTTTCGGGTTGTTCAGCAGTTTGTTTTTCTTTCGCATCGGTTTTTTCTTCGGCTGCTTTGGTTTCTTTGGTGTTCTGTTCTTGTTTTTCTTCTGCAGCTTCAGCTTTTGGTTGTTCCTCTTTTTCAGCGGGCTCTTCGGCGGGTTTTTCCTCTTTCTTCTCAGACGTTTCTTCTGTGTTTTTTGCTTCGGCTTCGACCTTTGCTTTTTCTGGTTCCTCTTGCTTTTCAGCGGTTTCTTCAGCTGGTTTTGATTGGGATGTTTCGGTTGGTTTTTCTTTGCTCTTTTCTTCTTTTACCTCAGGTTTCTCTTGTGTTGGAGCCTCTTTGGCTTTCGCTTTCTCTTGTTTTTCCTTTGTCTCGGCCTGAGCTTTTTCTTCTTCAGCTTTTGCTTTCTTCTCGGCTTTAGCTTTTTCTTCAGCAGCCTTCGCTTCGGCTTCGGCCTTTTCCTTTTCTGCCTGGGCTTTCTTCTCGGCAGTTATTCTCTCGGCTTTTGTGAAGAATTTGCCTTTTTCTCTTGCGATGGCCCTGGCTCTCGCGCGTCGAGCCTCTTTTTGTTCTGCATATTTATGTTTTATCCCCAGGCGAAGCAGGAATTGTGAAACGGTATCGGAGGGTATAGCACCGTTGTCCAGCCAGTATTGTACCCGCTCCGTATTGAGAACAACCTGCTTTTCAGGGTCTTTTTCGATGGGATCGTAATGGCCTAATTTTTCTATGATTTTTCCGTCTCTGGGTGCTCTTGAGTCGATAACATTGATTCGGAAGAAGGGTTTATGCCTTCTACCCATTCTCTTCATTCTGATTTTTACTGCCATAATCTTACCTTTCTTTTCCTGTATATAATCAATTTCCATGGAGCTCACAGTGAGCTGCACGAAACACGTTTGCGCGAAAAAAGGGGATTTTAAAGGTTTGCCTGTTTTTTATCAAGCTTTATTTTTTTGCAGTGCATGGCATAGCCGTTAATGAAAATAGCGAACATTGCCGGGTCTATCCGGGCATCCGAGGCGATTTTGTGAATCTGCCGGTCGTTTAAGGTTTCCGCGTTGTCTTTTTCGGTATCTGTCATAATCGCCACAGCCCTTTGAAGCTGCTGCAGTTCATCCTGAGTCGGAGCGGCGAGCATCGCCAGCTCGGCACTGCCCTTGATGTCAGCGAAGTTGTTCCGAATCATTCGGCCGTATTCGGAATCGGTAAACAGGGCGATTTTTTTTATATATTCTTCGATGGGGATTTTCACCGTCGTTTGATTTTTCCTCTTCTTCTGATTTTCCGTTTTCGTTTGGAACGCTGCTTTACTTTCTTTCCGCTGTTCATCATCGAGGCGAGATTATTCATATTCAAACCGCCGGAGAATAAATTTTTAAGTCCCCCCATTTTGCCCGCACTCATTGCCTTCATCATATCCCGGGAGCGTTTGAACGTTTTGACCAGTCCGGAGACGTCGGTCGGCTGTTTTCCGGAGCCGGTTGAGATACGGCGGCGGCGCGAGGAGTCAATGATGTCGGGTTCTCGCCGTTCGTCAGGGGTCATAGAATAGACGATGGCTTCCATCTGCTTCATTTGATTGTCGTCGAAATCGAGTTCGTCAAGCTGTGAGCCGACACCCGGCAGCATTTTCATGACATGCTTCATACCACCCATATTTTTCATGGCCTGCATTTGTTTGAGGAAGTCGTCAAAACCGAATGTGCCCTTAGCCATTTTCTTTTGCATTTTCTCGGCTTCTTCTTCCTCGAACTGTTCCTGGGCCTTTTCAACGAGGGTAACGACATCGCCCATGCCGAGGATTCTCGAGGCCATTCGGTCGGGGTGAAATTCTTCGAGCTTATCGAGTTTTTCACCGATACCGACAAACTTAATTGGTTTGCCGGTAATCGCTTTTACGGTCAGTGCGGCACCGCCCCGGGCGTCACCATCGAGTTTTGTAAGGATGACACCGTCAAGTTCGAGCCTGTCGTTGAATTCCTTGGCGGAGTTGACGGCGTCCTGACCGGTCATGGCATCGCAGACCAGGTATATCTGATGCGGCGTGACGGCCCTGGCGACATTGGCGACCTCGGTCATCATTTCTTCGTCGATATGCAGCCGGCCGGCGGTGTCAATAATTACTACATCGTGACCCTGCTGTTTTGCGTATTTTACGGCGTGCTTTGAAACCTTGACGGCGTTCTTGCTATCTTCTTTGTAGACGTCAATATGTGCCTGTTCGCCGAGTATGACAAGTTGCTCGATAGCGGCGGGCCGCTGCAGGTCGGCGGCGACCATCAGCGGTTTTTTCCCTTTGGAAAGGATGTATTTTCCAAGCTTGGCGGCCGTGGTGGTTTTACCGCATCCCTGAAGGCCGGCCAGGAGGATAATGGTCGGACCGGGTGAAACGAAATAAATACGTGTATCGACCGGTCCCATTAACTCCGTGAGCTTGTCATTGACGATTTTGACAAGGACCTGGCCCGGATGCAGGCTTTTTATGACCTCTTCACCAAGAGCGGCGTTTTTGACCTCGTTGCAGAAATTCTTTGCAACGTTGTAATGCACATCCGCCTCGAGCAGGGCTTTTCGAACGTCGCGCATCGCATCTGAAATATTGGCTTCGGTGATTTTACCGCGTCCGGACAGTGAGCGAAAAACCGCATTGAATTTTTGTGTTAAGGATTCAAACATAGCAAATGATTTATTTTGGTTTTAATAAATGAGCCCCGAAAAAGGGGCTTCCGTATTTAAGCACTATAAAAGATACCTTCAAAGCGTGTATTCTAAGGAACTCAATGCTTTTTTTCAAGGGTTATTTTGGTTTGGGTAAATAGATAAAGAAATGTAATATGTATTGGGGAGATTTTGAATTTTCACACGTTGTGGATTTTTTCAAACTATATTATGAATTTGAGCGTATTTAAACATAAAGGGACACAAGAAAGACAATAGAAAGGATTTAAAATGAACCTGATCGATATCCACAGAGCAACGGAGTATTTCAAAGCTAAAGTTGAATTCACGACCGGTCCGGTAGAGCTGAAACATATGCTTGATTTAGATGAGAATATTAACATTATTGATGTGCGTTATCCCGTGGATTACGCTGTTGGACATATTCCGTCGAGTATCAACGTGCCGAAAGATGAATGGGAGACCTTTGAAGGTCTCAGTCGCGAAAAAACGAATATTATTTACTGTTATTCCGGTGTTTGCCGCCTTGCCGCTGAAGCAGCGATGTTTTTTTCCTCTCATGGGTATCCGGTAATGGAACTGGATGGTGGTTTCGAGCAATGGAAGCTTCACGAGTTTCCGATTGAGTTTTAAATATATAAAGTTAAGCCGTATTGGCGGGCAGGTTAGGGGTCGTGGTCTTAAGGAGTTGAATAATAGATAGTAACTGAATCATTTCGAAATCCGACTGAACCACCTTGTTCCGAAATTTTTGTTGTCAATATAAAAGTCTGGCTTAAGAGGAGCATATAAAGGTTGTAAAAAATGGGCGATACAGGACTCGAACCTGTGACCTCACGGGTGTGATCCGTGCGCTCTAGCCAACTGAGCTAATCGCCCTTAGTGCACGATATTAAAGCTTAATCAACAGCGTTTGTCAAGAGCAATAGCGGACAGGGGATCTATATTCAAGTGCGAGGATAAGTTATTTTATAAGAATTTTACGATAAACGCTGTGACAGCATTTTTAAAAAAAATCCATTTTTTTAGCGACATATGAATTATTTTCCTATATCATTTTTGAAGTAACAGAACATTCTTTCGTCTCTCAGGAATGTTCTTTCGACAAGAGTGGGAGGCAGTATGTTTTTATGGCTTGTGTTTCGGCCGAAGGAGTAATGTAGTGGCAAGCGGTACAGTAAAATGGTTTAACGACAAAAAAGGGTTTGGCTTTATCACTCCCGATGAAGGCGGTGACGATTTATTCGTTCACTTTTCAGAAGTGAAAATGGACGGATTTGTCAGTCTTCGGGAGGGTCAGAAGGTGGAATATGAAGTCGGACAAGGCAGGAAGGGACCTTGTGCGGTTAATGTGACACCCGGTTAGTTCCGACTTACTTGTCGTTGGAAAAAAGGCTTCGAAAAAATTCGAGGCCTTTTTTGAGTTCAGGCAAAACAGGTTTAGCGAACAGTTTTTTTGAACCCCTTCTTTTCTTTTATCGTATATAATTACAAGAAAAGTAGAATTTTAGCTCTATTTTTTAATCGTTATTATCTTTGAAATTCACAGCACGAGCAAATATGGAAGTTCAAATTGCCGTTATTATTAGAATAAAATAATTCATTGAAAACGAACGGCGGCATGGATGTATCATTTCTGTTTATCCAACATATTGTCACTGAGGAGTCACCGTGTCTGCTAAGCCGAGTTACAGGAAAGAAAGACAAGCATGATACGTGGAAGTGACAACGAGAACAAGTTTTGGACCGGAGAAAGGAAGATGGTATATTGTCTCGTAACTATCATCGAGCGTATCCGCGTTTTATCAATGAGATATAAATCTATACATTTTATAATCTTTATACCATTGTTGGCTTGTATCTTTAATGCCGTATATAAAGGATTAATTATAGCCGGTCCAGGAGGAGGCATTGGTCTGTTTTGCGGTCCGACTGTAATAAAGGGGCTGGTGTGTCTGGTATGGTTCTCTCTCGCCATAAGCCACCATCAACCCCTTTTAGTTTTTTTATTTTGCTTATAGATTGTTTATGTGCATGAAGGCTTCGGAAGGGCAGTTTGATAGTTCTTTTGTTCTTTAAGTAAAGATGCTTAGCACCTTGTGCCTGCGAGGTGTTTTAAAGCCGGCTGTGCCGGCGTAAAGAGGTTTCCTGTTCCTTCTTGAATACACAGTGTTATTTAAGCAAACGGGTAACGGGACAATCAGGGCTGCCGACACAGTTGGCCGTAATCCTTCATAAATCCTAATAAAGAGGGGATTGCACGTGTAAATGGATAAGTACCCCATTTTCGCAAGAATGGGTTTAGGGGGATAACGTTTTTCAATTCCATTTCTTATAAAAAATGTTAGATTTTCACCACTTGTTGCACTATAGGTTATTTTTTATTAATCAATGATTAGGAGACATTTTTATGCGCACAAAATGTATAAGGTTCTTTAACGTTTTATTTTTAATTGTTTCATTCTGTCTCTTTGGTGCTTCTTTTGCCGGAGAGGTTATTAAGGAAAATGACATCTTGTATCGTGAGACCGCGGATTCTGATTATGCCCGGCAGCAGTGCCGGCTTGATGTGTATTATCCGGAGGGCCTTGAAACGTTTCCGACGCTGGTATGGTTTCACGGCGGCGGCCTGAGTGAGGGGATTCGGCAGTGGGGCGAGCATGTTGCCAAACGTTTTACGTCTGAGGGGATAGCGGTTGTATTAGTCAGCTATCGCCTGTCACCGCATGTGAAATGTCCGGTTTATATTGATGACGCCGCTGCAGTAGTGGCATGGACGTTTAAACATATTGAACGGTACGGAGGCGATTCTGATAAAATATTTATATCCGGTCATTCGGCGGGGGGATATCTCACCTCGATGGTTGGAATTGACAAGCGGTATCTGAATAGATACGGAATTTCTGCTGAAAAAGTCGCCGGTCTGATTCCCATCAGCGGACAGGCTGTAACCCATTCGACAATCCGACGAGAACGCGGAATACCAAGAGGCAAAATAATCGTTGATGAGTTTGCGCCGTTATACTATGTCGGTGAGGCAAAAACTCCGTTCTTATGCATATGCGGTGACGATGATTTGCCCTTGCGTGCAGAGGAAAACCGGTTTTTTGTGGCTGCGCTGAAAGCTGCCGGTGACAGCGAGTCGAGATATTTTGAGGCCGAAGGACGGGACCACGATTCGATTGCAGACAGGATTGGAGAGCAGGATGATGAAGTGGCTCTGGCAATGCTCGATTTTATCCACAGAAGAATAAAAGTAAATAATTAAGCAGATTTTACGTTAATGGCTTGTAGAATTGAGCGGGTTTCTTACCAAGCGTATTCGCCAAAGTCCCAAGTTTTTCAATGGTGCATTCTATTCTGTCGCCGCCTCTGAGAAAATTGCCAGTAGCTACCGCCACTCCCGCCGGAGTTCCGGTAGCTATAACGTCTCCAGGCTCAAGTATCATTAGATGGCTCAAAAAAGACACTATATCAGCGACCGGATAAATCATCTGTCCGGTATTGGCCTGCTGTCGGTTTTCATCGTTAACTTTAAGGGTCAGTTTAAGGTTTTGAACGTTTTCGACTTCATCAGCCGTTAACAGATAAGGGCCCATCGGCAGAAAGCCGTCTGCCCATTTGCCGTTGAGCCAGTCATAGAATTCGTTCCATGGACGTTCCTTTCTTGCCTCCTTGAAAGTAACACTTCGCGCGGATATATCATTACAAATAGTATAACCGGCGACATAGTCAGGTGTCTGATCTGGAGTTATGCATTTTGCCTTTTTACCAATTACCACCGCCAGTTCAATTTCGTAGTCGATTTGTTCGCTGTAGACCGGCCAGGGGATTTCCTCATCAGGTCCGACTATTGCTGTGGAGGGTATTATAAAGGGGCGTGGTACGGTTTTCTGACGGGTTGAATCGGACAGACCGAGCTTGAAGCCGCGTTTCAAGCTGGCTTCGGCGATGTGTTCACTGTAGTTACCGGCTAGGGCAATGACCTTACCGGGCCGCGGGATGGGAGGAAGAAGTTTTGCCTTTTCAAAATGGATATAAGAATCAGATTTCTCGGTTAGGGAAGAAATTGTTTCAAGACATTCGTGGCCGCGTTGGAGAATATTAATGATGCTGCAAGGCGGATTCGGACCCGGCCATAGTGTTGGGATGTCGATCAGGCCGTTATCAGTTAATACGGCACAGGATACGAAGCCATTTCTTTTGTATGTAACCAGTTTCATATTCGGATTCTCATTGAGAAATCACAGGCATAATGTTAACAAAGCTAAACAGGAATTTCATCATCAAAGTTTTTAAATTGCTTCAATAAGACAGATAAATCTCGCAGAATAAACTTTTTATATTTTTTTCTTGTCAAGAGAGGCTTTCGAAATTATAAGCAAGGGTGCTCTTTTGAAAAGTTGACAGACTGGTTGCAGGCCTCAAGAGTATTGTCTTAAGACAGGCAAACGGGAACTCCGGTGAAAATCCGGGGCGGTCGCGCCGCTGTAAGCGTCTGTTCCGCTTCTTAAGCGGAAATCCTGAAGGCATTTGTCCACTGCTCGTAGTCGGGTTCGTATTGCTGCTGTAATACGGGCCGTGCGGATGGGAAGGCGCCTTAGGGTAAGACGTGAGCCAGAAAACCTGCCTGCTGCCGGTTAGACATAACGTGTTCTCGCGAAAGGAACATCATGCTAACTTGGTTTTCCTCTGGTTTTTCGTCTGGCTGGACTTTTATGCCGCCGTTCTCTTCGCGGGAACGGCGGCTTTTTTATGAACGCCCTCGCGCAAAGGGCCCGGATGAAAGGAGAGAAAAACGTGAGAAAGGCAGTCGGTGTTAGGAGAAGGTTTAAGAATGTGGCTTTGGACGGTGTGGTGAATGTAGTTTTTATATTTTTGATTGTAGCAGATACTTGGGCAAGTCCTGATGATTGGACACACTATGGTCACGTTGCGGCACGGCAGTCAATTTCAGTTGACGGACCCAATACAATTGACGGCTCGACTCTGGAATGGGTTGCAGATGAGGACCCGCAGGACCCGAACTTTGGTATTTTATTTGAAACGGCCGCAGGAGTGGTGGTGTATAATGAAATGGTTTATGGTTACGCCAGATATTATAACGAAGGTGGAGATTACACCCACAGCCAAATAGTTGCTTATGATGCCAACTCTGGAGAATTGAAATGGGCAACCGTTATTGACCAGGCAATTTGGGATTCATGGTCCACCCCCTGTGTCGATACAAAGCATGATTGGGTTCTGGTAGGTTCAGGGAATAAAGTCTTTGCCCTTGACACTCAATCAGGAACGATTGACTGGTCAACTTCTTTGGAGAAGAATATAGTGAATGCATCAGTCTGTGCCGCACTCGATATCCCAAAGGCCAGGGCGTTTATTGCCGACTATGACGGATTCGGTTCAACCGGAAAGCTTTATTGTATTAATCTTGATCCGAACGAGCCTTCTAATCCGTATAATCCCGGCGAGATTGTCTGGTCGGCAACGCTGGGATCAACCAGCGGTAATTCTCCGGCCTACAACAATGGTGTTGTTTATGCAGGATGCATATCGGGCACGAGCACAGGGTATGGTACTCTTTATGCGTTTGATGCTGCTGCAGAACCCGATGCGGTAAAATTATGGGAGACAAGCGATCCTAATTTTGCGGGTTTCTCCGGTGGTGTCACGGTTACCGATGAGGGTTTTCTGTATGCTGCGAATTATAACTGGGCCGATGAGATTGAGGACAATTCGAAATTATGCAAGATCGATTGTAACGACGGCAGCATACTCTGGACAACCGATACTGAAAGAACAAACTGTATGCCGGTGGTGGTGGGTGATAAAATTTATCTTAGCGGCGGTATCGACGGTTGGGGTTCACGGCCAAAAGTGCAGGCATATCAGGATTTTGGCGACAGTGCTGTAAAATTATGGCAGACCGATGTGAGTATGGTTCTCGGCGGATGGACGGCTCAGCCGGTTTATGCTAACAGGAAATTATATGTGGGTGCTATTGATCTGGGCGGTAATTATTTTGGAACCTATACCGACCTGTATATTCTGGATGTTAATCTTATGCCGACGGACCCCGGGTTTATCATAGATACCTTTGCGGGCGGCGGTAATAGCCCTGCGGTAACCTATGATAGTATTTATACAATCGGATATGACGAGGCGGCGGGGTATGACAGGTTATTGAAGTTTAAGCAACCTGCGTTGTTGGCTGATATCAAAAAAGATGGTTTCGTTGACAGTCACGATCTCGAAAGGATGAAAGACCGTTGGTTATATACCCAACCTAAGGGTGTCAATCGCTCAGACCTTAATCTGGATGGAGTTGTCAACCTGCTCGATTTTGGATTATTGGCCAACGAGTGGTCCGGTCCTTAATTTGGATTATACGGTATGTGTTGTTTTTATTACAAAAAGAGAAAAACCAAAGGATTTACCTTAACCGAATTGGTTATCGTCATTGGTATCATCGGGCTGCTGATGTCGATTTTGTTTCCATCTTTTCACCGTATCAGGGAGCAGGCCCGGTCCGCCGTCTGCACCGGCAATTTACAACAGATTGGCTATGCGGTTCTTTCTTATTTTGGTGATTATGATGGTTACTTTCCGCCTGCGTATCAGTCCGATTCAGGAACACACTGGTGGGGACAAAAAAAATCTGACGGGATAGATTATAGAAAAGGATTTGCGTGGCCCTATCTGCAAACCAGGCTCGAAGAAAAGGGATTGTACGAGTGTCCCTCTCAACCTTATGGCAGTTATCATCTTCAGGCAAAACCTGCGGGCGCACCCGACGACCCGAAGTGGATTACCAGCACCTATGGCTACAATGGATATTATCTGAGCCCCCCGAGAACAGCGTGGCCGAATATAGATATGCGTCCCTGGCAGAAAGTGACAAGTGTTCTGCATCCGGCTGAAGTTTTCGTTTTTGCCGATACCTTGCTGGACAGAGACACCACCGGCAGCAGCCCAAACGTTGAAAACAACGCACTATTGGATCCTCCCTATTTATACACCTCCAGCGGCTGGAGAAAAAATGATTTTCCTACTACGTGTTTTCGTCATCTTGAAAAAACAGGCGTTTTGTTTGCGGACAACCACTGCCGGTTGATGGGGCTTGAGGACAGTAAATATACTCACCCGAAATCTAAAATAGGTTCCGTCGGTGTTACAAACGCACCTCATTACGTGCCTGATTATAAGCGATGGCCCGTTTCACCGCATGGCAGAAGGTAAAAACCAGTTTACCAGAGATACCGATATTTATTTATCTGAAAATGAATGTATAATAATGGTGTGGATACGAAACGGCTAACACGGGCTTATCGTCTTTTTTTCAGCGGTCTTAATCACCTGCTGTGGCCGGCGGTGTGTGCCAACTGCTCCGAGGGTATCTGTGATGATGATATGCTTTGTTCCGATTGCTGGGACAGTCTGCTTGAGTGCGTGGGCGGTGATTACTGCCCGCGATGCGGCAAAGACGCCGGTAGGTTTGCGCTGCTCGATGGCAAGTGTCCCGACTGCCGGGGCCGGGAATTTCATTTTGATGCAATAGCCCGCAGCGGGGTGTATGCCGATTCACTGCGGTCCATGATACTTTCGCTGAAGGCTGGCCAGACAGAACTGGATTCTTTGCTTGGTTCATTTGCTGATTCAGCATTGAAGGGAAGTGATTTTTCTGAAAGAATCGATTTTTTTGTCCCTGTGCCGCTGCACTGGCTCCGAAGACTGAAGCGCGGCTATAATCAGTCAATGCTTATTTGTCAAAAGCTCGAACCGGCAAAGGGGAAAATCAATACAGATCTTGTCAGAGTTCGTAATACAAGGCCCCAGACTACCTTTGATAATCTCAAGACCTACGAAGCCAGGCGGGCGGCCAACGTGGCCGGCGCATTTGCCGTTCGAAAGAGACATAATTTTGCAGGAACATATATCTGCCTAGTCGATGATATTAAAACGACCGGTGCGACACTGAATGAATGTGCGAAGACACTCAAGCAAGCCGGGGCCGCCGAGGTTTATGCTTTGGTACTGGCGGTCGCGGGGCAGAATCTATCTTAAACCTTCCATTCTTAGTGATGTTCTGAGATATTGTCGCTGTGGACAAGCCCCTGTTTTTTAAGGAATTCAAGAGTTTTCCTGCGGATGGAGCGGTATGGATTGGCCAGGCATCGATGCAGTTCGATAAGCGGATTTGGCCGGGAGATGGTCTTTTCTTCGGGTCGTAGGGTCTCTGGAGCCAACTTGCGCTTATGTTTAAAGAGGTGATAAATGTCTGCATCTTTCAGAACCTGTTGAATATTTTTTTTCAATGAAGTGAAAAGCCACGGATTCGGATCAAAAGTAAGAGAAATTTGAAAGTCAATCATATAGGGTTCTTCATCGGCACCGACAATAATGTTGCCGCGTTTATTCATATCAAGATACACCACTGACTGCCGGTGAATCTGATTCAGCAAATCGGACAGATTATCGAAAAAGTGTTCCGGCAGTTCCTGACTTTCATCAAGGGTATGACCTTCGATGTATTCGTAAACAAAACCCGTTTGGCCGTACTCTGTAATCGGATGAGGGACCTGTTTGAGCGAGCGCAGTCTGTGCAGAATTTCAAGTTCGTGATTTCGAAGCATATGTCCCAGCCATACGAGCGGTATGCCGAAGAAATGCTGCCGTCGGTTTTGTTTAAGAATTAGTTTACGGGGACGATTTGCTTGATATTCCCTGGCTGTGTAGAGACTGGTTCCGGCAAAAAAATCATGCTTGAGGATTTTTTCGAGCACAAAAACATTGCCTTGTATTTCGATTTCGGAAGGTATTCCGTTCGTTCCGCAGGCGTAGAAATATTGTCCCATTTTCCTTTTCATCGTTTGTCACTACCGTCCATTTGATAGTTTATGATAAAGGCTTTTCTTGCTTTTTTTTAAGTTTATTCTTTTTCCAAGAATGCATTAATAACCTGGTGATTCGGATGGCCCAGAATAATGATGTGTTTTTCGTACGGTTTAAAACCCGGTGCTTCTATTCTGATTTCACGTTTGCCTCGCTGTATATGCAGGGTTGGCAGTTTTTTGGTGATGTTCCCGATGAGCTTACCGTCGATATAGAGTTCAGCGTCATGATAGACCACGTCCGTCCCCGCGAGATTGATTTCCAGGTTTCCCATGTTGGATTTGATAACAGACGGCCCGTGATAAACACAACCGGTTCCAACCAGCACTCCCGAAAGAAGGAATAACACTCTCAGCTTCATGAAAATTCTTTCCATGTACTTCAAAGCATTTCGTATTTTATGACGGCACGATACAGGCCGTTGATTCGTTTACCGTCGACGATGATGGGTGAGTAATTTTCATTCCTCGGCTGAAGTCTGACTTTGTTATTCTGTTCGAAGAAGACACGCTTGAAGGTTGTTTCATGCGGCATAAACATTCGGATGAAACAATCGTCGCCGTTTCTTACTTCTTCGGCGGGGGAGAAAATTACAATGTCACCTTCCCTGAATTTCGTTTCCATGGAATCTCCGACGACCCGTACCGCAAAAGCGTTCGGGTCACTGACACCGGGACAGCGGACGTAATCATCCGCGATACCGACAGGATAATCCAGGTCGTTAAAATCCGCCGGATAACCGGCGGAAACATTGTTGATAATCGGAACGATTCTGCCCGAACTTATGGACAGGGCCTGGTCGGTGTCGAGTTGACTTTTACTGAGCAGGTCATCAAGCTCAGCGGTGCCGGATTTTTTTTCTATTATTTTTTTTATCAGGTTTCTGTAACGCTTGTTTTCAGCCTCGGCGTTTTCATACTGCTGGCGGATATCACTGGGTATCCCTTCCAGATGAGCCAGGTGAAGCAGTGAGCCCGGCTGAAACTGCAAGATTTCTTCGAGTTTTCTGAGCAGCTCGTCACTCGGAGGATTTCTTGTTTTTCCGGTTTCAATGGTTGACAGATACGGCTTCGAGAAACCGATTCGTTTACTGACCTCGTCGAGGGTTAAATGAAGCGCTTCCCGCTTTTGTCGTATTACTTTTCCTAAGGACATATTAAAAATGTATCGACTTTTTTTGCCGAATACAAGTAAAAGTTAGATAAATAACTAACAAAAATTTATGAGTCCTATAATTTCACTTCTATGAGCCTATAATCGGTTGTTCCAAGGCCGATTTTTTCCGCGTGTTCGATTTGATAAAACGGGCTTACATCTCTCTTCAGCAGGTTTTGTATCTTCTTGCCTGTTCTTTTTTCAACCAAATCAATAGACGCTTTATCAATAGCCACCGGATCCGTTGATGCTGCGATGCCGATATCGGGTGCGATTTTTTTCATTTTAGGTCGTTTGAAGCAGTCGCAGTCTTCGGTGACAGAGAGGATGAAGTTGAAGAAAACAGCTCTGTTTTTTTTACCTTTAAGTGCACCCAGCGCATGCTCAGAGATATTTTTTTGAAGCTTCTTGTTTTCGGCTCCCCAGTCGTACTGGACCGCATTAAAACGGCAGACCGCGACACACTCAGCGCAGCCGACGCACTTTTTCGGGTTGATTCGCGCTCTCTTTTTACCCATGGTAATGGCCTTGAAAAAGCAGTGGCTGATGCATTCACCGCAGCGGGTGCATTTGATGGTGATTCGGGGTTTCAGCGAGGCGTGCTGTCTCATTTTCCCTTTTCTACTGGCACATCCCATCCCGATGGTTTTGAGCGTTGCCCCGATGCCGGACGCTTCGTGTCCTGTAAAATGTGCCAGTGATAAAATGGATTGACAGCGCTCGATATCGTAAGCGATTGAAACTGTTTTGTTAAGAGGGGCATTGATACGAATCGTCGTTTCTGAGGTTCCCATTAGACCGTCAGTGGGGATAAAAGGGATCCCAAGGCGATGTGCATCGAAACCATGTTCGGTAGCGTGAAGACAGTGGTCAACCGCGTTATACCGTCTGCCGGTATACAAGGTGCTTGTATCGGTCAGAAAGGGTTTTGTTTTGAGTTTTTTAAGTTGTTCAATTAATCCCTTAAAGCAAGGGGCTTTGATGTAAGTCGTGTTTGTCCCTTCACCGATATGCACTTTTACGGCCGTGAAGTCGTTTTTCTGAAAACATCGTGCGAAATTCCCTTTTTGAAACAGCTTGACGGCTTTGTCGGATATTCTTTTTTGGCCGTCACGGAGCGATGCTTTTATAAGGTAAACTTTTGCAGCCATATAATCCTGAGTCCTTTCTTTAAATGAATGGGGTGAGGAACCACCAAAAATAAAAATGTAAACAGATATTCGGATTAATCAATCGTTTTAAAAGAGCGGTTCGCAACAGCGTCAACGTCTCCCATATCAGGGGTATAATCTCTAATGAGAAAGCGATATGAATAAGGTTTTGCTTTGAGTCTGTATTGCGGGTGCGGCAGTGCACCCCAACTGTTATCGCCGCCTACGCCGCGTTGTTTGTAATCGAGATTGACCGTTATCGTATCACGGCTGGGAAGGTCAATAGTATGAACAGCTTCCTCCAGGTCACTCATCGTATAAGGCCAGGCACTTATGTTCAACAGCGGCATTCCTACGGCTAACAGCCCGCTTCCCGCTTTATTGGTAAGGGTGAGCCATCGCACATCGGTACGGTTGCCGTTTTCCTGGGGGCGGATATAATCGTGAATACTTTCTTCGACACTTTGGGAATAGATTCCCGCAGCGGCACCCGTTTTGCGGTCCTGGTAACTTTCATGAGGTCCGCGGCCGTAATATTTCATCTGAGTATATGTTCCGGGTATTTGCATCTGCATACCGAAACGCGGCAATTCGGGCAGTTCTCTGCCGGGTTTAAAATCAACCTCAACAATCACGTCACCGCTTCCATAAATGATATAGGTTGCTGAATATTCGGAATCTGCAGACGTTAGTTCCATTTCAGCTTTTATTTTTATGACTTGCTTGCTTAACTGCGTTGCTTCGATGTTTTTAACCTGCCTTTTATTTCCGGCTTCTTTCCAGACCGCCGACCTACGGTGCATTCTGTTGCCTCGGTCATTATCCGTCGGTGCCCGCCAGAAATTCGGAACCAGGGGACTTGAAATCAATTCAATTCCATATGATTTGTATGATTCGATGACGCCGCTCTTTTTGCCGACGGTAACCGAAAAATCTTTGCCTGTCACAATCACCTTCTCATCTAATTTCTCCAACTTCATTTCATTCATCGCTGAAACATCCGTAGGTATATTAGCCTGTGTCTTGATCGGGATATAAAACTGCTCCCAAGCAACTACTTGTCCCTTCTTCGCCCAGGAAGTGTCTTTTGCCAGAAAAAACTCGATTTTGAACAGAAACTCTGAGGGATTGCTGTATTTCTGAAGTAGATCAAAAGGCATGCTGATTTTTTTAGTCGAGTCAGCAGGGATATTCAGGTCCTTGAGCTTTTGTTTCTCAATTACCTTGCCGTTTTCAGTGATTTGCCAGAATGCCTCTACGAAATCTTCCAAGTTCAGGAAATTGTATTGATTCTGAACCTCAATGTGTCCTTTGGCAATATCAATGTCTTTGACATTGATATATTGATAAACCTTCTTTAGTTCGAATAGATGAGGATTCGGTGTTCGGTCCGGTTGAACAAGTCCGTTAATACAGAAATTGCCGCTGTTCGGCACATCCCCGAAGTCACCGCCGTAAGCCCAGTACTCTTTTCCGTCCCTGCTTTTTTTGCGCAATCCCTGGTCAACCCAGTCCCAAATGCAACCGCCGATTAAACGCTGCTGACGTTTGATTAAATCCCAATAGTCCTGTAAGTTACCTCCGCTGTTGCCCATCGTATGCGTGTACTCGCATAGAACAATCGGCCGGTTTTCGTTGGGCATCTGAAGCAGTTCTTTTAATTCCCATAAGGGTGTATACATTCGGCTCATCATGTCCACGTGAGGCCGATCACCTTCAAACCCTCGCTGAGCGCATTCGTAATGGACGAATCGTGATGTATCCCGCTGTTTAATCCAGGCGCTGGCAGCTTCAAAGTTCGGCCCGTCACCGGCTTCATTGCCGAGAGACCAGAAAATGATAGAAGGGTGATTCTTATCGCGTTCGACCATATTCATAACCCGGTCCAGATGCGCATCGCGCCATTCGGGCTGTTTGGCCAGGGACTCTTCACCGTAGCCGATCCCGTGCGATTCGATATTCGCCTCATCGATGAGGTAAAGCCCGAAATGGTCACACAGTTCATACCATTCGGGACAGTCGGGATAGTGGCATGTACGCACCGTGTTGAGGTTGTGCTGTTTCATCAGCAGGATGTCCTGTATCATCGATTTGCGTGTGATGTAATGTCCGGTATCCGGGTCGTGCTCGTGACGATTTGCGCCTTTTAGATGGACATACCTGCCGTTGATGTATAGACCGCCGTCTTTGATTTCAACCGTTCGAAAGCCAACATTAGTGGCGATGGTTTCGATAACCTGGCCCTTCTTATCCTTGACTGTAAAAACGAGTTTATACAGGTTTGGAGTTTCCGCCGTCCATGTTTTTACATTCTTAATAATCGGAGCTGTTGTAAGCCATTTCCATTTATCCGCAGCACCTGGTTTTATACTATCTGCCAAGCCTGATATCACCGAACTAAACATCGAATTACCTTCAGTATCAAATAGTTTCGTTTCAACTGAAGGCGGCATTTGTTCTTCGGCAGTGTTATTTTTGAACTCAAATTCAACTTCAAGCGTGCCGTCCTTGTAATCCTCGTCCAGTGTCGCTTTGACAAAGAAATCTCGGAGGTATACATTTGGCCGGCAGGTAAGGTATACATTTCTGTAAATTCCGCTCAGCCGCCAGTAGTCCTGGTCCTCCAGATACGAGCCGTCACTGTAGCGGTAAACTTCAACAGCCAGGTTGTTTGTTCCCTCAGTCAAATATTTCGTAATATTAAATTCCGCGGGGGTCCTGCTGTCCTGGCTATAGCCGACCATGCTGCCGTTGACCCAAAGATAAAACGCTGAATCAACGCCGTCAAAGTTTATAAACACTTCTCTGTCTTTCCAGGCGGCGGGAACGGTAAACGTTCTTTTATATGAGCCGACGGGATTGCGGGCCTTGTAATTCGTATAGCGTTCCGGTGGTGTGCACATAACCTTTGGAGGATCTTTTTTGAACGGATAGGTTACGTTTGAATAAAGAGGGGTGCCGTATCCTTTAAGCTGCCAGTTGGATGGAACATCAATTGTGTCCCAGCCGGATACGTCGAAATCATTCCTGTAAAAATCCTCCGGGCGGCTTTGAGGGTCTTTGGACCACTTGAATTTCCACGTTCCGTTTAGACTCTTGTAATATATCGAAGAAGTTTTGTCGCCCCGGAGCGCCTGCTTGATACTCCCAAACGGAATGAGTGTGCAGTGGGCCGGTTCTTTATTGATACGGAAGATAGCCGGATTTTCCCAGTCATTGATTGGTTCAGAAGCACAGACAATCGTAAAACACGACAGAAATGAAGTGATTAAGGCGAAAAGAACATTAAGAATCTTCATAAGGCACTCCATTTTTGAATTTCATTTATCAAAAGATACCATCTTTATAGGCTCTATATTAACAGAATTTTAAATCACTGTATAGAGTTGCTTGAGAAATGTGGATAGCAATAATTTTCTTGAATCTATTGTTGCTAAAAAGGTGTTTGACGATATCAGGCGAGCAGGTGTTCGAGGAGTATTTTAACACCGATAGCGATCAGCACGACACCGCCGACGATTTCGATTCTACTTTCGAAGAAGTGGCCGAATTTCTGGCCAATATAAACGCCGAGATAGGAAAGGATGAACGTAATCAGCCCGATGATGCTTATCGCGATGATGAGCGGCACATTCAACAGCGGCAGGGTGATGCCGACCGCAAGGGCATCGATACTGGTGGCAATCGACAAGATAAGCAAAACGACGCCGTTGGCAGGTTGGGCATCCGTTTTTTCAGGCTCTATCTTAAATGATTCATAAATCATCTTTCCGCCGACCCCAGCCAGCAAACCAAAGGCTATCCAGTGGTCATAATCAGCGATGTATTCCTTTATGGTCAGTCCTGCCAGCGCACCAATCAGCGGCATCAGGGCCTGGAACAGGCCGAAGAGAAAAGCAATACGAAAAGCATGTTTAACGTGGAGACGCTTATAAGCCGAGCCGTCAATAATAGAAACCGCAAAGGCATCCATCGCAAGCCCGAAAGCTATCAATATGATTGTCAGCAAGTCCATTCTTAAAATCTTTTCTTATTTTTTGATCATGAAGGCGTAATTGAAAAGGTGGGTTTCAAATTTACCGGCGATTTTCGTGGTGTAAAGTTCAATGATGTCAAAGCAGGGGAAAAACAACTCTTTCAATTCATCTTCTGATGAAAAATACAACGTGCTGCCTATGGACGTTCGACTGTATTTACCGTTCCGTTCAAACCCCTTGTCTTTTTCGCTAAAACAAACCGAAAGGTATTTTCCCCCGGGATTCAATAAAGCGTGTACATTCTTTACATATTTTTGTCTGTCTTCAGGGAGGATATGATGCAAGAGCCCCCAGTCATAAGCAAAGTCGAATTTTTTGTCAAACGCAGGGAAGTCTTTTATAACATCAGCGGCAATAAACGTGCATTGTACGGCTTTGCTTTTAACATTTTGTTTGGCAAGTTTTATGGCCGTGGGAGAAAAATCTATGGCGGTGACATCGAAGCCTCTAGAGGCCAGATACACAGCGTAATTTCCCGCTCCGCATCCTAAGTCAAGGGCTCTGCAGGGCTGAATATTTTCCGATTCGATGAAATGGATAAGCAATTCCGGCGGCTCTTCTCTGTTCCAGGGAATCTCGTCCAGAGGAGTGTTACTATAAATATCATCCATTCTTTGTTGGCTTTCGTTGTTCATCTAATCAATCCTTCAAGGGAATGTTATTATGGATGAATCGCAGATAAATATCAAATGCAAATAGAGAAGTGTCTTGTTAATCATTGTCAGGCCGAATCGAATTTAACGCTTCAACCAACCGCTCAGGTTGCTGGGAACCGATGAGCAACCGTTTGCCGTTCTTAAATACGAGTTGCAGCCCTTTGTTTCCCCTTACATTGTATGCTTTTCCCGAGTCACCGAAGCCGCACCGAATACCCCAGCCGCCGTATTCCCGAATCGGTCTATAGGTGCGGACGAAATATTCGTTGATGTCGTCGAGGCTGAAACGTTTAAAATGCAGATGCAGTGGAAAAAAACGAACATACAAACCGTCTTGGCGGACTGCTGTTTCGAGCTTCAACATAATAAAAAGCATCGTCATTGCCACGGGAAAAAGTATCCCCACGATGATGAGCAATGCAATCGACAGCATTGATGAAGATTGTGGTTCTGAAAGCATCTTATACAAACCGAAACCGTTAGCTGCCGATGCTGCGACCATGCTAAGAATAATAAACAAACGAAGGATGAAACCGAATCTTTGAACTTCTTTAAAGATGGCTTTTGGCCGTTCGTTCATTTGTGGATTCTTTTATATTACGGTTTGCAGTATTTGCAGGGCCGTTTGCCGGCATTGACCGCCTCGTCTCTACTGTTGTAAATCACAAGATTTTCCGGCTTGATTTTTTGTGCCCATTTACATTGAGGCTTATGAAAGACCTTGCTGTTTTTCGATGCAACAAAACGTGTATGAATCGGTTGGTTTGTATTTGTACGTTTTGCTCGTTTCGGCAAGACAGCAGCGCTGTGCCCGGGACGAGAAGGAATTTGTTTCCCGGCTTCAAAATGTTTTGAAGTTGCAGCGTTGTAAGCGGAAATAAAAGCCTTAATTTGCTCTGAAACTGCTTTTGTAAGACGGTCGGGCACTTCATTAGATGGAACCGCTTTCATTACAGGTTCCGTCTTCCAAACGTCGGCTTTGATGTATCGCTTCGGCTGTTTATCGAGGCATACCCTGGTTTTGAATACGGTTTGAATGTGGTAAACAGAAAGTTGCTTACCCTTGATTTCCAGTGTATTGATTTGCATTTCAAGGAGCGGCAACATCGACGTGTTGGATTGTTCGTACGAGACGGGTCGTAGAAGAATATCAATATCCGCCTTGTCGAATTCTTTTTGTATGTTGTCGTTCATTACATTCCAGGGTGAGGTATCGATATCTTCGTCCTTGTTGACACACACAATATGAACGGCAAAGCGTTCAATATCTGATAAAACATGACGGTCCAGCAATACCCGTTCATTCGTCAGCTCTGTCAATCTATCCTGGGATTGCCCGTGGTTAATGAAAAGACCGATGAACAGAAACACAATCAGGTAATGCATTCGTTTGTTCATACTTTCCCTCGCTTTCCTCAGTTAATAGTGTTGGGTGTTTATGCTATCCGTGCAAAGGCTTCTGCGACGTCCATGCCCTCCGTTATGCCAAGTTCCCTGGCTTTCTCGTTGACCTTTGTCACTTTACGGTTTTCGAATCGCTCCAGCGTGCCGATGGGATTGTCCGGTGTGCTCTCGACAAGCGCGGCCGCCGCACCATAACCCCGGCAGGCATCGACATCAATCGCAGGGCACGCCAAAAATCCTTTAGAACCGGCTACCAGCAGGATGTTAAAACCTTCCCACTTGGTCTGGACTCCTTCAACCGGTCCGTTCGGCGTCTGAAATGTTTTTTGTTGTATTTCCATCCGGGTATCCTTTTACAGTATCAGTGCTTAACAGGCTCACCCAGCTCTTTTTTGAGCTCGGAGATTTTTTCCTGAAGCAGCTTTTTGGTTTTGGCCTCGACATTCAGCCGAAGCAGCGGCTCGGTATTACTAGGCCGGCAGTTGAACCACCAGTCCTTAAAGCGTATCGTTACCCCGTCAAGATTATCGATGTCAGCTTCCTTATATTTTCTGGCGAGATCGTCCATTGTAGCTTGTTTGTCATCGACCTCGAAATTTATCTCGCCACTGCTGTGATATCGCCGAAGCGGCTTGAGCATTTCACTGACCGGTTCGCCGGAGGCGCTGACGATATTGAGCATGTGTGTTAAGGTGATCATTCCGGAGTCCGCCCAGTAATTGTCACGATAATAAAAATGGCCTGACAGTTCGCCTCCGAAGACGGCATGGGAATCGCGAAGAGCCTTCTTCATAAAAGCATGGCCCACTCGTTCCCGCCGGGGTGTGCCGCCGTGCTTTATAATTTCTTCCGCCACGACCCAGCTGCTTCGTAAATCGAAGACGATCGTGGATTTTTTCTGCTTCTGAAGAAAGTACGGCACCATCAAGGCCGTCATCAAATCACATCCGATGGTCTTGCCTTTTTCATCGACCATCATCAGCCTGTCGGCGTCACCATCGAAGCAGACACCAAAATCACACATTTTTTCCTTGACCGCTTTTTTAACCTGTTTTAGATTTTCCTCGACAAGCGGATTGGGTTCGTGTTTGAATTTGCCATCGTGCTTGAAGTTGATTTCTACAATCTCGATGGGCAGATCACCGAAGACAGCCGGCACCGCCTTTCCCGCCATACCGTTCGATGCGTCGATGGCGACTTTCAGTTTTCGAAGGTTGGGTTTAAGGAATTTGAGGACATGCTTTTTGTAATCGGGCCAGGTGTCTTTTTCCTGCACCGCTCCCGTGATTTTACCTTTCGTATGAAGCAGGGCCATTGCCACATGCTTGATGTCGTGAAGCCCGGTATTGCCGCCTATCGGTTTGGCGCCGAGGCCTGATATTTTAAAACCGTTATATTTTGCGGGATTGTGCGAGGCGGTTATCTGAATCCCGCCGCAGGTTCCGAGATGATTAATCGCAAAGTAAATGTGCGGCGTATCAATCATGCCGATATCGATGACATTCATATCCGCCGATCGGATTCCTTCAATGAGGGCCTCGGAAACCGATTTGCTGTGGGTTCTCATATCCCGCCCGACGCAAACGGCCCGTGCGTTGGTCATGCCCCGCTGATAGCCGCTGACGTGAGAGCGTAAAAACCGGGCGGTCGCGCAGCCGATTTTCCAGGCGTCCTCTTCGGTCAACTGTTCGCCGTAAACGCCCCGGATATCGTAAGCCTTGAAAATTGATGGATCCATTTTAATTCCCTGAATTTATATGTAATTAACGCCTTTATACCTGTCATTCTTCGATGAACGGATAGATTACTTTATAATGCATCCGGTGAAAATGTCAATAATCAATACCTATGTACGTAAAATCGTTCCAAAGGACAATTTTATAATTTGACATAGTAACAGAGATATATTACGAAGGAAATACTGATAGTCGAAGATTTTTGGCGATATTAGAGGAATTACACACCTTATTTTGGGATAATAAGTCATTCGTACGCAGCTTGACAGGATATCTGTGCGAGTAAAACTGTACCTTGTAAAAGGGTAATCAATGAATAATAGAGAGAAGGGATTTACATTAATTGAACTGCTGGTTGTTATAGGTTTTATAGCTCTCTTAATATCCATTATCATGCTGGCGCTGCGAATCGTACGTGAAGAGGCAAGGCAGAAGTTTTGTTCAAATAATATTTAGCAACAGATGCCGGCCTTGATGATGATATCTCCAAACGGAAAGCTACCCGTTACCTGTGAGGGTGATTATATTTATGACCTGAGTGTTGAGACTACGGAGATTATTATGGAAAACGGGTATCTGATCCATTGGTGGTAAATTCATGACCTCTGCCGCCTCTAATTTCCTGAATCTCGGGTGTCACGAAATAAGGAAAAGCAATAAGACCGATTGTTAAGGCAATAATAATGATTGCTAAAATCCAGCGTGCCGTCCTGTTGGGTAAAAATTGTTTATAGAGACCTATAATTAATGGCCAATGAAAAAGGATATGAAGGAATAATAAAACTAAAAATACTAATCCTATCGTAAGATGAATCGTTCCCCACTCGTGGCGGTTTAAGCCCCAGAAATACAACTCGACATTACGGCCGTATATTTCCCACCGTTTATAACCGGGTACTAAAATATATTTCATCAGATAACCTATACCCACAATCGCAGCCGTGCAAAGCAGCAGCAGGGCGTCGATTATTAAATTAAGCTTGGTTTTTTTCATAATATATCTCCATTCATTATGAGGAAATTATACACCTTGAGGCTCCGATGGTTCAACAGATAAGTTCTAATTCGTCATCGCAAACCAGTGTTTCGTCTTCAGACAAATCCTGACCAGCATCAGCATGACCGGCACCTCTATTAATACACCCACCACCGTTGCCAGCGCAGCTCCGGAAGATAAACCGAATAACATCGTTGCCGTAGCGATGGCAACTTCGAAATGGTTCGATGCACCAATCATCGCCGAAGGAGCCGCATCGACGTATCGAAGTTTCAATACTTTGCTTAAACCGTAACCTAATCCGAAAATTAGAATTGTTTGAATGAATAAGGGAATAGCAATCCAGAGAATGGTCAGCGGATTGCTGAGAATCGTCTCACCTTTAAAGCTGAACAATAGAACAAGGGTAATAAGCAGGGCGATGATGGTGACAGGCGTTAAAAGATGAAGAAATTTTTCCTTGAACCAATCCTCTCCCTTGTGAGCGAAAATCAGCTTTCTTGAGACGTATCCTGCCACCAAGGGCAGCGCAACATAAATGCTTATCGAAAGCAGCAATGCCTGCCACGGAACGGGAAGTCTTCCGATACCCAACAGCAACCCTCCTAAAGGGCCGTATAAGAATAGCATCGTCAGGGAATTTATCGCGACCATCACCAAGGTATGGCCGTCGTTTCCCTTGGCCAGATATCCCCAAACCAGAACCATCGCCGTACAGGGAGCGATCCCTAACAAAATACAACCGGCTAAATAACTGCGCCACAGAGGCACCTCAAGCATCTTTACTCCTTCCATCTCAATGACTTTTCCGACGCCGTAGGTTGCTCCAACGGGCAAATCCAGCCCGAAGGGCATCTTGACATAATCCATTGCCTCCGGTCCGATGAGGTTATAGAATGCCGTCCCTAAAAAGAAAAGAGAGATGGCATACATAGTAAATGGTTTTACTGCCCAGTTGATAAATAAAGTCAGCCCGACCGGCTTGATGCTCTTGCCTGCCTTGAGGACCTCGGCAAAATCAATCTTGACCATAATCGGATACATCATAAAGAAAAGACACACGGCGATAGGAACCGAGACAATAGGCGCTCCCTTAACGGAAATAGCCAGGTTGTCAAGATACTTGGCTATATTCGGAGCCGCTTTACCTAAAACTATCCCCGCAATGATACACAGTATCACCCATAGCGTCAGGTACTTTTCAAAAATACTAAGTCCTTTGTTTTTTGTTTGCTGCTTATTATCCTCCATCAGTATTCACCTAAAAAACGTCATCGATTGTTGATTAAAGCATCCGGCAACGTCTGAACAAAACGTTTGATTTGGTCTCTGACCTTTCGATAGCAGTCAAGAGCCTGTTCTTCATTACCGGCTTGTTGTGCGATTTTCGGCGGGTCCTCGAATCCGACGTGGACAACCTTTGTATCCCCGGTGAATATCGGACAATGTTCATGGGCATGGTCACATACGGTTATCACATAATCGAAATCGATATCCTTCAGTTCTTCCACATGCTTGGAGCGTTGGCTTGAGATATCCACTGCTGCCTCTGACATCACCTGGACAGTGTTGGGATTCAGTCCGTGAGTTTCAATGCCGGCTGAATAGGCTTCGATGATATCCGCTTTTAACTTTTTGGCCCAGCCTTCAGCCATCTGGCTGCGGCACGAGTTGCCGGTGCACAAAAACAATATCTTTATCTTTTCTTTACCTTGCTGCATATGTACCTCCACTAAACGTTATGGCGCAATGTATATCAAATAAAGGCCTCCCATCAACACTAGAACACCGCAGATTTTTTTAACAATTACTGCACCCTTTGACTTTTCGTTCCAGTTCATGTATCGCTGGACAACTTCGGTAAATGTTCCGGCAAAAACAATCACCGAACAATGGCCGATTCCATACATCAGCAGAAGGAAAATTCCATAGGACAGATTTGTGGATGCCAGTTTGAAAGTAACACCCAGCATAGGAGCCATGTAGGCAAAAGTACAGGGGCCAAGG
>Ga0180434_10001654_pt1 | contig 31345 bp, 23 predicted proteins | sample SS_ome_7_FD_132453 | JGI IMG/M metagenome (GOLD analysis project Ga0180434, IMG submission 132453) | Hypersaline lake sediment archaeal communities from the Salton Sea, California, USA - SS_1_D_2 metaG | ecosystem: Environmental > Aquatic > Non-marine Saline and Alkaline > Hypersaline >... | reverse complement strand
CGGCCGATTACCGAGTATTCGGGATCGATGCCGTTGGAAAAGAAGAAGGAAAGGTTGTGGGCGAACTCGTCGATGGCCATGCCGCGGCTGAGGTAGTACTCCACGTAGGTGAAGCCGTTGGCCAGGGTGAAGGCGAGCTGGGAGATCGGGTTGGCCCCGGCCTCGGCGATGTGGTAGCCCGAAATCGAAACGGAATAGAAGTTCTGCACGTTGTTCTCGATGAAGTACTCCTGGATGTCCCCCATCATCCGCAGGGCAAAATCGATCGAGAAGATGCACGTGTTCTGGCCCTGGTCCTCCTTGAGGATGTCGGCCTGGACCGTTCCGCGCACGTTCGCGAGGACCCGTGCCCGAATCGCCTTGAACTCCTCCTCCGTGGGCGCGCGCCCCTGCTCGGCCGTGATCTTGTCGACCTCCTGGTCGATGGCCGTGTTCAGGAACATGGCCAGCATCATCGGTGCCGGCCCGTTGATGGTCATGGAAACCGAGGTGCTGGGCGCACACAGATCGAACCCGCCGTACAGAACCTTCACATCGTCGAGGGTGCACACGCTCACGCCCGAGTTGCCGACCTTGCCGTAGATGTCCGGCCGCTCATCCGGGTCGCAGCCGTACAAGGTCACAGAGTCGAAGGCGGTGCTGAGGCGCTTTGCCTCCGAATGCTCGGAAAGCAGCTTGAACCTTCGGTTCGTGCGCGCCGGGTCGCCCTCCCCCGCGAACATCCGCGTGGGGTCCTCGCCCGTCCGCTTGAAGGGAAACACGCCGGCCGTGTAAGGGAAGCTGCCGGGCAGGTTTTCCTCCCTGAGCCACCGGTAGATCTCGCCTGGATCCTTGTATTTCGGCAACACCACCTTGGGGATCTGCTGGTGGGCCAGGGACTCAACATAGAGGGGCACCCGGATTTCGCGGTCCCGCACTCGGTAAACGAACTCGTTGCCGCCGTAAGCCGCCTGGGTCTCCGGCCAGCCCGCGATGAGGTCCCGCGTCTCGCTGTCCAGGGCCCCCTGCGCTTGTTTCACCTCTTCCTTGAGACGACCGATGGCCTCGCTCGCGCCTGAGGACCCGTCCGCATCTTCCAGGGCCGCCTTGGCCTCCTCCAGGTGCCAGGCCTTGCGGGCTCGATCGGCCTGCTCGGCCGTGCAGCGATGATAGGCCCGGACCGTATCCGAGATCTCGGCCAGGTAGCGGCCGCGCTCCGGAGGGATGATGATCGTCTTGGAACTCGAGGTATTCGATTCCGGGCGCGGCAGGGTGGAGTCGAATTGGCGGCCCGTCCTCTCGGCAATCTTGTCCAGCAGGGCGTGGTAGAGGGCCGTCACACCGTCGTCGTTGAACTTGGAGGCAATGGTCCCGAAAACGGGCATCTTGTCCGGCGAAACGTCAAATACATTCCGGTTTCTCTGAACCTGCTTTCTCACGTCCCGAACCGCGTCGTCACCTCCGCGCTTCTCGAACTTGTTGATCGCAATCACGTCCGCATAGTCGAGCATGTCGATCTTCTCGAGCTGGGAGGCTGCACCGAACTCGGGGGTCATCACGTAGAGGGACGCATCCACCATGTCGACCACTGCGGTGTCCCCCTGGCCGATGCCGGCGGTCTCCACGATGACGAGATCGTAACCGGCCGCCTGCACCAGCGCGATGGCGTCGGCGAGCGACTCGCTCACCTCTGTCTGGGCGCCGCGGGTGGCCAGAGAGCGCATGTAGACCCTGGGGCTGCCGATGGCGTTCATCCGGATCCGGTCGCCCAGGAGCGCTCCCCCCGTCCGTCGCCGGGAGGGGTCCACGCTGAGCACCGCAACCGTCGCGTTCTTGATGTCGTGCAGGAAACGAAGGATCAGTTCATCGGTCAGGGACGACTTGCCTGCGCCTCCGGTGCCGGTGATGCCCAGCACAGGGGCCCGGCCCTCGGCAAGCTTGCGCTTGAGATCGGCCCTCAAGCCCTCCAGGTGGCCGTCCTCCTGCGCCTTTGCAGACTCTACGGCCGTGATCAGGCGCGCCACCCTGCCCTTGTCTTCGGGCTTGAGATCACCCAGATCGAAGTCGCCCGCCTCTGTGACCATCGGGTAGTCGATGCGCTCCACCAGGTGATTGATCATCCCCTGCAGCCCCATCCGCGCGCCGTCCTCGGGCGAGTAGATCTTGGCGACGCCGTACGCCTCCAGCTCCCGGATCTCGTCCGGCACGATCACCCCGCCACCGCCCCCAAACACCTTGACCCTTTCGGCCCCCCTCTCCTTCAGGAGATCCACGATATACTTGAAGAACTCGATATGTCCGCCCTGGTAGCAGGAGACTGCCACTGCCTGGGCGTCCTCCTCGATAGCCGCGTCCACGATGTCGGTCACGGCCCGGTTGTGTCCCAGGTGGATCACTTCCGCCCCCGTCACCTGAATAATCCTTCGCATGATGTTGATCGCCGCATCGTGGCCGTCAAAAAGCGAGGTGGCGGTCACCACCCGTACCGGGTTCTTCGTGCGATATACCTCTACTTCTCCTTCCGGCATGACTTCCCCCTTTTCACGGACTCGAGCCCGTCAGCTCTCTCATGATCAAGGCCGTCTGGTAAGAAATGTAGTCTTCGATTCGAAACCGACGCCGAAAAAACCACCTCCTGAATGTCCACATGTGCCCCAGGACCATGATGTTGTGCGCCATGAGCTCCAGCGACGCATCATCCGGCCCGCTTATCCCTTCCTTTGAACAGAGCCCCTCCAGGGCACTCTTGAAAAGCTCCGTGACCCTCACCTCGTTTTCCAGGACCTTCTTCTGCCACTGGGGCGTCAGGGACTTGGTCTCCTGGTAGATGAGCAGGATGTGGTCGCTCATCCGGTCGCAGACGAGGAAATACTCGCGGATCACGCCCCGCAAGGCCTCCCACCCCCCGGTTGCCTGGCCCATCACCTCCGCGACCCCGCTCTCGATCTCGGCGTGGATGGCATCGCAGACGAGGTAGAGCACGTCCTCCTTGGAGGCTATGTACTCGTAGAGCGTACCTATGCTGAAGCCGGCGGCCCGGGCGATCTGCCGGGTGGTGGTCTTGTGGAAACCGTTCTCCACGAACAGCTTCACCGCCGCGTCCACGATCTCTCGGCGGCGGCGTTCGACCAGGCCCGGGTCCTTGACCAGGGTATGAACGTCGCCGGTTCTGCGGGTCAGTGGGTCCATTGACTGAACCTTGCTCCCATTTCGTTGGAAGGATCGATGCGCCCCCTGACTGAGCGCTCGCTCAGTACAATCTACCCAAATCCTGCCCTCATGTCAAGTAATTTGGGGACAGGCACTTAATTAAACGGCCGTTTAATTAAGTGCCTGTCCCCAAACTCCGCAACAAACTCCGGTGGCTGTCCCCGATTGGGGGGGGAGGGCTGTCAATGGGTGGCGGAGACGCTGTACTATGGGAGAGGGAGGAAAAGAAGCCATGGGTAAGACTCTCTTTGAACTCGCTTATCGAACATTGAGCTTTCGAAGAGCGCGGGCGGCCGAGGGAATGTGCGAATGGGAATCTTCACCCTTGCGCACTACCAGGCTTTGCCGCCGGTGGTGGACGACAAGGCGTACGCGACGACCCTGGCAACGGATTTCTGCTGGAGAGGATACGAGCAGTCAATCGGTCCATCGCGTCTTCTGGCCCGGCTGGTCACCCGGGACCCGCAGAAGCAGATGAACCTCATGATGCGAATGGGCCTTCGGTACCCCTTCAGCCGTCCGGACTACGACTGGAAGGTGCACCCCGACCCTGATGCGTTTTCGGTCGACTTCTACCGATGCCCTGTTTTCGATTACTTCAAGACACAGGGCGAGGAAGCGGTCGAGTTCTTCCGCAATTCCTGGTGCACCCTGGACTTCCCCCTCGCAGAGGCCATGGTGAGAGGAGGAAGGTACGAGCGTCCTCACACGCTCTCTGCGGGTGACGAGGTTTGCGACATGAGGTGGATCGCGGACCAAGAATGAACAAGGACCCCAAGAGGCAGTCCCGACGGCAGGAAGGGAACAGGGGGAAATCATTGCGTGAGGTGTGGATGCCAGGGGCGGGTCACCGCCCCTGATACCCGGTAAGAAACCACTGTTTTCGCGTTCGCTGAGAGAAAAACCGTTTGCCGTCTCCTCCGAAACCTTCCATCTATCGCCTCCCGTACATCACGTGATGGAAACGATCTCGGAGGATCCGGCTGTGCAAACCCGACCCCGGTCACTCCGGGTCGATCTCTGCATGACTGGAACCCGCTTCGGTGTGTCTAGTCTCCGTACACAACCGTTGTATACTGGCCGTATACTCCCAGGATATTCTCGACTTCGTAATCAACGTACTTGATCTTCTTGATACCACCATTGGCTGCCGCAGCTTTGATGCTCGAGTCGCCTGTCGCAACAAGACCCAGAATAGAAGTTGACGTTGCCTTTCCCACCTTCGAGTGGCTGATGTCTCCCGATCCGGCACCGATGGCGCCCTTGGCCCCTGTGTAGAAAGCCCCGGCCGGGATATAGCTGGCACATCCGGTGCAGACAAGCGCAACCGAGCCTGCCAGCAGTGCGATCATCGCAAATTTCCTCATGTTTTCCCTCCTTAGGTTTGGATCCCACTGATCGAAAGCACGGGTTCCACCGGCTTCTCAGCGACACATCGACCCGGGGTTCATACCCCAAACAGGCTCCAGAGTCAAGGCAAAACGGCGTTATTAATAAAACTGTTTGCACAGTGGAGATGGATTCGGGCAAATAGAACAATGCAGACGCGGGTTGTCTTGCCTGGGTGCTAGAAGTCAATGCCGGCCGCCGGCCTGGCCAGATCAGCCTTCTGCTTCGTCGATTCTGTTGTAAGCCGGTCATCTTCTTTCCCTCCCCTTGCTTCTTTCCTGATCAGAAGTCAGAGCTTCTCGGGAATTCGGACAGCCACCGAATTAAACGGCTGCTGAAATCGGTGGCTGTCCCTGAATTAGGCATCCGAAGAACAGGACGCTCGGACGTGGCCGCAAAACGCTTTGATTGCGGGACGGGCTCTCCTTGACTCACTACCCCATCCTGGTATGATGCGTTCTGTACGGGTAACCAATAGGCTTTGAAAGGGAAGACGGCGAGATTCCGTCGCGGGCCCGCCGCTGTAACCGGGGAAGACCGCTGCAATCGGCCACTGTCCTGATGGATGGGAAGGCGCAGCCAGTAGACTGATCCGGAAGCCAGAAGACCTGCCCACGAGCAATATGCCTGCATCCTTTCCGGTCTGCGGAAGGACCGGCAACACAATCGAGGATGAAAAGCGGCATCCCCGGACATCGTTCAGATGGTCCGGGGATTTTTTTTGGAGAGAACGGAACATGCCCAAGACAATCCGCGCTGTCTTCCTCTTCGTGGCCATGGCCGCGTCAGCCTGTCTTTCCTGGCAGCCCTGCCATGGGAACGAACCCGGGAGCCTTGCCGCAACAGACGGAAGACCGCCGCCGAAAGCGGGGCACGCCCCCTGCGGCCGAATCGTTTCCCTTGCGCCCAGCATCACGGAATCGCTCTTTGCCCTGGGGGTGGGGGACCAGGTGGTGGGCGTGACCCGCTACTGCAACTACCCTCCGGAGGCACGTGCGAAGGAAAAGGTGGGCGGCTACCAGGATCTCAACTACGAAGCGGTCCTGGCCCTGAAGCCGGACCTCGTGGTTCTCTTGCCCGAACACGACAAGGCTTCCCAGGACCTCGAAAACCTGGGCCTGAATCTTCTGTCTGTCGATCACAGAAGCATCGAAGGCATACTCGATTCCTTCGATGTCCTTACTGGGGCTTGTAGGCTACAAGCCGCGTGCAGAGCTTCGCTTCCAGGTCCTTGATTTTCTGAAGCTGATCCTCGGGAATCTGCGCGGCAAGAGGCGGTGTATAGTAGGCCAGGATGCGCGTGCCCGTTTCCTTCTCGAGCGCTTGAATTGCAGCCACATCTTCATCTTTGAGATAGTCGGCATAGGCACGATCGAAATCCATCACGATCTCCTTCTTCGGTTACGGTTCTTCTGCCGAATCATTGGATGCCGACGCACGGGCTGATCGTTGCAGGATGTGGAAAAATTATCCCATCTGAATGCAAACCGGGTCAAGAGAATTTCGGAGAGGCCTTCTGCCCCTGCACGGGTGCGCCTTCATCGGTGCATTGAACACGACCGCACAGATCCGGGACGCCATCACCGTCTCACACGGCCCGCGCAGTTACGCCCACCTCGCCTGTCAAACCGTGGCCGGGGCTGCGCGCCGGACACTCACGGCCCATGGCATGCCTTTGACGGAACAGAAGAAATCATGGGCGTCCCTTACTCAGCAGATCGGGTTCTCCCGCCTTGCCTGCCGCAGGTGTTGGACGAACTCGTCGAACCCCATCACCTCATTGAGGCGAAGTCGAAAGACCTCTGAACCGTATTGAGCTGCAAAGGACTCGGCGAGCGTCATGACCTCTTCACGCATCGCACCACGTTCCCCCTCGGGAGACTCCAGAAACCACCGGGACCCGTCTTCGAAAAGCACCCTCCCGTTCGCGAGAACCCTGTCCTCGCTGAGCCGCACGAGGGTGGCCAGAAAATCGACCCCTTCTGTTTGGACAATGAAGACCTCTTCGATGCCTTCTCCCCTGGTGCGGTGCATTCGCTTTCTCCCGGTGCCCAATCTCAGTGGTTGATTCAGTAGGTCTGTATGGAGAGCATCTTTCCGGTGGGCATCCCGGTAAGGACGAAAAGGTCCGGACCCGTGTAATCGATTCCAGGCCTTCCCGCCCGCACGGCCAGCGGCCCGGGCCCCACTTCTTCCAGGGTAGGTTCGAGCGGATCCAGGGGAGGGGTCAGGGCGAGGACCCTCGCCACGGACTTCGGGCTGGCCACGCCCTCTCTCGTCTCCACCTCGAGAATCGACACGGTCCCGGAGTTGTACCCTGTCGCGTAGGCCTGCGTTCCGTTCCAGTTGAGCCCCACCTGAACGATGAAGTCGTTGACCGTCTGCGGGTTGGGCCCCACAACAATCGGGTCCTCCGGCCCGGCCAGGACCGCCTCCTCGAGCTGGGGCACGGGATCCGGACAGGACTCGAGGGAGTCATCCAGAACGGTCAGGTCGAGCTCGTAGACAGAGTTGAAGGACACAGACCCCAGGAGTGCCCTGGTCCCGTCAGGCACGATCGCTATCGGCTTGTACGAAGGGGCCCCGAGCCCCAAGGGGTAGCTTGCCACGATGCAGCCCAGTTCCGTATCGATCACATCAACGCTGCCGTCGGTCAGGGGAACCGCCTGGGCATTCCGTATCGCAACGACCCCGGTATTCGTCACCAGCACGAATCGCTCGCCAAGGGCCGTTACCTCGGTCGGGTTGAAGCCCGTGGTGACCAGGAAGGAGGGGTCCGAAACCGTGATGGTCGGGGGGGGAGAACCGGGGTTCCAGTCGTAGATGAGAACCGTGCCCGGCGGGCAGACCGGGCTCCCCCCTGTGGCCGTAAAGTTCGAGGTGCACACATAGAGCTTGCCGTTGCTCTCGGCCACACCGGATGTGTATCTGGGCTGCAGTTGGGAGACCGGATCGCCCGCTGAATCCGGCAGCGGCGGGTTCAGAGTCACCGGGGATACAGACACACTTTCCGCCAGGGAAAAGGCTTCCGGTGCAGGCGGGTCAGGGTCGAACAGGTGGATTCCCTCTCCCGCGTCCGCGATGCCTCCGCTGGTCGTGAAGAAGGCGTTGTCTTCATCAAGGAAGAGAAGCTCATCCGGGATGCCCTGGATCTTGCCTGCCAGCACATACGGGACGAACGGGTAAGGGGCCTCGTCCTCGAGATCATACCTGAAGATATCCAAAGGGAAAGAGGTCGTCACGACATACGCGGAACTCTCGAGGGAGGCGACCCGGGGAATCCGGATGGCAGAGGGAAGGGGGCTGCCGATGTTCGTCTCCCCTGGCTCGCCCGTCTCCGGGTTGCCCGGCATGCCGGCGCTCACCACTACCGATCCTCCACCGCAGGCCTGGAGCCAGGCACATGCGAGAAGCAGATGGATGATTGTTGCCACCCGAAAGAAAGGGGGGCTCGTATCAGGTTTCTCTCTCTTCATCATTCCTATATTCCTCTTGCGTCAAAAGCTTGCCTGAATCGTACCGAAGAAGGCCCGGCCCGGCAGAGGAAGCCCCCGTACATCTTTGACCGAGACATCCCCCACATTGTTCACGTCGAGCCCGAGCGAAAGGGACTCGAGGCATTTCCATCGCTCGAAGGGCGGCAGAGTCTGCAGATTCAAGCGCCCCCCAAGATTCACCACGGTCCGCCATCCGAGGATGACCTCCCCGCCTGCGGTTACCGGGATCGAGCTCATGTACTGAAGCTCCGCGTAGAGGTCTCCGTAGAGCCCCTCGAAGGATCCCCTTGCGTTCACCGTGTGTTCCGGTCGGCCCGGCATCTGCTTTCCCGTCTCCTCGACCTCGGCGTTCAAGTAAAGATAGTTCACCATCAGGCTCAGAAAATCCCAAGGCCGCGCCTCACAGTCCACCTCTGCCCCCCACATATCCACCTTGCCGATGTTCACCGGCTGAATGGTGAACGGGCTTACCGGCAGCCAGAGAATGGTCTCCTTGACTTCATTGTGGAAGCCCGCCGTTTCGAAGAACAACCGCGGTAGGCCGAAACCGAACCCGAAGTCCACGTTCACGGATTCCTCCGGCTCCAGGGCCGGGTTTCCTCGAATCCAACCCTGGTCCGGGTGATAGAGTTCCCGGAAGGTAGGCAACCGGAAGGTGTTCTCCAGGTTCGCCTTCACGTGGGCCCTCTCGAGGCACCGCCAGACCAGGCCGATCTTCCCGGTGGAATGCGTTCCCTGATCGTCGCTGTATTCCACTCGGCCGGCGGCCAGCAGGCTCACCTGCCCCCCCGGCAGAACCATCTCGTCCTGCAGAAAACCGCTGAACGTCGTCCGGCCCTGGTGGCCGTACCCCTCCTGACCCTCCAGGACCTCGTCTTCGAGTTCGTCCCTCTGAATGTTCACCCCCACGCGGCCGAGATGATCGGTCTTGAGAAGGCTGCCGTACATCTCCGTTTCCAGATCGCCGCCATAGGCGTAGTTCTTGCTCAGCGTGTCGATAGGAAGCGTGACCGGCTCCGGGTTGGTGAAATGAATTCGATTGTATCGAAAGAAGGCGGTCGCGTGGGTCTTGCTCCCCTCGAAAAAGGTCCCGGGATTCGTGAGCCTCAGGTAGGTCATGTTCCGCAGGTACTTCTGGCGGGCAAAGGGTTGCTGGTTGTCCTCGAACCCCGGCTGGCCGCGGTCCGTGTTGAAGAACTCGTTGCTCAGGTCGAGCCTGAGCTTGGTCCACGGGGAAAACCCCACGCGTGTGAGAACATCCACCGATGAGAAGTCATTGTTGATTCGGGTCTTCTCTTCACTCGGCTGCACGACCTGGCCGTCCACGACGACCTCGGAGGTCTCGAACGTGAAGTCGGCGTCGCTCCCCAGATAGGTGGCGCTCAGAAGGTAGTCCGCTCCCTTCACGGCCCCGCGGGTCGTTGCCGCCCCCTTCAGGGTGTTCCACGACCCGTAGCTGAAGAGCGCGCTCGATTCGGGCCCGCCGTCCGGGGCCTTGGACTCCAGGTTGACCACCCCCCCCATAGCATTCGCCCCGTAAACCGTGCTGCCCCCTCCGCGGACCACCTCGAACTTCTCCAGGGCGTCCATCGGAATGGTAGACAGATCGACGCTGCCCCCCTCCCCCGTGTTCAGCGGGATTCCGTCCAGAAGGATGAGCACCTGCTCGGAAGAGGATCCCCGGATGGACATGGTACTCAACTGGCCCAGTCCGCCGTACTGTCGCAGGTGAACCCCCGGCTGCTGGGAGATGAGGTCCGGGAGGGTACGGAAATGCCCCTTGTAGGTATCGGTCTCCACCACGCTCGCAAAGGCGGACGGATCGTCCCTCGCCTCCCGAATCCGCACGGAACGGACGACCGTGGGCTCTATCTCGTATGCAGGCTCCTGATCCCGGGCCTCCTCCGGCGGAGCCCCGGCGGGCTCCTCGGCAAGGGACAGCCCGGGCCGAAGCCCCGAGGTCAGCAGCCACAGGAGGGGCAAAAGGAGGAGCGCGGCGGTTGCCGGGCTCCTCCTGAAAGGGCCCATTCTCAGACCGAGGCTCATGGCATGCCGAGCAATAACCAGACCAGGCCGATCACGGGGGCGAGCAGAACGCGGACAAAGGCCCGCAAAGGCTCGTTCTTGGCGATCCAGGCCGCCCAGGGTTCGGCGTGTCCGTAATAGAAGTCTACCAGCTTCCGCCCGAGGGGGGAGTTCATCAGGTAAGTATCACGGAAGGACCGCAGCAGATCGATCTTGGTCGCAAAGGGGGTCCCAAAGGCGGCCGTGGCAATGAAGCAGTCGTCGCTCCCGTTGCAGTTCCGGTCCGGAGGCCCCGCGTTCTCGGGCGCGCCGGGATATGTGAGGCTATCTGCATCATTGCAGTCCAGCGGTCCACAGCCTCCTCCCGCGGTCGAGTATCCGTCCCCGTCGCCGTCCGGGCAGTCGAGCTCGTTCAGCACACCCACGGCCTGGAGGTCGAAGCCGCCCTGGGGCCATTCCGTCGGATAGGGGTCGTAGATGTCTCGGCCGGCGTCGTCCTGCTTGCTGCCATTGCCGATCACATCCACCACGCGGACGTAGACGATCTGGCTCAGGTCCACCTGACCGCCCGTAACGAGCGGATCACTCACCAGGTCGGCGAGGTCGAAGGGCGTGCCCTGACAGGGATAGATATTTCCCCCAGGATGCTTGCCGGCCAGGTTGTGCACGTCCGAGGGATCCAGGATGTTGTCGCCGATGATCGGCTCCGGCGTCAGCGACACGCTCGGAAACCTCGCAAACGCGTACCCGTCCGTGGACACCTCCACGAAGGCCAGTTCTGCGTAAAGATACCCTCCGGAGGGAAACCCGTTCTCAAAGATGACGAAGTCATCGCCCGTGCCGTTGGTGATCGGCGGGGTGAAGGTCATCGTGATTTCCCCACCGTCCCCCAGAGAGACCACATCCAGATGGTTACAGTCAGGAGCGCCCACCGCATTCCCGGGAACCCCATGGGTTGCATCGCCCGCGCTCGGGTTGGCGATATCCATCGGCCCCCGCATCAGGTCAGTGTAGCCGTCCGCCCACGCGACGATGCCCGGGTCCGTGTTTTCTATCCCTGCCTCGTTGTAGTCACCTGCCGCCAGTACCGCCGGCAGGAAGAGCAGTACGTGCACCCATCCCAGATGCGAAACGATTCTGTTCCATCTTTTGCGCATCATTTCTATATCCTCCCGCTACTCATAATGAAGAACGATCCCGGTAGGCCCGCTTGCCGGTGCCAGCTCATACACTTCCCGCACCCTGAACCTGTTGTTCACGTCCGCCAGTTCAATAATCAGGTCATCCTGGAAAGCGAGCGCAAAGGCAACGTCCCCGGATCGATCGAACACGATGTCCGGAACAAAGCTCCAGGCCGTGCTCGTGAGCACCCAGGGGCTCGCCGCATCGTTCAGGACGGCCCGGCTGGCCAGATCGATGACGAACAGGTTTGCCCCGGCCCCGTCTCCTATCAGGACCAGACGATTGCCGATCGCGATCGAGCCGGGCGAGCCGCCCATGACGAACGAATCGGTTTCGGACAGAGTGAGCGTGTCGACCACATCCACCACGCCGAAGGTGGAGAACCAGTCGCCCGTGCACACGACCCAGAGGTTCCCCTCACCGTCCATGGCAAGGTCCTGCGGGTTGACGCCGGAAATGGAAACCGGCGTGTCTTCTCCGTTCACCGGGTCGTTGTCTGCATCCACCACAGTGTCCGTCGCCGTATCGATCACCGAGACCGTTGCAGCCCCGTACGTGTAGGTCGACGGATCGATCGCCGTATTCGCCGTGTACGCTGTGCCGTCGTCGATCAGGATGCCGGCAGGCCCACTTCCCGCGGGAAGGTCGATCGTACCGATGATCGCGGAGGGACCATCCACGCGTGGATCCAGTATGGTGATCGAGTCGCCGTACAGGTTCGTGACGTATGCCTTGCCGAAGCCCACCACGGCGATATCCCACGGGCTGTTTCCATCGGGAAGGGGAATCGTGCGCAAGAGGGAAGCGGAAGAAAGGTCAATGACCTGAACACTGGCGCCCTCCGCGGCTCCGAAGCTCCCGGAGTTGACCACGTAAGCCTCCTGACCGAAAACCGCAACCCGGTTGGCGCTCGTCCCGAGTCCGATCCCCCCGAAGTTGTCGGAAACCTGAGGGGGCAGGCTGAACTCCACGGTCGCCAGCGTGCTGCTGACCCCGTTGACCACCACGGCCCGGTTCGCTTCCGTGCAACCCCCCATCAAAAGGAACAGACTCAATAGAACAATGATCCCGCTTCTCACCCTGCCGACCCGATCCAGTCCCATGCTGCTCATACCACCTCTCCTTTCTGTCGACGATCCGGGACCGAGGTATCCCCTCTCGCGCCGAAGAATCAAAAAAAAAGCCCCTAGACCCCTCTTCATGAGGGATCTAGGGGCTGCACCCAGCTTCTTCGCCCTTAGTCAGGAGCCCGTTCCGTTCCTCGCGACGGCATCTCGCTCCCATCCTGCGGGCAGGTCTTCTGACTCCCGGATCGTCCTACTCCCTGCGCCTTCCCACTTGCCTCACGGGCAAGCAGTGGCTCGCTGCAGGTTTCGTCCCCGGTTACAGCGGCGGGACCGTGCCGGATTCTGCTAGCTACCGGCTTCCCTTTCAAGCCCTGTCGGGCACCCACAGGAAAAAATTCTATTGTTTTGTAGAGGATTATGATAACACGACTCTTCCTGCCGGTCAATCACAAGGCAGCCCATGCCTCCTGGATCCCCACGCGCGGGTGAACAGGGGGACACGCCTTATTCATCATGATATAAAAAACCTTTCCCTAAATAGAACAGCTTATTAAAATGCATAATTTTGTTGACTGGAGTCGGCGAACAGGAATATACTTCAGAACGATATTGTAGGAGACGTTTTTCTTGAGAAAGGAGGAAAGAGATGAAAAGGATCCGAATCTTTTCAGCATTGCTCCTGGCTTCTCTGACAGTGCCTGGATCGGCCCTGGCACTCGGATGGGATACGGAGACAGTGGACACCCCGGGGAGTGTTGGCTGGCATTCTTCTATCGCTTTGGACTCGAGCGACTATCCGCACATTGCCTATTCCGACAATACCAACAACGACTTGAAGTATGCCTACTACGATGGCTCCTGGCACACCACGACACCGGTCAGCGCGGGACAGGTTGGAGACTACACGTCCATCGCCCTGGATTCCGGCAACGCCCCCCACATCAGTTACTGGAATGACACGACCTACGGCCACTACACAGTGGAGTATGCCTACTACGATGGCTCCTGGCACACGTCAACCGTAGCTGATGTAGGCACAGCTTATGCGAATACGGCCATCTCGCTCGATTCCAGCGACAATCCTCACGTTTGTTACAGCAACGGCGATCTGAACTATGCTTACTATGACGGGACCTGGCACTCCACCGCCGTGGACACCACGGGCAATGTGGGCATGGCCTGCTCCATCGCCATGGACTCCCATGATCGCCCGCACATCAGCTACTACGATGCGACCAACAGCGACATGAAGTATGCCCACTATGACGGGTCCTGGCACACGACCACGGTGGACAGCACCGGGGATGTGGGCCTGTTCACTTCCATCGCCTTGGGCGCAAGCGACAACCCCCACATCAGCTACTCGGATGAGACCAACGATGACCTGAAGTATGCCTACTACGATGGGTTCTGGAATACGCGAACGGTAGACAGCGCAGGACAGGTGGGCGCCCACTGCGCGATCGCCCTGGATGCCCAGAACCAGCCGCATATCAGCTACTATGATGCCTCGAACACGGCATTGAAATATGCACATCGCGATGGGATCGCCTGGTACGAAGAGATTGCGGTTGTCGGAGGAAATGTCGGCTGGCACACCGACATCGCGCTGGATTCTAACGGTCACCCCTGTATCAGCCACTACGATTGGGCTAACGGAGACCTCGAGTACGCACACAGGCTGGTACCGACATTGACTCTCAGCATGAACAGCAGCATCTACCGCGAAGGGGACCGAATGGTCTTGAGCGCACACTCCACCAACCCCGGGGCTGAAGTGTCCGACGCCGGGTTCATCCTGTACTTGTGGGTGTATCACTCGGGTTTTCACTATGCCATGGGATTTCCGGTTGTCCTGACGTATGACTGGGATTCCGTCGATGAGATTCTGGTCATAGATCCCGTGCCGGCCTGGCCACAGTGGCTCTACGGATTTTTCGGTGTTCTCGGTTCCGCGAGCAAGGGACTCTTCGACGTGAGCTTCGTCTGGTGGGTGTTCTCCTCCACCTAGCCGGGTCGAAGGGAGCAGTTCGCCCCGTCCCGTTAGGTTTGGTCTCCGTCAGGCGGATGCACGACCAAAGGGGAGGTTCGGTTGTGAAGGCTGGCCCGGCAGGGGCCTTCCGTTGAGCAGGAGGTACGGGGCGGCCTTCTTCAGGATCAGGCCGGACTTCCGAAGGTCTTCGGGCCCCCGGAAACTGCCCTTGCGTCTCCAGGAACAGATCCTCTTTGCAGAAACCGGCCCGAGCCCGGGAACGCGCAGGAGAATCTCGGGCGGGGCCGTCATGATCTCGACCGGAAACGCCTCGGGGTGATCTTGCGCCCAGCGTTCCTTCGGGTCCACCGTGAGGCTCAGGTGGCCGGCGCGCTCGAAGACGAACTCGTCCAGGGAAAAACCGTACTTCCGCAACAGAAAGTCGGACTGGTAAAGCCTGTGCTCCCGCATGAGAGGTGTGGCCGGCGCTTCCAGGCTCGTGTCCTCGTCCGGGATCTCGTAGGCGCTGTAGTAGGCCCGGTACAGGCCTCGCCCCTTGTAGAGCCAATCCGTCCACTTGAGGATCTCTCTGTCCGACTCCCCGGATGCGCCGACAACGAACTGGGTGGTGTGGCTCCTGGCACGGGTCCCTGGATCGGCAACCACCTGCTGGATCCACTCGGTCTGAGGAAGCAGGTCGTTCAGGAAGTCCTTCTGGCCTGCGATCCGCTCGAGATGCTGCGGCCCCGGCGCCTCGATGTTGATGGAGATCCGGTCCGCAAGCTGGGCGGCCCGCTCCACCGCGGCCCGGCTCGATCCGGGGAGGATCTTCATGTGGATGTAGCCCCGGAACCGGTGCCGCCTCCGCAGGATCTCCGCGGTGGCGGTCATCCGCTCCATGACCCTGTCCGCCCGGCCGGCAATGCCCGAGCTGAGGAAGAGGCCGCCCGCCTTGCCCGCCTCCTGGAGGGAAACGAAGAGCTTGGCCAGTTCCTCCGGTGTGAAGCTCTCACGCCGCACATCCCGGCTGACCCGGTTCTCGCAATACTGGCAGTCCTTGGTGCAGACATTGCTCTGCAGGACCTTGAGCAACCGGATCGTCCGGCCGTCGGGCAGAGCGGCAGGGTAGATCCACCGGTCATCCACGGAGCGCTGCCTGCCACCCGCCGGCTGCGAGCATGCACCGCAGAGGTCGAACCGCGCGGATCCTGCCAAAAGGCTCGTCTTCTCCAACAAGGCCCGGGTCCTTTCCAGCTGTGTGTCATCTATCCTAATCCCTGATCCCTGGTATTACAATCGATTGACAGGGCTGAAAGGCGGGAGCTATCTTGGATCCCTTCACACCTCTTCGGACCTCAAGGAGCAAAGACCATGTCACCCTCAGAGCGGACTCCCGCTGGCCGCTTCCTCTTTCTTGCCCTCGCGGTCGCTCTGCTGATCTTCTTCCCCTCGCAGGAGCAAGCACGGGCCCAGGCAGACCTGGCCGCCGGGGCAGCTGCAGCCCTGGGAGGGGCTTCCGAAGAAGAGGGCTCGGAAGCAGGTGAAGAGGAGAATGGCATCTCCTTCCCCGCGGACGACATGGAAGAAGGATTGTGGGAAGCGGCGGCCGAGGTGGGCGAACAGGCGCGCTCCCTTCTCGAGCGAAGGCCACTGGGGTTTGATCTCGGCACGATCGACAGGCTGCGGGAATGGGCCATGGGCCTTCCCTTGGAGATCCCGAAGCTGGTCGAGCACGTGATGGAGCAGAGCCGACTGCTCGGTTTCGTGGGCTCCGTCATCATGCTGGCCTTCCTTCTGGCGGTCTTCTACAGCCTCTTCGGACAACACAAGGTCCTGGCGAGGCTGGAAAGGACGGTGGAACCGCTACGCTCGTACATACCGGAGGCGTTCTACCCCTACTTTCTCTCCCTGATGCGAATCGTGGTCGCCTCTCTCATGCCCCTCGTCCTCTTGGGCATCTACAGACTGATTCGCGCGTTCATTTCGTACGACGCACCCTGGTTCCTGATCACCGGGACCCTCTTCATGCTCTGGGCCGTCGGCGCCCTGTTGATCAACCTGCTGCGGGAGGCCCTGACGCGGGAGCTCCTGCCGATCGAGCCCGGTTACGGCCGCAGCATCTTCCGGGTTGCCCGGATCGTCCTTCTTTACATCCTGGCGAGCTTCGCCATCTTCCTGGGGGCCGAGGCGTTCCGGATTCCGAAGGACTTCCTGGCCCTCCTCGGCTTCGTTCTCTCTGTGACCATAGTGCTCGCGAGCCTGCTGCTTCTGATGAAGAAGAAGGCGATCCTGGGCGTGCTGCCCGAGCTGCCCTACCGAAGCTACCAGGTCTTCGTAGGAGGGCTGACACGCTACTACTTCCCGGCCATGTTCCTCACCTTTCTGACCGGGATCCTCTGGTGCATCGGTTACCACGACCTGTGCATGGCCATCTGGAGGATGACGTGGGCGGTTGTGGGCGCCTTCCTCGGAATCATGGTCGCCTACCATATCCTGCACGGATGGCTCCGGCAGTGGTCGCGGACCCAGGGTGCAGGAGACGATGCCGCACAGGCACTCTATCACTCCCTGAATTCCCTTCTCCTGTACGTGACCGTAATCGCCCTCACCGTCATCACGCTCAAGCTTCTGGGCCTCTCCGGCCCCATCCAGAGACTCATGTCCTTCCCCGTCCTGGTGATCGGGGGGTCGCCCCTTTCTCTATGGACGCTCCTGAAGGCGGCCCTCATCCTGCTCGCCTTCTTCTATTTCTCCCAACTCCTCCGGGCCTGGCTGGATTACAGAGTCCACCCCTCCGTCGGCGTGGAGGAAGGCCTCGCTTACGCGATCAACACCTTTGTCAATTACACCCTGTTGACCATCGGTTTTCTGGTCGCCTTGCGCGCCGTAGGCCTGGACCTTCGGGTGTTGATGGTCTTTGCCGGGGCCCTGGGTATCGGAATCGGACTCGGCATGCAGAGCACCGCGGCCAACCTCATCGCCGGGTTCAGCATCATCTTCGGCAGGCGGCTTCGCAAAGGAGACCTCCTGCAGGTCGGGGACACGGTCGGTCACGTAAAGGAGATCGGGCTGAGGGCAACCAAGGTGAAGACCCTCGACAACATCGAATACCTCGTACCGAATGCGGAGCTCACATCGACCACGATCGTGAACTACACCCTGTCCGACCCGCTGATCCGGGTCCACGTCCCGGTGGGCGTTTCGTACAGCGCCGACCCGAAGCAGGTGGAGAAGCTTCTGCTCGATGTGGCGAAGAACAACCCCGATGTCATACAGAGGAATTCCCCTCAGGTCTGGTTCACCGAATTCGGGGACAGCTCCCTGAACTTCGAACTCCTCGTCTGGACCGATGTTCGAAACGTGGGGGCCTTCAAGATGCGCAGCGATCTCTACTACACCATCTTCGAGGCCCTGACCGAGGCCGGTATAGAGATCCCGTTCCCGCAACGGGACCTTCACATCCGCTCCGGCCTGGAACCCAAGGAGTGACCTCGAAGTTTGGGGACAGGCACTTAACTCACCTTAGTTTGGTGCCTGTCCCCAAATTCGGGGCTTTCGGATCAATCAGAAGCAGGAGGGCTCGACCATGCGCGTGCTGATCGAGAAGAAAGGCGTTGTCACGACCATCATCATCAACCGCCCCGAGGTGAGAAACGCGGTCGACGGGGCCACGGCAAGGGAGTTGGCGGAAGCCTTCCGGCAGTTCGAGCAGGACGACGACGCCCTGGCCGCGGTTCTGACGGGTGCGGGCGGCTACTTCTGTGCGGGCGCGGACCTGAAGGCGGTCTCCTCCCCTGAGGGCGAGGCAAACCGCATGGACCCGGAAGGGGATGGGCCCATGGGCCCGTCGAGGATGGTGTTCAGCAAGCCGGTGATCGCGGCGGTGGCGGGGCACGCGGTGGCCGGCGGGCTCGAGCTGTCCATCTTGTGCGACATGCGCGTGGCGGAGGAGGATGCGGTCTTTGGCGTTTTCTGCAGGCGTTGGGGAGTCCCGCTCATCGACGGGGGAACCGTTCGTCTGCCGCGCCTGATCGGGCTCTCCAATGCCCTGGACATGATCCTGACCGGCCGGCCCGTGGGGGCCGACGAGGCCCTGCGGATGGGCCTGGCAAACCGGGTCGTCAAGAAGGGCACCGCACGGGCAGAGGCTGAGGCCCTCGCGGAACAGATCGCCCGTTTCCCACAGAATTGCATGCGGAGCGACAGGCTGTCCGCCTACCAGCAGTTCGATCTCGGGTTCGAAGAGGCCATGCGGAACGAATTCGAGCTGGGGTGGAAGACGGTTGAGTCGGGAGAGACCGTGGAGGGCGCGGCCCGCTTCGCCGGCGGCGCCGGCCGCCACGGAAGCTTTGGGTCGGAAGAAGGGTCCGAGGAATGAATCCGGCCGACATCAGGAAGATCGCCCAGGACCTGCTCGTATCGGACGCGAGCAGTCACGGGTGGGACCACGCGGAGCGGGTCTGGAACCTCTGCAAGCACATCGGCCGCGCCGAGGGGGCCGATCTCGAGATCCTCCGGTCGGCCGCATACCTGCACGACATAGGCCGTCCCGCGGAGAAGGCCTCCGGCGGAGAGGTCTGCCATGCGGTGGCGGGCGCAGCACGGGCCCGCCTCATTCTCGAGGAGCTCGGATGCGACAGCGAGACCGTCGAAAAGATCGTCCACTGCATCGTCTCCCATCGCTTTCGCCGGAACGGGGAACAGCCCGGAACACTCGAGGCCCGCGTCCTGTTCGACGCGGACAAGCTGGATGCAATCGGAGCCGTGGGAATAGGGCGCGCTTTTCTGTTCGCAGGGGAGGTCGGGGCCAGGCTCCACAACCCGGAGGCGGACATCCTCGCAACCCAACCCTACTCATCCGAGGACACCGCCTTCAGGGAGTTTTCCGTGAAGCTGCAGAAGGTCAAGGAGCGAATGCTCACGACGACGGGCAAGCAGATGGCAGAAGACCGGCATCGCTTCATGGTGGCCTACTTCGACCGCCTCACCCAGGAAGTCCACGGCGAGAAGTAACATACAGGGGTCAGGGATCAGACCCTCCCCCACTCCCACAAGGCGGGATGCCGCGTCGAGTTCGGGGACAGCCACTTAACTATCGGGAGTTAAGTGGCTGTCCCCGAATTAGGGGCTTCTATGCGAGGACGACCACGAAGAATCCCAACTCCGGGGCTGCCTCTACGGTAACTTTGAAATTCCGGCCACCAAGAGCGTGCTCGAACTCGGAATCGGTCCGTATCCTCGTGGCAAGCTCAGCAAGCTCTGGCGATTTTCCTCGTTCCAGGTTGCGTTCCACATCCACGTGTTCTCTGACTTTTTCAGGCTCGAGAAAGGATGGTTCCTGCCGTTCGAAGGGCGGCAACCCCAGAACATCCATGGCGCCGGGACTGGCACCAATGAGTGTGGACTGGGAGGACAGGGTGAGGATCCGGTTCTCGCTCTTGTACACGGTGGCGGCATTGAGCCATTCGAGATTGTAATGGAGTCCCATGAAGCCGCTCGTCTCCGCGTCGGATTTACGCTTGAAGACGGGGGCGTGGACGCTCTGAATGAATACGCCGAGAAGATCCACAAAAGCGCTCGGCGCCCAGCGTGGAACGCGTTCCGGGTTCAGATCCGGGTCCACCCAGCCATAGTAGTCATAATAGGTCACACCGATGCGGCAAACCTCTGCAGAATCGAAGCCCGAAGGAAAGAGGCCTGCGAAGTTGGTTGTTGTCTGCCCGACCACCATGCTTCTCTTGTCACAGTAGATCACTTCGTCCGTGTAGCGGTTCAGCGTGTATTCCTCACGCAGAGAGGGAAGCATGTGCTCCCACAGCCGTAGTTCTCTCTTGATGCCGTCGTCCACGGGTACCAGGCCGGTGGTGCCAATAACCGTGCTCCCCTGTTCTCCCGGTTCCGTCGTCCACATGTAGGAGGCCTCCTGCCAGACGTAGCGATCGTCCATGTCGGCAATCGAAGTGTCGTAGCTCGACTCATTTCGGAACAATTCCTCCAGACGCTTCGCCAAATCTCCCGCGGTTTCCCGGGCCTGGACGGACGTCGACTGAATTTCGTCTGCAATCCAAATAATTTCGTCCCTGATGCTGGTCACGGCAAACCTCTGAACGATGTTCTGTGGCTCACGGCAAATCGAAATATCCATCTTCGAGTATTAAGTAGACCACGAACGGACAGAATGTCCAGTCCCTTCGAGATTGGGGACAGGCACTAAACTCCCTAGAAATCGGTGCCTGTCCCCAATCTCTACAATCTGCCGGAGTTTAGTGCCTGTCCCCAATCTCTAGTAGACCACCGGCGGATTGTCCAATCCCTTTCGAAGATCGGGGGTGGTGGCATAGGGGGGGAGTCGGAACATAACGGCGCCGTGAAAGGGCGCCGACGGGGCAATGTCTTGACGGCCGTCGGTGCCGTCGGTATCCTAGGGGACCTTCCATCTTTGCTGACAGAAGAGACGGTCCCCCCCTTGCCGACGCTTGCATCGCTCTCTGAGCACAACAAGCAAGACGTCCTCAATGTGTTGAAAACGAAGGAGACAGAGCGCCATGGAAGAGGTTGTCATCGTAAGTGCGGTTCGAACCGCCATCGGAGGATTTGGCGGCGCCCTCAAGGGCGTGCCGGTCGTGGACCTCGGGGCCCTCACCATCCGTGAGGCCTTGAAGAGGGCAGGGCTTCGCCCAACGGTTTCCGATGAACTGAAGGCCCTCGGCCCCGACCCACTCAAGGGACTGGGCCCTACGGAACTCGAGCAGAAGATCGATCCCTGGCCGGACGACCTTCAGCCGGTCTACGCGGATGAAGTCATCATGGGCAACGTGGTCTCTGCGGGCCAGGGCCAGAACCCGGCGCGGCAGGCCGGTATACGGGCCGGGATGCCGGTGGAGACGAACGCAATCACGATCAACAAGGTCTGCGCCTCCGGCATGAAGGCGGTCGCCCTTGCCGATCAGTCCATCCGGGCCGGGCAGGCCGAGGTGGTGGTGGCCGGCGGCATGGAGAACATGAGCAACATCCCGTACACAATACCCGACGGGCGCTGGGGCGCGCGCATGTTCGACAAGTCCATGGTGGACCTGATGGTGCACGACGGTCTTTGGGAGATCTTCTACGGCTATCACATGGGCGTCACCGCGGAGAACATCGCAAAGACCTACGGGATCTCGCGGGAAGAGCAGGACAAGCTCGGCCTGTTGAGCCATCAGCGTGCCCGCAAGGCGATCGAGGACGGGATCTTTGCCGAAGAGATCGTCGCCGTCCAGGTGCCCCGGAGAAAGAAGGACCCCCTCCCGTTCGACACGGACGAGAGGCCGATGGACACGAGCCTGGAAAAAATGGGCAAGCTGCCCCCGGCATTCATCAAGAAGGACGGCACCGTCACGGCCGGAAACGCGTCGGGCATCAACGACGCCTCAGCCGCCCTCGTGGTCATGAGCCGGACCAAGGCCGACGCCCTCGGTGTAAAGCCTCTCGTCCGGATCGTGGGATACGCATCGGGTGGGGTGGACCCGGCGTACATGGGGCTTGGCCCGATTCCCTCCATACGCAAGGTCCTGGCAAAGACAGGTGTTTGCCTGTCGGACGTGTCGGTCTTCGAGCTGAACGAGGCCTTCGCTTCCCAGGCGATCGCCTGCATGCGAGAGCTCGAACTCGACCAGGAAAAGACCAACGTTTACGGAAGCGGCATCTCCCTGGGACATCCCATCGGCTGTTCGGGTGCAAGAATCCTGATCACCTTGATCCACGAAATGCAGCGCAAGGGGCATGCCCTCGGCCTGGCAAGCCTGTGTATCGGTGGCGGCCAGGGCATGGCCATGATCGTAGAGGCGGTCTGATCGATTGCAGGTGAAAGGGCAAAGGCAGAAGGAAAGAGAAGCCCCCCTCATCCTGACCTTCTCCCCTCCGTAAGAGAGGGGGACGTTCTTGACTAATTGGACAAACTCCCTGGTCCGACGTTAGTCCAATTAGTCAAGAACGTCCCCCAAGTGGGGATTCCGCTTTCGCGGGAATGACGGATAAAAACGAAGCCCCCTGGACTCGTGGTGAGCTTAGGGGGCTTTTTGTATTTCAACTCTGTGGATGTGTTATTTCTTCTCAACAGCGATGTAGAGCGATCCGTCCCTTCGCTTGATCAGGAAGAGCATCATCTCGCCCTTCTTGGCCGCTGCCACCTTCTTCTGGAACTCGGAGATCGTGTAGGCCGGGCTCTGGTTGACCTCCATGATGATGTCTCCCCTGCGAATGCCGGCATCCGCCGCAACCCCGGCAGGGTCCAGGTCCGTGACGATCAGTCCCTTGTCACTGGCCAGCTCGTGCGTCTGGGCCAGTTCCGGGGTAATCTCCTGAAGCTGCAGGCCGAGTTCCTCTCCGGACTCGCCCTCCGCAACGGTCGCCTCCTCATCCGGAAGCTCCCCGAGTTTCACCTTGATCGTCTTCTCCTTGCCCTTCCTCAGCACCTTCAGCGTGATCTTTTCACCCGGCGCGGTGGCCGCCACCATGCGCGGAAGGTCGTTGAACTGCTCGACCGGCTTCCCGTTGAACTCGACAATGATGTCCCCGTGCTGCAAGCCCGTTCCTTCGGCAGGGCCTCCGTCCGTGACCTCGGAGACCAGGGCCCCCTTCGGCTTGTCCAGGCCGAAAGACTGGGCCAGGTCCGGGGTAACCCTCTGGATGTAAACGCCGAGCCACCCCCGGGAAACGCGGCCCTTCTCCTTTAGCTGCGGGATCAGATCCTTCGCAATGTTGACCGGAATCGCAAACCCGATTCCGGTCCCGCCGGCGATGATGGCCGAGTTGATACCGACCACTTGCCCCTTCATGTTGATCAGCGGACCACCACTGTTGCCCGGGTTGATCGAAGCATCGGTCTGAATGAAGTCGTCATAAGGCCCGGCCCCGATCTCCCTGCCCTTTGCGCTGACGATACCGGCGGTCAGGGTGTACTTGAGCCCGAAGGGGTTCCCGATCGCGAGCACCCAGTCTCCCATGCGGAGCTTGTCCGAGTCACCCAGTTTTGCCGTGGGAAGCTTCTTGTCCATGTCCACCTTGATCAGGGCAAGATCGGTCTTGGGGTCCTTGCCGATCACCTTGGCCTCTGCCTCGCTCTCGTCGTAGAAGATCACGGTGATGGTCTCGGCATCCTTGACCACGTGATGGTTGGTGATGATGTGTCCCTCTTCGTCGATCACAAAACCGCTGCCCAGGCTTCGCCGCTTCATGTCCCCCTGCGGTCCCCCGGGACCTCCCCGGAAGAACCGGTCGAAGAACTCCTCAAAAGGGTCGGGTTGATTGGGTCCGAACCCCGGCCCGCCGTGCCCGGGAGGGCGACCCCCGAATCCTCTGCCCATCCCGCCACCCTTGACAACCTGAGTGGTGCTGATGTTGACCACGGCCGGGTCCAGCATCTCTGCCAGGATCGTGAAGTCAGGAAGGCAGATCTGTTCCATTCCCCCGGGGTTCGAGCTGCTCTGCTCTGCCGGCACCTGCTCCCTGGCGGCTTCTTCCTCCGCCGACCCGAAGATCGCGCCGAGCCTCTCGGTCACATCCGTCTGGGCCGCAAGGACCAGGCCCATCACAACACCGATGAGGACCAGGAAGAAAACCTTTCCCGCACCCCTGTTTCTTGTGCCTTCCATTCGTTGCTCCTTTTCGGTCCCAGGGACCTGTTTGTCACCGTTGCTCACTTGGATTCAGCAACATATCTCATGCGTAGGTCATACAGCATGCTTTCCATCAATTGGGCTTCATCTTCGGTCAGGTTTCCCCGGGTCTTCTCCTGCAGCATAGCGAGCATGTCGATGGTCTGCTTGGCGATGGCCAGATCTTTCTTCTGCTCTCCGGTCATCGGGTCCGGGGCGATGCCCAGATGAATCAGGGCAGAGCTGCTGAGGGAAACCACAAAGGTTGCGAAATTGATTTCCGGAAGGGCAGTGGGCTCCTCGCGCTTCTCTGCCTCCGGCTTCTTGCCCGCCTCCTCCTGCCCGGCGGTATCAGGCTTCTCACCGGCGGCCGCCTCCTGACTCTCGGGCTCCTTCTTCTCCCCCTCAGGGGCCTTTTCCTCCTGCGGCGCCTCCCCACTCTCGGATCCGGCAAACCGGCGGCGATCGCTTACCCGAAATCCCTGGTCCTGTTTTTCTTCGTCACTCATGGGGTCTCCTCCGTGAAAAAGACGGTTACCTTCCCAAAAGGCGTCGTATCCTTTCTTCGAGCGGGGGATGCGTGCTGAACAGCTTCATCATGGACTTGCCGGAAAGGGGATTCACGATGAACATGTGCGCCGTAGATGGATTCGCCTCCATCGGAATCCGTTGCGTGGCCTTCCCGAGCTTCTCGAGGGCATGCGCGAGTCCGTAAGGGGTGCCCGTCATCTCGGCTGCCGTGGCATCCGCCTGGTATTCACGGGTTCGGGAGATGGCCATCTGGATCAAGACGGCCGCAATGGGGGCGAGGAACATCATGAAGAGCAGCCCGAAGATGCCGCCACCCTCGTCATCATCCCGGCCGACGCCACCGAAGATCGCCGCCCACCGGGCCATGCTGGCCAACATCATGATCGCGCCGGCAAGGGTTGCGGCAATGGAGCCGATCAGGATGTCACGGTTCTTGACATGGCCGAGCTCGTGGGCAAGAACGCCTTCCAGCTCTTCGTCATTCATGAGCCGCAGGATCCCCTGGGTAACAGCAACCACTGCGTGCTCCGGGTCACGGCCTGTGGCAAAGGCGTTGGGTTGCTCCTGAGGGATGACATAAACCCTCGGGGTGGGCAGGCCGGCCTTCTGCGCCAGCCTCTCGACCATTTGATAGAGTCCCGGCGCCTGCGAGGGCTCCACCTGGCGGGCGTTGTACATCTTGAGAACGACTTTGTCGGAAAACCAGTATGCCCCAAAGTTCATGATCACCGCAAAGGCGAACGCAATGATCATCCCGCTCTGACCGCCGAAATACCCGCCGATCAACATGATCAACCCGGTGAGTGAAGCGAGAAGGAGGGTAGTCTTGAAGGTGTTTTGCATTCTCTGGGCTCCTTCAGGGTCGGCTAGTAGGCTTAGACCCTGCAGATCGATTTCCGTTCCTCAATTCTCCGTTTCTTCCGAAAAAAGACAAGGGGGGCATTGGCTCCCCCCTTATCTTCCGTATTCAATTATGCGAGGCGCGGGGCACAGGCGTCCTACTTCGCGTCTTCGTACTCGGCGTCGATCACATCATCGTCCGGCTTGCCGCCGCCTGCAGGACCCGCCTGTCCCGGGTCGCCGTCCCCTCCAGGCCCCTGTCCCCCGGCAGCCTCGGCCTGCTGCTGCTGGGCGGCCTGCTGGTACATAAGCTCCGCGATCTTGTGGGAGGCCTGCGTCAGCTCTTCCGCTGCCGCCTTCATCTCCGCAGCCTCGGCCCCTTCCTGCTCCAGGACCTTCTTGGCCTTCTCCAGCGCCGCTTCGATCGGTCCCCGGTCCGCATCACCGAGCTTGTCCTTGTGCTCGGTCATCGTCTTCTCGGTCGTGTAGACCAGGCTGTCCAGCTGGTTCCGGGCCTCGGCCTTCTCCCTCTGCTGCTTGTCCTCTTCCGCGTGCGCCTCTGCGTCCTTGACCATCTGATCGATTTCGCTGTCGTCCAGGCCGCTCGATGCGGTCACCGTGATCTTCTGCTCCTGGCCGGTGCCCAGATCCTTGGCGGACACGCCGAGGATACCGTTGGCATCGATGTCAAAGGTGACCTCAATCTGGGGGATGCCTCTCGGCGCAGCAGGAATCCCGACCAGATGAAAGCGGCCGAGGGTCCTGTTGTTTCCGGCCATGTCCCGTTCGCCCTGAAGGACATGGATCTCCACGCTCGTCTGGCTGTCCGCCGCCGTGGAGAAGATCTCGCTCTTGCGGGTCGGGATCGTGGTGTTCCGCTCGATCAGCCGGGTCATCACGCCGCCCAGGGTCTCGATCCCCAGGGACAGAGGCGTCACGTCGAGAAGCAGAACATCTTTCACGTCCCCTGCGAGCACGCCGCCCTGGATGGCCGCGCCCAGCCCGACCACCTCGTCCGGATTGACCGTCTTGTTCGGCTCCTTGCCGAACAGCTCCTTGACCATCTCCTGGACCTTCGGAATCCGTGTGGACCCGCCCACCAGGATGACCTCATTGATCTGGTTGGCGTTCAGCCCCGCGTCTTTCAAGGCCATGCGGCACGGTTCCATGGTCTTGGAGATCAGGTCGTCCACCAGCTGCTCGAATTTCGCCCGGGTGAGCTTCAGGTTCAGGTGCTTCGGGCCGCTCGCGTCCGCCGTGACGAAAGGCAGGTTGATCTCGGTCTCCTGGGTGGAAGAAAGCTCGACCTTGGCCTTCTCCGCGGCCTCTTTGAGCCGCTGCAGGGCCATCAGGTCTCCGCTCAGGTCGATGCCCTGGTCCTTCTTGAACTCGGCAACGATCCACTCGATGACCCGCTGGTCCAGGTCATCACCGCCCAGGTGGGTGTTTCCGTTGGTGGCCTTCACCTCGACCACATTGTCGCCCACCTCAAGGATGGAAATGTCGAAGGTACCGCCTCCAAAGTCGTACACGGCAATCGTTTCGTCCTTCTTCTTGTCCAGGCCGTAGGCCAGGGCCGCCGCCGTGGGCTCGTTGATGATCCGCCGGACGTTCAGGCCCGCGATGGTCCCGGCGTCCTTGGTCGCCTGACGCTGGCTGTCGTTGAAATAGGCCGGCACCGTGATCACGGCATCCGTCACGGTCTCACCGAGATAGTCGTCGGCCGCCCTCTTCAGCTTCTGCAGAACGAGGGCCGAGATCTCCGGAGGGGAGAATTCGTTGTCCCTGACCTTGACCTTGGCAACGCCATTCGCGCCATTGACCACAGTGTAAGGGACGATCTTGATCTCTTCACTCACCTCACCGAAGCGGCGTCCCATAAACCTCTTTATGGAATACACGGTGTTCTCAGGGTTCGTTACGGCCTGCCGTTTCGCCACCTGCCCGACGAGCCTCTCCCCGTCCTTGGCAAACCCGACCACGGAAGGGGTCGTACGGCCGCCTTCCTCGTTCGGGATCACTACGGGATCACCGCCTTCCATTACCGACACAACCGAATTCGTGGTTCCCAGATCGATTCCGATGATCTTTCCCATTGTCGTCCACTCCTTTGCCCGGGGCTCTTCTTGTCTGTATCCCCTGATTTCGAAACAACTTTTGTCACTTCGCCAACTTTGATCGTAGCTTATTAGGTAATCATCGAAATGGGGGGAGTCAACCCTCCGGGACGCAACCCGTCAGCTTATCCATGAGCTCTTTCTTCTTGTCCACCCGGATCAGCCCAACCCACGGTTCCTGTTTCTGCTTCACGTAGACGAGGCCCTCCTCGCCTTCCGGCCCCTGGCCTGAGAGCAGCAGGACGCCCAGCTCCTCGCCGGCATCGTTCTTGAAGGAGATCTCGCTCTCGGCCGGCTCGAGCCCCCAGGCAGAGAGATCCTCCGGGACTTGTTCCAGAAAACGATCCGCCTCCATGCCCACGGCCTCGATCAGCAGCGCATCGACTACATTCTTCTCCAGATCTTCGGAACGCGGCTCCTTTAGTTTCCAGTCGCCTTCCTTCCTCTTCAACTCGACAGGCCCCTCCGGCCCCCTCGCCACGATCTCGGTCACCAGATACTGGGAGATATCGAGCACCTTCTTCGAGCGCAGCGCGTCCACGGCCTCGGGGAAACTCTCCTCGTAGAATTCCCCGCTCACGCGGTGCACGGTATCTTCTCCGTCCACGGTCGCGTAGTAGAGGTCCCCTTCCTCGCCCGCCTTCTTGCCGACAAGCAACACCCCGAGAAGCGGATAGCCGGCCTCCTCTCCTGCCTCCGTTGCCTCTGCTTCCTCAACCTTCGCGGGCTTCTCCTCGTACAGGACGATCCGGGCCAGCGGGTCGGCGAGGCCGTATTCGGCGAGCCCCTCCTCCGTGTCCGGTTTGTCCAGGAATTCCTGCCCTTCCAGGCGGCTGACCGCACCCAGGAAGCCACTCATCTTCGTGCCGTCCGCCCTTGCCTCGATCGGGGACTCGATCCACCACTTCTGGCCATCCCGCTTCTCCACCGTGACGTCCAGGCCCTTCCCGGCAAGTTCCACCTTCCTCATCTTCCAGGTCTTGAAGGGCAGGACCTTCTTCTCGCGGAAATCCTCCGCTTCCTTGGCAAAGGTCCCGATCAGGTCCATCCCGAGGCTGACCACGGAGGGACGATCCTCGCGCTTCGCGAAGAGGGCTCCCTGCCCCTGCGCCTGGTGCATGCTCCCGATCAGCAGGGCGGCCTTGGTCTGGTCCGGTTTCAGAATTGCCTCGATCTTCCACACCGGTCGCTCGAGCCCGTAGTCGGCGAGGGCCTTCGGCGCCTCGTCAACAAATGCCTGGGCCTTCAGGGTGGTCAGCTTGTTCAGGATCTCGTCCACCGCGGTCTGGGAGGCACGCGCTTCGAACGGAAGGACGAGTTCCCACTTGTCCCCCTCCTTGGCCAGCTCGATCTCGGGGTCCCCGCTCCGCAGGATGCGCAGACGCTCGACGTCCTCCCGCTTGAAGGTGAAGATCTTCTTGTGCCGAAGATCGTGGAGCCCCTTGTCGAACTGGGGATTCAGATGGGTGCTCAGCAGCAGCACCTTGCCCGCCCCCTCCCACATGGCGTAGGAGTTGCTCCCGATCGGGCTCTTCGCGCCTACCAGGAGCGGCTGGGGGGCCTCGGCGCCCTCGGCCACCTGCAAGGCAATCCGGATTTCCGGCTCTTTCAGGCCGTAGGGTTCGAGGTTCTCCGTGGATTCGGTGACCACCTGTTCGAGCTTCACGTCCCTCAGGTTCCTCACCATGCCGTTGATGGCGGTGTCGTCCGCATCCGCCGAGAGGGGCTCCGTGATGCGCCACACGGTCTTCTGCGCACCCGCAGGGCTTCCGTCTTCGGCCTCCGCCTCTCGCTTCTCCACCAGGAAGGTCCCGTGGGCGTTGGTCAGCTTGATTCCCTCGACCTTCTCCCAGTCCATGGAAAAGACCGTCTTCTCCGCCTCCTCCTGCTTCTTCTCTTCTTCCGCCTTCTTGTACTCGAAAAAGTAGAAGTAGGCACCAAAAAGGGCCAGAAGCAGGGCGGCAATCAGGGTCGTCCGAAACTTCATCGCGCACCTACCTCCTTCTCCACCAGATGGCGAGCCCGAAGAGCAGAAGGGCCTCCGGAAGAATCAACACGGACATGTAGAAGATGTCCCGCGTTTCCTTCGGGGTCATCAGAACCCTGGACCCCCGGGTCGTCTTCGGCCGGATCGAGATCAACTCCTCTTCCTCGGCCAACCAGTTGATCGTGTTCAGGAACAGGTCCGCATTGTACATCTTGTGGATGAACTCGTTGTCGATAAAGGCGGCATCGCCGAAGACCACCAGCCGAGCCTCCTTCTTTTCGGCCGCAGCGTCGTCGTCCTCTGCCTCTGCGGGCTCTTTCACCTCCACGGTCAGGGCAACGGCAATGGAAACCGGGCCGCCCAGGTCTTCCTCGGTGCGGGCCACCTCGCTCTTCTCGAAGAAGCGCTCCAGGTCGGACTCTGCCCAGCTGCTGGCGCTCGTCTGGGCAAGGGAGACTCCCGTCACCCCGGCGGGCAGGGGCTCGGCCAGCTGCACGGACTGGGTCAGGTGGAAGATGGTCTGCTCCTGCAAGTCCCTGGTGATTTCATGGTCTCCGTAGTTGGACACGACCGGGTCCACGCCCAGGGAGGGCCCGTAGAAGAGGCGGAAGACCTGGTCCACCACCACATTGTCACCGACCTTGACCCCCCACTTGGCCACAAACTCGTCCATGCCCGGCGAAGTGCCCGGATCCATCAGGAACAGGGCGTTGCCCCCCTGGGCGATGTACTTCTCGATCGCCTCCAGCTCGTTCTTCTCGAGGGACTTCTCCGGGCTGGCAATCACCAGAACATCCGTGTCCCCCGGGACTTCGTCGATCATGTAGAGCTCCAGAGGGAGCACTTCGTAGTTCTCGTTTTCCAGGGCCTTCTTGGCAACGTAATAGCCCGACTCCTCCTCGCCGGCCAGGTCCCGCTCGCCGTGGGAGGTCAGGAAGCGAATCTTCTTCTTTGCCGGGTTGGCGACCTTGAGGATCGCGTTCGTGATGTCCTCCTCCGAGATCCCGGGGATCTTCGTCTCCCGGTCCCCGCATATGATCACCAGGATGTCCATGCTGGTCACTTCGTGCTTGTTGGCTCGTTCCGGGTTCTTGACCGGATCGATGAACTCATAGGTGAACTTGGGGGAATAGTTGGCGTAGTTCTTGAGCAGATCGTCGAGGGGCGTTCCCTTGGCCGCCTGGAAGAAGCCCAGGGCCTTCACGTCCTCCTCGAGGTTGTCCAACACCTTCTGGCTCTGATCCGACAGGCTGAACAGCCCCCCTTCGGTCAGGTCTTTGCGCACCGGGTGGGTGTTGGCAACGATGTTGACCAGCACGAGAATGCCCAGGAAGATCGCCGTGTACAGCACCGCGTTGGCGCCGTACCGGGTGGATCTCGCGCCCAGGGAAGACCAGACCCCCCCGAGGTTGAAGGCGAGGCTGAAGAGCACCAGGGCCCCACCGCCCGCAAGGTGGATGATCGTAAACAGGGAGAACTCCCGACTGAACATGAACTCGACAATGCCGAAGAGCAACAGAACAAAGCCGCAGAGGCCCGCAATCTGGCTCGACTTCTTCATCAGTCCTACCTCCATCGCGTGGATTCAATCGACCTCTTGGTCAGGAACAGGGCAAACAGGATGAACGTGATGAAATAGACCACGTGCTGTCCGTCCAGAAGGCCCTTGGAAAAGTCGCTGAAGTGATCGACCAGGGACAGGTATTGAAGGACCTTACCGAGAGTCGGCCCCGCCGTCTCGGCCGGCCATCCGATCACGAAGAACAGGAGCAGGGTGACGAAGGTGATGACCGCCGCCACGATCTGGTTCTCGGTCAGGGAGGAGGCGAAGAGTCCGACACCCATGAACGCGGCCCCGAGCAGGAACAGGCCGATGTAGCCGGCCACGATGGGGCCCATCTCGGGCGCCGGCTG